>Ga0189284_100260_pt1 | contig 47332 bp, 42 predicted proteins | sample N32C7minimetaG_FD_130314 | JGI IMG/M metagenome (GOLD analysis project Ga0189284, IMG submission 130314) | Marine microbial communities from the Costa Rica Dome - N32 C7 mini metaG | ecosystem: Environmental > Aquatic > Marine > Oceanic > Photic zone | place: Costa Rica: the Eastern Pacific...
AGGTCTTCGCCATTACGGTTGTTATTGCCGCAGTCAAGGTCGTCTTCCCGTGATCTACGTGTCCAATCGTGCCCACGTTCACGTGTGGCTTGTTCCGTTGAAAGGTCTCTTTTGCCATGATTAAGCTGTTTTATTTAGTATTGCGTTAAAATAATTATCCAAAAAACTTTGACCTGAGCCGATAGTCGGATTTGAACCGACGACCCCTTCCTTACCATGGAAGTGCTCTACCTCTGAGCTATATCGGCGTATCTGAGCGAGCGACCGGAATCGAACCGGCAACATTCACCTTGGAAGGGTGACGCTCTACCAATTGAGCTACGCTCGCTTTCGCGTGGGGAGAGCAGGATTCGAACCTGCGAAGTCTTACGACAACAGATTTACAGTCTGCCCCAGTTGGCCGCTTTGGTATCTCCCCAGATCAATAAATCAAATCTCGCTGAGCCAGTGACCGGATTCGAACCGATGACCGACGGTTTACAAAACCGTTGCTCTACCAACTGAGCTACACTGGCTTTTCGCGAAAGACTTCAAAATTAAGTATGATTGCTTTGATTGTCAATATACTTTTGTTAAAAACTTTCACTCTTTTTGCTCGTTACTGTGTGAATTCTTTCTCATGTAAGAAAAATACGCTTTACCGGCAATGAACAGTACAATAAGCCCTATAATTACTTTTCCATAGTTTGAAAGGTACTGCCCGATAATAGGCCAGTTATCACGAATAACCCAACCCATACCTATTAAAAGACTATTCCATAAAATGGAACTGATGGTGGAACTTAAAACTGTGGGTGTGATTTTTAGATAAGACATGCCGGCCGTGAGCGAGATCACCGACCTCGTTCCCGCTAAAAACCTGTTGGCAATCACTACTCCCTGCCCCCATCTATTCATCCATTTCTTCCCTCTTTTGAAATATTTATAGGGTATAAACCGAAGAATGAAATGACTTTCCCTGCTACTTTCAATCTGCTCTCCCCATTTATACCCCAACCAATACATGGTCATAAAGCCAAAGACTGAAGCGACAATGGTCAAGCTCCAAATTGGGAACAGCGCAACTACTCCTTCAGCGGCCAAATATCCCCCAAAAGCAACCAATACATCACCCGGTACTGGGGGAATTATATTCTCAAAATAAGCCACTCCAAAAAAAATCAGATAAACTCCCAAAGGAGGAACTACACTGATCCATTCGATAACATTTTGAATGATCTGGTCTGCCATTACTCCACTTTGCTTAGAAGAACTACGGCTTGAGCAATAACTCCCTCTTCCCTTCCTGCAAAACCCATTTTCTCAGAAGTTGTTGCCTTCACGGAAATTTCATCAAGAGAACAAGTCAGTTCTTTGGCTATACTGTTGCGGATAGTATCAATATAAGGTCTCAGCTTAGGTTGCTCAGTAATCACGGTTGCATCGAGGTTACCCAGCTCATATCCCTTTTCTTTTACAAGATCATAGCTTTGCTTTAATAATATCCGGCTGTCAGCATTTTTGTAAGATTCATCGGTGTCAGGAAAATGACTTCCAATATCTCCCAGGGCAACCGCTCCCAACAAAGCATCTGTGATCGCATGAAGCAACACATCCGCATCGGAGTGGCCCAATAAGCCTTTGCTGTGAGGAATTTCTACTCCTCCCAAAATCAATTTCCGGCCTTCCTGAAATTGATGAACATCATATCCATATCCAATTCGAATTGCTTTCACTGATCTATTCCTAAAATTAATTCCGCGATCTTGAGGTCAACAGGATAGGTGATCTTAAGATTTTCCCGGTCCCCTTCCACCATCTGAACCTCACCGCCAATTCGTTCAACCAAAGAAGCGTCATCTGTACCGATGAAATCAGATTTCAATGCAGATTCATATGCTTTTTTTAACAGCTTCTTCTGAAAAACCTGTGGGGTTTGTGCCTGCCACAAAAAAGAACGATCAGGGGTTGCTTTAATTACATTCTTATCGTTCACTTGTTTGATGGTGTCTTTAGCCGGAACACCTAAAACGGCTCCTCCATGCTCTTCAGCGATATTGCAGCACTCTATGATCAACTTTGGTCTTATAAAAGGGCGAACTGCATCATGAACACCCACAAGAGTTGCCTCATCTGAAATTTCCTTAAGGGCATTATATATGGAAAACTGACGCTTGCTGCCACCTTCCACAACTTTCAGGATAACACCCCCGGATATCCTTTCAAATATAGAATGGATATCCGAAATATGATCTTTAGAGGTTGCAATAATTATCTCTATCAATTCAGGGATTTCTAAAAACCTGGAAATAGTGTGTTCAAGGATCGTTCGATTTCCCACCTTCAAAAAAGGCTTGGGGATATCAGAACCCATTCTTTCACCCGACCCCGCCGCCGGTATTATGACCGACAGTTTATACATACTTATAGGATCAACATTGCATCACCGAAAGTAAACATTCGGTAATTCTCTTTTTTAGCTTCTTCGTAGGCTTCCATCAAAAAGTCATAGCCGGCAAAAGCAGCAGCTAACATCAATCGAGTTGACTCGGGTTGATGGAAGTTAATAATGAGACCTTCCGTGATCTTAAAGTTATACGGAGGATAAATGAATTTATCGGTCCATCCGGTTCCGGGCTTAGACATCCCACTGGCCATTACACTGGTCTCAATGGTACGAACTGAACTTGAACCAATTGCAATAACTCTGCTTTTCTTTTTCTTCAGGGTCAAATTGATCTTATCGGAAGTATCTTTTGATAAAAAGTAATTATCTGAATCCATTCGGTGTTTGGTAAGATCTTCAACCTCAACATTTCTGAAAATACCCCAGCCAATATGAAGAGTGATTGGCAAGAACTCAACCCCTTTCTTTTCGATCTTTTTAACCAACTCTGGAGTAAAGTGCATACCCGCTGCCGGGGCAGCAACTGCGCCACGCTCGGTTGCAAATATGGTTTGATACCTTTCCTTATCTTCCTCAACCGGTTCCCGCTCTACGTAGGGTGGTAACGGCATTTTACCTAATTCATCAAGGCGGTCATAAAGGTCTTGGTTCGCGCCTTCATACAAGAAGCGAATAGTTCGCCCGCGCGATGTTGTATTATCTACAACTTCAGCCATCAACTCTTCATCTTCTTCTCCAAAATACAATTTGTTACCGATCCTGATTTTTCGCGCAGGCTCAACCAAAACATCCCACAACATATTTTCAGGCATCAATTCCCTAAGCAAGAATACTTCAATATCCGCCTCAGTCTTTTCCTTTTTACCATTCAGCCTGGCCGGAAAAACCTTAGTATTGTTGTAGATCATAATATCATCTTTGTTGATGTATTTATGAATCTCTGAAAAGGTGGTATGTTCAATTGTTTTTTCGTCACGGTTAAGAACCATTAGTTTTGCTGAATCTCTTTTTTCCAGCGGTTCTTCTGGTATATTAAAATCGTCTGTTTCGAACTTAAAATCGGTAAGCTTCATTTAGCTGGCTATGGGTTTTGCGGTACTGTTGAAAAGTTGATAAAGATATACTTTTTTTTAAGGGATTTCAATCAAACACTCCTTTCTCTGTTGTTTATTATTAAAGCCCAATTCGTTATACTTAAAGACACGCTCTTGCGTTGAATTACAAATTATTTGAAGACCATGAAAAAATTATTACTTACTACTTTCATCTTTGCTTTATTATTGAGCACTCAATTGCAGGCCCAGTTGCGGGAAAATCTTTCTAAGTCTTATGAATTTTCAGGGCCAATCATAAACAACCAGGTTCCTACTGTGCAAACATGGCTTAATGATTTTTTCCGAAATAATGTGAACATGAGCCATTCATATTCTATGAATTTCGGTGCTGTTGGGGGAAGCTATCAAAATGTGAATTCTTACACGAACACCGTAAATATCGCTTTTTCGGAAGATCTTACCGGTCGTCTTGATGTTTCTTTTCTCCACTCTCCGTTTGGCGGTTCTGACTTTGTTAATTCCGACAACAGTCTTAACGGTGAAGTCATCATCAGAAATGCAGAACTGAATTATCAGATCAGCGACAACGCACACATCAGACTTCAATACCAGCAAATGCCTCGCAGTTATGGATTCTTCAATCGGGGTTACGGAATGTTCGACCGCTATGATAGATACAATCCTTGGTATTAGTGTTAACTTATAATTGATGCCAGAAATAAACAGTAAACAACCTGCCGACAGTAAAGAACTTTATTTAAACACAGCCATCGGTTTTCTGAGTGTCCTTTTACTACTTTTATTGGCTGCACTTTTTACACGCATCATTTATCCAAGAATATTTAATGAGAGAGCTGAATTACAGTCAGAGCTAATAAGTGAGATCATACAGATCGAGGTGTTGAATGGTTGTGGTGTTTCAGGAATTGCAAATGCATACACCGGACTTCTTCGCTCAAACGGGTTTGATGTAGTTGAAACCGGTAATTTTGAAACCTTTGACCTACAGGAAACCGTTATAATATCAAGAAGTGGGGTTATGGATAATGCCTACCGGGTTGCCAATGCCCTGGGAGTTTCTAAAGAGAATGTTATCCGAGAGTCTTCACCCGACTTCTATCTTGATGTAAGTGTGATTATTGGCCACGATTACGAAAAATTAAATACAGATTGAATTTTATGACAAATATTAAGGAACCAACTAAACTACAATTCCAAAACTCCTACACCGACAATACTCCTGATTCCCAGGAAATGGTTGAAACCATTACAGAGGCATTATTAAGTCGGAAGGGTAAAGACATTACCGTACTTGATGTTTCGGAACTAACTACCCTCACCGACTTCTTTGTTGTTTGTCATGGTACTTCAGACGTTCAGATAAAAGCTTTGGCCGATGCTGTTGAAGAAGACATGCGTGAGAGAATGGGCGAGAGAGCCTGGAAAAAAGAAGGTTTACAAGGCCGTTCCTGGGTTATTCTCGATTTTGTAAATATCGTGGTTCACGTAATGAGCAAAGAGAAGAGAGATTTTTACGGGATCGAACGTATGTGGAATGATGCCAAAGTGACTTACCTTAAAGATACAGACGAAAACTGAAATCACGTTGAGCTCTTCTAAACCTCATATACTTATCACAGAACCGATACCTGAAAGGGTCATTTCTTTTTTACAGGAAGTTGGGCAGGTAACTGTCGGAGAAAAAGGCACCTATCAGTCTGAAGAGAATCTGATCAAAGATATTCCAGACTACCATGCGCTGCTTTGCATGCTTTCCACACCCGTTTCGGAAAATGTTTTAAGCCAGGGTAAAAAACTCAAGGTCGTCGCAAATTTTGCCGTTGGGTATGATAATATTGATGTAAAGGCTGCACAAAAGCACAACATTAAAGTTGCCAATACTCCCGATGTTCTCACCGAGGCCTGTGGAGACTACGCTATGGGATTGTTGCTCGCCCTTTCCAGAAAATTGAAAGAAGCAGAACAGTATCTGAGAGACGGTAAATTTAACGGGTGGGAACCACTTGGTTTTTTAGGCATGGAGCTTCGCGGAAGAACATTGGGGATTATAGGCATGGGAAGAATCGGGCAGGCCTTTGCCCGGCGTGCCCGGGCATTTGGAATGAAGATCATTTATCACAATCGCTCTCGCATAGCGCCGGAGATCGAGCAAAAATTGGATGCCACTTATTTCCCCAACTACAAAGAGCTCACCGCAAAAAGTGATGTACTTAGTTTAAACTGTCCGCTTACTAAAGAAACGTATCACCTTGTAGATGAGGCATTATTAAAACTCATGTCTGAACATGCCCTTTTAATCAATATTTCAAGAGGGGCTGTTATTGATGAAGAAGCTTTGGCTAATGCTCTTCACCGAAATTTAATAGCCGGAGCCGCTCTGGATGTTTTTGAAGAGGAGCCTGACGTTCACCCTAAATTACTCAGTGCTCCCAATACGCTCTTACTTCCTCATATTGCCAGCGCTACTCACAAAACAAGAGAAGCCATCGGGATGCTGGCCGCCAAGGCGATCACATCAGTTTTGAAAGGCCGACACGATACTGAAATACCAAACTTGATTAGCCCTTAAATAACGCTCATATTCGTTTTTAATTTACGAGTCGCGCTATCTTGAAATCTCCCATAAAAAATAAGACCTGGACACTTACGCTCCTGCTTACCCTTGTAGCTTTAGGGTACGGTTTGTTTGAGATGTGGGCAGAACATAGCGGACCTGATGAATCCCAAAAAGCTGATTTGGCTAATGAATCAATCAACAGTGCACTTCAGCAATATTCTAAGTTTGAAGCAGATTTTTTATTCCAAAGCAATCAGTTTTATGAGTCTGCTAAAGAACAATTAGAGAAGGATGGAGCCTTAGAATACCTCGCGGAAGCAGCAACTTCGGATTATAATTTTTGGGGAATGTCATTATTCAAAGATCAAGAACTTATCCTTTGGACTGATTTCGGGGCCAGGCACTTACCTCCTGACACCGATGAAATTGGATCGGATGTTTTTCTAACTATTGAGCGTGAAAATAACGTTACGTTTTTGAGTTATAGAGCTTCATTGGTTGTTGAAGACGGCGACTCTGCCTCTGCATATGTTTTAATTACCCGCAAAAAAATACAGCAGGAAAATATCTTACCTATAGGTAATGCCTCAGAATTATCACCAGCCAACCTTTTTCAAATAGGTTACAGTTATCCCGTTCGGTTTAGTTTTTTTGAACCTCCTCCGCAGAAGCCGCTGTTTAGCAGCATCCTCTCAACCCATAGTGTTGACTCCGCAGGAGTTGTATATACGCTTGAGGAAGATTATGCGGCCTACCAAGCTTCAAAACAGGACCAATTCTTTATCTATCGTGCAATCTTCTACGCTTTGCTCATTTCTTTGATCGCTCTTTTTCTAATTTCTGTTTCCCGTGAATTGAGCACCTGGAATTCATTATTTCTCAAACTTTTTGCTCTTATCTCTGCCTGGCTGTTCTTCTCAAATATTGAATACGGAGTAGGTTGGATCGAACTTTTCAGTGCACTTGGAGGGGATGATACTTTTACTCTAACTCCACTTATCAAGTACTGTATTCATGCTATTTTTATTTTCCTTATCACCCTTGTTTGTTTAAAACCCCTTAGCTCCACAGAGCTCAATTTAGAGGAAAGATCAAAAATTATCCTTCCGATAATAAATTTCTTTTTTGGACTTTTAAGTTCTTTCCTGCTTTTCTTTTTTCTGACAGAAACATACTCATTATTTGCCCAGTCGTCTATTCCAGTGTTAGACCTGGAGGTATTTCCAAGCTGGCTGACGCTCCTGTTCTATGTGGCATCAGGGGTTTTCATCATTTCGGCAATAACACTGCTAACTTTACTTGGCAGATTTTTATTGGATCTAAGCCGGACAATATATTTCATTTCTTTGAGTGTAATGCTTTTGGGTTTCATGTCGGGTCTTTTCATAGTCATCAACTTCGAGTTATACCCTGCATATTCTGTGTGGATCTTATTTGCAGCCATCTTCTTTTTTGCTGTGATCTTGATCTCAGTTTTACTTGCCTTTCTTAGACCTGAAATTATTTCTGAAGGTTCCAAACTCCGTTTATTTCTACTTTACAGCTTCATTGCCGTCTGTATTTCATACGTAGCTGTTTATAAAGGCTATTCAGATCGGCTTAATGACCAAATGGACCAGGCAGCCCAGCTATTTATTGATGAGGAGGCTACTGAGGCTGAGCGGATAGTGCGAAACCTCCTTACAAATTTGGAACAATCAGTTTCCGTTATTACCGCCCAAGACCTTACAGAACGACCCGCTTTTGTCGCTAACCTATTCACCCAGCAAACACAACGATTGATATCTGAAGAATGGGAGCGTTTTTCAATATCCACACAGTTAGTAAATAATGAAGGAGAGATCATAGGTGAATATTCATCGAATCTGGACTCTCCTGCATGGACCCGAGCTTTTAACATGCGATCACTGGTGATCCCATTTCAAGAAGAACAAATTCGTATAAATAATCTCCGGCCTATAGTACGAGAAAGACCCCTTAATGAAGCAAACTCCAATTATTCTTCTTTCCGCAGAGCCTGGATACCCCTTTATGAACGAGGCCGTTCTAACCTTAGAATCGGCTGGATATTATGCTCAGTTTATCGCGAGCGACCACAATTTGAGAAACCACTTCGTGCAGTTATTGCATATGAGAGTACAAAAAACTGGAACGCATCCATCAGTATTACCGAATATATTGACGGACGTTCTGCCAGGAGGAATGTAGTCGGCCCACCGCTCGAGCTTCCGGGATATGTGCAATTATCTGATGCCCTCAAAGAACAGATACAGAAAGACTCTGTGGTTTTTCGGATATCCGGAAATGAACAGGAACTGGTACGAGAGTTGTTCATTGCTACTTCAGATAAACAGATCATTAGAGCCGCTACTAAAAACCCAGGGTTTGATAATCACCTATTTTCCGTGCTTCGATTCTTTTTCACTGTTCTGATAGCCGGATTATTTGTTCTGGGAACGGTCTCCTGGAAAAGCAACATACACATTTTGGGACATCATCGCAGATTCAGAGACCGGCTTATCGACCGTTTTATTTTTGCCTCCCTTATTTGTTTGATGGCTTTAATTACCACTACCTACTATGCCATAAAAGATCAAAATCAAAAGTCCGTCCAGGATCAGCTTTTAAACAAACTTGATAACCTGACTGAAGCTGTAGCTGAATTTGAATTGCAATCATCCGGGGAGGCTCAAATTCCGTTGAACCAATTAACATCAACATTGGATGCAGATGCTTCACTCTTCAAAAATAAATTAGTTGATATATCTACTACCGGGCAAATATACAGCCAACATCTGCTCCCTCGTTTAATTCCCTGGAGTGTTTATAAGTCTATTTACTTTAACGGAAATGCACAAGTTACCCGAAAGGTTGTTCTTGGCGATCAGCAACTGCTGATCGGATATCAGCCCTGGCTTGATGAGGAATCTCAAATAGCCGGTATAGTTTCCATCCCTACATTTTTAGAAGCTCCTAAATTCAATGAGCAAGTGCTTTCAACAACCAGTTTCCTGTTAGGTCTATATGTAATCATTTTTGGACTTTTCATTCTCGGAGCGGCACTGATCTCAACCCAGTTAACTACTCCGCTTGAAGCATTAAGAGAAGGCTTGAAGAAAATATCCGGCGGAGATCTTGAGACTACCCTGCCCGTTAAAAGTCAGGATGAGATCGGCTCACTTACCAATGCATATAATGTGATGGTTTACCGACTTAAAGACCTTCAGAATGATCTTGCTAAAGCTGAACGCGAGGCTGCATGGAAAGAAATGGCTCAACAAGTGGCGCACGAGATCAAAAATCCGCTCACCCCTATGAAATTGAACCTTCAACATCTGGAGCGGCAATTGAAAACAAGCGGTAATGACTTCAACAAGATGAAGCCAAACATCGAAAAAATTGCCGCAAATATGATCGTGCAGATCGAGTCTTTAAATAGGATCGCTTCCGACTTTTCCAAGTTTGCTCAGCCAACTGAGCAAGAATTTTTTCCGGTTGAGATTAACGGATTGCTTACTTCCATTGCTGAACTTTATGCGGCCGAAGAATCCCTTATCATAAAAACCCAATTGCCTGATGAAGAATTTTGGGTAAAAGGAGTTGAAGATGAACTTCGAAGAGCATTCGTGAATCTGGTTAAAAATGCCCGGGAAGCTATCAGTAGTGCAGGAAGGATCACTCTATCCTCTGGGTTGAGCAAAGACCGGAATAGCATCGTCATCCATATTGAGGACAATGGCTCCGGAATTCCTGAAGAAAGCAAAGATCAGATCTTCGTTCCCAATTTTTCAACAAAATCCAGTGGAACGGGATTAGGTTTAGCCATCACCAAAAAAATTATAGGGGAACATGATGGCAGCATATCATTCACATCCAAAGCAGGCGAAGGCACGGTCTTCATAGTAGAACTTCCATATAAGGAATAAAGGGCTTCCATACGCTATACTCATTATCATTTAAACCTGAGCTCGATTATTGATAGCTTGAAAAATGCCTGAAAAGTCATCCCTGCGAAGGCAGGGATCTTATTATTCCGGTAATTCAATCATAGATGCGAAAAACCAAGTAGATTTCGGGCATTCGCCGCGAAATGACCATCCTACCTATGACAGAACCTGCTATTTAATCGAACTCAGGTTTTTAGATAAAAGTTTGTCGCATTTCGGGCAAATTTGTCCGTACCTTTTGGGCTTTCCGCTATGAAAAATTCCCCCCAAGAAATAAAGAAAGAAGGGCTCAAACTACTGACTATAGGCAGCCCTATCATTGCAACCCAGCTGATCAGCATGGGCTTGAATTTCACCGATACGGTGATGGCTGGGAATCTTTCTGCTTTAGATCTGGCAGCGGTTGCAATCGGTAATGCCATCTATATGCCCATTGGGGTTTTCTGTATGGCCACACTCATTGCCATCAACCCGATTGTCTCACAGTTTTTGGGAGCGCGTAAATTTGAAGAGATCGGTAAGAGTGCACGACAGATGTTTTGGTTGATCCTGATGCTGTCTATCCCTGCATTTTTTCTGCTCAGAAACCTGGAGGGCTTGATGATATGGATCGAAGTGACTCCTGAGATCATTCCCATTGCAGATGGATATCTCAAAGCCATTTCATGGGGAATTCTACCTCTTCTGGTGTATGCAGGATTCAGGTATTTCAGTGAAGGGCTGTCGGTCACCAAGCCGGCCATGTACGTTGCATCCGGAGCTTTGCTCATAAATGTCGGAGCTAACTATGTGCTTATGTACGGAAAACTTGGCTTCCCTCAACTTGGGGCCGTTGGAACAGGATATGCAACTGCCATAGTGTCTTTCTTCGCAGCAATTGTGTTCATTGCCTTTACAGCCTCATTCAAACCATTCAAACGATTCAATATTTTTGCACGTACTAAAGGTCCTGAATGGGAATATATTGGTGAACTGATAAAAGTGGGAGTTCCCAATGGTGTTAGTTCTTCGATGGAGGTGATGTTATTTGCAGCCGTTAGTTTGTTAATGGGAACGCTAAGCGTAAAAGTTGCTGCTGCACATCAAATTGCGATCAATGTTGCCGCTACCATGTTTATGATCCCATTCGGACTTTCAATGGCTATTTCTCAGCGTGTCGGTTTTTCTATCGGACAGGGTTCTATGGAAAAAGCCCGCTTCAGAGGATTTATAGGCATTATAATTTGTGCCGGAGTTATGACTCTCACCGCTTTACTCCTCTTTATTTTCCCGGATTTCATCATCAGCATTTATACCGATGACACGGAAGTAGCCTTGGTTGCCGTATCCCTGATTTTTTTGGCTGCGGTTTTTCAGATCTCAGATGGCCTTCAAGTGGGTGCATTTGGAGCTCTTCGCGGATTAAAAGATACGAGGGTGCCGATGATAGTGAATTTTATTTCGTACTGGATCGTCGGCTTCCCGATTGGCTACCTGCTTGGAATTACACTTAAGGTTGGCCCCGAGGGGCTCTGGGTCGGGCTTATCAGCGGATTAACGGTAGCAGCCGTTCTTCATAATTACAGATTCAACAAGCTTACCAAAAAGAAAAATAGATTCACCGCTCCCTGAATGAACTCCTGAGACAATGGGTTTGGATAAGGAACATAAATTGTTATTCTGAACCATGCCTGTTTTCATTCACGATATTGCAACTTCCATACCCCCATTTTCCAGCGATCAACAACAGATACGCGAGGTAATGAAAAAGCATATTGGTTCTGACCGTAAGACTCAGGCCATTATTCATCGGATCTATTCCAAGTCCGGGATTGAGAGACGACATTCAGTGATCGAAGATTTTACGGCCAATGAAAAAGGCACCCTTTTCTTTAATGGAAAAGCGAAAACCGATCCCGGGACCGCAGCGAGAAATAAAGTCTATGAAAAGGAATCCAGGAAACTGTTTGTGGATGTGGCGCGTCAGTTACTTGCCGATAATCCTCATATTTCTTCCAATGAGATCACTCATGTGATCACGGTTTCATGCACTGGCTTTTTCGCGCCCGGCCCTGATTATGAGATCGTAAAAGCTTTGAAACTTGCCCCCTCAACTCAAAGATATCATGTGGGCTTTATGGGATGTTATGCAGCCTTTCCGGCCATGAAAATGGCGCAGTCTTTTTGCATTTCTGATCCTGATGCCGTGGTGTTGATGGTAAGTGCCGAGCTTTGTACACTGCATTTTCAGTTCAAGAATGATATCGATAATTTACTTTCCGGTTCGGTGTTTGCAGACGGAGCTGCTGGAATGCTCGTTTCATCCAAAGAGCCAAAAAAGCAAAGTTTTAAGATCAATCAATTTGCCTCTTCTTTAGTACAAAAAGGAGAAAAGGATATGGCATGGACCATCGGTGACTCCGGTTTTGACATGGTTCTTTCCACTTACGTTCCCGACATCATTCGGGATAATTTGCAACCATCAATTCAGCCACTTTATGATCAATATGGGCTTTCAGCAAAAGACATATACTTTTGGGCAGTCCACCCGGGCGGGCGGGCCATTTTGGACAAGATCGAAGCTTCACTGCAGTTGGAACCCGATCAAATTTCAGCTTCACGCAATACACTCGCAGAGTACGGAAATATGAGCAGCGCCACCGTTTTATATGTGTTGAAGCAACTTTTAGATGCTAAACTTTCCGCTGATCAGAATATATTATCAATGGCTTTTGGCCCCGGCCTCACCATTGAAAGCGGACTGTTATCTGTCTATCATCCAAACTAACATCTCTATGTTCTCTTTTCTATCAAAAAGAAACCCTTCACTTATTGAAGAAATGGATCGGAATGATTGCAACCCTGTATTACTTGAAAACACCTATAAGCAATTTCAACATATAAACCGGCTGCTCTCTCAGTGGCATCGTGTTTACAGGAATGAGATCCTGCCTTTGGTAAAACAACAAAGAACGTATTCCCTATTAGATATTGGTTTTGGAGGAGGCGATATCCCGGTTCAACTTGCACAATGGGCCAAGAGAGATGGAATTCAACTCCATATTACGGCCATTGATCCCGATCGCCGGGCTTATGAGTTTGCCCGATCTAACTACCCGGAAGGGTTGGTAAGGTGGAGACATATTTCGAGCAGAGAACTCCTGCATGAAAACGAAAAATTCGATTTTGTGACCTCGAATCACCTGCTTCACCATCTTCAAGACCGAGAGGTTGCCACTCTTTTAAAGGAGGCTAAAAGCCTTTCATCCGGCAAAGTTATTTTCAGTGATATTGAACGCAGTAACATTGGCTACACCCTGTTCAATATCTTCTCCAGGTTGTTCTTCAGGCATTCTTTTATCACCACCGACGGCTTGATTTCCGTCAGACGGAGCTTTACTCCTGACGAACTTAAGTCTCTGCTACCCTCCGGCTGGAAAGTAAAAAGCATGTTCCCATTTCGTTTATTGCTGATCCATGAAAAATCCTGAAGATCACATAACAGCGGTCATAGTTGGAGGAGGTCCGGTAGGTTTATTTCTGGCGATCTCTTTACTGAGGGAAGGCTTTCACTGTCGGGTTCTTGAAAAAAGGAAAAATCCGGTTCCTGATTCTCGATCTCTGGGAATTCATCCCGTGTCATTGGAGCTTTTTGATGAACTCGGAATTACGACTCCTTTTTTACAAGCTGGACTAAAGATCAAAAAGGGCATCGCACATACCGGTGAAAAGGAACTGGGTAAGATCTCCTTTGAACATTGCCCCAAACCTCACAATTATATTTTAGCCTGTCCTCAATTCACCACAGAAAAAATACTCCGGGATGAATTAAGAAAACTCGATGAAAACGCCCTGATCACCGGAGCAGAATTTCTGGGATTTAGCGAAGGCAAATTCTCAGTAAATCTTCGTTACAAGTCTGATAACGGACAACTCCACAACCTAACTACAGGCCGGCTTATCGGCTGTGATGGAGCGAATAGTTTAGTTCGCCAAAGAGCATCCATTCATTATTCAGGCAAACGGTATCACGATACTTACATCATGGGTGATTTTGAAGATACCACAGACTTTAACAACGATGCCGCAGTGTTTTTACCTAAAGATGGTTTGATAGAATGTTTTCCCCTGCCAAACGGAATGAGGAGGTGGGTTGTAAAAACAAAATCGTACATAAAAGAACCTGCTCAGGAAGATATAGCTAAATTCATAAAGAATCGGATCGGTTACGACCTTCATTCAATTGAAAGCACCATGCTTAGCAGTTTTGGAGTACAACATTTTATGGCGGAAACTTTTGCGAAAGGCCGGATAATTCTTGCCGGTGATGCCGCTCATGTGGTAAGCCCCATTGGAGGTCAGGGTATGAACTTAGGCTGGCTGGATTGTCGCGAGATCGTAAGAATATTCAAACAAAATAAGCATGGCTCAAAAGTTAAAAACATCGAGCCAAAATCATTTAACTCTTATTCTGTAAAACAGAAAAAGATGGTTCGCAAAGTCGCACGGAGGGCAGAAATAAATATGGCGCTGGGAAGAAAACAATCTATTCCAGCTCTGAGAAACCTGTTTATTAAAGGGATACTCAGGTCACCCCTTCAAAAAAAAGCGGCCGAACTCTTCACAATGCGAGGCTTAGAGCATTGGTGGATCTAAACCGAAAACTTTAACACGCAGGCCGTTCCAATTTCAGGATTTTCCCTGAAGCTTATGTCTGCTTTTAATTTTTTTGCGAGCGCTTTTATTATAAAATGTCCGGTTGGTTTTTCGGAAGAGCTGCCATCTTGATCTTGAAGGCCAATACCATTATCTGCTACAATAAGTACAATTTCATCACCCGGTGTTTTTTTCAGGGTAATGACAATTTCTCCACTTTTTTTTCCCTCAAAAGCATGTTTATAAGCATTGATCAATAGCTCGTTTACGATCATGCCGCACAGCATTGCCCGGTTCGCATCCAAGTCGGTTTCTTCAATAGAAGACTGAATATAAATCTCCTTTTCCGGGTCTTTAAAAACGTTCTCAATATTCTGTATTACCGAATCCAGATAATCATTAAGAAAGACCTGGTCTATCTTGTTTTGATCGTACAGCAGAGAATGAGCAATAGCAACCGACCGAAGCCTGGAATTAGCTGCACTAATTGCCTGACGTGATTTAGGGTCAGTCAATTCGTTCAGGTCAAACTCTAACAGTGCACAGATCGTAGAAAGGTTATTCTTTAGGCGATGATGGATCTCCGCAATTTGAACTTCTCTTTCATCTATCATATCCTTCATATTTTCATATCCCTTGGACCGCTCAATGGCACCGGAAACATGCGGGGCTAAAGATTCAAAAATAGCTACATCCTCATTCACAAATGGTTTGCCATCTTTTTTATTGATAGCCTGAAGAACTCCAAATGCTTCTCCTTGCTCATTTTGAAGGGGGACGCAAATAATATTTTTGGTAGTAAACTCATCGGACAGGTCTTTCCAGAAAATGTCACTTTCTGTTATATCGTTGGATATAAGAGGCTGATTATTGGAGATCACCCATCCGCCAATGCCTTTATTTTTGGGAACGGCCATCCCAATGATCTCATCCTTTACCGGTCCGGTAGGAATACTCACATTCAGATCCCCGGTCATTTCATCCAAAAGCATTAGTGAGCTTGCTTCTGCATTCATCACCACCTTGGCCGCCTCCATGCATTTACGAAGAACTCCCTTGAGCTCCAGCGTTCTGTTTATTCCTTCAACTACATGCAAAAGCAGACTGTCATGTGTTGATTTTCCTATATACGATTGGATAGTATTTGTATTTCTTTTGCTAATAATTCAAACCCTAATAAAATTTTAGAATGTAAAAATATAAAAAAATCATCTTTTTTTCACCTGAATATTACCTATATAAAAAAAGCGCAGCCAAAATGACTGCGCTTTTACCTTCAGAAATGAATTTATAATTGCTTTAGGCTTTGCTGTTTTTGAGATAATCAAGGAGTACGGTATGCAGAATTCCGCCATTTCGGTAGTAATCAACTTCTACCGGCGTATCGATTCGGCAATCGGTTGTAAATTCGATCACTTCTCCGTCTTCTTTAGCGGCAGTCACTTTAATCTCATCACCGGCCTGAACGTTGTCATCCACATGAATATCAAAAGTTTCTGAGCCATCTAACCCTATAGTATCAGCACTTTCGCCTTCTTTGAATTGAAGGGGAAGTACGCCCATCTGGATCAGGTTTGAACGATGAATTCGCTCATACGAAGTTGCGATCACCGCTTCCACTCCGAGAAGTGCAGTTCCTTTGGCAGCCCAGTCCCGGGATGATCCTGTACCGTATTGCTTACCGGCCAATGCAACCAACGGCGTATCAGATTCTTTGTATTTCAGTGATGCATCGTAAATAGTTGTGATCTCATCATCCGGGAAATACTTAGTGAATCCACCTTCCGTTCCGGGTGCTAATTGATTCTTGAAGCGTACGTTTGCAAACGTTCCGCGCGTCATTACGCGGTCATTACCTCTCCGTGAGCCATAGGAGTTAAAATCAGCTTCTTTAACACCATGATCTTTCAGATATTTTCCTGCAGGAGAATCTTCATCGATATTTCCTGCGGGTGAAATGTGATCGGTTGTAATGGAGTCCCCCACCTTCACCAGAGCTCGTGCTCCTTTTATGGGTTTGATCGGCTCCGGATCTTCAGACATCCCCATAAAGAAGGGAGGTTCCTGAATATAAGTTGATTTTTCACTCCAGTTGAATAAGTCTCCACCTGAAACCGGAATTTCTTCCCAGGTTGGGGATTCAAAGATATCGCCATACATCTTATCGAAAAGCTCGGGGCGAATAGCTGCATCTAAATGCTCTGCAATTTCTGCTGTTGTTGGCCAGATGTCTTTCAGGTACACATCATTGCCTTCCTTATCTTTACCTAACGGCTCGGTTGCAAGATCGATATCCACACTTCCGGCAAGCGCGTAAGCAACAACCAACGGAGGTGAAGCCAGATAATTTGCTTTTACATAGGGGTGAATTCGTCCTTCAAAGTTTCGGTTCCCGGAAAGAACTCCGGCTGCAATTAAATCGCCTTCTTTAATGGCTCTTTCTACAGGTTCAGGCAGCGGACCGGAGTTACCGATACAGGTTGTACATCCGTAACCAACCAGGTTAAAACCGAGCTTATCCATATACTCGGTCAGGCCGGCTTCCTTCAAATATTCAGTGACTACACGGGAACCCGGAGCCAGCGATGTTTTCACATACGCAGGAACTTTCAGCCCTTTTTCATACGCTTTCCTGGCAACGATACCCGCACCCAGCATTACGCTTGGGTTTGAAGTGTTGGTGCAGGAAGTGATAGCTGCAATCACAACATCACCGTGCTTCATCTCAATTTCCTGACCGTTTTTGTAAATCCCTTTATTGGTCAATTTCTCCTGGGCAAGGTTGAATCCCATGGTAGGGTTATCACTCGTCAGAGAATTCTCAAATGCTTTCTTCATATTACCTAATGCAATACGATCATGCGGAAGTTTTGGCCCGGCAAGCGAAGTTTCTACCGTACTTAGATCTAATTCCAATGTAGAAGAAAATTCCGGATCGGGAGTATCATCGGTTCTGTACAAGCCCTGAGCTTTAGTGTAGTTTTCAACCAGCTGCACCAGTTCTTCAGATCGACCGGTTCTTCTCATGTATCGCAGTGCTTCTTCATCGATTGGGAAGAAGCCCATGGTAGCTCCATATTCCGGGGCCATGTTTGCGATGGTTGCACGGTCGGGCAGACTCATGTTGCTGAGTCCGTTACCATAAAATTCTACAAACTTACCAACCACACCGTGCTTACGAAGCATTTGCGTTACGGTTAGTGTAAGGTCGGTTGCCGTTACCCCTTCACGAAGTTTGCCGGTTAATTTCATTCCGGTTACTTCAGGAACAAGCATAGAAATGGGCTGACCAAGCATAGCTGCTTCCGCCTCAATTCCACCAACACCCCAGCCAAGAATTCCAAGCCCGTTGATCATTGTAGTGTGAGAATCGGTTCCCACCAATGTGTCTGGGTAAGCGGTTGTAGATCCGTCTTTTTCTTTACGGGTGAAAACCCCGCGGCCTAAATACTCAAGGTTTACCTGGTGAACAATTCCACGTCCCGGAGGCACCACCCGGAAATTATCAAAAGCTTCTTTACCCCACTTCAGGAACTCGTAGCGCTCGTTATTACGCTCCATCTCCTTTTCAACGTTGAACATAAGCGCGGCATCCTGCCCAAACATATCTACCTGAACGGAGTGATCAATAACCAGATCCACGGGAACCTGAGGATTGATATCGGTTGCTTTACCGCCCATGCGCTTCATAGCTGAGCGAAGTGCTGCAAGATCAACAACGGCAGGTACACCGGTAAAATCCTGAAGGACTACCCGTGACGGTTTGAAGGGAATTTCACCTTGTGGGTCTTTGGCATTATAGTTTGCCAGTGCTTCAATATCTTTTTCAGTAACTGCGTGGCCGTCAAATTCACGAAGAACAGCTTCCAACAATATCTTTACGGAAAAGGGTAGTTTGGCAATATTCTCATATCCCTGCTCCTTCAGTTTTTCCAGGCTGTATAGGAAGGCTTTGCCTGAACCGGTTTCAAATTCTACTCTGGTTTGCTTCAGTTTATCGCTCATGATAGGATCAAAATTTGGATTTTCTTTTCAGGCTTGGAAGTTACAAATCTTTTTGGGCATTGTCTTTACTTAGTCTCTATGATGAATATTGATTTACGTGATTTAGTAACTCGGCTAAAAATTCTTCCTTTTTGAAGGGCTAATTAACCCTCTTTCATAAGGAAAAATTTTTGAACTATATATTGTAACAAACCCTTTTTTACTTCCTCTTACACTTAGATATTCAAATCTTCAATTAACTTAATAACATATACCTACTTACAATTACTGATTAATGGAGAGGCTAAAATGAAAAATTTACTAACACTTGTACTACTAATACTCACCGCTTTTTTACTTACCCAGTGCTTTGGTGGAATTAATGACCGGGAAGACTGCGATGGCTACCCCAAACTCATAAATCCCATACCTGACACCACGGTTTCTTTAAGCCAGGATACTTTGTTTATAGATCTTTCTGGTAGTGATGATTCGGTATTTAGGCATACTGCTGGAAAAATAATGAACTTTAATTTTTCTGTTGCGGGAAGTACTAGTGCAATAATCAGAGACAAAATAATAGGGAACCCTCATGAGGGACAAGAAGCTGCAATAGTTTTGAGAGAAGAAGGAGAACTTCAGGCCACAGTATTTGCTATCGATGACTGCGAAAAACAGGAACGAGATGATTTTGAACTTACCATTACAAACTAACGGGGAAATTATTATGAAAGCAATAAGATTAATAACATTCTTAATATTAATATTGAGCAGTGCTGCTAACGCCCAAATAGCGCTTAGTGAAACCATGGATATGGTCAACTATCGTTTTGCGGATAGCCAATCCAGGACATATGATTATTAAAGGCGATAACCTCTCGGATGAAATCAGAAAGTTCAAATCATTCACCGCCCGATCTGTCATAGATTTTTAAAACAACACAGAAAAACATTTCTCCTCTCTCAGTTAAAAGCATATAAACTCTCCCACTATAAAGACAGTGAATATCAGGTTTGGCAAGAAGGGGTACACCCAAAACAAATTAAAACAGCTGATATGATGCGTCAAAAGATTGAATACATTCACTACAATCCGGTGAGGGCTGGATTTATTGATACTCCGTTGCATTGGAGATGCTCTTCAGCCCATAACTATGAGGGAATTAGCGGGATAATACCTGTGACGTTGTTTTCAGGTTAAGGTGAGGCAGAGCCTCGGGGTGTCATTGCACAGCGGAGCTATGCAACGAGGACAAATAAAAGTTTTTGAACTATATATTGTAACAAATCCTTTTCTCCTTCCTCTTATACTCAGATATTCAAATCTTTAATTAATTTTATAACACATACTTACAATTACTGACTCATGGAGAGACTACAATGAAAAATTTACTAACACTTGTACTACTAATACTTACCGCTTTTTTACTCACCCAATGCCTGGGTGGAATTAATGACCGGGAAGACTGCGATGGTTCCCCTGAACTCATCAATCCAATACCTGATACTACAGTAGCCCTGAGCCAAGATACTTTGTTTATAGACCTTTCAGGCAGCGATGATTCGGTATTTAGGCATACGGCTGGAAAAACAATGAGCATGAATTTCACAATAAGTGGCAGGATGAGCGCCTCCGTCAGATATAAAAACGGAAATCCCAATCTCGGCCGGGAAGCTGTAATAGAGTTAAAAGAAACGGGTGTATTTCAGGCATCAGTATTTGCTACCGATGACTGTGAAAAATTATCAGAATTCAATGATTTTGAACTAACAATTACGAACTAACGGGGAAATTACCATGAATGCAATAAAGTTAATAACACTCTTTACGATACTATTTGGAGGTACAGCTAACGCACAAATAACGCTTAGTGAAACCATGGATATGGTCAACTATCGTTTTGCGGATAGCCAGTCCAGAGCATATGTAGATCAGCATCCGAGCTTAACGTTTAACGGCTTTAAATCATCCAATGATAATTTCGGGTACAGTGTTGAATCCATTATCAATAAAATTTATTACAGCAGCAGCCCAAATGACCAAAAACTGATCAGAAACCTATTTAATGATATTGTAGCCGATGCGATTTTATCTGATGTTATTGATCCAAGTACAAGTAATAATTGTCCATTGGATAGAGATCAAGTTGAAACCAATTCACGAATGCTACAAAACTTAGCCTTTGTAGCCCTAATTTCATACGTAGCAACCGAAGAAGGTATAAACGTTCAAAACCCGCCAAACGGAGCGGCTGCTTTACCGGCCCCCACCCAAGCCATGAGTAATTTAAAAACAGCATTTACCCGCATGCTCGGCTATGGGGTGTTTGGCATGACGTGTGGAGATGAGGTTCATCGGTCTCAGTCCATTACAAGTACGGCTAAAGCCATTGATTTATACCTAGCTCTGGAGAATGTATATAAACATTATGAGAATCTATCTTGGAATTTTAGTTCTTCTTACTTTTTGAATTCCAGTCAAAAAACACAACTTATGTCAATCTTTAAAGGGAGTCTTGATGGCATGTACGCACATTTAAAAGATGGAGCACTTGGGGTTAGTGTAGATGAAGTAGAACCAGGAAATCGCCCATTGATCATTTATACATCAATTGGATATTCAAGTCTGGTTCTTCAATCTCAAAACAAGAATGTAAATGGTTACATACATATAAACAATTTAATTGAAGAAGCTTTAGAAAGATCAAATCGGCCCGCAGGAAATAATAGAATATACTATTGGGGGTATCAGACAGCCGATGGAGAAAGCTTTTGGGCGGAGGGGCAATATTATTTTAAATACGCATTGAAGCATGTTATTTCACTTTGGCATGCCAAAAGAATTAATAATATTTCGACGAATTTTACCTACATAGATCCTTTTTTGGCAACTAATTCAAAAGCGAAGAAACCATTAATTTGGCTGGCTCAAACTTATGAACCTGGTGGTTTTTCAGCTCCCATAGATGATGGAAACAAACAACCTATAAATACTTCCAGCATTTTAAGGTGGGCTTCTAACTATGGAAATGCAGAAGTTGGGAAAAGGTTTTCTAATTTAGCTTCTGAAATCAGACCTTCAGATGAAGGTATTGGACTAAATTCCAATATGAGAGTGTTTGAGTTGGCTGTTCCTCGGACATTATCAAAAACTGCTCCAAGTAGTACTTGGGGGAATACTTCTTCAGGAACTCCTTCGCAAAACGGTACGCATGAGATCGTCTTCAGGTATATAGATAACTCAGGAAGGGATCACTTTGTTTATTTAAACGGAGAAGTTGGTGACGCAATTACTCGTGGTGAGGGACACGAACAACCTGACCAACTTCAGTTACTATATTCGGTAGATGAGCATTCATATTTAATTGATTCTGGTTATAATTCTGCTGATGGTAATGGCCGTTTTATAAATGTTATAACAGGGAATGATTACATCCGTTCTACTTGGAACAACTATAAAGATCATAATGTAAGCCTTGCTTATTCAATTCAATTTCTTGCCGATGAAGAGGATTTACTTTCTGACCCACCAAGTAACTGGCTTGGAGGTATAGAATACCCAGAAAGAGCTGGCTTGGAACCCAGAGTGAATTCTGATCACCAAAGCGTTTCAGAATTATATTACTCTACTAACTCTTCTAATAATGTTGTGGTTGCTTATGGGAAAGTTGAATTAAATTCCTACAATCATAATTCCCAAAACTTTGAACCATTTTCAGATTATAGAAGGCGAGTACTCTTTATTAAAGACCCAAATGTGCCTTATTTGATTGATATTAATATGTCTAATTCGAATAGGATTTACCCAGGGTTTTTTCTTACCACATATCACGGAAATTCTAATGATCTGTCAAAAAGTCTTGAAAATACAACTGACCATGCGGTTTGGAGAAATATAGATGGCAGTAATGATAAGCACTTATTAATTCAAACAGATATAGTAGAGGGAGTTTTAGTTCATAATAGCAGACAAAATTACACTTATCATAATGATAACTCCCAAGAAAAATTTGATACACCTAAAGATATTAAAAGGTTAAATGTATATGGTAAATTTCTAAGTAGTGAAACAATATATACTTATGAAAATACTGCTGTCTCATTTATTAAACCAATAATAGGTGTCTCAAATAGTAATCTTTTTTCAAGTCAAGATTATTTAAATAGATTCAATAAATATTTTTCTCAAAATCAAAATCAAATACTCAATGTTCAAGCTTATATTAAAGATATAAATAGCTCCACTAAAGATGTTTTGGTTGTAAGAGGAGCTCAAAGATATACTGGAGAAAATGTTTCAAATGTAGTTATAGATATTGTAGGAACCGAACTTAAATTATCTCAAAGCCATGATTTTGGCTTTGCCCGCTTGGTGAAGCAATCTGACGGGAGCTGGAAATCGCAGACTGATTACGAGCTCAACCTTGAACAGGTATATCCTATTCAAGCTGCTATTTCGGGTCCCTCTGGCTTAAGTGTTGGCCAATATGGTACCTGGACAGTAGCCGCCAGCTCTCCGCCGGGGGCACCGGGTAGCTTTAGCTATGAGTGGTTCCTCAAATCCGATGACCCGGCGGCCAATGGGCAATGGATTGGCCCGCTGGATTACGACGAGAGTTATACGACCCGGATGTACGACTTCGACAATTACCTGAAATTGCGTGTAAATGTGCGAAGAGATGTGGAGTTTGCGCAGGCCAACTACTCTGTATTTTGCAATGACTGTGGCTCTGGTGGCGGCGGGATGCTATCTGCACAATCTTCCGAAAACGACCCTTCCCGCCAGGTTAAGCCCCATAGGACATCCCGAGCCGATACCGCCGTTGTCTTAAAACGAACGGGAAAAGTGGGGACAGGTAGCATGCAAAAAACTAATCCCCACTTCTCGCTGCCGGAAGAATTCTCCTTAGAACAAAATTATCCAAACCCATTTAACCCGACTACCAAATTAACATTTGCCCTACCGGAAGAGTCAGAGGTTCAGGTTACAATATATAACATAATGGGGCAGCAAGTAGCTACTTTAGTACAAGAAAATCTAACTGCGGGTTTTCATGAAGCAACTTTTGATGCCAAAAACCTGTCAAGCGGCATGTATCTTGCACGCATTAGAGCTATTGGAAACTCCGGGCAAGTATTTACTAAGGAACTCAAAATGCAGCTAATTAAGTAACAGAAATCAATTCAGTACAAAAAATACGAACCGGAAATCTGACTCGGTTTTTTTATGCAATCTGATATTGATATCTACGATAATTACTTCTATCTTATTCGACTTTCCAATAAGACAAAATAAACGAGTATAATCGTGGACACATTAAGTTTTAAGACATACTCAGCGAAACCCAAAGATATTGAGAAGAAATGGGTGCTCTTTGACGCTGAAGACCAGCCATTGGGCCGACTGAGTAGCGAGATTGCAAAAATACTGAGAGGCAAGCATAAGCCAACCTTCACCCCGCATATGGATACCGGCGATAACGTGATCGTTATCAACGCTGACAAGGTGAAACTTACCGGAAAAAAGATGACGGATAAAACCTATTTCCATCACACTTTCTATCCCGGTGGAGAGCGATTTACCACCGCTGAAGAAAAGATGGAGAAAGATCCTACATCATTAGTTACCATGGCGGTAAGAGGAATGCTCCCTAAAACTAAGTTGGGACGCAAAATTGCAACCAATCTGAGAGTTTACGCAGGTCCGGTACATCCGCATACTGCACAAGAACCAGAAACCATCGAGCTTTAATCCATACAGAATTAATTAAATGGCGCAAGCGAATTACATAGGACGACGAAAAACAGCTACTGCCCGTTTGTACATCAAACCGGGTAAAGGCGACATTCTCGTTAACCACAAACCAATTGAAGAATATTTTCCCGTAAAAGCACGTCGTAACATTGCCCTGTTACCCATGTCTGTAACTGAAACAGAAGGCAAGTACGACATTAAGATCACCGTTCGTGGTGGTGGAAGTACCGGCCAGGCCGGCGCCATCTCTCACGCACTTGCACGTGCTTTGGACGGAGAGAACGAAGAAATGCACGATGTTCTTAAAGGACACGGCCTTCTTACACGAGACGACAGAATGGTAGAGCGTAAGAAATACGGTCAGCCTAAAGCTCGTAAGAAATTCCAGTTCTCTAAACGATAATTTTGTTACTCGTTATTTGGAAATGGTTACTTGGCTCACGATTAACCATTATAACTTTAACCAATAACTACTCAACTAAATCAAATCACACATATGTGGTGACCCTGCGTTTGGTGTCCTGAGCTTAATTGACTCAGGATTAACGCTCTCGGGGATGACCCGCATAGAGGATTAACCTAAACTTACATACTTATATACCATGCCAAAAGCTGCATCTATACAAGACCTGCTAAAGTCAGGCGCACACTTCGGTCACCTTACCCGCCGATGGAATCCTAAAATGAAAGACTTCATCTTTATGGAGCGAAACGGGATTCACATCATTGACCTCAAAAAAACCCGAGAGTACCTGCAAGAAGCACTTGATGAAGTTCAAAAGCTTTCCCGTGCCGGAAAAACCATCCTTTTTGTAGGAACCAAGAAGCAATCTACCGAAATCATTAAAACGGAAGCACTCCGCTGCGGAATGCCCCACATTACTCACCGCTGGATGGGTGGAATGCTAACCAACTTCAGTACCGTTCGTAAGAGTATTTCCCGCATGGATGAGATCGAAAAAATGAAGACCGACGGTACGTTTGAAGAACTCACCAAGAAAGAAGGTTTGATGCTTCAGCGTGAGCAAGATAAACTGAATGATGCTCTCGGCGGTATCAAAAACATGGGAAGACTGCCCGGTGCCATCTTCGTTGTTGATATTATTAAAGAACACCTTGCTGTTAATGAAGCAATCAAGCTTCATATCCCGATCATTGCCATGGTTGATACCAACAGTGACCCTGACGTTCCTGATTTCATCGTTCCTTGTAATGATGACTCAGCTCGTACCATTCAATTGGTAACAACCCAGATCGCAGACGCCATCATTGAAGGGGCTGCAGAACGTGAAGCACAGCAAGAAGAAGACGTCATGGAACAAGCTGCTGCTGAAGCCAAAGGTGAAAGCAAAGACAGTGATGATGTTGACGTCAAAGACGCTGCCAAAGGAACTAAACTCCGTTCTCGCCGCAAAAAGAAAGGCGATAAAGATCAAAAAGGAGAAGACAAAAAAGCTGACAAAGCAGAAGCAAAAGCGGACGCTGACAGCAACGACGAAGAAGAATAATCTCAACTATTAAATACTATTCAAAAAATGAGTATTTCTGCTGCTGACGTAAAAAAACTTAGAGACATGACCGGCGCGGGTATGATGGACTGTAAAAAAGCCCTCGCCGAAGCAGATGGTGATTTCGACCAGGCGGTTGAATATCTCCGTAAAAAGGGACAGCAAGTTTCCGAAAAAAGAGCTGACCGTGAAGCAAATCAGGGATTGATCCTTAGCCGTATCAGCGACGACAAGAAAAAAGCTGTTATGATCGAGATCAACTGCGAAACGGACTTCGTTGCCAGAAACGAAGAATTTCAGAATGATGCGGAATCATTCCTGAACGCTGCTTTTGATAACGACATCGAAAGTGCAGAAGATCTGCTGAAAATTGAAGTAGATGGCCTTACCATCGAGAAGCACCTTGAAGAAATGGTTGGTAAGATCGGTGAGAAGATCGAGATCAACAATGTAGTACATATGACTACCGACGGAACGCTGATCTCTTACATTCACCCCGGCAACCAGTTGGGTGTGCTTGCAGAATTTGACGGCGACCTGACCGATGCAGAGATCGGAAAAGATGTTGCTATGCAAGTAGCCGCTATGAAGCCTCTTTCTGTAACCCGTGACGGTGTTGACTCTTCTCTTGTTGAAAAAGAGCTCGAGATCGCAAAAGATCAGTTATTGAATGAAGGGAAGCCTGAGCATATTGCCGAACAAGCTGCTAAAGGTAAACTTCGCCGCTTTTACGAAGAGCGTGTACTTCTCGAACAAAAATTCGTGAAAGACAACAGCGTATCCGTTAAGGATTACCTGGAGCAAAACGATGCTCCCCTGGTGAAGTCGTTCCATCGGCTTCAACTTGGCGAAAACGCTTAATAAATTTTCATTACTTTAAGGCTGTCAGAATTGACAGCCTTTTTTTTGTCTAATAATTACTAACACAGGATCACGTGGGAAATAAATATAACAGAGTGCTTCTCAAACTCAGCGGAGAGGCGTTATTAGGTGAACAGGGACACGGAATTGATGCTGACATACTCAGCGAATATGCCAAAGAAATTCAATCTATTCAGGAAGCGGGTGTACAGGTTTCCGTTGTAATTGGCGGCGGAAATATCTTCAGGGGCGTGAAAGGGGCAACCCAGGGTATGGATCGCGTTCAGGGTGATTATATGGGGATGCTTGCCACCATGATCAACAGCATGGCCTTGCAAGACGCTCTCGAGCAAATTGGCGTACAAACACGGCTTATGAGTGCTATCCGAATGGAAGCAATTGCGGAACCTTATATCAGAAGAAGAGCAGTTCGTCACCTTGAAAAAGGGCGTGTAGTTATTTTTGGAGCCGGAACCGGGAATCCCTATTTCACCACCGATACCGCCGGTTCACTTCGTGCCATTGAAATTGAAAGTGAAGTAATTTTGAAAGGCACCCGCGTTGATGGTATCTACGATTCTGATCCAGAGAAGAACGGAGGGGCCAAAAAATTCGATCGTATTACGGGAGACGAAGTTCTTAAACGCCGCTTATCTGTGATGGACCTGACTGCCTTCACACTCTGCCGGGAAAATGAAACTCCGATCATTGTCTTCAACATGAACAAGAAAGGTAATTTGAAAAAGATCGTGGTGAGTGGCGAAGATGTGGGTACAACTGTGGTTTGGGAGTGATACTTCCCTGAAACACTTTTTGTTTTTGAACGCGTACGACACGGATCAGACGGATTACCGCTGATAGATTATTTATCCACCCAATCCGTATTCCACTGCTAAACTACCCAAAGAGAAAACTATACACCAATTGTGCGGCCAATTTCACTGTGCGATCATCCACATCATATTTCGGATTCACTTCCGTGATCTCGAACACCTTCAGGTTTTCTTTTTGTTTGGCTTGATGGATGATTCGCATCACTTCTCTTCCCGTTAAACCAATGGGAGAAGAGGCACTCACACCCGGGGCATCCGACGCCTGAATGGAATCCATATCCAATCCCAAAAAAAAGGGACGGTTACCGATCTGACCCAGGATGTTTTGAAATGTCGAGATCACCCCATCTTTTAACACTTTTTTTAAGGTGTGAATGTTGACACCCAGCTCTCTTGCATTCTCCAAATAATAAGTCCCATTTGATTCCGGCCGGATTCCAAATTCATAAAAATGCTGTGGAACCAAATACTGTTTCTCGATCGCTCTGCGATAAGGTGTACCGCTTGTCATTTCCTCAGCGATACGCATATCCAAATGGGCATCAATGTTGATGGCTGAAATATCATGCTCCGTTTCTGCCAATGCCCGCACATCCGCATAAGAAATATCATTTCCCCCTCCCAACACAATCATCTTCTTTCCATCCCTAAGAAACTTAGAAACGGCCCTGGTTAGCGAATTCTGAATTTTATCTAAGGCATCAATCTGTTCAGGGTTTAGTGATAAATCAGTACTATCAGTGAAATCAAATAGGTCTGTGATCACGTTACCTGCATCAAACAGCTTTATATGATGATCTTTCTGAACCTGTAATTTATATAACTGCTCACGGATCTTATTCGGGGCTTTCTCTGCTCCGATCCTTCCGTTGTTACGTCGAACTCCTTCGTGCTGAGGACATCCGATCAACACATGAGTGGCATCAAAATAATCTTTTTCATTAAACCGAATTTCTTCCACGAGCCAATGATCGTGCTTATCGTGAGATCGAAGCTCTGTCAATTCTTCGGGAACAGCTCTTAAAATATCTTTCAGCCTCTCGATTCCCATACCTTTACTCCTTTTTTGATGACCGTGTGAACATGATTTTCCCCAAAGAAATAAGCAAGGTCTTTATAGGTCTCCGTATCCAATAACAAGATATCGGCTTGAAAGCCGGAAGCTATGGCACCCAGTTTATTTTTCTCCAGCGCTTTGGCTCCGTTTTGTGTGGCGCAGCACAGCGCTTCCTCCACCGACATCCCCATTTTGGTACAGGCCATACTCATAAGCAGCTGCATGGAGATGGTCATAGAGGAACCGGGGTTGAAATCAGTGGCCAAAGCTACCAAAGCACCGGCTTTCAGTAATTTTCGCGCCGGGGAGTATGGTATATTCAGGAAATAAGAAACACCGGGTAAAACCGTAGCCACCACATCGGCTTCGGCGAGCCGATGTACGTCCTCGTCACTCAACACTTCCAGGTGATCAACGGAAACAGCTCCCAACTCGATCGCCATTTCCACCCCGCCGATGTCATTGAATTGGTTGGTGTGAAGTTTGGGTTTGAGTCCGTGTTCGATTCCTTTTTCGAGTACTTTACGGGTTTCTTCCACAGTGAAATAACCCTTCTCACAAAAGACATCACAATACTCTGCCAATTCTGCTATCTCCGGGATCATGGCCAACACCTCTTCCAGATATTCCTCTTTGGTTGAATTTTTCGGCACGGCATGGGCACCTAAAAACGTAGCAGTAAGTTCGATCGGCTGTTCTTCTTTCAGCTCATTGATCACTTCCAGCATTTTACGCTCGGTTTCCAGGTCCAACCCATAACCACTTTTTATTTCCATAGTGGTGATACCCTGCTTCATAGCTTTTTGCAGTCGGATTCGACCTAAATTCTTCAACTCTTCTTTGGAGGCTTTGCGAGTAGCCTCCACCGTAGATACAATTCCACCGCCCTGCTCTGCTATTTCTTCGTAACTCATTCCGGACGAACGCATGGCAAATTCATCAGCACGACTTCCCCCAAACACCAGATGCGAGTGGGAATCTATAAATCCGGGTACTGCGGTTTTTTCCTCAGCATCCAGGATTACCGGGTGGCCTTCCACTTTTTCCAGTACATCAGAAAGGGGGCCAACCGCTTTTATGACTCCACCGGAAATATAGATCGCTGCATTTTCATACATGTTCAATTCCCGAAGTTCCGATCCCCTATATACCCCCGGTTTCGGGGTGACTATTTGTGATATGTTTTGGATGAGCAGGCTGGACATGATGAACTAAATTTTAATTGGCAGATTTATTTTAGAAACGGAAGTTTGAGCTGATGTTCTTCCGCGCAATTGATGGCGATATCATACCCGGCATCGGCATGACGCATAACGCCGCTGGCAGGATCATTCCACAGTACGCGTTCTAATCTTCGATCGGCCTCTTCGGTTCCGTCGCAGACGATCACCAATCCGGCGTGTTGGGAGAAACCCATTCCCACACCACCTCCGTGGTGGAAAGAAACCCAAGTGGCACCGGAGGAAGTATTAAGCAATGCATTCAAAATCGGCCAGTCAGATACCGCATCCGAGCCGTCTTTCATGCCTTCAGTTTCGCGGTTGGGACTGGCTACCGATCCTGAATCCAGATGATCCCGGCCAATTACGACCGGAGCTTTCAGTTCTCCGCTGCGCACCATTTCGTTGAAGGCTAAACCCAGTTTGTGACGCTGCCCCAATCCCACCCAGCATATGCGGGAAGGCAATCCCTGAAAATAAATTTGTTCTTTGGCCATATCCAGCCAATTGTGAAGATGGGGATCATCGGGAATGAGCTCTTTCACTTTTTCATCCGTTTTATAGATATCCTCAGGATCTCCCGAAAGTGCCACCCAGCGAAACGGGCCAATACCTTTACAGAAAAGCGGACGAATATATTCCGGCACAAAGCCCGGAATATGGAAAGCATTTTCAACCCCTTCATCAAAAGCTTCCTGCCGGATGTTATTTCCATAATCAAACACTGGAACTCCCTGTTTTTGAAAATCCAGCATGGCACGAACCTGAACAGCAATCGACTTTTTAGCTTGTTCAACTACTTCCTTGGGGCTCGACTTTTGTTTGTCTTCCCATTCTTCCACACTCATACCCAGTGGCAAGTATCCATTTAACGGATCGTGTGCACTGGTTTGATCGGTAACTGCATCGGGAGTAATATTTCGCTCCAATAATTTCGGATAGATATCCGCTGCATTTCCATGTAACCCTACCGTTACCGGTTTTTTGTCATGAACCGATCGGTTAATGATCTCCAGAGCCTCATCCAAAGAAGTTGCTTTTTTATCTACATAGCCTGTTTTCAATCTCATGTCGATACGGGATTCTCTGCATTCCACAGCCAGCATACTTGCACCGGCCATTTTCGCTGCCAGTGGCTGAGCTCCGCCCATACCGCCAAGCCCACCGGTAAGGATCCATTTTCCAGACAAATCGCCTTCAAAATGCTTTTTTCCCATTGACACAAAAGTCTCATAGGTCCCCTGAACAATTCCCTGACTTCCAATATAGATCCACGAACCGGCCGTCATCTGTCCGTACATGATCAGGCCTTTTTTGTCGAGTTCGTTGAAGTGTTCCCAGTTCGCCCACTTGGGAACAAGGTTAGAATTGGCGATCAATACACGGGGTGCATCTTTATGGGTTTTGAAAATCCCGACCGGCTTCCCGGACTGAATGAGCAAGGTTTCCTCATCGCTCATAGATTTTAGAGATGCAAGGATCTTGTCAAAACTTACCCAGTTACGGGCAGCTCGACCAATTCCACCATATACCACCAATTCTTCCGGTTTTTCGGCTACATCCGGATCAAGATTATTTTGGATCATCCGGAAAGGAGCTTCCGTGAGCCAGCTTTTGCAACTTAGTTTTGTTCCCGTTGGTGCCTTGATTGTTCTGGGCATAGCTTTCTGTTTATATTCTTCCAGGGTATTTTATGGTATGAATATACAGCAAGTATCAGGAAAGCTCATCCTAAATTATTATGCAACAGAACGATGACTAAGCTTGAAAAAAAGCTACCATAATCATATTGTAAATTCAATCAATAGAAACGATTAAGCCTTTTTGAGAGGTTAACAAAAAATGAAACCGTGATAGCATAACTTGTGGTCGGCTGCAACCCATTCAGCTCTTGCATAAGTGGAATTCTACCATCTATATGTGCTGAAAAGCGGTCATTTATACTATAGCTTAGTTTACTTACATGACTGACCCAAAAGCCACCTGTGTTGGGCTGTTTTGTTTCATTTCTCTGATCAGAACTGGCAGATCGATATTGTAATACCGCCGTATATCCGATTTTTTCTCCCAAGGAAGTGCTTCCTCCGGTTGTAGTAATTAACTCATTCCCAAATTGATATATATCATTTGTGCCAAATCTTTCTGAAGAACCCGTAAAACGGTAAGAGGTAATTAGAAACAAATTCAGAGGAAATGAAGAATCAAAACTGGAAGTTAGCTCTGACCAAACTATACCATCCCAAGCCCCGGTACCGGGTTGCATATCGGCATTCAGTAAAAAGCCATCATTTCGCATATCAAAACCCCCTAAGGGTACTTTTACACCACCTCCAATGGTCGCTTGCAGAGATGGAGGCTTGAGCCTATCAAAAAATTTATATTTTAGCATTAAGAGTCCGTCCCCTACCCCAGATACAGCTAATGATTGCGGATTCTGGGTATGAAGTCCCGTTTGGCGGTATTTTTTCACATAGGTAAATGTACCTGAAAGCGACAGCTTCGCTGACAATCCATAATGCACTTCCATAAGGGTAGATTGGGTAGTTCTAAATGTACTTTCATTTTCCACTATATCTCCATTTACATAAAGTTTAGAGATATCGTGATACTCATGTGATATACCAATCAACAGATCTCCCCCGAACACAGGGGCACTACTTTGAGCACCAAGCAAAGGAGCTCCTGCACAGCTGCAAGTTTGGGCAGTACCTTTGAAGGAAAACAAAACAGCTATCCACACTATTAATAACAGATATTTTGTAACCTGATTTAATGTCATGAGTATTTAGAATTATGCTTTATGCTAAAATGAGTTTATCTGAGGAAAGTTGAAAAAATCTGCCCATGCAAACCAATAAGCATTGTAGCCACCGGTATGTTTTAGTTTCTCGCCTTTGCGTGGTCCACTTACCGCTTCCCCAAAAATATCCCAGTGGTTTCCTTCCTGATCTTTCGCAATTACCGGTAAATCTTCATTCAGAGGCTGGAATTCGAGTTCTGTACCGTCCGCCAGCGTCCTAAAAAAAGAAATGGCCACTTTCATTTCGGAGCTCCCAACAATAAGTATTTTCTCTCCTTCAAAAACATCATTTATAACTTGTAATTTTGGATTAAAAAGGGCTATTGGATAAACTTTAGAAACAGATCTAATATTTATACCATGCACTAATGTCTTACGATCCAGCCTTTCATCTTCTTGATATATTGGGAACAGAATCCTTGAATTATTAACTGGATAGTCTTCACCATATAAATACTTATCGTAATTACGATTGAATCCGGTATTTGTATTTAAAACTTCAGAATCCGGAAATGCTTCCTTCCAGGCGCCCCAAGTCATTTCAACAACATTCACCGTAGAGATATCTAACCCTTTTAAGTCTCCGTTTACACTTTTATTTAGCATTTGTGACCAACGGCTGCCCGTGTTGCGATCGTAAGGAATAAGGTTGTTTTTATGTATTAACCCTGAAACTCCAAATTCAGTAATCTCTCCGTTAATGGTCCGTTCCCATCCTATGCCTGAACCGGTAAGTGGACAAAAAGTTAATGCTATGGGTGTTTCATCCACTTCATCGTTAACAATTTCATGGTAATAAAGGATTACATGTGGATAGGCCTTTATATTATCTCCAACTTTAACCCCCATCACAAGTTCCCAGTCTTCTAAAAATGTAATTTCTGAAACAGTACTAAATTGAGGATCATCAATTGAGGGTATACCATCCTGATCCGGGCCGCCATCAACTACTTGTTGACAAGGAATAAGCCAGTTTTCGCCATTACAGTCCCCGCCTTCAAATTCAGTATCAGGATTAGAGTCCGTCACCTTACTGCAAGAAACAGCAGTTAATGCAAATAAAGTAACAAGATAAAATGAGATGGATTTCATGATTGATCAATTTAAATAATGACTTTGCCGGCAAGATGTATTAAACATGATTTCGTTTATCTTGAAGGCTCTTGCTGTAAAGACTACTTTACTTTTCATATCCTTACTTTTTTTACCAAAATTATTAACCTCTTTCCGCAATTAAACAATAGAACTATTTTGGCTCTATGTTGAATACTGTGGGTAATCGAATGTGGGCTTTTCACAAATGAAGCAGGTCATATTGATAAAGCTGGCGGTATTACGGTAGCCGCGAGCTCCCTTGATGCCATCCACTTTTTGGGGCTAAAAGTACTCGTTCAGCCCGGTACCTCTTCCAGTCCTATACTCCGACCTCTCTCGGTCTCTCCTTCGCAAGGAGAGAGGTGTCTGAGTCTGTTTAAAGGCGGGCGCCGATAAACCTACAACCCTTTAACAATGCGTCCTTCTCCTTGCTAAGGAGAAGAAAGAAGAGGTGGGAATGGTTCATTGGGCTTCCTCTGGGTTTACAGGCTACCGCTAACGTAAAATCATGGAATACGCTCTGCCAACATATGCTGGTTAATGGGCTAAACAATAGAAACTTTTTTAGCCCTGCCCACACAAATCAATATAGAGCCACTATTTTCAAACTGATAAAAAAAAAGCCCGGTTGCAACAGCAACCGGGCTTTATCATAACGGAGTATCTGAGTAGTTATTTACGCCGTTTCAAACTCTACTGCTTCCGATTGGAAGGCCTCATCAAGTGGAGTATTTGCTACGTGATTGGTATAATTACTGATCGTTTTCAGTGCAATGATCAGGTTTACTTCCAGTACATTTTGTTTGGTGTAACCGGCGTCAATAAATGACTGAAGCTCGGAGTCTTCAACATGTCCTCGTTGCTCAACGGCTGTCCGTACGTAGCTAACCAAAGCATTCAGTTTGTCATCCGGTACAGGATCTCCGTTTCGCACAGCATTTACAATAGCTTTATCTGTATTCAGCTGGTTTTTGAGAATTGTCGAGTGAATGGCTGAGCAGTAATGACATTTGTTTTCAATGCTTACTGCCAAAATTGCCAGTTGCTGTTCTTTTGGTGAAAAGCTTGTTTTCCCAATGATCTCATCCAGTTTTAAATATCCTTCAAGCACAGCCGGTGCCTCAGCAAATTCACCTAATAAATTTGGTACGAAACCGAATTTTTCTTTTGCTCCATTTAAAAATGGTTGAGCTTTTTCCGGTGCGTTTTCAGCGTTATAAATAGTAAAGTCCATATCGTTAATCCTTGTTTTAATAATTGTTCAACTTAGTTTTATAAATGCTACAGGGTATAGATGCAGTAGATCAGGGATGTATTACTTGATTCTTCTACAGATAGAACTGATTAGCTTAATAGAATCTACCTATCTGGGAGTGAACTGAAACTCAGCGATTCACTCCGGTGCTTCTTCGAAAAAAAGAGGCCCAAAGGTGGCAAGAGATGGATTTAGAATTTTTATTTCCCGCAGAGGTTCGCTGAGTCTGGCACGGAGTTGCGCTGAGGAGTTAGAGATTGTTTACGATTCTCTTGATTGAATTTCTGAGTGAGGAAGCATTGAAGTTTATAAGCAGCTCAAGTTTTTACCTGATAGCTTCAAATAAGTGGGGGTTTTTTATGGTGTATATTCATTGATGGCTCTAAGGATTTTATTTCTACTATTACTTTGTGATTAACCAGTAGGTCTCACCGAAAACCTTGCTCCATTTCCATCCCCTCATATACAACAGGAACAATAGGTTGAGTAAGCACATCAAATCCTTTTTTTTTAATTCATAAGCCAAAGCAGTTTTATAAACAGATTCGAGTAAACCGGGACCAAGAGCTGTATAAATTTTAAAAGCTGCTCCCCGGATCGCATAAAAAATATCATTTTCATGCATAACTAACTATCCACGAAATTTTTTCTCTAACATAATGCTCCAAGCTAATCTGCGCAACTCCGCGATTCATCCCCGAACCTCTGCGAGAAAAAAGAGGCCCTAAGGTGGCAAGAGGTGGGTTTAGAGTTTTTATTTAACGCAGTTTTTCACTGATTTAACCTCAAAAATACCGTTTTACCCAAGCGGCGGCAACGGAACCTGCATAGGCGGCATCTTCGAGATTGGAAAGCAGGTGGTCCGCATCATCCAGTGAGATGAAGCTTTTGGGATGCCGGGCCAATTTATAGATGTGAGCTGCATTTTCAATTCCAACCGTTTGGTCAACCGGGGAGTGAAAGATCAGCAGGGGTTTACTCAAACCCTCAATAATGCGGTTCATATTCTGCTCTTTCAGATCATCCAGAAACTGTTTCTTTATTGTGAAATGACGGCCGGCAAGCTGAACCCTGGCTTCACCATTTGCTTCGATCTCTTCTTTCTTATCTAACAATAAATGCGTTACATGATCAGGACTGCATGGCGCTCCTATAGTTGCAACCGCTTCCACAGAGGAAATTTTATGCGCAGCCTGCAGCACAGCAGCCCCACCCAAAGAATGGCCAATGAGCATACGCGGGCTTTCCCATTCGTCTTCCATATACTTGGCAGCAGCTATAAGATCTTCAATATTGGATGAAAAATTGGTGTCTGAAAAATCGCCTTCACTTTCACCCAAGCCGGTAAAATCAAATCGAAAAACACCCATTCCCTCTTCCGTAAGTGTACGGCTGATCTCACCTACCGCCTTTAAATTCTTACTGCAGGTAAAACAGTGAGCAAAAAGTACCGCCCCTTTTTTAGCTCCACCATCGGGTTCGTCAATTCGTGCTGATAGTTTCGCGCCCTGACTGCCCGAAAATTCAATTTTCTTGCTGTTCATTATTCTCTTAATTTTTAGGGGAATTCAGTGCCTTCAAACCTTCGAGTAAAGCCTGATATTCTTGCCTGCATTCTCCGCAATTATCCAAATGTTCCTTTACCAGCGGCATTGCCTGCTCCGGAGATTTACCTTTCAATTCCATCTCAGCAAATTCATGCAATGCATCAAAGCAGTCATCGCAGCCGATCTCTCCCTCGTGCGTTGCCGGCAGTTTACTGATCAACATTTTTAATACGTCTGTGTTCAATTTCATCATATTGTTATTCAATCTTTGGTTAGATGCTCCAAGTTGTGTACTTCTTACATTTCCAATAAAATTTCCTCCGGGTCTATTCCTTCGGTCTCCAATCGATTTTTCAAATTAAGGCGCGCATCATGCACTAACTTATAGATCGCATTGCGGTTACTATCCATCATTTCAGCAACCACCGTCATTGGGATCTGATCGATCATAAGAAGCTGCAACACCTTTTGCTGTTTATCGGTAAGCTCCTCTTCCATGATCTTCATCACCTTCTGCACCAGCATCGACTCATGGGCCAACTGATCCGGCCCGGCCTGTTCGTGCTCAATTTCCACGGCTTGTTTTTCGTCGGGATCGTGACTGCTGTATTGTTCCAAAGAAATATCATGATACCGCTTTTTACGAAGTTCAGAATATCCCTCCCGTACAGCTACCTTCATTGCCCATGTAGTGAATTTACTGTCACCCCTAAACGTGTCGTACTTATCCAGGATTTTTAAGACAGAATCTTGTGCGATGTCTTCCACGAAATCATCCAGCTCCCGATCTACATATTTATAAAGTGATGCTTTTAGTCCCTTTACCAAGTGGCTTCTTAGTTGTTGAATAGCGGCTTCCTCGGGTGGAGGCGTTAAAGCCGAAATCCATTCCTCGTTAGTTTGGTAAGAACCTGATGATTGGCTGCGTCTCTTAAACCAGTTAAGCATTAAAAATACTTTTAAAATTAATCTTCATCTTTATCTTTATGAAGCTGAATCGCCTCACAAGCTTTCTTGTGTTTTCAATAATATGGTTAATAGGTATCAATAATGATACCCATGGTCAGGAATTTAGTGGATGGAACACGAATTTCACAAAAAAGAATATTGAACTATCCGAATTAAAATCAGGAGGGCCGCCTAAAGACGGAATTCCTGCTATCAAGGAGCCTGCGTTTGTTTCTCAGAATAAAGCTGAAAAATGGATTGGCGACTCTGAGCCGGTAATTGCTTTTCAACATAATGGAGAAACTCGTGCTTATCCTCTCCAGATTTTAATTTGGCATGAAATCGTCAACGACCAGTTTGGCGAAACACCTGTGCTTATCACCTTCTGTCCGTTGTGTTATTCGGCTATTGTGTTTGACCGGCGAATTGATGGGGTAACTCATGAGTTCGGGGTTTCCGGATTTCTGAGGCACTCTGACATGATCATGTTCGACCGCAAGACGGAATCACTGTGGCAGCAGTTTACCGGAGAAGCTGTAGTTGGTGATTACACCGGAACAAGGCTCAAAATTCTTCCCAGTCAGATTATGTCATTTGAGCAGTTTCGGGAAGCGTATCCTCAAGGTATAGTATTGTCAAAAGAAACCGGTTATCAAAGACCGTACGGGCAAAACCCTTATGCTGGATATGATGACATCAACAATACCCCTCTTTTTATGGATGAACCGCTTGACGGACGGCTCAAACCCATGCAAAAGGTAATTGGAGTACAGGTTGAAGGGTTCCAAAAAGCATATCCGTATTCCATTACCAAAGAGCAAAAAATTATTCATGATGAACTCGACGACAGACCGGTCGTAGTTTTTCATGTGGAGGGAGCCCGTTCAGCTATGGATGCATCTCAAATTTCTAAATCACGCAAAGACGGAACCACCGGGGTTTTCCACAGCACCATTGATGGACAAACTCTCACATTCAATTTCGATGATGGCAACATTACAGATAACCAAACCGGGTCGAGATGGAATATATCCGGAAAAGCTGTCAGTGGTCCCCTGGAAGGAAGGCTACTTGAGCCACTGATATTCGGAGATTACTTCGCCTTTGCCTGGTTGGTTTTTTGGCCTGAAACTGAAATTTACACGATAGAATAATGTACCATGAAAAAGTTTGATGCAATTATAATCGGAACCGGTCAAGCCGGACCTTCCTTAGCTGCAAGCTGCGCTTCTGAAGGCCTGGAAACTGCCGTTATTGAAAAAGATAAATTTGGAGGAACCTGCGTCAACACAGGCTGTACACCCACCAAAGCTATGGTGGCCAGCGCCCGGGCGGCTTACATGGCAAAACGCGGAAACGAGTTTGGAGTGGAGATTAATGGAGAAATCAGCGTTAACCTCAAAAAAGTAAAATCCAGAAAAAACAAACTGGTTCGTAATTCTACCGAAGGTATCGAAAGCTGGTTAAGAGGGGCTGAAAATCTAAGCGTGATCGAAGGCCACGCACGCTTTACGGATAACCATACGGTTCAGGTTGGTAAAAAAATACTGACTGCAGATAAGATATTCATCAACACAGGAGCCCATCCTTATGTACCCTCTGCCCTAAGGGAAGTAGATTATATGACGAATGCGGAGATCATGGAGTTAGAAGAAGTTCCCGATCACCTGATCATTGTAGGCGGAAGTTATATCGGGCTGGAATTTGGGCAGATGTTCAGGCGTTTTGGCAGTGAAGTAACCATTATCGAACAAGGACAGGAAATCATCGGGCGTGAAGAACCTTCAACCTCAACAACGGTGCAGGAAATTCTGGAAGAAGAAGGAGTAAAATTTCGCCTGAATTCAACATGCATCAGTGCCGCCCAAACCGGCAAAGAAATTACGGTGAATGTGGACTGCGCAAGCGGGCCTCCGCAAATTAAGGGTACTCATTTATTGGCTGCTACCGGACGTCGGCCGAACTCCAACAACCTCGGACTTGAACATACCGATATACAAACCGATGAACGCGGATATATTAAAACTAACGATGTCCTACAGACTTCCCTTGATGGAGTTTGGGCTTTAGGTGATGTAAACGGCAAAGGAGCTTTCACCCACACCGCTTACAACGATTTTGAGATTGTCGCAGCTAATTTATTTGATAATGATTCGCGCAAGGCTTCTGGTAGAATCCTGAATTACGCACTTTATACAGATCCATCCCTCAGTCATATTGGGATGTATGAGCGGGAAGCCAGAGAATCAGACAGAAATATACTTATTGGCTACCGGGAAATGTCTCGAATTGCTCGTGCAAAGGAACGGGGCGAAACCAAAGGATTTATAAAGATCTTAGTGGATGCTGAAACGAAACGAATTCTGGGAGCAACCATAGTAGGGATTGACGGAGATGAGATCATACACTCATTGTTAGATATTATGTATGCTGATGTGCCTTATACAACTATAAGCCGTGCAGTACATATACATCCCACCATTTCAGAACTGATCCCTACTATTTTGCAAAATCTTAAACCGCTGAAATAGCACTTTACAACTCAATTAATAGAAGCCTGGTACTTACCCATTACGATAATTCCCGGTATAGGATTGTTGATCCTAAGCACTTATAATTTAATAATCTCCCTTAACGAAGAACTGGAAAGGCTGCTAAAAGATGCCGATGAATTTCAGTTATTGATTGACCGAAAATTATCTCAAATGAAATTGCTTACCTATAGCCTGGCCGGACTTTACCTAAGCACTGCTTTATTGGTATTAAGTGGTTTATTATCGTTTTCGAAACGCTATGAAGAAGGTATTTTCAGTAGTTCTGCATCCGTTTCTCTTATTACCGGTGTTACATTGATCTTTATATCTCTGATCATTCTCATCCTATATTCAGTAAGAGCAGTAACCATTCGCCGGGCCCATTTTGATGAATGCCTAATGAAAGAAAAATAGTATCACGAAATCCAATATTTAATTCAAAATATATAGATCTGACCATGCCATTTTTTGACGTCATTAAACCGAATAAAGCCACCGGATCCCTCAAAAAGATCTACGATGAGCTAATCCAAAGCCAAGCTCACAATACTCAGGACTCTTTATCAAGATAGGCCTTGACTTCATTTTTGATATTTTCCCACTGAGATCTGTCTCCTTTGGCGGCTTTGAGAAGCTCTTTAACTTTTGACATCCCAAAATTTTTAGCTTGGTGAAAGTCTATATGAGGAGGTAATGATAATTCTCCTCCGGAAACTTGTGCATTAAGAATGAATGGACTCTTAGATTTTTGAGCCTGTTTGATAGCCGGGATAATGCCCTCATTTTCAGTAACGCTCACCCCGTCCCCACCCACTAATTTTGCATATGCTGCAAAATCAAAATTCTTAACCTCAATGGCATCATAGTTTGGTGCAAACCCGGCTTCTTCCATCTCAATTTTCACAAAACCAAGTTCAGAGTTATTCAGCACAATAATTTTAATAGGCAATTCGTATTCTACAGCTGTTGAAAAATCATGTAAAGACATATTGAAAGCCCCATCCCCCACCAAAGCCCATACTTCCCGGTCTGGAAACTGCAGTTGGGCGCCAATGGCAGCCGGGAGGCCTACAGCCATGGATCCGTGGTTGAAGGACCCGATAATTCTTCTTTGAGAATGAAAATTCATGAAGTTGCTCGACCAAATGGCAGACGTACCGGTATCAATGACAAATATGGCATCTTTTGCCGCCACATCGCTTATCTGTCTGGCTACCACCTGTGGATGCATGACTTTAAAATCCTTTTCGCCATCCGAGGTTTTGCAATTATTTTCAAGCCATTTTTTAAAATCAACGTTTAATTTATCAACCCAGGAAGCATCTTTCTTTATGGCGCACTTTGAATTGACATAATTCACAAAATGTTTGATATCAGCATGTAAGCCAAGCGTAACCGAAGTGCGGTTCCCAATATTTTCCGCCCGGATGTCTACCTGTATGGTTTTGGTTTTATCAGGAAGGAAACGGGTGTAAGGAAAGTCGGTACCCAACATGATTAATAAATCACATTTCATCACTGCTTCATACCCTGACGGATTACCAATAAGTCCTGTAAGTCCTACTACATTTTTACTGCTGTGATCAAATATATCAGATGCACGAACGGTGTGCGTGATAGGTGCATTTACTTTTAGAGCAAACTCCAAAACTTCTTCCCTCGATGAGCGGCATCCGGCACCTGCCAAAATTCCTACTTTTTGCGCCTGATCAATCAGTTCTACCGCTTTTTCAAGTCCCTTCTGATCTGGTACCACTGTAGATCGAGAGCGAAACACCCGATGAACAAAATCTTTGTTTTCGGCAGGCATCTCAGCAATGTCCGCAGGCAATTCTATTCGGCACACACATTTGTGATTAATAGCGATACGCAGTGCTCGTAATATCACTCTGGGTGCTTCTTCCGGGGAGCGTATAATAGCCTGGTACTCGCAGATATCATCAAATACCTTGGTTAAATCCACCTCTTGGTGGTAATTGGTTCCAATATGCTCAACAGGCACCTGCCCGGTTATAGCTAAAACGGGGGAGCGTTCCTTTTTGGCGTTATATAATCCATTTACCAAATGTAAAGCCCCGGGCCCAACAGTACTGGCACATACCCCAATATTTTCATTCAGTTCGCCTTGTGCAAATGCCGCAAATGAAGCATTTCCTTCATGCTTCATTTTTATCCATTTTACCTCATTTTGGTCGGCCATAGCCGAAATCAGAGGGTTCAGAGCATCTCCTGCTACGCCAAAAATATGCCTTATACCTTCATTAGTTAATATTTTTAATAATTGTTGAGAAACATTCATTTGGTCTGCATTTGGTTTGTTAATTAATTCTGCTGAATAAAGTCCTAACACTGGTACCTGTCTTTTTTCAATCCATAAATTCGTTTTACTCTTTGAAAAAAGAATATTTAAAATTTAGATTCCTATACAAACAATACAACATATTTACAAAATGTTTGCGATGGTATTATAAACCAATAGTTACTTAGATGTAACGTTGGGTTATTTTCTTTCCTATTATATTTTTAAAAGGTTGAGTTCTGATAGATAAGATGCCGGATATTAACTTTTCCTGAGTGTCACATATCGAGAATTTGCAGGAGACTCCATATTCTTCACCAACTTCGATTTTAATACCTACTTGTGGTTTATTTTAGATTTAAAATAGCTCTTGACTCTGCACCATGGTACAGGCCTTATACTAAATGCAGATAGAACAATTAATCAAAAAGAGGAAAACCATTATGCCATTTAAGAAAGGAGAAGTTTATAAATGTCCGGACGAAAACTGTGGATGTGAAGTTACCGTTACAAAAGGAGCACCTCGCTCTTGTGGTGGAACTCAAAATCCAACCTGCTGCTGCGGTAAAACCATGGTGAAGAAATAAATTTCATAGCGATGCCATTATAATTATAATGGCATCGCTATAAATGATACACCTATGAGAAAAGATGTAGATGAAAAATACGAGGACATCACTACCTTCAAAATTGGGGAGGTTTCTTCGCGTGCAAAGGTTAATAAAGAAACCGTACGCTATTATGAAAAACGGAATTTGATTCCTAAACCAGACCGAAGACGTTCGGGCTACCGCATCTTTACTCAGCGTCACATTGATCAGATCAAATTTATTAAACGAGCGCAGGAATTAGGTTTTACCCTAAATGAAATTAAAGAATTGCTTAACCTTCGAATGGATGAACATACCACCTGTTCGGAAATCAGGAATGAGGCTCAAAGAAAATACCAGGATGTCGTTGAAAAAATCGAAGACCTCCAGCGTATCAAGAACACATTGACGGATTTAATTGATTCGTGTTCCGGTAACGGACCAAAAGGAGATTGCCCGATTCTGGGTGCTCTGGAAGGAGAAATGAAGGAAGAAAGAGAACTGAGATCATAGTTCTCTTCTTAATATTGAAATAGAGTATGTTTTGATTAATATTTAAGTATTTAATTAAATAATATAATTATTATATTTCTGTCGTAAAAAAATCGTAACCAATAGTTAAAACCTATGAGCAAGCAAGAATGCATTCGTGAGGTAGCCGACCTGAATCAGATCAATCGGTGTATTGAATCTTTGAATGAAGTTGAAGGGTCTATTGACCGGTTAACCAGCATCCTTAAACTGACTGCCAATGACGTGCGCCTTAAAATACTTTATCTACTCAGCAAGGAAGATCATCTTTGCCCCTGCGATTTAGGTGATATTCTTGATATGAGCATCCCTGCTATTTCCCAACATTTACGAAAGCTTAAAGATGGCGGGCTTGTGGAAACGAACAGGGACGGACAAGTTATTTTTTATTCTCTGAACTCTAAGTTCGAAAATATACTGCTGCCCAGCTTTAATCAGATCGAAAACAATAATCTCTTGGAAGTATTAGCCGCATGAAAAATCAAAAACCATATAACTCTGACACGAAATGGATGGGTGCCGGGCTGTTAGCTGCTTTTGCAGCCTCCTTATGCTGTATCACCCCGGTTGCTGCTTTTTTGGCTGGAATTGGTGGCATAGGTTCCATGTTTGCCTGGATTGAGCCTTTTCGGCCCTGGTTAATCGGTATTACAGTGCTCATTCTCGGTTTTGCCTGGTACCGAAAACTCAAGCTTCAATGGGAGCCGGAATGTGCCTGCGAAGCAAATAATCCTTCCTTCTGGCAATCAAAGAGTTTTCTGGGGATCGTAACAGTCCTCACAGCTGGTTTGCTGGCCTTTCCCTACTACTCGAATGCATTCTTTCCCAATCAGGAGCAAAGCAACATCGTCTATGTTCAGGAAAGTCAGGTTGAAAGCATTACCATGAATATTGAAGGCATGACTTGTGCGGGATGCGAAGCAACAGTTAAAAATGCAGCCAATAGTATAGAGGGAGTTCTGGAGGCTAATGCCTCGTACCATACAGGTAAAGCAACGGTTAAATACGACCGAAGCAAAGCTACGCGGGATACCATCGTAGCCGCAATAAATAAAACAGGCTTTACTGTTAAAACCCAATCTTATAAATAGGAATAATGAGCACCGTAATCTTAGAATCAACCATAACCTGTCCCAAATGTGGTCATGCATCTACCGAATCCATGCCTACGGATTCCTGTCAGTTCTTTTGGCAATGCCCCAATTGTGACGAAGTGCTAAAACCAAACCAAGGAGATTGCTGCGTGTTTTGCTCCTACGGTGATAACGCCTGCCCTCCCATTCAACAAGAAAAAGGCTGCTGCTAACATAAAAAGAGTATGCAAAAGCGTGTATGCTTTTGTGACACTTTTGTTGTCATTTTCATAGGCCTATGGAGTTTCGGATGGAAACGATTTAACAGGAATACATGAATGAACATATAAACCTATGTCTAAAAAAAGAATTTGATCTTATTGTCATCGGAACCGGGTCAGGCGGATCAGTGGCTGCCGGAAAATGTGCAAAAGCCGGGTGGAAGGTAGCCCAAATCGACTCAAAGCCTTTTGGCGGAACCTGTGCCCTGCGCGGGTGTGATCCAAAAAAAGTATTGGTTGGGGCAGCAGAATTAATCGACTGGAATAAACGGATGAACAGTCACGGTGTTAATACCCAATCGTCGTTAGATTGGGCTAAGCTTATGGAATTCAAACGTTCCTTCACTCAACCCGTACCTGAACACCGGGAAAAGGGAATGGAGAAAGTTGGGATTACTCCAATTCACGGTGAAGCTTCTTTTACCGGCAAGGATACCATTGTCGTGAATGGAGACACCTATCAGGCGAAGCACTTTTTGATTGCAACAGGAGCCAAGCCCGCTCCTTTATCTATCGAGGGTTTTGAGCATTTAACTACAAGCACCGAGTTTCTGGAGTTGGAGTCCTTACCCGAAACGATCGTATTTGTAGGCGGAGGGTTTATTTCGTTTGAATTTGCCTCTATTGCCGCACGAGCCGGTAGTACCGTCCATATTATTCATCGTGGGGAACATCCTTTAGAGAATTTTGACGGAGATCTAGTGGATGTTGTACTTGAGAAAGCGCGTGAAATTGGCATTAACATTCATTTAAATGCTGAAGTGAAATCCGTTGATGAATCGGAAACCGGATTCATTGTACGTGCACACCAGAACAGTTCTACAACTAACATTGAAGGCGATTTGGTGGTGCATGGCGCCGGGCGTGTTCCCAATATCAAATCCTTGAACCCTGAACAAGCAGGAATAGATTCGAACAAACAAGGCATTGTTGTAAACAAATACCTTCAGAGCGTAAGTAATCCACAGGTATATGCTGCCGGAGATGTTGCAGCCATCGAAGGACTTCCACTGACCCCAGTTGCCGGATTTGAATCGCATCTTGTTGCTTCCAATCTGTTGGAGGGAAATCACAAAAAAGCGGATTACCCTGCTCAACCTGTGGTTGTATTTACTATTCCCCCATTAGCAATGGTTGGACTTACCGAGAAGCAAGCACGGGATCAGGGATTTGATGTTAAGGTCAAATTCCACAATATGGGTGGTTGGTACTCATCTAAACGAACCAATGAATCGCATACAGCATTTAAAACCATCATCAATAAAGAAAACGGTCAGGTTTTAGGAGCTCATATAGTGGGTGATAAATCCGAGGAGATCATTAACCTTTTTGCAATGGCCATAAATCATAGCGTAAAAGCAGTAGAGTTGAAAAAAATGATCTATGCTTATCCGTCTCATGCTTCTGACATTCCGTACATGCTTTGAGCCATGACACGAAAAATCACATAATGATTTATTGAAACCCATGTAGGGTTAAACAACATCGTCATAAATCAGGTAAAACAATTCCTCTCACCCGGATATCACATTGAGCGATGGTGTTTTGTCCGCTCACGCATTGACTCAAATTGTTCAGCTACTTTTTTATCTACTTTTAGTGGCTCGTTAAAATTTGTTTGTATCATATCTATCCGCTTTTGGCCCCCAAATATAACCTCAATTTCCTTGTCAATCAGTCCCTCGATCGTAACTTGAGCAACTTTTTGCGGGCTGTCCATATCACTAACTTTAGCCGATTCCATCATATCTGTATCAGTAGCCGTGGGATAGACAGTCATCACGTGAATAGGATAATCCGCCAGTTCACGCCTCATCGCCTCCGAAAAATGTTTAACCGCCGCCTTTGTTGCCGCATAGACACTGTAGAACGGCATGCCGATATATCCCAAACCAGACGAAACATTGATTAACGCGCCCTCCGGACTTTCTTTAAGCAGTGGCAGGAAATATTTCGTCATCCATATCAACCCGGTTACATTAATATTAACCTGATCGATGATGTCTTCGTCACTGATTTCTTCCAGCAGCCCCGCACTTACCACGCCGGCATTGTTTACCAAAATATCCAGAGCGCCCCATTCTTTTTTAACTTTTTGGGCGGCTCTTTTTATATTACTAAGCTGAGAAACATCTCCCCGGATTTTCAAAAAGTTAATTGAAGGAAATTCTCCTTCAAGATCATCCAGCTTTGGGGCGGTTCTTCCCATAACGGCAACTTCGGTGACACCTTCATTAGAAAGCTCCTTAATCAGGGCCTTGCCAATTCCTGCGCTGCCCCCTGTTATCAGGATTTTTTTGTTTGATAGATCCATATCTGTGTTCGTTATTTAGTTTTAATTTAGGGTCAAGACAATTTAAGGAAATTTAAAATTCCATAAGTTGTTGCATCCCAATTAACAACAAATGTGTTTACCGTTCATCCCGAATTCTCGGGACAGAAGCCAAATTCAGGCAGCTTTTGAAGCTTTTTTGCCTGGATTTGACGGCCACTCAGATAGCTGAATTGACCCATCTGAGTCGCAATTCTGTGAACACGTATTTGAAGGCGATTCGCCAGC
>Ga0189284_100261_pt1 | contig 46102 bp, 46 predicted proteins | sample N32C7minimetaG_FD_130314 | JGI IMG/M metagenome (GOLD analysis project Ga0189284, IMG submission 130314) | Marine microbial communities from the Costa Rica Dome - N32 C7 mini metaG | ecosystem: Environmental > Aquatic > Marine > Oceanic > Photic zone | place: Costa Rica: the Eastern Pacific...
AGCCGATCGCCGAAGCAGCCCGCGCATCGGGCCAGCACTTCGTCAACCACCGTTGGCTCGGCGGCATGCTGACCAACTGGAAGACCATCAGCGGTTCGATCAAGCGTCTCAAGACGCTTGAAGAGCAGCTTTCGGGCGACACTTCGGGCTTCACCAAGAAGGAAGTCCTTCAGCTCACCCGCGAGCGCGACAAACTTGAACTGTCGCTCGGCGGTATCCGCGACATGGGCGGCATCCCGGACGTGATGTTCGTGATCGACGCCAACAAGGAAGACCTCGCGATCAAGGAAGCCGCCGTGCTCGGCATTCCGGTGATCGCGGTGCTCGACACCAATGTCGACCCGTCGAACATCGCATTCCCGGTCCCGGGCAATGACGATGCGAGCCGCGCTGTGCGTCTCTACTGCCAGGCGATCGGCGATGCCGCGACCGCAGGCAAGGGCGGCGCAGTCGCCGATTCGGGCGAAGATGTCGGCGCAATGGCCGAACCGCCCGCCGAAGCTGCCGAAGCCTAAGAACTTCGCGCGTGGGGCTCACCCCCGCGTCACCAACCAGAACCAGCGCGCCGGGCCATCCCTAGTGAGCCCGGCGCCTCAAAACCTATTACGAAGGAAATCACCATGGCTGCATTCTCCGCCGCTGATGTGAAGAAACTGCGCGAAATGACCGGCGCCGGCATGATGGACGCCAAGAAGGCGCTCGAAGAAGCCGGTGGCGACATCGACGCTGCTCAGGACGCGCTGCGCGCCAAGGGCCTCGCTGCCGTCCAGAAGAAGTCGTCGCGCACCGCTGCCGAAGGTCTCGTCGGCGTTGCCGTTGAAGGCACCAAGGGCGTGGCCGTCGAAGTCAACTCGGAAACCGACTTCGTTGCCAAGAACGACCAGTTCCAGGACTTCGTGCGCAAGACCACGCAGGTCGCGCTCACCATGGACAGCGACGATGTCGAAGCTCTCAAGGCTGCGCCTTACCCTGATGGCGGCACCGTCACCGAAAAGCTGACTAGCAACGTCGCCACGATCGGCGAGAACCAGCAGGTTCGCCGCATGCAGACCGTTTCGGTTTCGCAGGGTTCGGTCGTCTCTTACGTCCACAATGCGGCTGCTGAAGGTCTCGGCAAGATCGGCGTTCTGGTTGCTCTCGAAAGCGACCTTGGCGCAGACGTGCTCGAGCCGTTCGGCAAGCAGCTCGCCATGCACATCGCCTCGATGTTCCCGCAGGCATTGAACGCCGACGGCCTCGACGCCGAAGTGATCGAGCGCGAGCGCAAGATCGCTCAGGAAAAGGCTGCCGAAAGCGGCAAGCCCGAGCAGGTCCAGGAAAAGATGGTCGAAGGCGCGATCAAGAAATACGCCAAGGAGAACGCTCTCCTGTCGCAGATGTTCGTCATGGACAACAAGACGAGCGTCGAAGACACCGTCGCCAAGTTCGGCAAGGACAATGGCGGTTCGGTCAAGCTCACCGACTATGTCCGCTTCCAGCTCGGCGAAGGCATCGAGAAGGAAGAAAGCGACTTCGCAGCAGAGGTTGCCGCTGCTGTTGGTGGCTAAGCTCTCCTAGCTTCGACCCAAGAATTGAGGCCGTCGCAGCGCAAGCTGTGGCGGCCTTTTTCGTTCGTGAGATCAACGATGGCCGCGCGGCCAGTCAGATCTGCCGGAAGTTCAATGACGCATTGAGCGCAAAGACGGCCAGGCCGGCAAACACCGACACCACGACCCTTGCGACTAGGTAGTTGATCGGCGTGAAGTGCGTGAGCGCCCAGAACAGTCCGACCGTCACGACCAGTCCCACGACCGCATTCATCAGGAACAGCACATATCCGGTCGACACTTTCCGCTCCGACCCGGCGAAGATCCATGTGCGCCCGAACACGTAATGGATCGAATTGGCGATCAGGAAGCTGATTGCCGTGGCGAGCACAGGGTCGACGCCTCGCATCTCTACCAGCAACCACAACACACTCAGACCCACCAGAAACACACCGCAGCTGACGACGGTGTTGCGCACCAGCATGCCCCCCGCGCGGCGCGTGAAAAAGCGTTTCAGCACGGCGCGGTATTCAGACGGGAACCGCCGAGCGCGGAAGCGGCTTGGGATTGCTCTCACCTGCATCTTGCCATTCGGTGCGACGCGGCGCGCCGATCCAGAGGAACAGCAGCGGCAGTTTGATGAAGAGCAATTCGGAGTGGATCATCCGGTCGATCCAGCGTTCTCTCCTGTTCGGCTGACGCCGCGCATTGTCCGCCAGCCATCTGTCATAGGGAAGGAAGTGATCCGGCTCATCGACGTGCACGACTTCGAAAATCCGGTGCAGCGCCTTGTCCTGCTTCACCAGCGGGTGATCGAGCAGGATTTCCACTTGCTTGAGCCCGCGTTTCTCGGTGAGCGAGATGACGCGGCAAAGCCGTTCGAACAGGTCGTCGCTGGCGATGATCGCCTCGGTGTCGAGGCTGTCGATCGGAGTGCCGAAGGTGATCTCGATAAAGCGGTCGATATGCCCGAATGCCCGGTCGAGCGCGATCGGCATGTCACCGCGCAGCTGAAACCAGCGCTTGAACATCGTGTAGTGCTTGCGCTCATCCGCGCGGTGCTTTTCGACCGCTGCGATGAGTTCGGTCGCCTCCGGGTGCTTGGCCCTGACTGCCTCAAGAACCCGGTCGAGCGCAGTGTAACCGCGATGCTCGTTATAGATGTAGATCGAACCCAGAAGGTCGAGATAGCGATTGCTGAACCATTTGATCATGGGGTTAGCTTACCACAATCGCGCAATATCAAGAATATGAGGCACAAGGACGTGCGAAATTGGGCGGTGCCATTTGCCGCTGTGGTCGCCTCATTGTGCCGTGCCGCGCAGCTCCACCACCCAGACCTCCGGCGCGGTGAATAGTCGTATCGGCAACACGCTCGTGCCGATACCGGCGCTCGTCACCAATACCTTGGTGTGCTGCTCGACGCCGCCGCAGGCATAGGTCTGGCCGTACTCCGACATCGTCGCTGGCGAGCCTCCCCACGGATAGGCGATCTGACCGCAATGGGTATGCCCGGCGAGGACAAGGTCCGCGTCGACCGGGATCGAAGGGAACACGTCTGGGCTGTGGGTGAGCCATAGGCGGATGCCGGTAAGCGGCCGCATGGCCTCAGCTGTCGCCCCGACATCGGCTCGGTCGGTGTAGTCGTCGTCGAGCCCGGCGATGGCGAACGGGCCGATCATGCGCGCTTCGTTTTCCAGCACGGTGATTTGCGGGAATTCGGCAAGCTCGCTTTTGAGCGCGGGCCAGTCGAACCAGTGGTCGTGATTGCCGGGCACCAGCACCACGCCGTGCGTCGCCGTCAGCCCGCCGAGAGGCGCGACGATCTCTCGAGCGGTGTAGATATGCGTCGCGGTGCGCTTCTCGCTGACAAGGTCGCCAGTGATCGCGACGAGGTCAGGCTCGAGCGCGTTCACTTGTGTCACGATTTCCGCCAGCCGTGAGGGCGGCATGTCGGGGCCGGCGACGTGGATGTCGGTGAGGAAGGCGATTGTGACCGGCTCGGCGCCGGCTGGTAGGTGCTTGCTCTCGACCACCAGCCGCTGGACCATCGGCGCACGCATCGTGTCGTGCCACGCCTTTGCGACCAGGCCCAAGCCGAGGACGATGAGGGTCAGGGCCACACGGCGAAACCAGCGATTGCGAAATAGCGATTTCATACGAAGCTGGCTTGGCGGCAGCATTGGGCCTGTGCAACCGCAAGCTTGCGCACATCGCCTCACAGCCTGTGCGCAAATTGGCGGGCGAGGGCGGCTTTTCCTACTCGGGCGAGGGCGGGTAGAAGGAACGAAGCTCTTTCCAATCGTCCACTCCCAACCACACACCGCGAAGGCTCTCGCGTCGTGCAACTACGAAAGTTGACACTTCGCTTGCGCAATTCCTGCACAAGCCCCTGTCACCACAACGAAAACCGCCACTTCTACTTTTTCCAGAACGGGGGTGTGAGTGTTCCATCCGCGCACAAACCTCCACACCATTCCCCTTGGCATCCTTGCAAGCGCCGGATAAGGGCTTCGCAGTCCTTCCCCGATCCCGAAAGGCAGCTGCTCAATGGCCCTTCCCGAAATCAAGCGCGTCCTCCTCAAGCTTTCGGGCGAGGTGCTCATGGGCGAGCAGGAATACGGGATCGACCCGGCCTATGTCGCGCGGCTCGCCGAAGAGGTTAAGGCGGCGAAGGAGACGGGGCTTGAAGTCTGCCTCGTAATCGGCGGGGGCAACATCTTCCGCGGGGTTGCAGGCGCAGCGCGCGGCCTCGACCGCACGACCGGCGATTACATGGGCATGCTCGCCACCGTGATGAACGCGCTCGCAATGCAGAACGCGCTCGAACAGCTGGGCGTCCAGACCCGCGTGCAGAGCGCGATCCCGATGGCTTCGGTGTGCGAGCCTTACATCCGCCGCCGGGCTGAGCGGCATCTGGAAAAGGGCCGGATCGTGATCTTTGCCGCAGGCACCGGCAACCCGTTCTTCACCACCGACACCGGCGCCGCGCTGCGCGCTGCCGAGATGAATTGCGACGCATTGCTCAAGGGCACCAGCGTCGACGGAGTCTATGATAGCGACCCCAAGCAGAACCCCGAGGCCCAGCGCTTCGACACGATCAGCTACAGCCGCGTGCTCAACGACAACCTCAAGGTTATGGACGCAACCGCAGTCGCCCTTTGCCGCGAGAACGACATTCCGATAGTGGTCTTCTCGATCCGCGATAAAGGCAATGTTGCCCGCGTGCTGTCGGGCGATGGCACTCAAACGATAGTACAAAAGGACTGAACCATGCCTCAGTATGACAAGGCAGACATCGAACGCCGCATGGCGGGCGCTGTGGAATCACTGAAGGGCGATCTGGGCGGCCTGCGCACCGGTCGCGCCAACACTTCGCTGCTCGATCCGGTCGTGGTCGAAGTCTACGGCTCGATGATGCCGCTCGCATCGGTCGCAACGGTCAACGCTCCCGAACCGCGCATGCTGAGCGTGCAGGTGTGGGACAAGAGCAATGTGAGCGCGGTCGAGAAGGGGATCACGAAGGCCAATCTGGGTCTGAACCCGATGACCGATGGCCAGACGATCCGCCTGCCGATGCCCGACCTCACCGAAGAGCGGCGCAAGGAGCTCGCCAAGCTCGCCGGGCAATATGCGGAGAAGGCGAAGATCGCGATCCGCAATGTGCGCCGCGATGCGATGGAAAGCCTGAAAGCCGACGAGAAGAAGAAGGAAATCTCCGAGGACGAGCGCAAGCGGATGGAGGACGAGGTGCAAAAGCTCACCGACAAGCACGTCGCCGACACCGACGAAGCGGCCTCGAAGAAGGAACAGGAGATCCTCACCCAGTAAACTGGGGGGACACGTCGCTTGGGAGAGGCACGCGCCAAACATGTCGCCATCATCATGGATGGCAATGGCCGCTGGGCGAAGAAGCGCGGGCTGCCGCGCGCGGTCGGCCACCAGCGCGGGGTCGAGGCGGTTAGGAGGCTGGTGCGCGGGCTGGAGCCGATGGGGCTCGAATGCCTGACGCTCTATGCGTTCAGCTCGGAGAACTGGAAGCGATCCGAGGACGAGGTCGACGACCTGATGAACCTGATGCGCAAGTTCATCAAATCGGACTTGCCCGAATTCGTCGAGAACGGGGTGAAGCTCCACATCATCGGCAACTGGCGCGCGCTGGCTCCCGATATCGTTGCGATGCTCGAAGACGCGCTCGCGCAGACCGCCAACGGGACCAAGACCATCGCGGTCGCTCTCAATTATGGCGGTCAGGACGAGATCGTCCGAGCCGCCCAGCGCGCCAGCGAAGAGGGCGAGGTGACAGCCGAAGGCATGGACCGCCATCTCGACACGGCCGGCCTCCCGCCGCTCGACTTGCTGATCCGCACCAGCGGCGAGGTTCGGCTCTCCAACTTCCTGCTATGGCAGGCGGCCTATGCCGAGATGCTGTTCGTCAATACGCTCTGGCCCGACTTCAAGCCCGAGCATCTGGCAGACGCGCTCGACAACTTCGCACAAAGGGAGCGTCGCTATGGCGGAAGGTGACATCAAGGATACCGACGGCCAATCGGGAATGAGTGACCTGCTCGTTCGCTTCGTCTCCGGCATCGCGATGCTCGGCGTGGCGATGATCTCGCTGTGGTTCGGCGGATGGATCTGGGTCGGCTTCGTGGTGCTGTTGGCGGGCCTTATCCTGTGGGAGTGGAACACGGTCATCAGCAAGTTCGGCGTCTCCGCGCTCGCCGAGATTGCGTGGATGTTCCTCGGGGTGCTCTATGTCGGCGCGGCCGCGCTGGCGATGGTCGCGGTGAGGACCGGTGAGCTGACCTTGCTGCCCGAAGGTGGGTTCGTGGGATATGACATGTGGGGCGTGTTCTTCGCCTTCATCGCTCCCGTGGTCGCGGTCGATGTCGGAGCCTATTTCGCAGGCCGCCTGATCGGAGGCCCCAAGATCGCACCGCGGATCAGCCCCAAAAAGACCTGGGCGGGCCTGATTGGCGGCGCGCTGGCGTCGGGCGGCTTTTGCGTGCTCGCCGAATGGCTCGATGCAGGGCCGGGAGGGTTCGTCCCCGGCTTGCCAACAAGCGCCATCGGCAATGCCATGCTCGCTGGCGCTCTGATCGCCGTGATCGCGCAAAGCGGAGACTTCTTCGAAAGTTGGATGAAACGTCGCGCCGGGATAAAGGATTCCAGCGGCCTCATCCCCGGCCATGGCGGCGTTCTCGACCGTTGCGACGGATTCATCGCGGTCTTCGCGGTGCTGTTCCTCGTCGCGGTCATTCCCTCCTATCTCGGCATGAGCTAAGATAGACCACCCGCCATGACCCGCTCAATCACCATTCTCGGCGCCACCGGCTCGATCGGCGCCTCGACGCTCGACCTCGTGCGCGCCAATCGCGGTGACTGGCGGGTTGAGGCGCTGACCGCGAATTGCAGCGCAGTCGAGCTCGCCAAGCTGGCGCGCGAATTCGACGCAAAGGTAGCGGTGGTCGGCGACGAAAGCTGCCTCGGCGAATTGCGAGAGGCGCTCAGCGGAAGCGGAATCGAAGCGGCAGGCGGCACGCAAGCGCTGTGCGAAGCAGCCGCGCGCCCGGTCGATATGACGGTCGCGGCAATCGTCGGCTGCGCGGGGCTCGCTCCGATCATGGCGGCGGTCGATCATGGCGGCACGATCGCGCTCGCGAACAAGGAAGCGCTGGTCTCTGCAGGCGATATCCTGAAATCGGCGGTGACGCGGGCGGGGGCGACGCTGCTTCCGACCGATTCAGAGCACAACGCGATCTTCCAATGCCTTGCCGGCAACGACATTGCCGAAGTGCGCCGCATCGTCCTCACCGCGAGCGGCGGCCCGTTCCGCACGTTCGATGCCGAGGCGCTCAAATCGGTGACGCGCGAGCAGGCGTTGAAGCACCCCAATTGGGACATGGGCGCCAAGATCACGATCGACAGCGCAACGATGATGAACAAGGGGCTCGAGTTCATCGAGGCCCATCATCTATTCCCGGTCGGGCTCGAGAATATCGAGATCGTCGTCCACCCACAGAGCATCGTGCATTCGATGGTCGAGTATCGCGACCGTTCGGTGCTGGCGCAGCTGGGCCCTTCGGATATGCGCGTGCCTATCGCATCGTGCCTCGCCTATCCGACCCGGATGGAAACGCCGCTCGAACCGCTCGATCTCACCAAGATCGGCAGGCTCGATTTCGAGCAGCCCAATGAGGAGCTGTTCCCCGCCACCCGCATCGCGCGCGAAGCGATACAGGCCGGCGGTGCTGCCCCTGCAATCCTCAACGCCGCGAACGAAATTGCGGTTGAAGCGTTTCTAAAGGGTCAGATCGGGTTCACTCGCATAAGCGCAGTGGCACAAGAGACCTTGGCACGCTATAGCGCCGCACCGCCTGCGTCGCTGGAAGACGTGCTAGCGATCGACGCCGCCGCGCGCGAGAGCGCCCGAGAGGCTTTGGAGAGTTCCGCCCTTGTTTGAATCGCCCCCTATCTGGATGTACTTCGTCGGGTTCCTTGCCCTGCTGGGACCGCTCGTGACGGTGCACGAACTGGGTCACTATCTCGTCGGGCGCTGGTTTGGTGTGAAGGCCGAGGCATTCTCGGTCGGTTTCGGCAAGGAGATCGTCGGCCACACGGACAAACACGGAACTCGGTGGAAGCTCGCAATGCTGCCGCTTGGCGGATACGTGCAGTTCAAGGGGGACATGAACCCTGCGAGCGTTCCCGATGGCGATCCGGACAAGGTGCACGAACCGGGTAGTTTTCAGGGCGCGGCGCTGTGGAAGCGCGCGCTGATCGTGGCGGCTGGGCCGGTGACGAACCTGCTTGTCGCAGTCGGTATATTCGCGCTCTTCTTCAGTATCTACGGCAACCCCGTGATCGTGGGCGAGGAAGATTCGCGCACGATCGGCAATTTCTCGCAAGAATCGGCGGCGCGTGACGCCGGGCTCGAGGTCGGCGATCTGATCACCGCTATCGACGGCGATGCGGTCGATGACTTCGAAGCGATCCGCAACGAGGTCATGCTTCACCCTGGCAAGGACATGGTCTTCACGGTCGAACGTGAGGGCGAACAGCTCGATTTCCCGCTCACTACCGCGCGTGTCGAGGAGACCGACGGCTTCGGAAATGTCAGCGTGCTTGGGCGCATCGGAGTCGAACCGGCAGGCGGGCGATACGTGTTCGAGGAGGTCGGCGTGCTCGAGTCGGTCCCTCTTGCGCTCGAACGCTGCTGGGACATCACTGTGATGATGGTGACCGGGATCAAACAGATCCTTACCGGCGACCGTTCGATCAAGGAGCTGGGAGGGCCTGTAAAGATTGCAAAGTTCTCAGGCGAACAGATGAGCCTCGGGCTTGTCGCCTTCGTGAGCTTTGCCGCCCTCATCTCGCTTAATTTGGCATTCATTAACTTCCTGCCAATCCCGGCACTCGATGGCGGGCACCTTGCCTTCTACGCCGCCGAAGCGATCCGCCGGAAACCGGTTGGTCCGGAGGCGACCGAATGGGCCTATCGCTTCGGCATCGTGTTCGTGCTGGTGTTCATGGTGGTTGTCACCTGGAACGACATCACGGACCTTCTGCCCTTCGGGTAGAAACTACAGGGGATCGGACCCCGGATTGCTGCAGGCACGCAGTTTGTCGGGGAAAGGCAACGGGTGATCCGGTGGCTTGCTGGATTTGCCTCGAAAGCACGCTTGACCCAGCGCTAGCGCATCGGGCAGAGGCGGGTGACGAATTTGGTTATGCGAGCGGCATTGCGCCTTCGCGAAACGCGCCCGACGGGCAGGCGCCTTGAATACGGGTTGGACGGGAACACACTTTCCATGAATCGATGCAAGCCTGCAGGCACTCAGCCTGTTAGTTCGAAAAGTGCAACTGGCCGCTTTGCGGTGGCTCTTACCGGTGCGACCATGCTCGCCGGTGTGCCATATTCCGCGCTCGCGCAGGACGACGGGGCGGCCGCAACCGCGCCCGCGACAACGGCTGCCACGCAGCCCGCGCCTGCTCCTGCGCCCGCTCCGGCGCCTTCAACGAACATCATCCGCACGATCAGTGTCGCCGGGGCCGAACGGCTCGAGCCGACGACGATCCTGTCATACATCCGACTGCGCGTCGGTCAGGAATATACCGCTGCTGCGGCCGATGATGCGCTCAAGGATCTTGGCGCGACCGAGCTGTTCGCCAATTCCTCGATCCGGTTCGACGATGGCAATGTTGTCATAACCGTGGTCGAGAACCCGGTGATCAACCGCATCGTGCTCGAAGGCAATGACCGGCTCGATGCCGAAAAGATCCTGCCGGAAATCCGCCTCGCGCCGCGCCAGATCTTCACCCGTTCCAAGGTCCGCGCCGACGTTGCGCGCATCATTGAGCTCTACAAGCGTCAGGGCCGTTTTGCCGCGACGGTCGAGCCGCAGATGGTGCAGCTGCCGCAGAACCGCGTCGATATCGTGTTCGAGATCACCGAGGGGCCCAAGTCCAAGGTCCGTCAGATCAACATCATCGGCAACGAGATCTTCTCAGACAGCGAGCTGCGCAGCGAGATGGTGACGAAGCAGTCGCGCTTCTTCCGCTTCTTCAGCTCGAACACCAGCTACGATCCCGATCGCCTTGCGTTCGACCAGCAGAAGCTGCGCCAGTTTTACCTGACCGAAGGCTATGCCGACTTTCGCGTCGTTTCCGCTGTCGCCGAGCTGACGCCCGACCAGCGCGACTTCATCATCACCTATGTCGTCGAAGAGGGCGAGCGCTACAGCTTCGGCGATGTCGAGGTCGAGAGCCAGCTGCGCGATTTCGATGCCGATGCGATTCAGGCCGGCCTCGTCATGCAATCGGGCGACTTCTACAACGCCAAAACGGTTGAGGACACGGTCGAACAGCTGACCGAGCTTGCGGGCCGCTTCGGCTATGCCTTTGCCGACGTGCAGCCGCGCTTCAATCGCAATCCCGACGACCTGACGATGGACATCACGTTCATCATCCGACAGGCGCCGCGCGTCTATGTCGAGCGGGTCGACGTCAACGGCAATACGCTGACGCAGGACAAGGTCGTGCGCCGCGAGTTTCGCTTGTCTGAAGGCGATGCGTTCAATTCGCTGGGCGTTGCGCGTACCACCGCGCGTATCAACCAGTTGGGCTATTTCCAGGAAAACTTCGAGGTCAACCAGGTGCCGGGCAGCGCGCCCGACCGCATCGTGCTCGAAGCCAATGTCGAAGAGCAGCCCACCGGCGAGCTTCAGTTCTCCGCGGGTTTCTCGTCGATCGAGCGCTTCATTCTCGCCGGTTCGATCCGCCAGCGTAACTTCCGCGGGCGTGGTCAGACGATCGGGCTCAGCCTCAACTATTCGCAGTTCTCGCGTTCGGCGCAGGTGAGCTTTACCGAGCCTTATGTCTTTGATCGCAATATCTCGGCTGGCGCGGACATTTACCGTCGCGATTTCAGCAGCTTCAACTTCACCAATCGTGAGCGCAATACGACCTTCGAGCAGGCTACTACAGGTGGCTCGCTGCGCGTCGGTGTGCCGCTGACCGAGTTCATGTCGCTGGTTGGCAGCTACACACTCAATTACGATGAGGTCAGCCTCGACCGGAACCTCTTCTTCTCCGATCTCGACGGTGACGGCATTACCGAGTGCGACCCGCTGCTGGCCGGTCGATTCCTCTGCGATGCGCTGGGCAATCGGCTCTCTTCGATCCTCGGCCTGTCGGTCAATTACAACTCGCTCAACTCGAGCCTGCGTCCCACCCGTGGTCGCCGCGTTTCGATCTCGAGCGAGTTCGCAGGGTTGGGCGGCGATGTGCGCTACGTGCGTTTGCGCGGCCAGGCGCAGCAGTTCTGGAACGTTTTCAACTCGGGCTTCATCTTCTCGATCTCAGCCGAAGGTGGAACGATCGTCGCCTTGCAGGATCGCGGTGGAGTGGGTGTTGACGACATCCAGCTGACCGACCGCTTCTTCCTTGGCGAGCCGCGCTTCCGTGGCTTCGACATTCGCGGCGTCGGCCCGCGCATCCTGACCCAGCGCTATGTGCTCGACGGTCAGAACAACCCCGTTCTTGACGATGACGGCCTTCCGCGCCTGATCACGGAGCGCGACCAGATCCGCGACGACTCGATCGGCGGGCGCAACTACTATCTCGGCCGCGCCGAGCTGGAAATTCCGCTCGGCACGGGTGCGCGCGAGCTGGGCCTTCGCCCCTCGATCTTCCTCGACATCGGCGCTCTTTGGGGCGTCGAACGGCCGGTCCTTCAGGACAACCCGACCGGATTGCCGCTGCTCGATGCCGACGGGCTGCCGCTCTTTATCAGCGTGGACACGCAGGAAGTGACCACCAACCCACTCGCCGACGACGGCGTAACCCCGAACACGCGCCTTATCCGCACCGGAAGCGCGATCCGTGAAGTGTTCCTGGGCGACTCGCCCAGCCCGCGTATCACTGCCGGCATCGGGGTAAACTGGAACTCGCCATTCGGGCCGTTCCGCATCGACTTCGCCCAGACGATCCGCAAGGTCGAAGGCGACGAAGACAAGACTTTGACGTTCAACGTAGGAACCCAATTCTGATGAATACCTTTACCAAACTCCTCGCCACCGGCGCGCTCGCGCTCGGCATGGCTGCAACCGCCGCCCCCGCGACCGCACAGGTCCAGGGCCGCGTCGCCACTGCCGATGTCAGCCGCGCGATCATCGGCACCACCGCGCTGCAGACCGCCTACAGCCAGATCGGTCAGACCTATTCGGCTCAGATCGAACAGCGCAACACCAAGCAGCAGCAGCTCGCGACCCTGCTTCAGCCGTTCGACACCAATGGCAACGGCCAGCTCGACGAAGCCGAGCTTCCGGCGATCCAGGGTGCTGCCAATTTCAGCCAGATCCAGACGCTTGAGCAGGAAATTGCCGCGCTGACTGGTCAGGTGAACGGCGCGCGTGCCTATGCCGTTGAGCAGATCCTTGCTCAATATCCCGCAGCGCTGACCGAAGTGACCACGCAGCAGCAGATCGTAATGGTGCTCCAGCCCGATACGATCCAGTTTGCCGCGCAGGGCGCTGACATCACGCAGCAGGTCACGGCTTCGCTTAACACCAAGGTGCCCTCGGTCCAGATCGTTCCGCCGGCTGACTGGCGTCCGGGCCGCAACACGGGTCCGATCTTCCAGGAGATCCAGCAGACCCTGCTCGCCGCGCAGCTCATGCAGCAACAGCAGCAGCAACAGCAGCAGCAGCCGGCACAGACACCGGCAGGCCGCTAAACGGCTGAAACGTCAAGGGAAAGGGGGCAGGGCATGAGCGACGAAGCAACGACTTCGAAGACCATCACGGATTACGACATCCACAAGGTGCTCAAGGCCCTGCCGCACCGCTATCCGCTGCTGCTCGTCGATCGGGTGAAGGAAATTCACCTCAACGAGCGAATCCATGCGGTCAAAGCGGTGAGCATGAACGAGGAGTTCTTCCAGGGTCACTTCCCCGGCGCTCCGATCATGCCCGGCGTGCTTCAAATCGAAGCCCTAGCACAGGCTGCCGCGATCCTCGGCATCGAAACGCTTGAGCTTTCCGGCACCGGAAAGCTGGTGATTTTCATGGGGATCGAAAGCGCCAAGTTCAGGAAGCCGGTGACGCCCGGTTGCCTGCTCGACCTTGAGGTCGAATTCCTCCAGCAACGTCGCACGATCTACAAGTTCAAGGGCCGTGCGAGCGTTGAAGGCAAGGTCACTTGCGAGACCGAATTCACCGCGATGATTGCGGATCCGCCGGAAGGTTAGGCTTGCAATCGTCGATGAAGGCGCTATGTGCGCGCCTTCTCCGAAATCATAGCGCCGCCGGTCGGAACCGGTGACAGCTCAAAGGAACACGTCATGAAAGCCGAAGGGCACCCCGAATACCACATGATCACGGTCAAGATGACCGATGGTACCGAATTCCAGACCCGCTCGACCTGGGGCAGCGAAGGCGACACGCTCGCACTCGACATCGACCCGACGAGCCACCCGGCATGGACTGGCGGCAAGCAGCAGCTTCAGGAAGGTGGCCGTGTGGCTGCGTTCAACAAGCGCTTCGGTGGGCTTAGCCTCAAGAAGTAAGCTGGCAAAAAGCTTCGTATCCTTCGGGATGCAAGGGGAAGGCGGTCCGACGGGGCCGCCTTTTTCGTTTGCGGATCAAACCCGCTCGAGCGGAATGTGCGGACCTTCCGGCGGCTCGACCGCGATTGCATCGCCCGGAGCCACTCCACCCGTCTTGATCGCTACGCACATGATCCCCGCCTTGCGTATAATCCCTTCAGGCGTCTTGACTGCGAGGTGCTTGAGCAGGCCGGGAGCAAACGCCACGATCTGAGCGCAAGGGTTACGCAAGCCCGTCACTCGCAGCACCGCTTCTTCGCCGATGCGCAGGATCGTACCTCGCCCGAGTGCGAGCAGGTCGATGCCACGTGTGGTGATGTTTTCACCCAGATCGCCGGGGCGCACGGTGAAACCGCTCTCGGCAAGCTCGTCGAACAGTTCGGCTTGCATCAGGTGGACCTGGCGCAGATTCGGTTGCGTCGGATCGGCGCGCACACGACTGAGATGCTGGACTTGGCTCCCGGCATGCGCATCCCCTTCGACACCGAACCCGGCGAGGATATTGATGTGACCGACAGCATGCTTCGAAAAATTGTGCCCGGCATCGCGGTGAACGGCCTCGACAATGCCGACGGCGCTCACCACGGCCATTCGCCTTCGCGATACCATTTGGTGATGACGTATTTGACGCCTTTTCTGACCTTCATTCCGTGGTGAAGCGTGTTGGGATTGACGCCACCGTCCGAGCGACGGTTATTCCAGCATAGGAGCTTACCCGTCTTGGGTTGGAAGGTCTTGCCGATCACCTTGAAGCGCGTCGCGCCGCCTGCGTCGACTTCATTGAGATAGATCATAAAGGTCCATGTGCGCTGACCGCTCTCTGCGCAGAACTTATCGTAGTCTGCGCCGCCCGGGGTGAAATAGTCGGTGTGCGCCTTGAATTCCTGCCCGACGTCATAGCACTGACCTTGAACGGGTTCGCCGTGCTTTGGATCGATTCTGTTCAAAGCGAATAACGCGTCTTCAAGCGCAATGACGGCCGGCTCCTCTCGCGCAAGGTCACAGGTTTCGCTCGTTCGGAAATAGTCATCGCCATTGGGGTCGGCGATGGTGCTGGGGCGGCGATCCTTGTCGATCAGCGCGATCAGCTCGGCGCAGTGATCCGGGGTCAAAAATTGGCGTTGCTGAAAAAGTTCTAGCTTGGGGTGGGGCACGCGCTGCAACGCATCGCGCGCCGTGAGCCTTTCGGTGACAGAATCGGATCCACCCGTCATGCTCCGCAGCTTAGAAGTCGCGCGCTGCCAGACAAGCGCCAAGCTGCTTGCGAAATAATCTTGCGCGCAGGCTCGATCAGCGCAGTTTTCGCTTCCCTCTTAGCTGACATTGTGCAACAGGCTCGCCCCCGTCCAAGAGCGGTCTTGACCGCGCGCGTGTGCCGCTTAAGGCCACGGTCTTGCGCGGACTTGGTAACGGCTCTCACGTATGGGAGTCGGGCCTCGGACGGGACATGTGGCGATCGTAGCTCAGTTGGTTAGAGCGCCGGTTTGTGGTACCGGAGGTCGGGGGTTCGAGACCCCTCGATCGCCCCATTTTCTCCCCTCGACGAGGCCCGAGCCAAGGTTTCCGCGCGCGCTTATTGGGGCACGCGAATGACCGCTTTCTGGACCGAACCTGACTTTGACGATCACGAGATGGTGCACATTGTGCGCGATCGCGCATCGGGTCTGATGGCGATTATCGCGGTTCACTCGACCCATCTCGGCCCGGGTGCCGGCGGCACGCGTTTCTGGCACTATCCCGACCCGAAGGCGGGCCTGCGCGATGCACTGCGCCTTTCGCGCGGGATGAGCTACAAGAACGCGATGGCCGGCCTGCCGATGGGAGGTGGCAAGGCTGTCATCCTCGCCGACGAAGCGCGCACCAAGACACCCGAAATGCTCGCAGCCTTCGGCGACGCGGTTGAGGGTCTGGGCGGGCGATACGTCACGGCCGAGGACGTTGGCATTAGCGAAGCCGATATGGTCGCGGTTTCCCAGCGCACGAAGCACGTTTCGGGCCTTCCGGTAGAAGGCAATAACACCGCTGGCGGCGATCCGGGGCCGTTCACAGCCTACGGAATCTACCTCGGCATCAAGGCCGCGGTCGCGCACAAGCTTGGCACCGACAGCATGAAGGACGTGCATGTCGCCTTGCAGGGCACCGGCAGCGTCGGTGGCGGGGTTGCACGCCTGCTCGCAAAGGACGGTGCTCGGCTGACGTTGGCCGATATCCACGCCGACGGGGTCAAAACGCTGGCGGACGAGCTTGGCGCGCAGGTCGTCGCGCCGAACACGATCATGACGACCAAGTGCGACGTCTTCAGCCCCAATGCGCTGGGCGCGATCCTCGATGATGAGAGCATTGCGCGGCTCGACACGCGGATCGTCGCAGGCGGCGCCAACAACCAGCTCGCGCGTGCGAAGCATGGTGCGGTGCTGTTTGAGCGCGGAATTCTCTACGCGCCCGACTATGTGATCAATGCAGGCGGTATCATCTCGGTCGCAACCGAATATCTCGCTCGCAGGGATGGCAAGAAGGGCTGCGTCGAAGAGGTCAACGCGCTGATCGAGCAGATTCCTGCACGCCTCGAGACGATCTGGCAGCAAAGCGATTCGACAAGCACGTCGCCCGATGTCGTTGCCGACCGGATGGCGCAGGAGCTTATCGGTCGCGGCTAGTGAACGCTGGCTTGCACCGGGCATTCGGTGCAGTTGCACGTTTTGCGCTCTTGCCCGGAGCGTCCCAACCTATATTACGGGAACGGGGATCTCGACGTGCATATCTACGCAAATCCAAAACGCTTTCTAGCGCTGGCAAGCTGGCTGACCCCGCTCCTGTTCTGGAGCGGGCTGATCCTGTCGCTCGGCGCAATTGCGTGGGGACTTTTCGTTGTTCCGCCAGACCGGTTGATGGGCGAGACCGTGCGTATCCTTTTCATCCATGTTCCCGCAGCCTGGCTCGGCATGGGCGGATGGACGGGGATTGCGATTGCCAGCGGGGCGTTGTTGATCTGGAAGCACCCGCTCTCAGGCATCGCCGCCCGCGCGATAGCAGTTCCGGGCATGGTGTTCTGCGCGATCTGTCTTGCGACCGGCTCGATTTGGGGGCGACCCACCTGGGGCACGTGGTGGGAGTGGGACGGACGGCTGACTTCGATGCTGGTCCTGCTGTTCCTGTACGGCGGTTACATTGCGCTATCGCAAGCCGCCGCACGCGAGGGTGGCTCTTACAAGATCGCTGCGATTTTCGGTCTTGTGGGCGCAATCAACGTGCCGATCATCAACCGCTCGGTCGTGTGGTGGAATTCGCTTCACCAGCCGCCGAGCATCACGGTGGGCAAGAGCGCGATCGATGCCGCCTATCTCTGGCCGTTGCTAGCCGCTGTGCTGGGCTTTTCATTCCTGTTCGGTGGCGTGGTCCTGATGCGGATGCGCGCGCTCATCGCCGAGCAGCAGGTCGAGGCACGCTTGCGTCGCCGCGCAATGGATGACGAGATGCCTGCCGCTCAGGCGGTACCGGAGGGCGTGTAGTGCGCGAGGCGCTTGATCCCTGGCCCTTCGTTCTCGGCGCTTATGCAGTTGGCGGAATTGCGCTCGCCTTGCTTATCGTGTGGGCCTATCGCTCAATGCGTTCAGCCGAGAAGCGCCGCGAGGAATTGAAACGCAAATGAAAGCCAAGCACCAACGTATGACCCTGGTGATTCTGGCGCTCGTCGCGATTGTCGCGGCGGGGCTGATCGCGGCATGGGCGCTGCGCAATCAGGCTAATTATTTCTATTTGCCAGAGCAGATGGCTGCGGAGCCTCCGGCTGTTGGGCAACCTGTTCGCTTGGGCGGGATGGTTGCTCCCGGCTCGATCGAGACGCAGGCCGACGGGATCACGGTCAATTTCATCGTTACCGGCAATGAGGCGAGCACGATCCCCGTGCGGTATTCAGGCATCCTCCCCGACCTCTTTGTAGAAGGGTCAGGCGTGGTGGCCGAAGGCAGCTTGGGTGCGGACGGAGTGTTTGAGGCGACCAATCTGCTCGCCAAGCACGACGAGAACTACGTGCCCCGCGAGCTCGAAGGGCTGCATGGCGACGAGGCCGCTGAAAAGGCAGCCGATACGGTTGCCGGACTGAATTAGGGCGCCACGCGGATGATTGCCGAACTCGGACTTGCTGCCCTGTGGCTCTCTGCTGCGCTTGCGGTGTTGCAGATGATCTCGGGCGCGTGCGGGATCGGGAGCGAAAATCGGTTCCTGACCCGGATCGCCCTGTTCATCGGCGGTGGCAGGAAGACCACCGGACGCGATCTGGATCAGGGGGTGCTTGATCGCTTCTCGATCTATGCCCGCCCCGCTGCGGTCGTTCAGGCGTTCCTGTGCGTGCTTTCGTTCTTCCTGCTTCTCTATGCGTTTGCGGTCACCGACCTTTCGATAAAGCTCGTTGCCACCAACTCGCATTCGGCCAAGCCATTCATCTACAAACTGACCGGCACTTGGGGAAACCACGAAGGCTCGATGCTGCTCTGGGTCGCGGTGCTGGCGCTTTCGGGCGGCTTGCTTGCTTTCTTCGAGCGCCGCCTGCCCGAAAAGACCATGAACGCGACGCTCGCCATGCAGGGCTTCGTCGCGCTTGGCTTCTACCTCTTCCTGATCCTGTCCTCCAACCCGTTTGAGCGTTTACCGCTGGTTCCGGTCGAGGGCGGGGGGCTCAACCCGTTATTGCAGGATATCGGTCTCGCGGTGCACCCGCCGACGCTCTATGTCGGCTATGTCGGGCTGTCGGTTGCCTTCAGCCTCGCGATGGGCGCGCTGATCACGCGCGAGGTCAATCCGAACTTCGCCAAGGTCATGCGGCCTTGGGTTCTCGGCGCATGGGTGTTTTTGACCTTCGGGATTACTGCGGGCTCGTATTGGGCCTATTACGAGCTTGGCTGGGGCGGCTGGTGGTTCTGGGATCCGGTCGAGAATGCCTCACTGATGCCATGGCTCGCGGCGACGGCCTTGCTGCATTCAGTGAGCGTCCTCGCGGCGCGCGATGCCTTGCGCACATGGACGATTATGCTCGGCGTTCTTGCCTTCTCGATGTCGATGCTGGGAACGTTCCTGGTGCGATCGGGCGTGCTCACCAGCGTCCACGCCTTTGCCGTCGACCCCGAGCGCGGGAGCTTCATTCTCGCGCTGCTGGGGCTCTATATCGGCGGGGCCTTGGCGATCTTTGCCGTGCGGGCCGGGAGCATCTCGGAAGGCAAACGCTTCACCGTCGCCAGCCGCGAAGGCGCGCTTGTGTTCAACAACGTCATGCTCTCAGCGATCCTTGCGATCGTGCTTTTGGGCACGCTCTATCCGCTGCTTACCGAAGCGTTTGACGTCCGGGTCAGTGTCGGGCCGCCCTATTTCAATCCGGCGAGTGCGATCTTCGCCATACCGATGTTCATCGTGATGGCTATCGGTCCGCTGCTCAGGTGGAAAGCTGACAAGCCCAAACGCCTGCAATTCGAGCTATCGTTGCTGGCTGCAATCGTCATCGCCGCTATCGCGCTCGTTGCAATCCTCGGTGACTACAGCATCCTGCCCGTTCTCGGCATTGCGCTCTCGATAGCGCTTGCGGTCGCTGCTTTCCTGCCTTTGAGGGGGCGCAAGATCGCGCGCGTGCCGACGGCGACCTGGGGCATGGTGATGGCGCATTTCGGTGTAGCTGTCGCACTGTTCGGGATGGCGAGTGAAAGCGCGTTCACCTCCGAACGACTTGCCGCCGTTGCGCCGGGAGACACGGTCGAGGTCAGCGATTGGACCGTCACACTTGAAAGCGTCGATCCGGTGGCCGGTCCTAATTGGACCGCGATCGAAGCACGCCTCGCAGCTGCGCGCGGGGATGAGGAGCCGACCATGCTGGCGCCGCAAGCGCGCAATTTCTGGTCGCCGCCGACCCCGACTTCCGAAAGCGCGCTTATCACCCGATGGGACGGGCAGCTCTACGCTGTGATCGGCGATTCCGCTGGCACCGATGCTGCCGGCAATGCCCGCTGGCAATTGCGCGTCTGGTGGAAACCGTTCGTGCCGTTCATTTGGTATGGCGGATTGCTGATAGCGCTTGGCGGCGTTCTTTCGATCTGGGGTCGCGTCGCGATTGATCTCAAGCGTCGCCGTGCCACTGCGCGAGGTGTGATCCGCCGCGAAGAGAAGGCGGCGTTGGACGACGCCGAACCGGAGCCTGCAGAATGAACCGCCTGTTCTACATCATCCCGCTCGCGCTATTCCTGTTCTTCGCAGGGCTCGCCGGATACATGCTGACGCAGGAAAAAGCGCAGACAATCCCCTCGCAGATGATCGAGGAGCCGCTGCCTGAGTTCGAGCTGGAGCCTGCGTTCTCGGGCCTGCCCGGCGTATCGAAGTCCGATTTTGTCGGGGGTGAGCCGCGCTTGCTTAATATCTGGGCGAGTTGGTGCCTCCCGTGCATCGCTGAGGCTCCTCATCTGGAGCGCCTCAATCGCGAAGGTGTCGAAATCATCGGGATCGCCGTGCGAGACCGGCCCGAAGCGGTGGCGGACTTCCTCAATCGCTATGGCAATCCCTATTCGCGCATCGGGTCTGACAATATTTCGTCGCTGATGATCGAGATTGGTGCGTCGGGCGTGCCTGAAACCTATGTGATCGATGCCGCCGGCAACATTCGTTACCAACATATCGGCGATGTGCGCGCGGAGACCGTGCCGGTTCTGCTCGAACAGTTGGAGATGGCGCGATGATCCGGTTGGTTCTTGCCATTCTCCTCCTGTTGGGAGCACCTTTGGCGGCTCCACTAAAGGCTCAGGGCACGATGCCGCCTGCGCCTTACGCCTATACCCAGCTCGACGACCCCGCACTCGAGGCGGAAGCGGCCGATCTGATGGAGACGTTGCGCTGCCTCAAATGCCAATCGCAATCGATCGCCGACTCGGATGCTCCGATGGCCGGGGATATGCGCCATCAGGTGCGCTCGCGCCTGCTCGCGGGCGAGAGTCCTGATGAAATCCGTAGCTGGCTCACGCAGCGCTATGGCGACTATGTGAGTTACGAGCCGCAGGTTTCCTCGACCACCTGGCCGCTTTTTGCGATCCCGCTTGTCCTGCTGGCGCTCGTCGCGCTGGTTTTGCTGCGGCGTCTCGGCAAACGGCGCGCGGCTGACGAGGGCGCAGAGTGATGGGGGGCTGGCTCGCAATCCTTTCGCTCACCCTGCTGAGCTTCGCCATCGCGGCTTTCACCCTGCGGCTTCCGCGCGAAGGCTTTGCGGTCTTTGGCGCCTTCCTGCTGTTCGGCCTGGTCGGCTACGCCCAGCAGGGCTCGCCGCAGCAGCCGGGCAGCCCTAAGGAGCCCGACATCGCCATCGACAAGGAATCCGGTGAACAGATGGTCGAGCTTCGCCATCAGCTGACCGATCCCAATACCGCCAAGCCGAATTACATCGTGTTCTCAGATGGTTATGCGAGGCATGGCCATTTCAGCGATGCCGCGGGCGTGCTGCGACAGGGGCTCAAGAATGATCCGAACAACCTCGAAGGGTGGCTTGCGCTCGGCATGGCGCTGACCGCCCATGCTGATGGGGTCGTCACGCCTGCTTCCTACTATGCCTATGGCAAGGCGCGGGCGATCGATCCCGGCAACCCTCTGCCCGACATGTTCATGGCTCAGTCGTTCATGCAGACCGGGCAATTCCGTGCCGCGCGCGACACGCTGGCGAGCCTGCTTGCACGAACCGATGGCGACGAAGCAGGCACGGCGCCCTGGCGCGTTCGGGTCGAGCAGGAAGTTGCGCGTCTCGATCAGATGATCGCCAACGCGCCTATGCTGCAATAGACGTGCGGTGCGAGGCAATGGGCGTGATGTTGCAGGGGGCCTGTCCCGGTGCTAGGGCGCGCGGCCTTGGCCGGATCGTTGCTTTGCAAGCCTCCGGCGTCTGAGGATCGTCGCCCAGTATGAGCGCAACCGCACAACCTGCTCACCAACCGCCGACCAGCGGCAAGGGCCACAGCGCGTCCAAGTCCGCGCTGGCGGTGGGCGCGATCGGTATCGTCTTCGGCGATATCGGTACCAGTCCGCTATACGCTTTTCGCGAGACCTTCGTTGGGCGTGCGGGCGTCACGCTCGATCCCGCGCACGTGCTCGGGATCGTAAGCCTGATCTTCTGGTCGATGACGCTGGTTGTCTCGATCCAATATGTCACGATCCTGATGCGAGCCGATAATAAGGGGCAGGGTGGTAGCCTTGCTCTTGTGGCGCTGATCAGCCGCAGCATTGCCAAGACCAAATATGGCTGGGTGGCGATCCTGCTCGGCGTATTCGCGACCTCGCTGTTTTACGGCGACAGTATGATCACACCGGCCATTTCTGTGCTGTCTGCGGTCGAAGGGCTAACGGTCGTCGACGAAGGCCTGCAGCAATACGTGATCCCCATCGCACTCGCATTGCTGGTGTTCCTGTTCATCATCCAGAAGCGCGGAACAGCGAAGGTGGGTGCACTTTTTGCGCCCGTGATGATCGTTTACTTCACCGTGATCGCGGGGCTGGGCCTGTGGCAGATCATCGGCACCCCGGATATCCTGTGGGCGCTAAGCCCGCATCACGCGGTGAACTTTTTCATTCTCGATGGGTGGTTCGCCTTCCTTGCCTTGGGCACCGTCGTTCTCGCGGTGACGGGCTCGGAAGCGCTTTATTCGGACATGGGACATTTCGGACGCGGACCGATGCGCCTGTCGTGGTTCGGCTTCGTCATGCCCTGCCTCCTGCTCAACTATTTCGGGCAGGGTGCAATGGTGATCGGCCTGCCGCCCGAACAGGCGGCCGAAGCGATCCAGAACCCGTTCTTCTTCCTTGCGAGCGAGGAGTGGCGCTTGCCGCTCGTCTTCCTCGCAACGATCGCGACATTCATTGCGAGCCAGGCGGTTATCTCTGGCGCATTCTCGATCACCCAGCAGGCGATCCAGATGGGCTATATCCCGCGCCTCAAGATCCGCCACACCTCGGAAACCGAAGGCGGACAGATCTACATTCCGGCGGTCAACTGGGCTCTGATGATCGCGGTGATCATCCTCGTCCTTACTTTCCAGAACTCGTCAAACCTCGCCAATGCCTACGGGATCGCGGTCACGGGTGCAGTGACGATCGACACGCTGCTGATGGCAGTGCTGCTGGTCGGCGTATGGAAGTGGAAGTGGTGGTATGCCGCCCCGGTGGTCCTGCTCTTCCTGATCGTCGACGGAGCCTATTTCGCAGCCAACCTCACCAAGGTGCCCGAAGGCGGTTGGTTCCCGCTGCTGATCGGCTTCATCGCCTTCCTAATGCTCACCACCTGGGCACGTGGACGCAAGCTGATGCGCGACCGGATGGGCGAGCACGCCCTTCCGATGGAGATATTTGCCAAGTCGGCCAAGAACTCCGCACTGCGCGTGCCGGGGACCGCGATCTTCATGGCAAGCTCGTCCTCGGGCGTTCCTTCAGCGCTCTTGCACAACATCAAGCACAACAAGGTGCTCCACGAACGCGTCGTGATCCTGACGATCGACATCATGGACGTGCCCTATGTCGACGCTGACAAGAGATGCGAGTTCAAGGATATGGGCGACGGCTTCTATCGCGCGATCTTGCACTACGGCTTCATGGAGGAAACCGACGTTCCGGTCGGGCTCAAACATATGGAGCGCTGTGGCGGTGAGTTCGACATGATGCACACCAGCTTCTTCCTCTCACGTCAGACGCTGTTGCCAAGTGACAAGCCGGGCATGCCGATCTGGCGCGAGAAGATATTCGCCTGGATGCTGCGAAATTCGGCGAGCGCGATGGATTTCTTCAACCTGCCCACCAACCGCGTGGTCGAACTGGGAAGCCAGGTCGAAATTTAGCGTGGCTTAGCCGCCCACTTCGGCCAGAATCGCCTGAAGCTCACTGTTGCGCTGGCGTTGTGCGCTAGCCACGCATTCGGCTGAGCTGCACCGCGCCTTGACCCCATTCATCCAATCCCGCTGCTCGGTATTGAATGCGCTCGCGCTTTGGCTGTTCGCCTCATAGGCGCTGCGGATATCGCGAATATACTGCCCCATCTGACGAGCTCGCGCACCAAGATCGCGATTAGAGCAGATCAGATACTCGGTGTCGGTCGGCACATTCGCGCAGGCCTGCACGACACGGCGCAAAGGCTCCGAGGCCGCTGGACCTGCCGAGATTTGCGTCGGAGCGCGTGTGGGCGGAGCGCTTGGCGTTGGGCGCGCTGGCGCGAGATCGGTTATCGGTCGAGGAGGCGGCGAGGTGGTAGGCGAGGGCGCCGGTTCGACTTCTTCGGTCGGCTCGTCCGTTGAAGTCTCACTCGCTTCGGACTGTTCCAAAACAGGTTCCGCGCTGGCGATCGCTTCGGGTGGGTCGCTTTCATCAGTCCCGCGCATCGCGAAGAACGCGGCAAGGCCAATTGCGAACAGGAGCGCTGCAACAAGGGCGGGAACCACCCAGTTGCTCCGGGTATCGCCCGTCGGTTCTGCGCCCGTATCCAGGCCGTCGCCCAACGTCGCGACATCAGCTGCCAGAGACGCTGGCGCGCCTGCATAGAGGCGGATTTGCGCCGCCACCCGATCCATCACCGCCTCACGCCGGTCGATCCAGTCGATCCACTGCGAATCCGCAAGGTGGTAGGCGAGCTCACCCGGGTCGATCGCTTCCAGCCGCAACGGCACGATCGGTCGGCCGGCGCTGTCGCCCAAGATAAGCTCGCGCTTCACATGGCGGCTCTTGTCCGAATTGGCGCAGAACAGCAGCAGAACCGCGGCACATTCCTTGATCGCATCCTGAATGGCGCTGTCGAAAGGCGCGCCGGGGGGCACGTCTCGCGGGGCGATCCAGCAGCGGATACCGCGGGCGTTGAGCAGCACTTCGACCTGTTCGGCGACGTCGTGCTTGCTCGAATGGTGGCTCACGAAAACGCGTGGTGACGGAACCTCACCCGTATTCACTGTCGCGTCGTTGGCCATATGCCCTCCCTCGCTCGCGAGGCTAGCCCATGCTTGTGCGCGACACCAGCGGCCGCCTAATCTGCAGGCGTCCCTTATTGCTTGGGTTCGAACAGCTGGGCGACAGCTGCGCGCGCTTTTTCGAGCGCGTTGTCGAACCGCTCCTGATCCACGCCGAGCGCACCGGAATAGGTTTCGAGCCGTTCGGTTTCGGTCGCGTCCATATCCCCATCGGCCATCGCTACCATCGCCATGCCGGTGACTGCCAGATCGGCATCCTCGTCTCTTACCGCGTGTTGTACAGCCGCGAGCTCGTTGGTGAGGTTGCCGCCGCCCGACATCATCTTCTGGCTCATCTCGCGGATCGTCGCTTCGTCGAGTTCGCTGCCAAAGATCGAGCGCGTGACCGCGCGGACCATGGCAATTTCGTTGTCGTCAAGACGGCCATCGGCAGCGGCCATCGAGATCATGCTGCGCAGGATCACCGCGGTCCCTGCTGCATTGACCTGCTCCTCGGTCAGTTCGGGATCGTCACCGGGCTGCTCGCCCTGCATGAAGCCCATCACCATCTGCACCCCGCCAAACAGGATCGCGCCCCAGGCGAGCGTGTATGTACCTCCACCCGAAGCGGCTGCGTAAGAGCCGAAAGTGATTACGACCCCGATTAGGCAGATCAATCCGCCGATTAGAATATTGGAATTCATGCGCGCCCCCACCAAAGCTGCGAGGGATAGTGTCGCGCTTCGCGTTGGGGAGGTCAAGCAGAGGGGTTAGCTAGGCGGCGTTTCCTTGGCGGCTTCGTCTATCTCTTCCAGCGCGAGACCGTGCTTCAACAGCATGGGCAGTTGCGTGAAGGTGAAGAGGAAGGTGAGTGGGAGGAACACCCACAGCTTGGCCCAGAGCCAGCCCTCAAAGCTCATATAGGCCACCAGCGCTTCGTTGAGCGCGGCGAGGGCCAGAAAGAACACGCCCCAATTGCGCGAGAGCTTGAGCCAGCCTTCATCGGTCAGCCCTTCGAATGCGGCTTCGAGCAGGATCTTCAGCAGCGCGCGGCCCATGAAATACCCAACCAGCAAGGCAACGCCGAACCCGGTGTAAATGATCGTCGGCTTGAGCTGGACGAAGCGCGGGTCTCCGAAGAAGATCGTCAGTGCGCCAAAGCCAACGATCAGCGCGGTCGAGAACCACAGCATGGGCGAAACTTTGCCGAGCCGCCATTTCGAAATGATCAGAGCGGTAACGGCGGCGACCATGAACGCGCCTGTGCCATAGATGATCGCGAGCAACTCGCCGGCTGCATTGGGTTCTTCGGGCGCGTTGAAGCGATAAACCGCGAGGAAGACGAGCAATGGGCCGTAATCGACCGCGACATTGATCCAGCTCGAGCCAGCTGATTTCTTCTTTTTCGTGTTCTCGTCGGCCATCAGGCCACTCCTGCAATCACGCGCGCCACCAGATCGGGATCGAACGGGCGCAGGTCTTCCATCTTCTCACCGACGCCAATCGCATGGATCGGCAGGCCGTATTGCTCCGCAGCTGCGACCAGCACTCCGCCGCGCGCGGTCCCGTCGAGCTTCGTCATGATCAGCCCGGTGACACCTGCAACTTCCTGAAACACGTCGATCTGGCTCAGGGCATTCTGGCCGTTGGTCGCGTCGAGCACCAGCACCACGTCATGCGGTGCCTCTTCGTTGAGCCGCCCGAGGACTCGGCGGATCTTGGCGAGTTCGTCCATCAGCTCGCGCTTGTTCTGCAAACGCCCGGCCGTGTCTACGACGAGCGCGTCGATCCCCGTGTCGGTGGCCTGTTTGACTGCATCGAAAACGATCGAAGCCGGATCGCCGCCTTCGGGGCCTTTCACAATATCGACGCCCGCGCGTTCGGCCCACGTCGCAAGCTGGCCGATAGCAGCTGCGCGGAACGTGTCTCCTGCTGCGAGCAGCACGCCATAATCGTCCTCGGTAAAAAGGTGTGCGAGCTTCGCGATGGTGGTCGTCTTTCCTGATCCGTTGACGCCGATAACCAGGATCACCTGAGGGCGCGGGAAGGCCGTGATTTCGAGCGGTTTCGCAACCGGGCGCAGGATCTCGGCGATTTCGTCGGCGACGGCCTGCTTGAGCTCGGTCTGGGTGATCTCCAGGCCAAAGCTCTTGTCCGACAATTTTTGTCGAATGCGCGCTGCTGCGGAAGGGCCGAGGTCGGAGACGATCAGCGCGTCCTCGATGTCGTCGAGAGTCGCATCGTCGAGACGGGTGGCCACCCCGGTAAGGTTCTGGCCGAGGCGTTCGGAAGTCTTGCGAAACCCGCCCAGCAGGCGTTCGCTCCAGCTGGAACTCATCTCAGCATTCCCCCGCTGATAGCGCTGGGAGTGACCGGGACGATACGCCCGGCAGGAGTGCCTTCAGGCAGGTCGATACGTGCATAATTGGGCGCATAGCCCGTCCCATCACGCTCGGCGAGGACCGGAAGCGTTTCGCCCACAAGGCTGGCGAGCCAATCGGTGCGGCGCTGCGCAACGGTCTCGCGCAATTGCGCCGCGCGGGCCTTGATGATGGCGCGATCGACCTGCGGCATCCGAGCAGCGGGCGTTCCGGGGCGGGGGGAATAGGGGAAGATGTGGCCGTGGACGATGTCGCAGCTTTCGATGATAGCGAGGTTCGCCAGATGGTGCTCGTCCGTCTCGGTCGGGAAGCCGGCGATCAGGTCTGCCCCAATAGCGACTTCCGGGCGGCGGGCCTTGAGGCTTTCGACCAGAGCGACCGCCTGATCGACCGAATGGCGGCGTTTCATACGCTTCAGGATCAGGTCGTGACCGTGCTGAATCGAGAGGTGAAGATGCGGCATCAACCGCTCCTCGCTCGCGAAAAGCTCAAACAGCTGCTCGTCGATTTCGATCCCGTCGAGCGAAGACATGCGCAGACGCTCAAGCTCAGGGAAAGACTTGAGCACAGCGCCAACCAGCGCGCCCAGAGAGGGCCTATCGGGATGGTCATGCCCCCAGCTGGTGACATCGACACCCGTAAGCACGACCTCCTTCGCACCGAGGTCTAGATGACGTTCGACCTCGCGCAGCACCTCGGCAATCGTCATTGAGCGGCTCTCACCGCGCCCCTGAGGGATGACGCAGAACGTGCAGGAATGATCGCAACCGTTCTGCACAGCGATGAAGGCGCGTGTGCGCGTCGGCGGGGGTGGAGCCTCGGGGAGGGGCACGTTCCAGCTTCGCGGATCGAGTTTTGCCGCGTTGGCGATCAACCCGTCGACTTCGGGCATCTGCGCAAGCTGTTCGCGCTCGATATCCGCTGCGCATCCGGTGACGATCAGGCGCGCATCGGGCTTGGCCTTGCGCGCTTTGCGGATCGCCTGCCGGGTCTGGCGTACTGCTTCCGATGTGACGGCGCAGGAATTGACCACCACGACGTCGCCCGCATCGGCGAGCATGGATTTCATTCGCTCGCTCTCGGCGATGTTGAGGCGGCAGCCTAGGCTGATGACTTCGGGCTTCAGATCGGGCGGGGCGTTCACGCGAAATCGTCCCATTCGAAGGTCCCGCTGAACACCGGCGCGGCAAGTCCTTCCATGCCGATCGAACCGCCTTCTTGCCAATCGATCTGAAGCGGACCGCCGCGCTGCATGATGCGCACGCGCCCGCTCGCTAGCCCCTTGCGGATCGCGGCGACCGCAGTTGCGCAGGCGCCGGTGCCGCAGGCATGGGTGAGGCCCGCCCCGCGCTCCCACACGCGCAGGAGCAGGCCGTGCGCGCCCATTGGGCTCGCGACGTTGACGTTTACACGCTCAGGGAAGAGCGGATCATTCTCGATCTCGGGGCCGAGCGTCTCGAGGTCCACCGCATTCGCGTCCTTCACGAAGAACACGACATGCGGATTGCCGACATTAACCGCCATCGGGCTTTCCAGCTCGCCCCATCCGACCGGCATCGCGCTCGTATCCATCGCATAGGCGAGCGGGATCGCGTCCCAATCGAAACGGGGCTTGCCCATATCGACGCGCGCACCGGTCTCGGTAAGTTCGAAAGCAATGGTGCCGCCCGCCGTTTCGAGCCGTGCAGGCTCGCCGTGAAGCAAGGCAACAGCACGCGCAGCATTGCCGCAGGCTTCGACTTCGCTACCGTCAGAATTGAAGATCCGCATGCGAAAGTCGGCGCTCTCGCTTGGCTCGAGCAGGATGAGCTGATCACACCCGATCCCTTCGCGCCGATTGGCAAGCGCGCGCGCCACCGCCGAAGTCATCTCCGGCAGCGCTTCCTTGCGCGCGTCGAGCATGATGAAATCATTGCCCAGACCGTGCATTTTTACGAAGGGAACTCGCATAGCAAAAGCGCATGTATGCACCCGCGCACCAAGCGTCCACCCCCGCGCGCGTCAAAGCGCTTTGCGCCGGGTTACATGTTAACGATCTTGGGTATCTCCGGTCCACCGTCAGACTTCAATGTCGACTGGTCGCCGTCTTCAGCCACATCGGGCGCGCGCGCGAGCATTCCCGACACCGCGAGACGCTGGCGCACTTCCTGAGCTGTCTCGGGCTTGCCGTAGAAATAGCCCTGACCCTTGAGCTTGCCGAGTTTCTTGAGCGCTGTGAGGATGTCCTCGTCCTCGATCCCCTCCGCCGTAATCGGCAGGTCGAGCCCGCGTCCAAGCGAAACGATCGCGTCGATTATGCGCGAATTGGCCTTCTCGCTCTTGAGCTCGCTCACGAAGGTACGATCGATCTTCAGCCGGTCGAACGGCAGCGTACGCAATTGCTCGAGCGATGAATATCCCGTCCCGAAATCATCAAGGCTAATGCGAACCCCCTGATTGCGCAGGCTTTTGATGATTGTGCGCACCATGTCGATATTGTCGTGCAGGCAGCTTTCGGTGATCTCGAGCTCAAGCCGTTGTGCAGGAAAATTGTGCTTTACCAGCAGCTTTAGCAGCTTCTGTGCAAACCAGGGGTCACGCATCTGCAAGGGTGAGATGTTGATCGATAGCGTCAGGCTGTCATCCCACTCCGAGGCATCAACAAACGCCTGGTTCATCAAATGGTCCGACATCTCGGTGATGAGCCCGATTTCTTCGGCGATGGGGATGAAGATTTCAGGGCTGACCACGCCCATCGTCGGCGAACGCCAGCGCGCAAGCATTTCGAAGCCGACCAGTTCACCGGTCTCCAGATCGATCTGTTGCTCGTAGTAGGGCACAAATTCGCCGGCGATCAGACCATTGCGAATGCCGGTCTCGAGATCGTTGCGGAACCGGAGCTCGTTTTCCATGGTCGGCTCGAACCAGAAGAAGCGGTTCTTGCCTTGCCGCTTGGCGGTGTACATCGCGATATCGGCGCGCTGCATGAGAGCATCGGAATCGGCGCTTTCCGGATTGAAGCCATTCGCATCGTGATCGGTCGAAATGCCGATTGAAACGGTTGACTTGATCGTGGTTCCGTCAAATTCGATCGGGGTCGCGAGGCTTTCGTACAAACGGATCACGAGGTCATCGACTCGATCTCTGGTGGTCGGGTCGTAGGAGGTGATGAAGGCAAACTCGTCGCCACCGAGCCGCGCGAGGCTCGCTTCGGCGGGGAGCAGTTCGCGAATACGGCTGGACAAGTGCACCAACACCTTGTCGCCCGTCGCATGCCCGTGCATATCATTGATCTGCTTGAAATTATCGAGATCGATCATGCAATAGGCGATTGCCAGCCCCTTTGCATTGGCGCGCGCTCGCAGATTGTCGGTCGCCGTGCTCATTGAGCGGCGATTGAGACATTGGGTGAGGGGGTCTGTTTCCGCCAGTTCGCGCGCAACCTCTTCGGCGCGGCGACGTTCTCCGATCTCTTGCTGAAGCTCGCGATAACGCCGCCAGCCAAAGATGATCAGGACGACATTGAGCAAGAGTGCATTGACCAAGAGGTGATCAGGCGCCTGCGCTCCGAAAAACACCGAATCTATCGCTTTGGGAAGCACCGAACTGCCTGTCGCGACAAACAGGATGATCGCAGCGGTCGCGATGCCGAGCGCGACGAGATCGCGATCAGCCTTTCTAACCTTCGTGCTTGCGGTCAGTAGCTTCAAAGTGTTTTCACGCCTCTTCGGGCGCGTCCCCTGGCAATTCGAGACGCAAATTATTGCTTGGCAAGTTGAAAATAGAGTTAATTGGGCACTTCGGGGGACGAAGGGCTTCTACCATCACTCACGCCTGTTTAGGCGGAGGGGCTGAAGAGACTGCCTGATGCAAGGAGATTGACGTGGCGAATTACTGGCTGATGAAGTCCGAACCCTTCAAATACAGTTGGGACGATCTCGTCGCGGAAGGCGAAGGGACCTGGGACGGAGTGCGCAATTATGCTGCGCGGCTCAATCTGCGGGCGATGAAGGTCGGCGATGAGGCATTCTTCTACCACTCCCGCGAGGGATTGGAGATCGTTGGCATCGTCGAGATTTCGGTCGATGACATTCTCGATCCCACCGATGAGACGGGCAAATGGGCCGCGGTGAAGGTTAAGCCCAAGCGCAAGTTCGATCATCCCGTGACGCTCAAGCAGATCAAGGCCGAACCCAAGCTCGCCGAATGCGAGTTGGTGCGCCTTTCGCGGCTGTCGGTTGCGAAGATCACTCCCGAAGAGTGGAAGATCATCTGCAAGATGGCGGAAGGCTGAGGCTCAGGCCTTTGCGCGCAGCCCGCTGATCGTGGCCCCGCTCGCGGCCAATTGTTCGACGTCGATCTTCATGTGAATGAGGCGCAGACCGTCGCGTTGCATTGCATCGGCGAGCGCGTGCCCGAATTCCTCGGTCGTGGTTGCAGTTGCGCTCCATCCGCCAAAGGCCGCTCCGAATGCCGCGAAGTCGGGGTTGGAGAGTTCGGTTCCTGACACGCGTGCCGGATACTCGCGCTCCTGGTGCATGCGGATCGTGCCGTATGCGCCGTTGTCGATGACGAGAACGAGCAGGTTTGCGCCGTGTTGCACAGCGGTCGCCAGCTCCTGCCCGTTCATCAGGAAGTCGCCATCACCGGCGACTGCCACCACTGTCCTGTCCGTGTGACGCAGCGCTGCGGCGACCGAGGCGGGCACGCCGTAGCCCATCGCGCCAGCGGTCGGAGCGAGTTGGCTCGGATAACCGGCGTAGCGCCAATAGCGGTGCCACCATCCGGCGAAGTTGCCTGCGCCGTTACAGATGATGGCGTCGGCGGGAAGCGTTTTGCGCATTTCAGCAACGCACGCGGCCATGTCGAGCGCTGGAGGATTGTCCAACGGCGAATAGGTCGCCCATTCCTGCCACTCACTGTGCGCCTGTGCGCCCGCGTCGAACGGGATGATCGAATGGTCCTCCCACAGCGCGGCCGTCTCGGCGAACTCGTCAACGCTGGCTGCGAGCGCAAGGTCGGTGCGATAGACGCGTCCCAGCTCGTCGGGATCTGGATGGACGTGGATCAACAGCTGATCGGGGTGTTCGGTGGTGGGGAAGGCATAGCTGTCAGTGGTCGCTTCACCCAGACGCGCTCCAACAGCGAGAACGAGGTCGGCCTGTTTGACCCGCTCGACGAGCTTCGGGTTGGGGCCATAACCAAGATTGCCGGCATAGACCGGAGATGCGGGGTCAATCGCGTCCTGGCGTCGGAAGGCGGTGGCGACTGGCAGGCCGATATTCTCGGCAAATTGCTGGAAATGCTCGCGCGCCTTCGCGTTCCATCCCGCACCGCCGATGATCGCGATCGGGCTCGCTGCATCGGCGAGCATAGCGAATGCAGCCTGCATCGCATCGGGGCAAACCGCCTGAGCCGGACGGGTAACCAACGGGCGAGGCTTGATCGCCCCGTCGACGGGGTCGCACAGCATGTCTTCGGGCAGCGCGAGGACAACCGGGCCCGGACGTCCGCTCATCGTTACGGAGTAGGCGCGCGCGACATACTCGGGCACCCGCGCCGGATCGTCGATCCGCGCAGCCCACTTGGCTATGGGTCCGAAGAAGGCCTCGAAATTGACTTCCTGAAAGCCCTCACGATCGCGCATGGGCCTCGCGACATCGCCGACAAACAGGATCATTGGCTGCGAATCCTGATGCGCGACATGCACGCCGATCGAGGCATTGGTCGCACCCGGCCCGCGAGTCACAAAAGCAATTCCCGGCCGCTGCTGCATCGCGCCGTCGGCACAAGCCATGAACGCAGCACCACCTTCCTGGCGGCAGACGACGGTCTCGATGTCGGACCGCTCGTGCAGCGCGTCGAGCACTGCGAGAAAGCTCTCGCCAGGCACCGTGAAGATCCGGTCGGTGCCCTGCTCCTTGAGGCAGTCGACGAGCAATTGAGCTGCGGTTTGGGTCCCTTCGGTCACGCGCTTATCCCTCCTTGTCGCGGTTCATTGCCGCTGCGTTTCGCGCGCTTAGCCGGGGCGCGGCTGACAGGCAAACGCTCTCTCGAGAGAGGCAGCGGCCAAGTTCCCCCAATTAACCACAACTCGCGCTGACTGTCCCTTTTTCGGGCAGTGGAAAGGGGCTCTGTGACGAAAAGTTAAGAACCCGTTAACGCGGCTCTCAAGATCAAAAACATAGGCATAAAAGAGAGAGAAAAGCCCATGCGTCGCAGCCTAGTTCTTACCGATGAAAGTGCCCGTCACCCGTTCCGCCAGGTCCTGCCGCCGAGCGTTCGTGCAAGCACTTACGACATTCCGGCTGAGAGCCTGTGGCGCCTGACCGCCGAAGACGCACGGGGCTTTGCGAGCGTCTATGTCGCGACTTTCGCCGCGGTGCTCGTCTTCATTATGTGATCAGTCTTCAGGGTAGCTTCTCGGGCAGCTCGATCTCGCCCAGGCTGGCCGCCGCTGCATCCTTCTCAGCGCGATAGAGCAGGTAGCCGAGCCAGGCCGCCACCACCGTCATCGCGCCTGCGAAAAGCAACTGGTCGACGACCGGGATGCCGACGCTCGCGAGCACTATCGCCAGGACCGATCCCGCCACCATCGCCAGCGAGTTGACGATGTTGTTGGCCGCAATCGTCCGGCTTGCCGCGTCGTGTGCGCATCTTGTGGTGAGGAAGGCGTAGAGAGGCACGACGAACATGCCCCCAGCGGTTGCGATGCCGAGCAGCGTCAGCGAAAGCGGGATCGCCAACGGCTCCAAGATCCAAAGCTGGACGGGCAGCAGCTCGCCGCTCTCATTGGGGATCCATGCCTTCGACACGAGGTAGAATGCGATCAGAAACCCGCCCATCACGACAACGGACATCGGTGAATAGCGTGCCGAGACCTTGCCTTTGAGCAGCGCGTTGATGCTGACCGAACCGATGGCAATCCCGACCGAGAAGATGACGAGGAACAGGCTCGCGACCTCCTTGCTGGCGAGCAGCTGGTTCTTGGCGAGCGGCGGGAACATGATGAAAAGCACCGCGCCGATGGTCCAGAAGAAGCTGATCGCGACGATGGAGAGCCAGATCTCGCGATTGTGCATTGTGTCGCGCACCAGTTTCCAGCTCATCACCACCTGATCCGCAAACGCGACAAAGGGATAGCCCAGCCAACGCAAGGGGCGGCTCTCGACCTTGTCGGCATAGGGTTCGAGCAGCGGGTAGTGCATCTCGTATTCGCTCTGTGGTGGAGCGTCGGGCACGAAGGTCGCGGAGAAGTAGCCGACAAAGGCGGTGATGATCACGAGGACGAGCGCCGCTTCGACCGACACGAACCCGGCGAGGATCGTGCCTGATAGGATCGCGATATAGGTGCCCGCTTCGATCAGGCCGGTGCCGGGCAGTACTTCCTCTTTCTTCAGGTGCTGCGGCAAGATTGCGTACTTGATCGGGCCGAGGAAGGTCGACTGGACTGCTGCGAGAAAGACCACGAACAGCAGAAGCGGGATTGCAACGGTGTGCACCGCGATCCCCTGCCACGCCATGAACAGCCCCAGCGCTCCGAGGCTCGCCCATCCGATCTCGCACAGTTTGACGATGCGGATGATCCGCGCCTTGTCCCGCGTATCGGCAAGCTGGCCGGCGAGCGCGGAAAGCAGCACGAAGGGTACGATGAATAGAACCGAAGCTAGGCCGCTGAAAAGCGTCTCTTGCCGCTCGTCGTTGTAGACCGAATAGACGACGAACAGGACAACCGCGGTTTTGTAGAGGTTGTCGTTGAAAGCATTGAAGAACTGCGTGATCATAAGCGGCAGGAAGCGCTTGCGATGGAGCAGTCTGGTCGATGTGGTCATGGGGGTGAAGTGCGCCCGGCAGTTCCTGATGGACCCTTGCCATAGCGCAGATGCAAACTGGCACAAGAGCGTTGACCCGCTCGCGCACCAGCTGTGTATCGAGGGGATCGACGAGGTTTTGCTTCTATCGAAGAGCGGCTAAGGGGCGAGATGAGACCATGCTGACGCTGCCCAACATACTCACCCTTTCGCGGATCGTCGCTATTCCGCTGCTGGGCTTCTTCCTGTGGTGGCCCGACTGGAAGCTCGGCTACTTGATCGGGTTCGCGCTCTATTGCCTCATCGGCATCACCGACTTCTTCGACGGCTATCTCGCGCGCGCGCAGGGCACGGTGTCGAAGCTCGGCATCTTCCTCGATCCGATTGCCGACAAGATCATGGTCGCAGCCGTGATCCTGATCCTGACCGCACAAGGCTATATGCGCGGACCGTTCATCGGCGACCTGCACGTGATCGCGGGTCTGGTGATCCTGATGCGCGAGATCGCGGTGTCGGGCCTGCGCGAGTTCCTCGGCGGGATCCAGGTATCGGTTCCGGTTTCGAAGCTCGCCAAGTGGAAGACGACCTTCCAACTCGTCGCGCTCGGCGCGCTGATCCTTGGCGGAGCGGTGCATGGGCAGCCGTGCCAGTCGGTGAACGAAGCCTGCCGCACTCTGGCTGAGGGCTGGGTGCATCTGGTGGGGCTGGCATCGCTCTGGCTGGCCGCGATCCTGACCTGCGTGACCGGTTGGGATTACCTGCGCGTCGGCCTCAAGCACATGGACTGACCCGTCCGGTTCCAGCGCCGTTTCCCGAGGGAAGTCCAACAGGATGGAACGCTTGGAACACGGTCCTGGGGAAGAATTCTCAACCTTCGATTTGTCGGCCTTTGGCCGGCAATTCTGATTGAGGGTGGGATCGAAAAGCATAGTGCCCGTGAACTAGCGAGCGCGTGCCGAGTAGGAAAACGCGACCGATCTTGAGAGGCCCACGCTGAGCGCGCCGTCAGCCTGCGCGCAGTTCCTCCGCCAGCAGCTTAAAATCGGCCTCACGCGGCGAATTCTTGCGCCACACCAGCACGATCTCGCGCTTGGCGGTCTCGCTGTCCATCGGGCGCGCAACGACTTCGGTGCCGGTCAAAATGCCAGCCTCGATGGCCATCTCGGGCAGCATGGTAAGGCCAAGGTCGTTGTCGACCATCTGGACCAGCGTGTGCAGGCTGGTGCCGATCATGCTGGCGCTCGCCCTCAGTTCGGAACGGTTGCACGCAGCGAGCGCATGATCGCGCAGGCAATGGCCATCCTCGAGCAGCAATAGCCGTCCCTGATCGATCATGGCCGGCTCGATGACAGCCGGCGGATCGCGCGGATCGTCCTTGGGAAAGGCGACGTAGAGCCGGTCGTCGGAAATGTGCTCGATCGCGACATCTCCGGTGTCGAAGGGCAGGGCAAGCAGCACGCAGTCCGCCCGGCCATGCTGGAGCGATTCAATTGCGTCCTGACTGGTCTCTTCGCGCAGCATCAGCTTGAGATCCGGGCGTTCCCGCTTCAATCGCGGGAGCAGCCGCGGGATCATGAAGGGAGCGATCGTCGGGATCACGCTCATGCGCAGCTGGCCGGAGAGCGGCTTGCCCGCAGCCTGGACGAGATCGGACAATTCCTCCGCCTCGCGCAGCAGACGATTGGCCTTGGCGACGACCTGGTCGCCGAGCGACGTGAACCGTACCACCCGGCGCGACCGCTCGACCAACACCACGCCGAGCAGCGATTCAAGCTCACGGATGCCAGCCGAAAGCGTCGATTGCGAAACGAAGCTCGCCTCCGCCGCGCGGCCGAAATGCTTATGCTCGTGCAGCGCGACGAGGTATTGCAGCTGCTTGATGGTGGGCAGGTAGGTGCTCATGCTCGCGACCCTAGCTGTCCGCCAGCCCCTCTTCCATGCTTGCCTGCATGTCGTCGATGTGGGTCATCACCAGCTTACCGCCTTTCACTGCAAAGGCGAGGCGGCCTTCGACCAGTTCGAGCGCGTCCTTGCCGAACACGTCGTAGCGCCAACCGTCGAGGACTTTGAGATCGCGCACACCGGCGGCGAGCGCCTCCATCTCGTCGGCGCGGGTGAGCAGGCGCGCGGCGACGTCGATCTCGCGAGCGCGGATTTTCAGGAGGAGCTTCAAAAGGTCGGCGACCAGTGCGCCTTCCTTACCCAAGGGGGCACCGCGTTTCATCTTGGCGGGCATTTCCTCCTTGGGGAGCGGTTCGGCCTCGGCGATAACCTTCATCAGGCGTTTGCCGATGTCATTGTCCTTCCACGCGCCTGACAACCCGCGAACCTTGGCAAGATCACCCTGCTTTTTGGGCGGGTGCGAAGCGATGTCGGCGAGCGTCTCGTCGCGCATGATGCGGCCGCGCGGAATGTTCTTGTGCTGCGCCTCGCCCTCGCGCCATGCGGCGAGCGCCTTCAACCGGCCGAGCACTTGCGGATTGCGCCCCGGCTGGCGGATGCGCTTCCAGCTGGTCTCGGGATCGACGAGGTAATTCGACGGATCGGCGAGCTTTTCCATCTCGGCATCGAGCCATACCCCGCGCCCCGTTTTGATCAGCTTCTTCAGAATCTTAGGGAAGATTTTGGAGAGGTGCGTGACGTCGCCGATCGCGTATTCGATCTGGCGGTCGGTGAGCGGACGGCGGCTCCAGTCGGTAAAGCGCGCGCCCTTGTCGATCTGGATGTTGAGCCAGTGATCCACGAGATTGGCATAGCCGATCTGTTCGGACTGGCTGATCGCCATCATCGCGATTTGCGTGTCGAAGATGGGGAAGGGCGTCTTGCCCGTCATGTTGACGATGATCTCGACATCCTGCCCGCCGGCATGGAACACCTTGAGCACGTCCCGATTGTCGCACATCAGGTCGAGCAGCGGGGTCAGGTCGATGCCATCTGCGAGCGGATCGATCGCGGCGGCTTCTTCGGTGTTGGCGATCTGCACCAGGCACAATTCCGGCCAATAGGTGTTTTCGCGCATGAACTCGGTATCGACCGTGACGAATTCGCTCTTCGCCAACCGCTCGCATAGATCTTCGAGGGCTTTGGTCGTGGTGATCAGGTCGTGGATTTTCATTACGTCTTTTCTTGTCATTCGAGCGGAGTGCCGCTCTCGGGCCGGTGAGGCCCCGGTGTGATTGGTTGGTGCGCGACTTGACAAATGGCAGGTCTTGCCCTGTTAGCGCGCGCGTATCCGTCGTAGGGACGAAGCGTCCCGGAAACGCGGCAGCGCCCTTAGCGCCTTACACCCAAACAGGACAAGAATTTAGATGCACGCCTATCGTTCCCACACTTGCGCACAGCTTTCGGCTGAAAATGTCGGTGAATCCGTCCGTTTGTCGGGCTGGGTCCATCGTAAACGCGACCATGGCGGCGTGCTGTTCGTCGATCTTCGCGATCACTATGGCATTACCCAGATCGTTGCCGACGAGGATTCGCCCGCGCTGGAAGTGTTCGAGCGTCTGCGCGCCGAATCGGTCGTCACCATTGATGGCGACGTGAAGGCTCGCACTCCCGAGACGGTGAACAAGGATCTGCCGACGGGCGAGATCGAGGTGTTCGCCCGCTCGATCACCGTGCAGAGCGCCGCCGACGAACTGCCAATGCCGGTCGCGGGTGAGCAAGAATATCCCGAGGATATCCGCCTCAAGTATCGCTATCTCGACCTGCGTCGTGAGACCATGCACCGCAACATCATGCTGCGCAGCCAGGTTATCGCCGCGCTGCGTCGCCGCATGACCGAGCAGGGCTTCTTTGAATTCCAGACCCCGATCCTCACGGCATCGTCGCCCGAAGGCGCGCGCGACTTCCTCGTGCCGAGCCGGATGCAGCCGAACAAGTTCTACGCGCTCCCGCAGGCGCCGCAGATGTTCAAGCAACTGCTGATGGTCTCAGGCTTCGACCGCTATTTCCAGATCGCGCCGTGCTTCCGCGATGAAGACCTGCGCGCCGATCGCAGCCTCGAATTCTACCAGCTCGACTTCGAAATGAGCTTCGTCACGCAGGAAGACGTGTTCCAGGCATTGGAGCCGGTGCTTGCGGGCGTGTTCGAGGAATTCGCGGACGGCAAGACCGTCACCAAGTCGGGCGACTTCCCGCGCATTCCCTATGCCGAAGCGATGCTCAAATACGGCACCGACAAGCCGGACCTGCGCAACCCGTTGGTCATCTCTGACGTTACCAGCCACTTCGAGAAATCGGGCTTTGGACTGTTCGAGAAGATCGTTGGCGGTGGCGGCGTAGTCCGCGTCGTGCCTGCGCCGAACACCAATGAGAAGAGCCGCAAGTTCTTCGACGACATGAATAACTGGGCGCGCTCGGAAGGGTTTGCCGGCCTCGGCTACGTCACCCGCAAGGGCGGCGAGTTCGGCGGACCGATCGCCAAGAACCATGGTCCGGAGCGCATGGAAGAGCTCTACAACGAACTCGGCCTCGGCCCCGATGACGGCCTGTTCTTCGCCGCCGGCAAGGAGAAGGACGCCGCCAAGCTGGCAGGCGCCGCGCGCACGCAGGTCGGCGAACAGCTCGGCCTGATCGAGGAAGACTGCTTCAAGTTCTGCTGGATCGTCGACTTCCCGATGTTCGAGTATGACGAGGACGCAAAGAAGGTCGACTTTAGTCACAACCCATTCTCGATGCCGCAGGGCGAGATGGAAGCGCTGGAGACGATGGACCCGCTCGAGATCAAGGCATGGCAGTACGACATCGTCTGCAATGGCTACGAGCTGTCCTCGGGAGCGATCCGGAACCACCGCCCGGACATCATGTATAAGGCATTCGAGATCGCGGGCTACGACAAGGAAACTGTCGACCGCGAATTCTCCGGCATGATCGAAGCGTTCAAGCTCGGCGCACCGCCGCATGGCGGTTCGGCACCGGGGATCGACCGCATCGTGATGCTGCTCGCGGGCGAGGAGGCGATCCGCGAGGTCATCGCTTTTCCGATGAACCAGAAGGGCGAAGACCTGATGATGGGCGCGCCGTCCAAGGTCGAACCCGCACAGCTGCGCGAACTGCACCTCCGCCTGGTGGAGCCTCCCAAGAAGGACGGCCAGCAGGGCTGAGCCCGCAAAAGAAATGGGGCGCTCGAACCCTTGCGGGTGAGCGCCCCAGTTTAATGGGACATTATCGTTTTCGTATGAGTTGGGCGGAGTGCCGCTCAACCTGCCGGAGGCATGCCCCGAACGAGGGAGCTGCACTCTACGCCCGTCGCAAGTCCCCACTTGCGGTCGCTATGACGGTTACGCGTATTGCTTTTCCATCATGTCGCTGAAGCGCTCGCCCGAACGTACGTCTTGATAGGCGGTCTCGATCACGGACCGCAGGGCGGGGGCCACATCGTTGTCTTCGAGCGCGTCCTTGAACTGGCCGGCGATGTAGTCTTCGCCTTCCTCGACGCGTTCGATTGCGTTCTCGTCGCTGTCTTCAAATGCGTCGGCGATGCTCATGAACATCTGGTGTGCCGATGCGGTCGCGCTGGTCGAGGTCACGCGTTCACCGCCATTGGCCTCAAGTGCCGAGTTCAGCGTTTCAAGCGTCCTCTCGCGCGAGTTCAGGCGGTTCTGGAGCGCCGACTTGATGGCCGGGCTGTCCGCGGTGTCGATGGCTTTGCGATAGCCTTCGACTGAATCGTAGGTGGTCTGGGTAAGCGATTGGAGGGTGTCGATCTTGTTCATGGATCTCCTCGGAGGTGTAAGTATTCAAAGTACTGACTGGTCGTCAGCGCGACACCTAATGCGTCGCGGTTTCAATTACTTAATGGACTAACCGGGGCGTTCGTTCCGAGCCTTCGCCGAGCCGTTCATGAGCCGCGATCACTTGTGAATGTGTCGAATTCGGTCGGCTGCACCACATTCATTTACGTGAAAGCGCCCAACTGCCAGAAAGCTCGCAGGACCGGGGCTAGCAAACATGAAGTTCATTTCGAAACTCGCAGGCGCGACCGTCATCGGGCTGATTGGCGTCAATTCAACGGCGCATGCCGAAACGCTGCCGGTTGAAGGCATTTACGGCGCGCGCGATGCGATACCCGCCGATATCAAGACCATTGCGGTCGACCGGTTTTCGGGCAATCGCGGCTTTGCCCTTCAGGATGCGCTGACCGGGACGCTTGAAGCGCCCGTGGTCGAGGATCAGCCCATCTTCAGGCTGGTGCCCGCCGCGCTTGCTCCGAGGAGCCAGGTTGTCGTCATTCGCGAAGGCTCGGGCTCGTCAGGCGAAACCTCCGAAGTGGAAATCAGCGAGACAGGCCAGCCGGACGCATTGCTGTCTGGGCATGCAGGCGCGAGCGTCACCGATTACCGCACCAACCCCAAGATCGAGCGCGAATGCATCGCACGCGACGATGAAGGCAAATGCGCCGAGCGCAGGCGGATCGAGATCGATTGCCGTGAGCTGACCGTCGGCTACGAGGCGCAAGTGACGCTGGTGGATGATGAAGGAAGCACCGTTTATCGCGGCTCCGACCTCTTGTCGGAGAAGAAGCGCTATTGCGCCGATGACTATTCGACACCCGATCCCGATGCCATGATCGCGGGGCTTGAAAGCCAATTCTTCACTCGCGTCTCGCTCGACCTCGTCCCGCGCTATTCGCGCGAGACCCCGCGCCTGATGGAGCGCCGCCGGGGCCTTTCGCGGTCCGACCGGAGAGTGTTCAGGGATGGGTTGAGGGCGTCGAGTGGCGATATCAATGCGGCATGCGCGGCGTTTCGCTCCTTGGAAGAGGCCAACCCGCAGCACGTTTCGGTGCTGTTCAACATCGGCCTGTGCCTTGAAAGCGAGGACAATCTCGCTTCTGCGCTCGACTACTATGCCCGTGCGCTCGAGATCGAGCCGGGCAAAGACTATCTCACGGCAGGGCAGCGCCGCATTCGCAGCCGGTTGAGCGGCGAGGCTCAATTGGCCGAAAGAGGGTTTTGAGCCCGCGTTTTCCCCTGCGGCATCGCGGATTTCCGGCAAATCGCCTGAATCGTCCGCGCATCTTGACTTGCGCTCAATCGAACCGACCTTTAGGGGCACATTCAGAATTCTAACCCCTAACAAAGAGGGAAACACATGAGCGATACTGCCGACCGCGTGCAGAAGATTGTCGTCGAGCATCTCGGCGTCGAAGGTGACAAAGTCACTCAGGAAGCCAGCTTCATCGACGATCTGGGCGCAGACAGCCTCGACATCGTTGAACTGGTGATGGCGTTCGAAGAAGAGTTCGGCGTGGAAATCCCCGACGACGCTGCGGAGAAGATCTCCACCGTCGGCGACGCGACGAAGTATATCGAAGAGCACAAGGGCTAATCGCCCCGGAAACCCCGTGCCTGCGTAACAGCGGGCCGGGGGGTTCTGATCGACAGGCCCGAGCCCTTTCTTCACGAAGGGTCGCGGGCCTGTAGTGTTTCGGGAGCCGTAAAACGCGGCTCCTCGGCAAAGTGTTGGAGAATTGAATGCGCCGTGTAGTCGTGACCGGACTTGGCCTTGTGACCCCGCTGGGGGGCGATGTCGAAACCTCGTGGAAGAATCTTATCGCCGGCGAAAGCGGTGCCGGGCAGATTACCCGCTTCGACACCGAAGGCCAGAAGGCGACGATCGCTTGCGAGGTCAAGGACAAAGACCACCCGTGGGGCTTCGACCCGGACAAACGCGTCGACGGCAAGATCCAGCGCCAGGTCGACCCCTTCATCGTATATGGCATCGATGCCGCCGGTCAGGCGCTCGAAGATGCCGGGCTGACCGATCTTTCCGACGAAGAGAAAGAGCGCGTTGGTTGCTCAATCGGTTCGGGGATCGGCGGACTTCCGGGGATCGAGAAGGAAAGCGTCAACCTGCACGAACGAGGGCCGGGCCGTGTGAGCCCGCACTTCGTGCACGGGCGGCTGATCAACCTCATCACCGGGCAGGTGCAGATCAAATACGGCTTCATGGGCCCGAACCACTCGGTCGTGACGGCATGTTCGACCGGTGCGCACTCAATCGGCGACGCCGCGCGCATGATAGCGATGGACGATGCCGACATCATGCTGGCGGGCGGAGCGGAAAGCACCGTCAACCCGCTCGGCATTGCCGGCTTTGCACAGGCGCGCGCGCTCAACACCAGCTACAATGACAGGCCGAAAGAGGCGAGCCGCCCCTACGACAAGGACCGCGAAGGTTTTGTCATGGGCGAGGGCGCCGGCGTCCTGGTGCTCGAGGAATACGAGCACGCCAAGGCGCGCGGCGCGAAGATCTACGCCGAAGTCACCGGTTACGGCCTTTCGGGCGACGCCTACCACGTCACCGCGCCGCATCCCGAGGGCAAGGGTGCCGAACTCGCCATGCGCATGGCCCTCAAGAAGGCTGGCCTCGGACCGGGCGAAATCGACTATGTCAACGCGCACGGCACTTCGACCATGGCCGACACGATCGAGCTCGCCGCTGTGAAGCGCGTGCTGGGCGATGATCTCGGCGGTGCGTCGATGAGCTCGACCAAGAGCGCGATCGGGCATCTGCTCGGCGGCGCGGGCGCGGTCGAAGCGGTGTTCTGCGTGCTCGCCCTGCGCGATCAGGTGGTGCCGCCGACGCTCAACCTCCACAATCCGGACGATGGCACCGAAGGCATCGACCTCGTCCCACTCAAAGCGAAGGAGCGCGAGGTCAAGGCGGTGCTCAATAACAGCTTCGGCTTTGGCGGAACCAACGCATCTCTAGTCATGCAAAAGGTCGACTGACCCAGTGAAGCGGTTGCTCCTTATCGTCGTCGCAGTTGTCATGCTGTGCGGCGTCGGCCTGTTGCTTGCGCCTACCGTTCTGGGTGAGGCGCAGATCGAGGAAGAGACCCCGTTTCTCATCCCGGCAGGCTCCTCACTGACCTCGGTGGCGCAGGATCTCGAACAGGCGGGGCACATCACCTCTGCCGACGGCTTCCTGCTGCGCGCGCGCCTGTTCGGTTCGTCCGATCCGATTCAGGCGGGCGAATTCGCGCTCACGCCGGGGATGACTCAAGGGCAAATCCTCGCCGCATTCCAGTCGGGCGACGTTATCAGGCGCTTCGTCACGATCCCCGAGGGCATGCCCTCCATCCTCGTGTGGGAGAGGCTGATGGCCGAGGAGCTTCTGACCGGCGAGATCGAAGTGCCCGGCGAAGGGTCGATTCTGCCCGACACCTACGCCTTTGAACGCGGCCAGTCGCGCGCCTCGCTGGTCGAGCAGATGCAAAGCGCGATGGACCTCTACCTCGCCGAACAATGGGCGCAGCGGGGCGACAATATCGCGGTGACGACCATGCGCGAGGCGCTTACGCTTGCGTCGATCGTCGAAAAGGAAAGCGGCGTTCCCGAAGAGCGCGGTACGGTTGCGGGTCTCTATTCCAACCGCCTGCGCGTCGGAATGATGCTGCAGGCCGATCCGACGATCATCTACCCGATCACGAAGGGCAAGCCGTTAGGTCGTCGAATTCGCCAGTCGGAGATCGCCGCGCGCAACGATTACAATACGTACTCAATGGTCGGCTTGCCGGTTGGTCCGATCACCAATCCCGGTCGTGAGAGCATTGCCGCGGTGATGAACCCTGAGGATCACGACTACCTCTTCATGGTGGCCGATGGGACCGGTGGACACGAATTCAACGCGACCATTCAGGGCCATAACGCGGCGGTCGAGCGTTGGTATGAGCTGCGCAGAGAACGCGGCGAGATGTAGTGGGCAGTCAGCCCTTCATCCTCACCGCCACTATCCCTGAGCCGGTGCGCGGCTGGGCAGAGGGTCTGCGCCGCGCGCACTTCCCGCCGGAACGCAACCACCTCCATGCGCACGTTACCCTGTTCCATGCATTCGCGCCGAGCCTGCGCGAAGAGCTGGCGAGCTTTCTTCCTCGCATCGTTTCCGAGTTCGCTCCGCCGGAAGGGCGGGTCATCGGCCTGCTCGATTTCGGCAAGGGCACGGCGATCCGGCTCGAATCGCCCGAACTGCTCACCCTGCGCGCGATGATCGCCGACCATTTCCACGGAAGCCTGACCGATCAGGACCTGCACGAACCACGGCTCCACATCACCATCCAGAACAAGGTGACGAAGGAGGACGCGCGCATCTTGCAGGCCGAGCTTGCCCCGACGCTCGACCCATGGATCGAGCGCAGGCCATTCACTTTCCCGGCGCTCGAACTGCACCTCTACCAAGGAGGTCCGTGGGAGCGGATTCGCGATTTTTCCTTCCGTGGAAGCGCGCGTCCGGTGTAGGTAGCCGGTTGAAGAGGGGGCAAAATGTTCGAAACTGACGTCATCTTCGCTTGGCTGGGTGGGATCGCGTTGATCGCGGCGATGATCCCGCATCAGGTCCGGCTGATCCGCATATGCTGCCTCGTCGCCGGCGGTTTCGCGGTCGTCCATTTCGGGCTGAATGACGGGGCCGGGATCGGATTTGCGCTCTCGATCGCCTTTCTCGCAGTTAACTTCGCAAGGTTCCTCGAACTCTATCACCGCGCCCGCCGAGGCGTGATGACGCGCGAGGAGCGCGAGCTCTTCAACCACGTGATGAAAATCGAGGATCCGGGCAAGCAGAGCCGTCTGCGCGATCTGATGATGTGGGAGGACGTGCCCGCCGGCACCAAGCTGATCAAGCAGGGCGAGCTTGAACCGCCACTCATCTACATCGCCAGCGGCAGGGCCGAGATCGAGCGCGATCTGGCGATCATCAGCGAGTGCGGTGCGGGCGAGTTTCTGGGCGAGATGAGCCACATTTCCGGCGAACGCGCGAGCGCCACAGTCACGGTCACCAAGGACATGCGAATAGCCCGGCTCGACCGCGACGCGCTGGGTCAATTGGCGAGGAGTCTGCCCGAAATCGGCAAGGCTGTAGACCGCGCATTCAACCGCAGTCTGGCGGTCAAGGTGCTGCGCATGAACGAGAGCGCACGATAAGCCGCGCCGGGGCGTGAATCACGGCTTGACCGGGGAAGGCACGCGCCCTAAATGCGCCGCTCGCTTGAGGCAAATGGTCGCTATCGACCCTTAGGCGAATCCCGAATGCGCACCGACAATCGGGAGCCTGAACCAGGCCAATCTTGGTAAGGCGGAGTAGCTCAGGTGGTTAGAGCAGCGGAATCATAATCCGCGTGTCGGGGGTTCAAGTCCCTCCTCCGCTACCAATCTCGAATCCGCATGGGTTCGCTTGCTTCCGCATGCATCCGTAAAACTCAATTAAAACAGAATGATGTGAGTGATTCGCGTCCGCCTGCGTGCGCATGCATTCGCTTGAAGCCGGATTTGGTGTGGGGGTATTTTGGGGGTATTTTCCGGGGGTAGCGAAAAGGAGCGATACCCCCAATGGCCTTGAGTGAGATTCAGATCAAAAAAGC
>Ga0189284_100262_pt1 | contig 45760 bp, 47 predicted proteins | sample N32C7minimetaG_FD_130314 | JGI IMG/M metagenome (GOLD analysis project Ga0189284, IMG submission 130314) | Marine microbial communities from the Costa Rica Dome - N32 C7 mini metaG | ecosystem: Environmental > Aquatic > Marine > Oceanic > Photic zone | place: Costa Rica: the Eastern Pacific...
CGCCACCAAGAAGGGCGAAGGGGCGATCGTTTGCGAAGGTGATCTCGCCCAGTTGGATCTGCTGCGCCACGGTCTTGAGCGTTCTTCCGGATCGCGCGAGCCTACCCGCCTTCCTTTAGCTGCTCTGCAGACTCAAGCCGATGCTGCGGGGGTCCAGGTTGTAGCTCCCAAGCTTGAAGTCGGCGGTATAGAGATTCGCCACAGCCTGGATGGTTGTAGGGCTGTAGTAGCGCGACAACTTGCTGGAGGCCTGGGTGAGTTTGCTGTGCTGGTTGCTTTCAATGCGGTGCGGTTGTTGCAGCTGCTCGGAATTGGGCAGCGTTAAGCCTGATTCGGCCAGGGCATTGGGAAGTTCAGTTGAGAGATGTTCAAGCCTGCAAATGCTTTTGAACTGGGATGCGGGCAGGAGTAACGCATCGTTCTGTGGTTTCCAGTGGTGGTTGGCATGCAGTCCGCCGCTTTCGAGGAAGGTGATGAAGGCTTCGAAGCCGGCTTTGCTGTTGTCACCAAATCCTGGAATGGATCCGTATTTGTCTTGAGGGCCGTTAGCGATTTTGTCGAGAAATGCGGATAGTGTCCGCGTCCAGGGATTGCGAACGACCGTAAAAAATGCGGCATTTTTCAGGCTTGCACGGTCTTGTTTGGTCCTGGACATTTCAACCAGGCTTTTGCCTGTGCCCATGGCACTCCGTTTGGCTTGCTTGTAGTCGTTTTGATGGCTGCTTGGGCCTCTGATGGCTTCATCCAGGTAAAGAATGACGGACGAATTGCCGCTTTTAGCGATTCTATTGAAAGCAATGTTGTGTTCTGGGTAAAACACGACGCGATCGAGATTGTCGCGTTTGATCTTTAACGTCTTGCGCTCGATGGCCAGGCTTAGGAGGGCTCGCTGCTCTCGCAACTCTCTGCGGATACGTTTCTGGGTGCGAGAGAAGGGCAAGAAATGTCGGATTGCTGAGTGTTGACTCTACTAATGGCTGTTGAAGTTCCAGGCCAGAGGGGTGACGCAATCTCTTTCAGAAGAATGGAGGTCGGAGAGCAGGTAGGGCAGGAGGGCGCCCAGGCTGTCGTCGCAGCCGAAAAGCTTTGTTGCGATCGCCTCGATGGATTCGCGTTGGTTGAAGCCGATGTCGCCGATTTTTATTTTCCGAGTTGTTGACATGTTGACCTTGACTGCGTTGTTTTTCCCGTTGGGATCTACAGCGCTTTGGTAGTCCTCGGGCAACAGTGAGTTGATCTTTGCGAGCAAGTCGCTTTGGGCTCCAGTGATGCTTTCGAAAGGCACAAAAAAGAGAGGGAACTTATTTGTCTTTGTTGCTTCGATCCAGCTGCGAATCAGCAGATGAATCTGGGGAAGATAGAGGATGCCCAGGAGGTGGAACAAATCGCTTTCTGAGCGTTGATGGAGGTTCGGGATGCCATCCGTGAGTCCTGGACAGCGGAGGTCGAGGGGGCCGTAGCTCTTGCGTCTGGTGTGGTGAATCAGGGAGCACAACAAGGCGCCGAGGGGGCGCACGGGCATCACCACCGCGGCTGTGCTGTAGCGCCGCTTGAGCTGCTTGAGGTTGTGGTGGGAGGCCGGGTAATGCCCGTAAACCAAGAGACGTTTGTGCGGTTGGTGAAACCGGATCCTGCGCACCCAACGTTCGCGGCGCCCAAGCTCTGGAACGTTCAGGAGCAGGTGTCCGAATCCCTTGGTGGTTTTGTGGCGCACAACCGGCGCATCAAGGTGATTGCTCAGCAGGGCCGCGAGGGTCTGACTGGCACATTTCGGTGGAGCCGGAACGAGAAGCGCGCGCTGTGACCCTTTAGGGGATGGCATCGAGACTTCGCCAGTCATGCGCGGCTGCGTTGGAGGCATCTAAGCACCACTAATCTCCAACCATGAGCTTTTTGGCCGGCCTTAACGACGCCCAGCGACGGGCGGTGGACCATCACGAGGGGCCCCTGCTGGTAGTGGCGGGAGCTGGCAGTGGAAAAACGCGTGCCCTCACCCATCGGATCGCTCACCTGATCGGTGAGCACGGTGCCGATCCCGCTCAGATCCTGGCGGTGACCTTCACCAACAAAGCCGCCCGCGAGATGAAGGAGCGGCTTGAGGTTCTTCTGGCACAACGTCTGGCCCAGAGCCAGTACGGCCAGCCCTGGAGCACCCTGCCTCCAGTGGAGCAGCGTCAGCTGCGCTCACGCATTTACAGGGAGGTAACCAAGGAGCTGTGGATCGGCACCTTCCATGCCCTGTTCGCGCGGATGCTCCGCTACGACATCGACAAGTTCAAGGACGCGGAAGGACTCACCTGGACCAAGCAGTTTTCGATCTACGACGAGGCCGATGCCCAGAGCCTGGTGAAGGAGATCGTGACTCAGGAGCTGCAGCTGGATCCCAAGCGGTTCGAGCCCAAAAAGACCCGCTGGGCCATCAGCAATGCCAAGAACCAGGGATGGCTGCCGAACCAGCTTGAAGCGAATGCGGAAGGCCAGCGGGGCAAGCTCACGGCCGATGTCTATCGGCGTTATCGCAAAGCGTTGGCGGCCAACAACGCCTTGGATTTCGACGATCTGTTGCTGCTGCCGGTTCAGTTGCTCCAGCAGAACGAGCAGGTGCGCAGTTACTGGCACCGACGTTTTCGTCATGTCCTGGTGGACGAGTACCAGGACACCAACCGAACCCAGTACGACCTGATCAAGTTGTTGGTCACCGATGGCAAGGATCCTCAGGATGTTGAGGACTGGTCAGGCCGTTCTGTCTTTGTGGTCGGTGACGCCGACCAAAGCATCTACAGCTTCCGTGCAGCTGACTTCACGATCCTGATGGGGTTCCAGGACGACTTCGGTGATCAGGCGCCGGATGACTCCACCCGAACGATGGTGAAGTTGGAGGATAACTATCGCTCCACCGCCACGATTCTTGAGGCGGCGAATTCTCTGATCGCCAACAACAGCGAGCGGATCGACAAGGTTCTCCGTCCCACGCGAGGAGAGGGAGAGCTGATCACCCTCACCCGCTGTGACGATGAGATTGCCGAGGCGGAAGCTGTGGTGCATCGCTTCCGCACGATGGAAGCCGCCAACCCCGAGCTGAGCTGGGGTGATATGGCCGTGCTGTATCGCACCAATGCCCAGTCCCGCGCGATCGAGGAATCCCTGGTGCGCTGGGGTATCCCTTACATCGTGGTGGGGGGGTTGCGCTTCTACGACCGCCGCGAAATCAAGGATCTGCTGGCCTATTTGCGGCTGCTGGTGAACCCGGCCGACACGGTCAGTCTGTTGCGGGTGATCAATGTGCCGAAGCGCGGCATTGGCAAGACCACGATTCAGCGCCTCACCGATGCGGCCAATCAGCTGGGGATTCCGCTCTGGGATGTGGTGAGTGATCCCGAAGCGGTGCGTTCTCTCGGCGGCCGTTCGGCCAAGGGTCTCCTGCAGTTCTGTGACCTAGTGAACGACTTGAAAGATCGCAGCCGTGACGTGGCGCCATCCGAGCTGATTCAGCAGGTGATGGAGAAGAGCGGCTACGTCAGTGAATTGATTGCCGATGGCACCGATGAGGCGGAGGAGCGCCGACGCAACCTGCAGGAACTGGTGAATGCGGCTCTGCAGTACCAGGAGGAAAACGACGAGGGCGATCTGGAGGGATTTCTGGCCACGGCGGCCCTGTCCAGCGATGCCGACAACAAGGACACGGCGGCCGATCGCGTCACCCTGATGACGCTGCACAGCAGCAAGGGCCTCGAATTTCCTGTGGTGTGCCTGGTGGGCCTGGAGCAGGGATTGTTCCCCAGCTACCGCTCCCTGGACGACCCGGCCTCCCTGGAAGAGGAGCGTCGGCTTTGCTACGTGGGCATCACCCGAGCCAAGGAACGGTTGTTCCTATCCCATGCCTGTGAGCGTCGACTCTGGGGCGGCATGCGCGAAGCGGCCGTGCCATCGGTCTTTTTGTCCGAGCTGCCGGAAGCTCTGATTCAGGGAGATATCCCCCAGGCCGGTGGTGCAGCGCTACGGCGTGAGCGGCGCCTTGACCGGCTCACCCGTGTGGACCGCGACAAGCCGTCATCGGCCCCTGCCAATGCTGTGCGTCGCCGTCAGGCTGGCCCAGCTCCCGGACGCAGCTGGCAAGTTGGAGATCAGGTGATCCACGCCAGTTTTGGGGTTGGCGAAATCACCCACACCTTCGGCAGCGGCGAGAAGGTATCGATCGCGGTCAAGTTCGCCGGTATGGGGCCCAAGATCCTTGATCCGCGTCTGGCGCCGATCGAGCCCGTGACCACCGCTTAATCTCCTCACCAGCCATCGACGGCCTGTGTCGACCACCAGTCAGCCGATTCCAATTTTTATCGGCTACGACCCCAGAGAGCGGGCGGCGACCAATGTTCTGATCGACAGCCTTTATCAGAACAGCAGTGTTCCTCTGGCGATCACGCCGCTGGTGACGCCTCAGCTGGAGGCTCAGGGATTGTTTCGCCGCGAACGAGACCCTAAACAGAGCACGGCGTTTTCCTTCACCCGGTTTCTGGTGCCGTACCTGATGGGCTACCAGGGCTGGGCTCTGTTCATGGATTGCGACATGCTCTGTCGTGCAGATATCAAGGCGTTGTGGGATCAGCGTGATGACGCCTATGGCGCCATGTGCGTGCAGCACGAGCACGTGCCCGGAGAGACCGTGAAATTCCTCGGTGAAGTCCAGAGCGCTTACCCGAAGAAGAACTGGAGCTCCCTGATGTTGCTCAACTGCAGCCGCTGCACCAAGCTCACGCCCGACTACGTGAACACGGCAACTGGGCTGGAGTTGCACCGCTTCCACTGGCTCGAGGGTGATCACGAGATCGGTGCCATTCAGGGCGGATGGAACCATCTGGTGGATGTGCAGGCTCCGCCGGAGTCCGAGGAGGCTGCTCCGATGCTGCACTGGACGCTCGGCGGTCCCTGGTTCCGCGAACAGCGCACCATGGGTGGCCCTTTGGCCGCTGAATGGTTCAGCGCCCGTGACGATGCAATGAAGCTCTGGGATTGATGGCGATTCGCAAGTGTGTGGTGGCCGTCCCGGCCAGGCTCCAGTCGTCTCGACTGCCCAACAAGGTGCTGGCTGACATCGGTGGCAAGCCGATGATTCAGCGTGTGCTGGAACGCTGCCGTGAGGCCCAACGTGTTGAAGCGGTGGTGCTTTGCACCGATAGTTCTGAGTTGAAGGCCTTGGCCGAGGGCTGGGGCTTCCCGGTGTTGATGACGGCAGAATCCTGCAACTCCGGCAGTGAGCGCATCGCATCCGTGGCCCACCCGCTTATGGCCTTGGCCTGGGGAGAAGTGTCGCCTGTTGTAGAAGAAACCGCAGTCATCAACGTTCAGGGCGATCAACCGTTCATCGATCCTGCTGTGATCGACGCCATGGCCGAGGAATTTCAAAGCCAGGACCCAGTGCCCGCCGTGGTGACCCCTGTGTATGGGCTGAAGCCCGACTCGGTGCACAACCCCAATGTCGTCAAGACCCTGTTGGCCCACGACGGCCGCGCCCTCTACTTCTCCCGCTCCGCCATTCCCCATGTGCGTGATGTGGCTGAGGCCGAGTGGCATCAGCACACCACGTATTGGGGCCATGTGGGCATGTATGGCTTCCGGGGAGATGTGTTGGCCGCCTGGGATCAGCTGCCCGCTTCTCCACTCGAGGATTTGGAACGGCTCGAGCAGCTGCGGCTGATTGAGGCGGGCCTCACCATTGCCACCTTCCGGGTCCAGGGCACATCGCTCTCGGTGGATACCGCTGAGCAGCTGGAGCAGGCCCGGGCGATGGTCTGAACTCAATCGTTGCGGTCTTTCCAGCCGTCGCGGCGCAAGTGGCTCCAGCGGCCACGCCCTTGGAGGATGCGCTCCGCCAGCTCTCGGACGGCTCCATGGCCACCTCGCCGGCGGAGTACGGCATCGGCACCTTGCCTGACGGGGCGACAGGCATCGGCTGGGGCGAACAGCAGACCAACCACCGGCCGAACCGCTAGGTCGTTGAGGTCATCGCCCACAAACGCCGTTTGCGCGCCGCTCACCCCCAGTTGGTGTTGCAGGGCCGAGAGGGCAGCCGGTTTGTCCTTGATGCCTACAAGGCAGTGGCTGATCCCCAGTTGCCTGGCCCGCACCTCTGTCGCGCCTCCCTGGCCACCACTGAGAAACGCGATCTGAAGCCCCGCCTGTTGCAGCAGGCGGATCCCGAGACCATCGCGCACATCGAAGCGCTTGCTCAAGTGGCCTTCGGCATCAAACCAGAGGCCCCCATCGGTCAGCACACCATCCACGTCCAGCACGAGCAGCTGAATCGATCTCAGGCGATGCCGTAATAACCACCAGCGCAGTCTCTTCACGCAAGTCCGGCCTGAACAAGATCATGCAGGCGCAGCAGGCCCATCAGTTGTTGCTCCTGATTCACCACCGGCAGTACAGAGATCGGTTTCCGTCGGTTGTGTTCCATCTGAGCCAGGGCTTTCACCACCAGAACATCGGCGTTCACTGTGATCGGATCGGCGGTCATCAGATCCTTGGCCGTCAGTTGGCTCCAGGTTTCAGCACCGTGATCCTGCAGGGCACGGCGGAGATCGCCATCCGTGAGGATCCCGAGCAGGCTTCCAGGGCTGTCTGGGTTTTCGACCCATCCACTGCCGATGCCATCGCGCGTCAGTCCGCCGATCACCTCGGGCAAGGGGGTGCTGGGCTGCAGGGGGTGCAGTTGGCTGGCGGGCACCATCAGGTCGGCGGCCGTCAGGGTCAGCTGCTTGCCCAGCGATCCGGCGGGGTGATTCAGGGCGAAATCCGCCGGTGAGATTCCGCGCCGTTCCATCCACACCGCGGCCAGGGCGTCCCCGATCGCCATGGCCACCGCGGTGCTGGCGGTGGGAGCCAGGTTCAGGGGACACACCTCACGGTCAACACCGGCTTCCAGCACCACGTCACTGCCGCGGGCCAAGGAGGAGTCAGCCCGTCCAACGATGGCAATCCGCCCGGTTCCACGTCGGGTCAAGTGGGGCAGCACCTCCAACAGCTCGCTGGTTTCCCCGCTGTTGGACAGCAGCAGACAAACGTCCTCGGCGGCTACCACCCCCAGATCGCCGTGGAGTGCGTCGGTGGGATTGAGGAACAGGGCCATCAGCCCGATGGAAGAGAAGGTGGCTGCGATCTTGCGGGCCACGATGCCGCTTTTGCCCACACCTGTGATCACGAGTTTGGCCTTGCGATCTGCACAGCGCTCCAGCAGGGCCAGGGCGGCTTCCACCTGCTCGCTGCTCAAGCGTTCAGCAGCAGAGGCGATCGCTGAGGCTTCCTCCTCAAGGCAGCGGGTGAGAGCGGACAAGGACAGAATCCGTGATGATCGACGCATTCTCCTGCAAGCCCCGCAATGGATCTTCCAGGTGTGCCGTCTTCTGTTCTGGAGGCGTTGCAGGGAGCGGCTCGAGCTCTCGGCATCTCACGTCTGGCCCTGGTGGGCGGCGTTGTGCGTGATCAGCTGCTGCATCAGCGCTACGGCCGTACCTGGTCGGGTGTTCCTGATCTGGACTGGGTGGTGGAGGGAGATGCCGCTGCGCTTGTGGAGGACCTGAAACGTCAGGTCGGTTCCGAACGCATCACCGGTGTTCAGGAGCATGGAGCCTTCGGCACGGTGGCGTTTCAGCTGGATGGACTACCCCTGGATCTGGCGACGGCGCGACAGGAGAACTACCCCGCCCCGGCGCAGAATCCCGTGGTTCAGGCCGGGACCCTTGAGGCTGATCTTGCGCGCCGTGACTTCACCGTCAATGCCATGGCCTTTGATCTGGTGGCTGGTGAGCTGATCGATCTCCACCATGGTTTGAAGGATCTGGAATCTGGGGAGTTGCGGTTTCTGCACGCCGGCAGCGTTCAGGACGACCCCACCCGGGTGATCCGGGCTGCCCGCTACGCCGCTCGGCTCGGCTTCCACCTCGCGGAGGAGAGCAGCAAGCAGATCCGCTGCACCATTGAGAACTGGCCTTGGGCCTGGCGTCAGGGAGATCCCGCCATGGCAGCACCGCCGGCCCTCGCAACCCGGCTGCGGATGGAGTTGGAGCGGCTGCTGGAGCATGAACCCTGGCCCCAGGCGCTGAATCTGTTGGAGAAGTGGCAGGCCCTGCCGCTGTTGGACCCGCAGCTTCAGAACGATCCAAGCCGCACGCAGCGGCTTCATTGGGCCCGACGTCTGGGCCTTCCTCTGATGCCCACACTTCTTTTAGGGGCAGCGGACCCAGTCGCGGTGGCGCAACGGCTGCAGATTCCCGGCACGCAACTGCAATGGCTGCAGCAGTGCGGGGAACTGCGCGACTGGCTGGTTGACACACCCCCACCTTTGAAGGCCGCCCCGTCGATCTGGTCAACGGCCATCGAACAACAGGGTTGGCCGCCGGAGGTGGTGGCCCTGGCGGTGACCCTCCGTCCGCAGCAATGGAAACCACTGCTGCGTTGGTGGGGGCGCTGGCGCAGGATTCAGGCGCCACAAACGGCGCGTGACCTGATCGCTGCGGGTTGGCAGCCTGGGCCGGCGATCGGTGCGGAGTTGCGCCGGCAGCGCAGCGCAGCGCAGGACTGCAGCCGATGAAACGCAGCTGGCTTGTGCTGGTGATGGGTTTTTGCCTGGCCTTTGGTGTGCGGGCCTTGCTGTTGATCGATGCCACGGCGCTGTGGAGCGATGAGCTGTACAGCGTTGGCAAGAGTTTTCAGCCCAGCTTCGGCAGCCTGCTGGCGATGCTGCGGGAGGACACCCATCCCCCGGCCTACTACGGCTTGCTCTGGTTCTGGGGGCATCTGGTCGGCCAGAGCCCGGTGAGTCTTCGCTTGCTCTCCTGGCTGGCGTATCTCGCCGGTGGCTTGGTGATGGTCCGTCAGGCGATGGCCTTCGGCCATTCGGGCACTCGGGTCAGGGTGGCGGCAGTTGCAGCGCTGCTGGCTTTTTGCAGTCCTTTTCCGATCCGTTTTGCGATCGAGGGCAAGAGCTATGCCCTGTTGGTGCTGCTGCTGGCCCTGGCCTGGTGGTGGCGCCGTTCGGTGCGTCCTATGGCCTACGGCGCTGTGGCCGGGCTGGCCGGATTGACGCATTTCTATGGTTTGTTTCTGGTGCTGGCGGCCGCGGCTTGGGACGGCTGGCGACGCCGCTGGAGCTTGGCTGTTGCCGCGCTGATCGGAGCCCTCCCGGCCTTGGCCTGGATGGCCTATGCCGCGGAGTATCTGTTCAGCTCTCGGGCCGGCAGTTGGATCGGCGTGCCTGATTTCGCCCTGTTTGAGGAAACCTTGGCCCGTGGCCTTGGTCTCTGGCCGTTGCCCAAATTGGCCCTGATCCTGCTGGTGCTGGTGGTGCTGCGGCGCTGGGGAGGGCTGCGTCGGGTGCCGTGGCCGACTTGGAATCTGCTCGATCGAAGTGGTCTGATCCCGTCCCTGCTGATGGTTCTTGGGGTTGTTGCCGTGTCGTTTGTGAAGCCGATGGCGTTCAGCCGCTACTTCGTGGTTCTGCTGCCGGCTGTGGTGCCCGTCCTGGCGGTGCAGATCGCTGCTCTGGAGCTCAATCGCTTTGGCCGCGGCTGTGGGCTGCTGGTGCTGGTGCTGGTGTTGGCCAGCTGGTGGGGACCAGGGTTCGCGGAGCTTGATGCCGGTGCCGGCGGGGTGCGGGAACAGGATCAGTTCCGTCTGGTCAGCCAGCGCACCAGCGGGCTTCAGGAGCGCTACAGCCCCCGCGAGCGTCTGTTCAACCTCAGCGACCGAATGGAGGCGGCGATGGGTCGGATTCCCTTGCCTTCATCACCCTGGGGGGGAAAGGAAGCGCTGAAACAACGGCTTCAGGCGCCGGATCCGCCGAAGCAGCTCTGGCTGGCTAGCAGTGGGCCGCCGCTGGCGATGAAGCGCAAACTCAGATCAATGCAATCGCAGGTTGAGCAGGCGGGTTTCCGCTGTGAACCACAGGCCAACGACCTCACCCATGCACGGCTGTTGCGTTGCCGATCTCAATCCATGGACCCGTCCGAGTGAGATGTGCGGCTGCTGCGCTGGTGCAGCCCAGCAGCAGGGGGCCACAGGTCTGCGGGTCCACCAACAACTCCAGCAGAGCAGCAGAAGGTTGCTGTCGCAGTTGAACTGGGCCCTCCAACCATCGCCAGGCAGCCCGGTTGGAGGGGGCCAGGGTGCTGGAGATGCCGCGTTCGAACAGCTCACGCGCACCGGAGTAGGCCGGGATGGCAGAGCCGTCGAGTTCGATGTTGAGGCCGGGGTTGTTCTGGAGCATCTCGCCCAGATGTCCGAGCAGGCCAAAACCCGTGATGTCGGTGCAGGCGTGAATGTGTTCTTGGATCGGTTCCACTTGCTTCAGAAGCGTGTGTTGGCTGGTGGCCATGCTTTGCAGCGCCGTATCCAGATCAGGAGCAGAGGTGGCGCCGGTCATGGATCCTGCAAACAGCACCCCGGTGCCTAGTGGGCGACTGATCAGCAGTGCATCACCGGTCCGCAAGCCCGATTTGAGCCAGGACGATGAGTTGCTGCCGTTCACCGTGAGGGCGATCTGCACCCCGAGGCTTGCCGGTGTGGGGGCAGTGCTGCGGGCCTCCATCGTGTGCCCACCGATGAGTTCGGCCCCCTGTTCATCCAGCACGGAGCGGATGCCGGCGAGGGTCTGCACCAGCAGCTCTTGCTGTGTGCCGGCCGGAACCACGGGCAGGGTGATCGTGGCCATGGCGCTGGAGACTGTCGCCCCGCACGCCCAAAGATCTGAGCAGGCATGCAGGGCCGTCAGACGTCCGTTGAGCCAGGGGTCACTCACCAGGGCCGGAAAGCCATCCACGCTTTGCAACAGCCCTTGATGGCCAGGGACTCGGGAGGCGTCTTCCGCTTGTCCCCCCAGCCCCACCCGCTCCAATGCTGTGCTCAGGGGTTGAGCCGGCAACTTGGCAGCGCATCCCCGGCAGGCCATTGGAGTCGCATCGGACATCGACGCCGGCTGCTGAAAGCCGGCCATGAAGGCGTGATCGATGCGTTGCTTGAGGCGCCAAATCAGCGGGGACGGTCCCAATCGCCAGCCCCCCCATTGCGCCCATGCCATGTCCCGGTGGGTTCCGATCAGCTGCAGTGCTCGCCGTTGAGGTCGCCAGGGGACCAGGGGTTTGCCTCGGCAGGCTGCTTCCAAATTGGTCGCCAGTGGTGTTGCTGCACGCACAGCCCACACCCCTGATGCTGCCCGTGGTGCATTGCTGATCACGCCGCAGTCCCCGCTGGCGAAGATGTTCGATGTCCCGTTGACCTTGAGACAGGGGTCCGTTTGCACCCGCCCTTGTTCATTGACGGGCAGGCCACTGTTGGCCAACCAGGCTGGGCCATGGCTGCCCGTGCAGAGAAGGCTTGGGCCCACCCATGGCGCCTCGTTCTGAATCAACGTGACCCGGGCTTCTTGCAAGACCCGTTTCAAGGCGTCTGAGAGCTGGCCAGGTCGCATTTGCAGCTGTAGTGGTCGTTGTGGCCAACGCCGCCTTAGGGCGAGCACCACTTCCACCCCCGCTGCACCAGCCCCAATCACCCGAAAAGGGTCAGGGTCGTTGGGGGATTGCTGCTTGAGAAAAGCGAGGGCGGGCTCCAGTGGCTTGATCGGGATGCCTGATGCGCTGGCGCGGCTGACCGCTCCGACATCGAGGCTGAGCCAGCCGTACTGGAGGGAAGGGCGACCTTCCAAATGCAGCAGCTGCTGGCCTGGATCCAGGCCCTGAATCTCCGCGGCCATAAAGGCGACGCCAGCCCGTTCACAGAGTTGTCTCAGATCGATGGCCAGGTCGTGGTGCTGCACCAGCCCAGCAATCAGGCTCGGCACCATGCCGGAATACAGGGCAGTGCTACATCGGTTGATCAGCACAACCATGCGATCCGGCCGCAACTGGGGCTGCATGGCCCAGCGCTTCAGCAGCAGTGCATGGCTGTGGCCGCCACCGGCGAGCAGCAGCGGCTCCTTGGGTTTCATGGCTCGGTCCGGTACCCCAGAGGATTGGCCTGTTGCCAGGCCCAGCCATCGCGGCACATGTTCAGCAGTGAGCGTTGTGCCTTCCAGCCAAGCGTTGCCTCCGCTTGCTTGGGGCAGGCCTCCAACCGCGGCACATCTCCTGGACGTCGTTCAACGACCTCAAAGGGGATTTCGATCCCTGTGGCTTGCTCGAAACCACGCACAACATCCAGCACGCTGAGACCACGTCCGGTGCCGATATTGAGTGTGCAGTGGCAGGGGGCCGGCTGGTTGAGGAGGTGGTCCAGGGTGACCCCATGGGCTTCTGCCAGGTCCATCACATGCAGGTAGTCCCGGATGCCCGTGCCGTCAGGCGTTGGGTAGTCCTGGCCGAAGACCCGCAGTTGATCCCGGCGGCCTGCAGCCACCTGCGTGATGAACGGGAACAGGTTGTTGGGAATGCCCAAAGGGTCCTCCCCGATGCGACCACTTGGATGGGCTCCCACGGGATTGAAATAACGCAGGGCGGCGATCCGCCAGGCACCAGTGCGCACCAGGGCCTGCAGCATTTGTTCCACCGCCAGTTTTGTCTGGGCGTAGGGATGAATCGGTGCGGTGGGGGTGTCTTCTCGCAGCGGGAAGGTTTCGGGTTCGCCGTAAACCGTGGAGGTGCTGCTGAAGACCAGCGTTCGGCAGTGGTGATGCTCCATGGCAGCGGTGAGCACGCGGCTGCCGTTCAGGTTTACGTCCCAGTACCGCAACGGGTCAGCAACAGATTCCCCCACCGCTTTGAGCCCGGCGAAATGGATCACGCCATCAATGGTTTCACCGCTGTTGAAGGCACGCTCGACCGCATCGGGGTCCCGCACATCCCCTTCAACAACATTGATGGCGTTGGATCCCGCCAGCTCTTGAACCCGGTTCAGGGCCTCCGGAGAGCTGTTGTCGAAGTTGTCGAGAACCACGAGTTCATGGCCCTGCTCAAGCAGCAAAAGACAGGTGTGGCTGCCGATGAAGCCGGCTCCGCCGGTGATCAAAACACGCCGTCCCATTGCCCAAATCCTTCTGATGTAGATGATTCTGAAGCAGGTCGCCGGTTCGAGGTCTGAAGGCTTCAGGAGTCTCACCCGGCAGACTGAGTCGCCGTACCCGAATCCCGCACGTGAGTCAGCTCCAGAGCCTCAGGGGCATGGTGGATCTGCTGCCGGAGGCGCTGCAGCGCTGGCAGGCGGTGGAGGCGATGGCGCGGGAGCATTTCCAGCGTTCTGGTTTTGGAGAGATCCGGACGCCGCTTCTGGAGACAACAGACCTGTTTTGCCGTGGCATCGGCGAGGGCACCGATGTAGTGGGCAAGGAGATGTATAGCTTTCAGGATCGTGGCGATCGCTCCTGCACCCTGCGGCCGGAAGGCACCGCATCGGTGGTGCGCGCTGCTCTCCAGCACGGCTTGCTCAGCCAGGGCGCCCAGAAGCTCTGGTATGCGGGGCCGATGTTTCGCTATGAACGGCCCCAGGCGGGCCGGCAGCGGCAATTCCACCAGATCGGGGTGGAGTGGCTTGGGGCTGAACGGGCTCGCTGTGATGTTGAGGTGATTGCGCTGGCCTGGGATCTGCTGGCCAGCCTCGGCGTGGGTGGCTTGGTGTTGGAACTGAACAGTCTTGGCACGGCCGAGGATCGTCAGGCTTACCGGAGCGCCTTGGTGGCCTGGCTTGAGCAGCGCGCAGCAGCTCTCGATCCGGATTCCCAGGCTCGGCTGAGCACCAATCCGCTGCGCATCCTCGATTCCAAGAACAAAGACACCCAGGCGCTCCTGGAGGACGCACCAACCTTGGCGGATGCCCTATCTGAGGCCAGCCGTGAGCGTTTTGCCGAGGTGCAGCGCGGTCTGACCGCTCTGGGAATTCCCTTCCGGCTCAATCCGCGGCTGGTGCGCGGATTGGATTACTACAGCCACACCGCCTTTGAGATCACCAGTGATCAACTTGGAGCTCAGGCCACCGTGTGTGGTGGCGGTCGTTATGACGGCTTGATTGACCAGTTGGGAGGGGCACCAACCCCTGCCATTGGTTGGGCTCTTGGCATGGAACGGTTGTTGCTGGTGCTGGAAGCTGCCGCTCAGGCTGATCCTCAGGGCGTCGCTGCCCGGCTGACTGCATCGGTATGTCCCGATGTGTACGTGGTGAACCGTGGAGGAGAAGCCGAGCCTGCTGCCCTGGCCTTAGCCCGGGATCTGCGGGCGGCTGGGTTATGGGTGGAATTGGATGCATCTGGCTCCGCCTTCGGCAAACAGTTCAAACGGGCGGATCGCAGCGGGGCGCGTTGGGCTTTGGTGCTTGGCGATGACGAGGCTGAGCGCGGTGAGGTGCGCTTGAAGGCGTTGAAGAAGCAGGCGGAAGAATCCACCGTTGCGCTCGCGCCAGTGGCCGCGATCGTGGAGCGAGTGCTTAGTCCCTGAGGATGCAGATTCACCTCGTCACCGGCGGTGCCGGCTTTCTCGGTTCGCACCTGATCGATCGCCTGATGGAGGCCGGCGACGAGGTGATCTGTCTCGACAACTATTTCACCGGACGCAAGGCCAACATTGCTCGCTGGATCGGGCATCCCCGGTTTGAGCTCATCCGCCACGACGTCACCGAGCCGATCAAGCTGGAGGTGGACCGGATCTGGCATCTGGCTTGTCCCGCTTCCCCGATTCACTACCAGTTCAATCCGGTCAAGACGGCCAAGACCAGTTTTCTTGGTACCTACAACATGCTGGGCTTAGCCAGGCGGGTGGGGGCACGGTTGCTGCTCGCCAGCACCAGCGAGGTCTACGGCGATCCTGAGGTGCACCCGCAGCCGGAGCGTTATTGGGGGTCTGTGAATCCGATCGGTGTCCGCAGTTGCTACGACGAGGGCAAGCGCATTGCCGAAACGCTCTGTTTCGATTACCAGCGCATGAATGGGGTGGAGGTGCGGGTGGCGCGCATCTTCAACACCTATGGCCCGCGCATGCTCCTGGATGACGGCCGGGTGGTGAGCAATTTCATCGTTCAGGCCCTGCGGGGCGAACTGCTGACGCTGTACGGCGATGGCAGTCAGACTCGCTCGTTCTGCTACGTCAGTGACCTGATTGAGGGGTTGATCCGCCTGATGAATGGTGAGCACAGCGGCCCGATCAATCTTGGCAATCCAGAAGAGTTCACGATCCGGCAGCTGGCTCAACTCGTGCGGATGCAGATCAACCCGGAGCTGCAGTTGGAGGAGAACCCTTTGCCGGAGGATGACCCACAACAGCGTCAGCCGGCGATTGACCTCGCCCGTGAGCAGTTGAACTGGCAGCCGACTGTGTCACTGGAGCAGGGGCTCCCCCCCACCATCGACTCCTTCCGTAATCTCCTCGAACATGCCGACTGCTGCGGAACGTGACCATTCGACGGATCTGCTGCATCGGTGCGGGGTATGTGGGCGGTCCGACCATGGCGGTCATCGCTGATCGCTGCCCTGAGGTTGATGTCCAGGTGGTTGATATCAACCAAGCGCGCATCGATGCTTGGAACGATGCCGACCTCAGCCAATTGCCGGTGTACGAACCGGGGTTAGACCGGGTTGTGGAACGGGCGCGGGGGCGGAACCTGCATTTCTCCACCGATGTAGCTGCTTCGATCGCCGCTGCAGACATGGTGTTCATTTCGGTGAACACGCCCACCAAGACGAAGGGGCTGGGTGCTGGTCAGGCCAGCGATCTCCGCTGGGTGGAAGCCTGTGCCCGTGAGGTGGCTCAGGCGGCCACCGGTCACACGATCGTGGTGGAAAAAAGCACCCTGCCCGTGCGCACGGCTGCCGCGATCAAAACCATCTTGGAAGCAGCCAGTGAGGGAGAAGATCACCGCACGTTTTCAGTGCTCTCCAACCCTGAGTTTCTGGCGGAGGGAACGGCCATTCGGGATCTCGAGACCCCTGATCGGGTGTTGATCGGTGGTGATGATCCGGCATCGATTGATGCCCTTGCGGCGATCTATGCCCACTGGGTTCCAGAGGAGCAGATTCTGCGCACCAACCTCTGGAGCAGCGAGCTCTCCAAGCTCACAGCCAATGCCTTTCTGGCGCAGCGCATCAGCTCCATTAACTCGATCGCTGCCTTCTGCGAGGCCAGTGGGGCGGATGTGCGTGAGGTGGCCCGGGCGATTGGCACCGACAGTCGGATCGGCCCAAAGTTCCTCAATGCTGGGCCGGGCTTTGGTGGCAGCTGTTTCCAGAAAGATATCCTCAACCTGGTGTATCTCTGCTTGCATTTCGGCCTGCCGGAGGTGGCGGATTACTGGGAGAGTGTTGTTGCCCTCAACACCTGGCAACAGCACCGGATTGCCCGGTTGGTGGTTGAGAAGTTGTTCGGCACGGTGACTGGAAAACGACTGGCGATTCTTGGATTTGCATTCAAGGCCGACACCAATGACACCCGTGAAGCGCCGGCGATTCGCATCTGCTGCGATCTGTTGGAGGAAGGTGCGCAGCTGGCCATTCACGACCCCAAAGTGGTAGCCCAACAGATGGCCCGGGATCTTCAACAGGATGCCGCGCCCCAGCTGGATGCTCTCAGCGGAACTGGCAATTGGATGGAGGCTGGCAGCGTTGAAGATGCTGTGAGAGGAGCTGATGCTGTGCTGGTGCTTACCGAATGGCAGCAGTACCGGGATCTCAATTGGATGGCTCTGGCTGGCCGGATGCGTAAACCGGCATGGGTTTTTGATGCCAGGGCTGTTACTGATCCCGAACAGGTGAGAGCAGCGGGCCTCACCCTTTGGCGCGTCGGGGATGGAGAAGGTTGATGGCGAAGACAGTCCTTGTCACGGGTGCGGCCGGTTTCATCGGCGCGGCGCTGTCGAAGCGGTTGTTGCAACGCGGTGATCGGGTCGTCGGTCTCGACAACTTGAACGACTATTACGACCCAAGCCTTAAACAAGCTCGTCTGGGTCAGATCGAAGCCGTGGCCCCCGAAGGCGCCTGGCAGTTCGAGCACCTGGCCCTGGAAGACGGCGACGCCCTCATGGCTCTCTTCGCGGCAGACAACCCGGCTGTGGTGGTGAACTTGGCGGCTCAAGCCGGGGTTCGTTACTCCCTGGAAAATCCGGCGGCTTACATCCAGAGCAATCTTGTGGGCTTTGGCCATCTGCTGGAAGGTTGCCGCCACCACGGCACGGAAAACCTTGTTTATGCCTCGAGCAGTTCGGTTTATGGCGGGAATCGAAACTTGCCTTTCCACGAACAGCAGCCTGTGAACCATCCGGTGAGCCTTTACGCCGCCAGCAAAAAAGCCAATGAGCTTATGGCACACACCTACAGCCATCTCTACGGCTTGCCGGCAACGGGGCTGCGGTTTTTCACGGTGTATGGCCCCTGGGGCCGCCCCGATATGGCTCCGATGCTTTTCGCACGAGCCATCCTGGCGGGTGAACCGATCAAGGTCTTCAACCACGGCAAAATGCAGCGGTACTTCACCTACATCGACGACATCGTTGAAGGGGTGCTTCGTTGCTGTGATAAACCTGCCACCCCTAATCCCCTCTTTGATCCGTTGCAGCCGGATCCTGCAACGGCGGCTGCACCGCATCGGGTGTTCAACATCGGCAACAGTCAGCCCACCGAGCTGTTGCGCTTCATCGAGGTGATGGAACAAGCTCTGGGCCGGGAGGCGATCAAGGACTTCCAGCCGATGCAGCCTGGTGATGTGGTGGCGACAGCTGCCGACACCTCCGCCTTGGAGCAGTGGGTGGGCTTCAAGCCATCCACCTCCATCGAGGAAGGAGTAGACGCCTTTGCCCGGTGGTTTCGCGACTATTTCAGCGTTTGAGCTGAGGTTTTTTGTTCCTCTGCTCTTCATGCACAGGGGACTAAAAAACCGGTCCATCGGACCGGCATGAAGCATCGAGTTGACTGGAATCAGGCAGAACCAACTCCGGTGTAGGAGCCATAGAAGAAGAGGCCCACAACGAACAGAACGGCCATTCCTCCTGCTGTTGCAACAAGCCAGAGGGGGAGAACGCCTTCGGTCCACCGGCTTCTCCAGGGCACAGCCGGAGTGCCATCCGGATTGCGATCGGGAATTCGACCGTCGGGATAGGGAGATTTTTTTCCGCTCATCGAATAATCCTCAGTTGAAGAAGTAGCTGGACATGAGCACGCCGGTTACGAAGACAAAAAGCAGACCTAGGTACAAGCTGGTGCGGTTGAGCTCAACCGGAAGGTTGTTGGGATTGGGATTGCGTTCCATGGTTCGGATCAGCGACGGATGAACTGCATCGCGGCAAGGGCGCCCAAGAAAAACACCGTCGGAATTCCGAGGGTGTGCAACGCCAGCCAACGCACCGTGAAGATCGGATAGTTGCGTGGCGTTGTGGCGACAGGAGGAGCTTGTGTCATGACTTATTTCAGACGGATGTCAAGTTCAGATTTGCCCTCGTAGCGCTGGCTCACCACGGGAGCCTTGCTTTCCGAAGCCTGGAAATAGGCGTCAGGTCGGGGTGTCCCGAAGGCGTCGTAGGCCAGGCCGGTGGACACAAACAGGAATCCTGCCAGGAAGATGGAAGGGAGTGTTACGGCGTGGATCACCCAGTAGCGGATGCTCGTGATGATTTCGAAGAACGGGCGTTCTCCTGTTGAGCCGGCGGCCATGGCGTTGGGCGTGTCAGGAAGATGATCTTAGGAGGTGGCTCAGGTGAGCTGAGGCTGAGGCGTTGCTGCAGTTACACAGCGTTGCCCACCCAGCGCAGCAGGTTGCCCCGCTCTCCCAGCACAAAGGCGTGCTCCCCGTCGAACACCATGCGGGTGAAGTTGCTGGGTTGACGGTCCCCGACGGGGTCGTTCTCCCAGCTATCGCCGCCGTCGCGGCTCACCAGCAGGGTGCCGTTGCCACCGCCGGCCCAGATGGCGCCGTCGTCATCCCAGGCCAGATCCATGTAGCCGTAGCCGTTGGTGATCGGGATGATTGCTTTGCTCCAGCTGTCGAAGTTGCCGGGCTCATCGTTCAGGCGGATCTGCGCGCCGCGGGCCACCATCCAGAGGTTGCCGTCGGGCTGGAAGCCGATGCTCTGCAGCCGCTGGCTGCTCACCCGTTGGTGCACCTGCCAGACGGAATCACCCGGCTCCCAGGTGGCGTAGAAGTTGCCGAGGCCACTTACGCTCACGTAGCTGCCGTCCTTGCTGCGACGCAGATCACGGACGGCACCGGCGGCATCGGTCACCTTGGCTTCCCAGCTGTTGCCGTCGTTGTGGGTCTCGTAGACCGCACCCACGTTGGTGGCCAGCTCTGCGGAATGGCTGCCCAGGGCGGTGATCAGGTAAGGCTCGCCGGGCAGTTTGGTGTCGAGGAACAGGCGGGTCCAGTTCTGGCCACCGTCGTCGCTGTGCATCAGCAGCCCGGGCTGTCCGGCGATCCAGCCTTCATCGCCATCGAAATCGATGCTGATCAGGCGGAAGTTCTCCTCGTCGGGCAGATCCAGGCTGCGTTCATTCCAATGGGCGCCCCCATCGTTGGTTTCCCGGATCATCCGGTTGCTGCCCACCAGGTAGCCGTGGCGGCTGTCGGTGAAGGCCACATCCAGCGGGTTGGCCTGGGTGTCGAGGTCCTCGGCCTGCCAGGGGCTCGTGCTGGCTGTTGGCACGTGGGTGGTGACGCAGCCGCTGAGGCTGACCCCCAGCACCAGCACCAGCAGGAGCTGGCTCAAAGAGTTCAACAGACGTTTCATGGCTGGGCCTCAGCGCAGGGAATAAAGGGACAGGAAAAAGGCGAAGCCGAGGGCAAGGCTGCCGAAGATCAGAACATTCTTCTGCCCGGGGGTCATCCGGTTGACCCCAAGGCCGAAATCGAGGTTTTCGTCGAAACCGCTGGCCTTGGCACGTGGACCGATGTCGCGGAAAGCGGCCACCTTGCTGCGGCAGACGGGGCAGCGGAAAGCAAGCGCATCTAGATCCTCGAAGGCCGTGCCGGGGTCAATCCCAACCTTCTTCACCCCCTCGTCGGGGTCATAGACGTAGCCGCAGCTGCGACATTCGAAACGGTGGGTCCTTGGGTCGATCTCCGGAGCGGTTTCAACCGCTGGTTCCACCGCTTCGGTGGTTTCGACCGGCTGGACGGACTGTTGTTCGTCGCTCACCGCTGTGTTGCTGGGCCAATCGACTCTATCGACGACAACTCCAGGCGGTGAATGCCAGACTGGCCCGGTCTACGGGGACCTCCATGTTTGCCCTGCCCGGCTACGACGCCTTTCTGGGGTTTCTGCTGATTGCGGCTGCAGTGCCTGCCTTGGCGCTGATCACAAACAAATTGGTGGCGCCGAAAAGCCGTGCCGGCGAGCGCCAGCTCACCTATGAATCCGGCATGGAGCCCATTGGCGGGGCCTGGATTCAATTCAATATCCGCTACTACATGTTTGCGCTGGTCTTCGTCATCTTCGATGTCGAGACCGTGTTCCTTTATCCCTGGGCTGTGGCGTTCAACCGTCTCGGCTTGCTGGCCTTCATTGAGGCCCTGATCTTCATCGCCATCCTGCTGGTGGCCTTGGCCTACGCCTGGCGCAAAGGCGCCCTTGAGTGGAGCTAGTCATGTCTGAGAACACATCCCCCTCCATTGCTGCTGTTCGCGATCTGCGCGAAGCCAGCTGCGGTCCGATTGGTGCCCCAACGGTTACCAATGATCTCAGCGAGAACGTCATCCTCACCAGTCTGGATGACCTGCACAACTGGGCTCGGTTGAGCAGTCTCTGGCCTCTTCTCTATGGAACGGCCTGCTGCTTCATTGAATTTGCTGCGCTTCTCGGGTCTCGTTTCGATTTCGACCGCTTCGGTCTGGTTCCCCGCAGCTCCCCGCGTCAGGCCGACCTTCTGATCGTGGCCGGTACCGTCACCATGAAGATGGCACCCGCCCTCGTGCGGCTTTATGAGCAGATGCCTGAGCCGAAATACGTGATCGCCATGGGTGCATGCACCATCACAGGCGGCATGTTCAGCGCTGATTCCACCACTGCAGTGCGCGGCGTCGACAAATTGATTCCGGTGGATCTCTACCTGCCGGGCTGTCCGCCCCGCCCCGAAGCGATCTTTGATGCCGTGATCAAACTGCGCAAGAAAGTTGGCGATGAGTCGCTGGCGGAGCGGCGCAAGCATCAGCAGACCCATCGCTACATGACGGTCTCCCATCAAATGAAGCGCGTTGAACCTGTCGTGACAGGTTCTTACCTTCGGGCTGAATCTCAGAAAGCTGCCCTGGCTGCAGCGCCGGCCGGTCAGACTTTGGCCACCGATTCCGCCGTGCTCACCCCTGCTGCTGAACCTGTCGAGTCATGAGCGAAACCCCTTCCAAGAAGACAGCCGCCTCGGATGACGCGGGTGCGGTTGTTGCTCCCGAGCCTGGTCCGGTGAGCCAATGGCTGAACAAGCAGGGCTTTGACCACAACAGCCTCGAGCCTGATCATCTCGGTGTTGAACAGATCGGCGTTGACGCTGCGGTTCTCCCGATGATCGCTGCGGCGCTCAAGAGCAACGGTTTCGACTATCTCCAGTGCCAAGGGGGCTACGACGAAGGCCCCGGTGAGCAACTGGTCTGCTTCTATCACTTCCTGGCGATGGCGGAACAGGTGGAAGCCATGGCGGCTGATCCCTCGGCCAAGCTGCGGGAAGTGAGGATCAAGGTCTTCCTCGATCGTGAAGGCACCCCCTCGCTGCCGTCGATCTATGTACTGTTCCGTGGCGCCGATTGGCAGGAGCGCGAAACCTTCGACATGTACGGCATCCAATTTGAGGGGCACCCGCATCCCAAACGCTTGTTGATGCCAGAGGACTGGAAGGGATGGCCGTTGCGTAAAGACTACGTCCAGCCCGATTTCTATGAAATGCAGGACGCCTATTGATCGCGTTCACGTCGGTGGGTTCGGTAGAAGCGCATCACCGCAAGGGCAAGGCTGCGCGAGTCGTGGCGCAGCGTTGCTGTTGGCCTCACCCCCTGCAGTGGTGCCTGAGTGACGTCGTAGCCGTCTGAGCGGAGCCCTTCCGCATCGCAACGCACGGGATCAGCGCCGCGGCTTTGGTAGTACCGCACCAGGTCTGAATCGGGCAGGTCGTCCTGGGCCAGGACGGCATTGAACAGTCTGGGCTCAATGCCGAGAGTGGCGAGCTGTGCCTCGATTGCCCGGATGTGACCGCGCACATCCAGGCCATCGGTCTCGCCGGGTTGCGTCATCAGGTTGCAGATGTAGAGCCTGGGGGCCTTGCTGCGTTTGATGGCGCCCACCAGTTCCGGCACCAGCAGATTGGGGAGCAGGGATGTGTAAAGGCTGCCCGGTCCGAGCACGATCAGGTCGGCATTGGCGATCGCTTCGAGTGCCCGTGGCAGGGCCGGCGGTCGTTCAGGACTGCAGCCCAGGCGAACAATGGGGCTGGGGGCGTGGCCGATGTTGCTTTCGCCTTCGATCCGTTGGCCGTTTTCAAGTTCGGCCCAGAGCTGCACATCCACATTGGTGGCGGGCACCACCTGACCTTGCACGGCCAGCACACGACTTGATGCGGTGATGGCTGTTTCCAGATTGCCCGTGATCGCTGAGAGGGCAGAGAGAAACAGATTGCCGAAGCTGTGCCCCTCCAAACCGCTCCCGGCGGCAAAGCGGTATTGGAACAGGCGTGTGAGCAATGGCTCTTCGGTGGACAGCGCGGCCAGGCAGTTGCGGATGTCGCCCGGGGGAAGCACCCCCAGTTCCCGGCGGAGCACCCCGCTGCTGCCGCCGTCATCGGCAACGGTGACGATGGCGGTGATGTGGCTGCTGTAACGCTTCAGACCGCTCAGCAGGGTCGATAAGCCTGTCCCTCCGCCGATGGCCACGATGTTGGGCCCCCTGTTCAAGCGGCTTTTGGCCCGCAGGGCATCCACCAGCACGGTGTCTTTGTCGGGAGCGAGAGCCTGTTGAATCGAGCCGAAGCTGCGGCTTTGCCCCCAGAGCAAAAGCCCGCTGCCGATGAGCACCACCAGCGGGCCGGTGATCTCCCGGGGCAACACGGTGGTGAGGCTGCTCAGCAGCCAGCTCAGGGTTTCCAGAATCCAGTAAATCGGTTTCAGGTCGGCCCAGACGGCGGCCCCCAGCAGCGCCATCAACAGGCCCAGGCCGGAGGTGAGCAGCCAGCGTTTGACGACCAGGCCAGGTTGCAACCAGCGCACGGCCCGTTGGGATCGGGTCATCAGATCCCGTCGCCGCTGATCGCGCATCATCCGGGCTTGGCGTCTGCTTGTTGGGGGCTTCAGCGCCAAGGAACGGCTTGATTCGCAAGTTCACCGAACTGTACGGAGCTTGTGGAAGGGCGGCAGGATGTCTGTGTTTTTCGGCCCAGATCGTGCCGCAGCTTCAAGCCGTCGTGGAGATGCGGGACCTCACGATGCAGTGGGGAGCTCGGCCTGTTCTGGATCGGGTCAACCTGACCCTGCGTGCGGGGGAGCGCCTGGCCGTGGTGGGTCCATCGGGGGCTGGCAAGTCAACGGTGTTGCGCCTGCTAGCCGGCTTGCAGTTGCCCACCAGTGGTGAGCTGCGCTTGTTCAACAAAGCCCAGACCTACCTGCGGCTGGACCAGACCGATCCACCGGACGTGCGGCTGGTGTTTCAAAACCCTGCTCTGTTGGCATCGCTCACGGTTGAGGAGAACGTCGGCTTCCTGCTGCGCGAACGGGCACAGCTCTCGCGGCAAGAGATTCGCGATCGTGTGCATGCCTGCCTGGAGGCGGTGGGGCTCTATGACGTGGCCCACCTCTATGCCGGTGAATTGAGTGGAGGCATGCAGAAGCGGGTGAGCTTTGCCCGTGCCCTGATTGATGATCCTCAGCGGGGGGATCAATCGATGCCCTTGCTGTTGTACGACGAGCCCACCGCTGGGCTTGACCCCGTGGCGTGCACGCGGATCGAAGACTTGATTGTGAAAACCACCACCGTGGCCCAGGGATGTTCGGTGGTGGTGAGTCACGTGCGCAGCACGATCGAACGCTCTGCGCAACGGGTGTTGATGGTCTACGACGGTCAGTTCCGGTGGGAGGGCTCAGTGGATGCGTTCCGCAGCACAGACAACCCCTATGTCGTCCAGTTCAGGACGGGTAGCCTGCGCGGACCGATGCAACCGGCGGAGCACTGACCACCATGCGACGCAGCGTTCGTGATGCCATCGTCGGATTCACGCTGATTGGCGGCATCATCGGGTTTTCTTCAATGGCCCTCTGGCTCAGGGGGGTTCGTTTGGGGTCCAGCCACTGGACCCTCACCGCACGTTTCAGCGATGCGGCGGGCCTGGCGGAGCGTTCTCCTGTCACCTACCGGGGCATCCTGGTGGGTTCGGTGCGCTCGATTGCGGTGACGCCCGAGGCTGTTGTGGCTGAGCTTGAGATCAACAACGCTGATCTGCGCCTGCCTCTCCCTGTGACGGCCACGGTGGGGTCGAGTTCCCTGTTGGGGGGGAGTGCCAAGGTGGCCCTGATCAGCGCTGGTCGTCCACTGGAGAAGGATGCACCCCTCCCCCGTGCAGCTGGCTGCCGTGCTGATCTGCAACTGTGTGATGGAAGCAGCGTCGAAGGGCGTGAGGCGGCCAGCTTGTCCACGGTGACGGAGACCTTGCAAGAGCTTTTGGCCCAAGCTCAACAAGAACGGGTGATCCCCCACGCGGCGGAGTCTTTGGAGCAGATCGATGCCACGGCGCAGGAATTCGAGGCGCTGACGGTCCAGCTGCAGGACGAGCTGGCCAAGGCTGTTCCTGTGATTCGCAATCTGGAGTTGGCAACGGCTCACTTGAACAACATCGTGGCTTCCCTCGACAACCCCCAGACGCTGAGTGAGCTCCAACAGACGGCTGCCAATGCCGCCCAGCTCACCGCCACGATCGATGCCGTGGGTGGTGACGTGGCTCAACTCACCGGTGATCCCGAGTTCATGGAGGGCGTGCGCAATCTCACCATCGGCTTGGGTGAACTGTTCGGAGAGATTTATCCGGCGCAAGCCGCTCAGTAGGCACGGTATCGTTTTGATATTGGCGTGAATCCGGCTCGATATCGTGCCTTTTAGATGCTGCTGATGGCGTCCATCGCCACTGCCGCGATCGCCTGATCGCTCGCTTTCGGCAGCTGCACGTATTTGCCGCCTGCGGCTTCGGCGAGGTCTTTGCCCATGCCGCTGCCGATGAACTTGCGCTCGGTGTCGATCACCAGCAGCTTGATCCCGAGCATCCGGTAGCGGGCGGCCACATCCAGCACCTCTTGCTTGAGATCGGGCTTCTCTTCGCCCTCCAGTTCGGGTTGGCCCAGAGAGGTGCTCAGGGGCACGTTGCCGCGACCGTCGGTGATGGCCACTACCACCACCTGGCCGAGATCCCCAGTGGCCAATGCATTGGCGCCAACGCGGGCCGCTTGGGTGAGGCCATGGGCCAGGGGTGAACCTCCGCCACAGGGCATCGATTCCAGCCGGCGCCGGGCCGCCGTGATCGAGCGGGTTGGAGGCAGCAGCACTTCGGCCTGATCCCCGCGGAAGGGGATCAGAGCAACTTCATCGCGGTTTTCGTAGGCCTCGGTGAGCAGGCGGATCACGGCGCCTTTGGCGCTCTGCATTCGGTTCAGGGCCATCGAGCCACTGGCATCCACGAGGAACACCACCAGAGCACCGGCCTTGCGCTGCAGCAACTTGGCCCGCAGATCGCCCTCTTCCACGATCACCGAGCGGCCCGGTTCCCGTTCGCGGCGAATCTTCTGGTACGGCGCCGCTGCCCGCAGGGTGGCGTCGACGGCGATGCGGCGAACCGGTCCGCGGGGAAGCATCGGTTTCACGTAGCGACCACGGCTGTCGCTCAGCACAACTGAACGGCTGCCGCTGTTGCCGCTTTTCGCCTTCGCGGCATTAAACAGCAGCAGATCAGGGTCCACCTCGATCGCTTCGGGATCGAGCATGAACTCCTCGGGCACCGCTGGTGGGGCCTGATCTTCCTCTCCGTCGCCCTCATCGTCGTCGGAGTTGTCGTCGTTGTTGTCTTCCGGAGGGTCGTTGTCCTCTTCGCCGGATCCCTCCGGCGGCGGAGGCGGATTCTCCTGCTGCTGGTCGCCCTGGTCCTGGGGCGGCGGTGGCGGTTCCTGATCCTCCGGTGGCGGTGGTTCCATCTGCTGGTCCGGTGGTGGCATCTGCGATGCCCGCGGCGCGATCACCAAGGCGACGGCCACCTGGAGGTCGTCAGCTTCCACCTGGTCCCGGCCGCTGAGGGCGGCATGGGCCTTGGCCACCCGCACCGCGTAGAGCTCGGAGCGGTGCCCTTCAACGCCTCCGCGGATGGCTTCGGTGACGAGGTACTCGATCTGTTCGCCGCTGATCTGAACATCCGGCAACCATTGGCGGGCCAGCAGCAGCTGGGTGGCCAGGGCATCGGTTTCCTCGCTCCACTTCTCAGCAAAGCTGCGGCTGCACTGGCCATGGCTGATCACTGCGTTGGTGATCTCCACCCGCTGCTCGGTGCTCACGAGCTGGTTGGCGGAGAGCGCGATGGCGAAACGATCCAGCAGGTGATCGCGGACGTTGCCCTCCTCAGGGTTGTACGTGGCGATTAGCAGCGGCCGGCAGGGGTGGCTGAGGCTGAGACCTTCCCGTTCGACTCGGTTTTCGCCGCTGCCCACCGCCGCCAGCATCAGGTTGACGATGCCGTCGTCAAGAAGATTGAGCTCGTCGACGTAGAGCACGCCGCGGTGGGCATCCGCCAGCAGACCCGGCTGGAACACCGCACTGCCACTGGACAGGGAGGCTGCGACATCCACAGCGCCCACCAACCGGTCTTCGGTGATGCCAAGGGGGATTTGTACGAAGGGGGCGGGAATGACCGTGGACGGTGCTGCGCCTGTGATCCGCTCACGGGTGGTGTCGTCCCATTCCTCAGGGTTCTGGGGATCGAGGTTGCGGCCCACGCCTCCTTCGGCATCGAGGATGTCGATCGGGGGCAGCAGGGCATGCAGCCCCCGAGCCAAAACTGATTTGCCGGTGCCGCGTTCCCCCGCGATCACCACACCGCCCAACCCAGGATCCACAGCCGCCAGCAGGAGGGCCAGCTTCAACGTGCCATGGCCCGTGATCGCTGCCAGCGGAAAGGCACGGGTGGCCTGGTTGTCCTTCACCGCTACTCCGGTTGCCACCATGGACGCGTTCAGCCCGTTCGTGCGCGCCAGTCTCGCTGATGCCCTCCATCGATGACGCTTCTGTTGCGGTGGCGCTGGGGGCGAACCAGCCCAGTGCGGCGGGATCTCCGCGCGAGACGTTGCTGGCGGTGCGGCCTTTGCTGGAGGAGCTGATCAAGGCCTGGTCCGCTCAGGAGCTGGTTTGCCGTTGGTCATCCCTGTACGACACCGCCCCTGTTGGTGGTCCCCCGGACCAGCCCAGTTACTGCAATGCTGTGATGCTTGTGGAGGGGATGCAGGCCCCGCCGAGCGTGGCCGCTGCCCTGGAACTGTTGGATGCCTTACAGGGTTTGGAACAGCAGTTCGGCCGCAACCGATCGCAGGAAAAGCGCTGGGGCCCGCGCAGCCTCGATCTGGACCTGCTGTTCTGGGGGCAGCTTCGGCTGGAGCATCCGCGGCTGATGCTGCCCCACCCTCGCTTGCACCTCAGGACGTTTGTGCTGGCTCCGTTGCTGGAAGCGATGCAGGGCTCATCTACACCGTGACCACCTGAGCGGCCTGGGCCAGAAGCTCCGGGTCGTGACTGCTGATCAACATCAGTCGTTGCTCGGCGCGTTCGCGAATCACCGAACGCACCTGCGCAGCGGCGGTGGCATCGAGGAAAGCGGTGGGCTCATCGAGCACCTCCATCGGCTTGTCGCGCAGCCAGGCGCGCAGCAGGCCGAGCCGGTGAATCTCGCCGCCTGAAAACGGATCCTGCGCCAGGGCGAGCGGTGCATCCAGCCTGCCCTGGCGCTGAAGCAGGTGGGCCAGCCCCAGTCGTTCCAGCCAGGTCTCGATGTTGTCTTGGTGGCGATGCGCCCCCAGCAGCAGGTTGTCGCGCAAGCTTGCTTCAAACAGCACCGCGTTCTGGGGTGCGTAGGCGATCAGCTGGTGCATCTGTCGCGCCCCGGCCAGCCCGCTCAGCGACCAGGCCCCCCCTTCGCAGCTCAGCTGCCAATGGCTGTCTTCTTCGCGGAGCAAACCGCAGATCCGATCGAGCAGGGTGCTCTTGCCGCTGCCGGTGGGTCCGGTGATCGCGACCAGCCCGTTGGCGCGCAGGCAGAGGGAATCCAGGCTTTGTGTTCCGTCATCACGACGGCTCCACTTCAACTGATGCCAGCGTTGACGGCTGAGCCTCGACAGCGTGTCGTCAGTGATAGTGAGGTCGCTGGCTTCGCCTTGGCGGGGGATCAGTTGACCGCGCCGTTGCCGCAGTGCTTCGTAGCCCGGCAGGTTCCCCAGGCAGAGCCGGCGAGCCTGCACCACCGTGCTCAGGGATGCGCTGGCCCGGTAGGCCAGCACCAGGGTGGTCGTGAGGACTTCGGCTGTCAGGGTTTCGCCCTGGAGCAGCATCCAGAGACCGGCGACGGCCACCACCAGGGTGTCGCGCCAGGCGTTGAAGCTGGCTCGGCGGCGCACCCGTTCCCGCAGCAGCCAGCGTCCTTCGGCGGTTTCCCTGGCGAAGCGCTGCAGCAGCCAGGCCTCCGCCGTTGCTGCGCGCAGGGCCTTGAGGCCATGCAGTCCATCGCCGACGGTGCGTTGCAAGGCGGCATTGAGGCGGCTCTGGATCCGCCCCAGTCCCCAACTGCCGGAGCGCTGTAGCAACGCCGCTGCAGTGGTGGCCAACAGGGCCAGCAACAGCGGCCAGGCGGTGGCCTGGCCCACCAGCAGCACGCTGGCGAGGTAGATCGCCATCGCCAGAAGCGACTGCCCCATGCGCACCGCCTGATCCAGGCTCAGTGCCGTGCGGTTGATGTCGGCCATCAGCAGGGCGAGCAGCTCACCGCGTCCCAGCCGGTCGAGTTGAGCCGATGAAGCCTCGAACACTTCATGCAGCAGCTGTTGCCGAAGTCGATCGGTGAAGCCGGAGCGCAGCCGTTCACGGTTGATGTCGACCTGGGCCTGGATCAGACCCCGCACCAGGATCAGGCCGACCAGCAGCCCGAGGCTGGCGGCAATGGGAAGGCCGCCGATCAGGGGTGCGGCGTCCGTGCTGGAGCCTGATCCCAGCAGCAGCGTTACCGCCAGGCCGAGGCCGGCGATATCGAGCAAGCTGTTGAGGGTGCTCAGGCCACTCAGCAGAGCCAGATGGCGCCATCCCGCCTCAAGGGCCAGGGCCTTGAGCAGCTGGGCCTGGCGCCGACGGGGCAGTGGTTGCGGGCCAGTTTCGGTCAAGGCAGACGACACGGGGGCTGGGTTTACCCGCCATGCTGGGCCTTAGCAATGCCCTTGAGCCATGGCGCCCCTGCCGTCGCCGGAACCGTTCGAGCTGCTGGACACCGTTGAAGTGGTGGATGCTCGCAAGCTCCGTTTCGAGCGCAACAGGATCAAGTTGCCGATGGGTGTCGAGGCCACCTTTGGGATGATTCGTCACCCAGGCGCCTCTCTGGCTGTGCCGATCACCAACGATGGCCAGGTGGTGTTGCTGCGTCAGTACCGCTTTGCGGTTCAGGCCCGCCTGCTCGAATTCCCTGCCGGCACGCTTGAAGAGGGCGAAGATCCACTGGAATCGATGCAGCGGGAGCTGGGGGAGGAAGCCGGCTACAGCGCTGCGCAGTGGGATGTGCTGGGGCCGATGCTCCCCTGCCCTGGTTATTCCGATGAAGTGATCCATTGCTTCCTGGCCCGGGAGCTCACGCCCTTGGAGAACCCGCCAGCCGGCGATGACGACGAAGATTTGGAGGTGGTGCTGATGAGCCCAGCTCAGCTGGATGCAGCGTTGGCCTCGGGTGACGAATGGCTCGATGGCAAAAGCGTGACCGCCTGGTTCCGTGCCAAGCAGCTTCTCGGCCTCTGATGACCAGCTCTCGCGTTCTGTTCTGGCATCGCCGCGACCTGCGCCTGGCGGACAACCTTGGTTTGGTGGCTGCTACGGACATCAGTCCGGCGGTGACGGGTGTGTACGTGCTCGACCCGCAGCTGATCAACCCGCCGGATCATCTGCCGCCGATGGCGCCGGCCCGGCTGTGGTTTCTGATCGAGAGCCTGGTGGAACTGCAGCAGCGCTGGCGGAAGGCCGGTAGCCGGTTGCTGGTCGTCAAAGGTGACCCGGTGGCGGTGTTGCCGCAGCTGGCGCAGCAGATCGGTGCCGAGGCTGTGGTGTGGAATCGCGATGTGGAGCCCTATGCCCGTGAGCGGGACCGCCAGGTGGCCAAACAACTGCAGGCCGATGGCCGCAAGGTGGTGGTGGATTGGGATCAGCTGCTGATCGCTCCGGAGCTGCTCAAGACTGGTGGTGGTGACCCATATCGCGTGTATGGCCCGTTCTTGCGCAACTGGCGCGGCCAGGTGCTGGCCAAGCAACCCAGCACCATTGCGGCCCCCACCGGGCTGGTGGATCTTGATCCTGCTCAGCTGCCGGCCGTTGAGTCCCTGGAGGCTCTGCGGGAGAGCCATGGTTTCAAGGGAACTGAGATCTGCCCCTGCCGCCCTGGAGAAGCGGCGGCGCTGGCCCAACTCAACAGCTTCTGTGATGGGCCGCTGCTCGGCTATGAGCCTGACCGCAATTTCCCCGGTACCGCAGGCACCTCTTACCTCAGTGCTGCACTGAGCGTCGGCACCCTCAGCCCGCGCCAGGCCTGGTGTGCCGCCCAGGACTCCCGTGAGCAAGCCCGCAGCGAGGAGCACTTGCAGGCCATTGCAGTGTGGGAGCAGGAGCTGGGCTGGCGCGAGTTTTACCAGCAGGCTCTGTTTCATTTCCCGGAACTGGCCGATGGCCCCTACCGCGAGCAGTGGCGCCGCTTCCCCTGGGAGAACAACGAGGAATGGTTCGACTTCTGGAAGGAGGGGCAGACCGGCATGCCGATCATCGATGCCGCCATGCGTCAGCTCAACCAGACCGGCTGGATGCACAATCGCTGCCGCATGATCGTGGCCTCCTATCTGGTCAAAGACCTGATCTGCGACTGGCGCTGGGGCGAGCGCGCCTTCATGGAACTGGAGGTGGACGGTGACCTGGCCGCCAACAACGGTGGCTGGCAGTGGAGCGCCAGCAGTGGCATGGACCCCAAGCCCCTGCGCATCTTCAACCCCGCCACCCAGGCCTCCAAATTCGATTCAGCCGGCGACTACATCCGCCATTGGGTGCCTGAGCTCCGCCATGTGAACACAAAGGATCTGCTCAGCGGTGAGATCGGAGCCCTCGAGAGACGCGATTACCCCGAGCCTCTGGTGGATCACAAGAAGCAGCAGGCTCGTTTTAAAGCGCTTTACGCCACCATCCGGTCCTGATCACGGTCGTCGCCGCGGCGGAATTGAGCTGGTGCGTTGGATCCCAGCAACTGGCGCACGGTGTCGATCACTGCCTGTTGCTGGTCGACCGTTAGCTCCGGGAAGATCGGCAGGCTCAGCACCTGGCTGCAGAGCTGTTCCGTCACCGGTAAGGAGCCCTGTTGCAAGCCCAGATGGGCGTAGGCCGGTTGCCGGTGGATTGGAATGGGGTAGTAGATGATCGTGCTCACCCCACGCTCCTGCAGGGTCTGCTTGACCCAGTCGCGGCAGCAGCTCTCGGGGATGCCGTGCCGTGCACTGGTGTTGGAGGGGGTGCAGCTGGCGTTGCAGAGCGGCTGGCCGCTGGGGCAACTGCCGATGCGCACTACGAATTGGTTCCAGCTGTGGCCGTCGTCGTCGGTCGGCAGGGTGAGGCCGTTGAGATCGCCAAGAGCATCCCGGTAGCGCTTGGCGATGCTGGTGCGTTTGCTGATCCACTCCTCGAGCTTCGGCAGCTTCACGTTCAAGACAGCCGCCTGGACCGCATCCAGCCGGCTGTTGTAGCCAAGGCTGGTGTGCAAGTACCGCTCGGGCATGCCGTGCACCGCTAGCTCACGCATGGCCTGGGCCAGTTGGGCATCGCTGGTGGTGACAGCACCGCCATCGCCGGCCGCGCCGAGGTTCTTGGTGGGGAAGAAGCTGAAGCAGCCCACATCGCCGAAGCTGCCCACGGCCTGACCATTCCACCGTGCTCCCGTTGCCTGGGCGCAGTCTTCTATCACCTTGAGCTGATGGCGTTCGGCAATGGCCATCAGCCGCGTCATGTTCACCGCACGCCCAAACAGGTGCACCGGCATCAGGGCCCTGGTGGCGGGAGTGATTGCGGCTTCGATCTGATCGAAATCAATCAGGTAGGTGCCGGGGTCGACATCCACGAACACCGGCGTGGCGCCGACGGCGCTGATGGCCTCAGCCGTGGCGAAAAAACTGAACGAGCAGGTGATCACCTCATCGCCGGCGCCAATGCCCAGGCCACGCAGGGCCAGGATCAGAGCGTCGGTGCCGCTGTTGCAGCCCACGGCGTGCTCGCAGCCAACGCTTGCGGCAAAGGCCTCCTCGAAGCGTTTGATTTGCGGTCCACCGATGTACTGACCGCTGCGCAACACCTCGAGCACCGCCTCTTCGAGGTCCACACCGAGATCGTCGATCTGCTGGCTGAGGCTGAAGGGAGGTACCTGCATAAAGCAAAGCTTAAGTGGCTCAGCCGAACCACTCCGGCTCGTGTCCGGGGTTCCACTTCACATTGCAGCCCACCGAGGCGGTTTGGTCTGGATTCACCAAAGATCCCGTCAGCACGGCCTCGAGGGCGGCCCGCAGGTCACGACCATCGAGGGGCTGATCGTTGCCGGGTCGGCTGTCGTCCAATTGGCCCCGATAGCGCAGGCTCTGCAGGCCTTCGCTATCCGGTGAGAACAGGTAGAACTCCGGTGTGCAGGCGGCCCTGAGCGCTCGGGCCAGGGTTTGCTGCTCATCCAGCAGGTAAGGGAAGCTCCAGCCGTGGTGCCTGGCCTGCTCCGCCAGTTGTTCCGGCCCGTCCTGGGGGTGGGTGATCAGGCTGTTGCTGCTGACGCCCACCAGCTGCACCGCATTGCTGAAGTCGTGGTCCAGCCGAGTGATCTCGGGCTCCACATGTTTCACAAATGGGCAATGGGCACAAAGCACCATCAGCAGCACGGGCCGTTGGTCCAGAGAACTGCTGCTCAGCCGCCCGCCGGTGACCTGGGGAAGTTCAAAATCAGGCAGGCCTGTGCCCAGCGCCAGCATCGTGGATGGTGTCAGGGCCATAAGACGCAGGCAGATGCAGCGAATCTGCTTCAGGATGGCCTCCTCCGGTGGTGATGGATGCCGCGCCTGCGACTGCTTTGGGGGGTAGCCCTGCTCCTGGGGGCCTGCGCTGCTTCAAAGGAACCGCCCAGCTGGCGCTTGTTCCCTCTGGAGCGCCATTCCCCCCATGACGGGGTAGCTGTGGTCAATCAGCCCGATGGCTATGGGCTCCACATCTATCTGGAGACAGACACCAGCTTCCCGGGGGTGTGTCGTCCCCGATGGCTGCCGGATCCAGCCCGCCTGTTCAACGGCAATGGATCCACACCGTTCAGTTCCGGTCTGGCGACCCGTGAGGAGTTTTTTGATGCCGTGGCCAGGAGCGATGTGCGTGGCCTGTTGAAGAGCGAGCTGAAAGCTCTGTGCCAGGCGCGCGCTCCGGAAGACCGCTGGCAGTGGATCGAGCCGCCCCGGAACGACAATCAGGTGGTTCCCGTGCAGCTGCCCTCACTCGAGGAGGAAGACCTGCTCACCAATCCCGTGGAGGAATTGAAGCGGGCACGGCAGCTGCTGAGGGATCAACAGGTTGGTGAGTAGCCCTCCCACACCACCGCTTCGGCGTCGCGCCAGTAGCGGCTGAACCGTCCCAGCCGGGGTGGCCGCGGCAGTTCCACGAATGGTTCGGGATCCAGCAGCTCCAGCGGCAGTTCTGCATCGATGGCCTCACCGATGCGCTCCAGGCGTGGATCCACCGCACTGCTGCTCACCACACCATCGGCCTGATGGCGGCGTGCAAAGGCCAGGACCTCATCGGCTACATCCCCTTTGCGCAGGGTGAGTGGAAGGTCGAGGGCGTTTTCGTAGAGGAAGCCGAGCCGTTTGCGGCTGATTCGTGCCTCTTGGATCCAGCGGGTGTCGAACACGAACACCGCTGGTGCCTCGGGCCAGGCCTGCAGCGCTGGGTTGTTGGCACCGAGGGCCTCTTCGTGAATCCAGAGGATTGGGAGTTGAAATGTCATCGAGGAATCTCCTGCTTATCGCTTGGGACGGGCCAGGGCGGCACTGGCGCCTCCGCTGCTCCGGCGTTGGCGGTTGCGCTGTTGGTTGCGGTTGTTGCCGGTCTCCCGTATGGCCGGCATCGGGGAGAACAGCTGGTTCTCCAGTTGGTCGTAGCTGCCTTCGAATGGACAGCTGTTTGCACTGGGGCAGCTGTCGCAGTAGTTCCCGTCGCTGTAGCGCTCCAGATTGCCGCGGTTGAAGAAGTAGGGCTTGTGGCTGAAGGTGCTGGCCACCCACTGCCAGCTCAGATGGTTGCTGGCCGGATCGCCATCCAGCAGGTGCTCCAGGAACCAGTCGGCTCCGGCTTTCCAGTGCACCCGTCGCCAGTGCACGAGCCAGGCGGCCATCCACATGCGGGAGTGGTTGTGCAGCCAGCCGGTCGTTACCAGTTGATCGCGGAAGCCATCCATGCAGGCAAGGCCCGTGCTCCCTGCCCGCACATCGGCCGGCAGCTCCCGGGCATAGGCCCTGGCGTCATGGCCCGTTTTGAACGGTTCCTGATCGTCATGGATGCCATCCCCCAGATCGAGCCACATCCGTTGCCAGAAGTCCCGCCAGCCGAGTTCGTTGATCAGCTTTCCGCCCTCATCGCGGTTGCGGATCCGTGCAAAAACTGAATCGCGCACCTCCGCGAGGGTCAGCACGCCGTGACGGATGTAGGGAGACAGCCCGGTGACCGCACCCTTGAGGTGATTGCGACTTTTGGCGTAGCGCCTCGCGTCAATGCGCCACAGTTTGTCTTCGGCTGCTTCACGCCCACCGCGGATCGGGCTGAGCTCCCCTTCCGCCCCTGGGAACTCTTGCGCCAACAGGGTGTTGAGGGCATCGCGGGACGCGAATTGCCGCGGCAGGTCGCCGTTGATCGGGGGTGACGCAACGCTGGGCACCGGCCTTTGTCAGCAAAGGAGCGGTGATCTTGGCGGGGGATGGGGGAGAATCGCGCGAATTCAACCCGTTCCGGTCTGTCCCGATGCTGCTTGATCTCACCGGCAAGAAGATTCTCGTCACCGGCATCGCCAACAACCGTTCGATCGCCTGGGGCATCGCCCAGCAGTTGAAGGCGGCCGGTGCTGAACTCGGCATCACTTACCTGCCAGACGACAAGGGCCGCTTTGAGGCCAAGGTGCGCGAACTCACCGCTCCCCTGGAGCCCAGCCTGTTCCTGCCTCTGAATGTGCAGGATGCCGACCAGATGGCTGAGGTCTTCGGCGAGATCAAGGAGAAGTGGGGCGTTCTCGACGGTCTGGTGCACTGCCTGGCCTTTGCCGGCAAGGAAGAGCTGATCGGTGACTACAGCGCCACCACCGCTGAGGGTTTTGCCCGTTCCCTCGACATCAGCGCTTATTCCCTGGCGCCCCTCTGCGCCCATGCCAAGCCGCTGTTCAGCGAGAAGGCCGGTGTGATCACGCTCTCGTACCTCGGTGCTGAGCGGGCGATCCCCAACTACAACGTGATGGGCGTCGCCAAGGCTGCTCTGGAGGCGTCCGTTCGCTATCTGGCGGCAGAGCTGGGCCCCGAAAAGCAGGTGCGGGTCAACGCCATCAGCGCCGGCCCGATCCGCACCCTGGCCAGCTCCGCCATCGGCGGCATTCTCGACATGATCCACAACGTGGAGGAGAAGGCTCCCCTGCGCCGCACCGTCACCCAGATGGAAGTGGGTGGTACCGCTGCCTTCCTGCTCAGCGATCTGGCCAGCGGCATCTCCGGTCAGACCATCTACGTGGATGCGGGCTACTGCGTTACCGGAATGTGAGGCACGATGAGGGCACTGAAGCTCGGGTGATGGCACGTCAGGGAACGATCCATCGGGTCACCGGTGAAACCGATGTGAAGGTGCGGCTGGATCTGGACGGCTCCGGTCAGTGCCAGGCCAGTACCGGTGTGCCGTTTCTCGACCACATGCTTCATCAGATCAGCAGCCACGGCCTGATCGACCTGGAGATCAATGCGGTGGGAGACACCCACATCGACGATCACCACACCAATGAGGACGTGGGGATTGCCGTGGGGCAGGCCCTGGCCCAGGCCCTGGGGGACCGGCGCGGCATCCATCGCTTCGGTCACTTCGTGGCACCGTTGGATGAGGCCCTGGTGCAGGTGGCCCTGGACTGCTCCGGGCGCCCCCACCTCAGCTACAGCCTGGCGATTCCCAGCCAGAAGATCGGCACGTACGACACCGAGCTGGTGAAGGAGTTCTTCGTAGCGGTGGTCAACAACAGCGGGCTGACCCTCCACATCCGTCAGCTGGATGGGGCCAACTCCCACCACATCGTTGAAGCCTGCTTCAAGGCCTTTGCCCGGGCCCTGCGCATGGCCACGGAGGTGGATCCACGCCGGGCCGGCGCCATCCCCAGCAGCAAAGGGGTGCTGGAGCAGGCCGGCGCCAGCTGAGGGCGGCTCCGCGCTTCACAGTCCGTTACGAGAAGATGGGTGAACGTTGATCGTTCGCCCGTGACCGTTGCCCCCGCCCGCAGCTACGACCGCAGCGACTGGGCCAGCGCCTTTGTGAACGTTGAGCAGGAACTCACCGACGTGGCGCTGACGCCGGTGCGTGGCGTGGTTCCTGCCGAACTTCAGGGCACGTTCTATCGCAATGGCCCTGGCCGTCTTGACCGGGACGGACATCGCGTCCATCACCCCTTCGATGGCGACGGCATGATCGCGGCGATGCGGTTTGAGAACGGCAGCGTCTTCCTCAGCAACCGTTTTGTGCGTACCGAGGGTTGGCTGGCGGAGGAGAAGGCCGGCAAGGTTCTCTACCGAGGCGTGTTCGGCAGTCAGAAGCCGGGTGGTCGGCTGGCCAACGCCTTTGACCTGCGCTTGAAGAACATCGCCAACACCAACGTGGTGCGTCTGGGTGATCAGCTGTTGGCCCTCTGGGAGGCGGCGGAACCCCATTCGCTCGATCCCCGCAGCCTGGAGACCCGTGGCCTGTCACGCCTCGATGGTGTGTTGAAAAAGGGCGAGGCCTTCAGTGCTCACCCCCGCTTCGATCCCGGCCACAACGGACGGCCCTGCATGGTCACCTTCGGGGTCAAGACCGGGCCCCGCAGCACCATCCGTCTGATGGAGTTCGCCACCGATGGCCCGGAGGCCGGCGCCTTGCTGCACGACCGTTCCGACAGCTTCCCCGGCTTCGCCTTCCTTCACGATTTCGCCATCACGCCCAACTGGGCGGTGTTCCTCCAGAACGCCATCGCCTTCAATCCCTTGCCGTTTGTGACCGGCGAAAAGGGTGCGGCCCAGTGCCTGGCATCCCAACCCGGCGGCAAGGGGCGTTTCTGGCTGATTCCCCGCGATTCCGGCCGCTTAGCTGGTCAGAAGCCCCGCATCCTCGAAGCTCCCGACGGTTTCGTTTTCCATCACCTCAATGCCTTTGAGGATGGCGATCACGTTGTGGTGGAGAGCATCGTCTACGACGATTTCCCGTCCATTGGGCCTGATGAGGATTTCGCCGAGGTGAACTTCGACACGGTGCCGGAGGGGATCCTGCACCGTTGCCGCCTCGATCTCAGTCGGGAATCGGTGCAGATCGAGCGGATCAGCGAGCGCACCTGTGAGTTCGCCATGGTCAATCCCGAGCGTCAGGGCCTCAGCGCCCGCTTCGCCTGGATGGCGGTGGCGGAGCGGGAGAGGGGCAACGATCCGTTGCAGGCCATCCAGAAACTTGATCTGGATTCCGGGGAGACCCACACCTGGAGTGCGGCGCCCAGGGGCTTTGTGAGTGAGCCGTTGATGGTGCGTCGTCCCGGTGCTGAGGCAGAGGACGATGGTTGGGTGCTCGATCTGGTGTGGAACGGGGCCCGGGCCGCATCCGATCTGGTGATCCTCAACGCCCATGATCTGTCGGAGGTGGCGATGCTTGAGCTGCCCTTGGCCGTTCCCCATGGCCTGCACGGGAGCTGGGCACCCCAACGCTGATACGTTGAGGCCCTTCGCAGGCCTTACGGGTGCCCACGTCATTCACACGTCCGCAGATCAATCGTGACGAGCGGATGCTGTGGATCCATGCCGGTCCCCACAAGGCAGCCAGTAGTTATGTCACTGAGCGGCTCCGTCAAAACCGGGAGCATCTGGCTGCTCAAGGTGTCTTGATGGATGGTGATGACAACCGTCTTGCTAATGCCATTGCTGAAAAGAACTATGGCCCTGTCGAGGAGACTCTTGCCACGCTTCCTTCCCATTTGAACAGGGTTTTGCTCAGCAGCTCTTCTTTGGATGATCGGATTCTCAGTCGAACTATGTTGGGTAAATTGCAGGCCTTGGTTGAACGGCAGGGGTTCAAATTAGGCGTCAGTTATTTTGTTCGAGATCAGCAGTCCTGGTTGAATTCTGTTTACGCGCACCGGGTGCGAAGGTTTCGTGAAACGCCTGATTTCGGAGAATATTGTGATTACATCATGCACGATTCAGAATCGTGGAATATTGCTTATCCATCCAAGTTCCGTGTGTTGAGTCGCTTCCCTGCGATTGCGACCTTGTTTCTGCCGTTGTCAAGGCAGGTTGCAATCACGGACCCTTTCCTGGCCCTTGTTGAGGCCCTTGGCCTGTACACGCCTGCGGGTGAACAGGGTTGGCTTGCGGGCCGTCCCTCCAAGCAGAACATCCAGCCCGGGGCCAGGGGAATTTGGATGTCAGCCCTCTGCCGCCGCTTGATGGTGGAAACGGGTTTCGACCCGGAAGTGCTCAAGCGGAAGGGCAAGGTCATCCGTGATCTCGCCATCGAGCGCGGTTGGGACCGGGAAAAATTTGATGGCTTCGATCAACCGTTACAAGATCGAGTTTCGGGCTTTTACGCCAGCTCCAATGAAGTTTTTGCTCAGGAGCACTGGGGTGTCAGCTGGAACAGTCTTTTCCCGGTGCGGCCTGCCGCCCAACGGGTGTATGCGGGGCCTCAGAGCGAAGAGGAGCGCAAAGAGATGCGATCTCTCATGGTCCGTGTGCTGCGGGAGTTGCGTTTCCCCTGGCGGTTGCGGCGTCGTTTCTTTTCCCTCTACGACGCAAGCGTCTGAGCCCAACCGTTGGATCCCCTTGCTCTCGGCTTAGTCATGGCTTGACACAGGCCGGTCACGGTTGAGCAGGGTTTGAGGCTCCAGGCTCGCCAGCATGGAGATTCAACAGAAAGCTCGGCATGACTTCTCGACTCTGGGGCGCTGCCACGGTCGCCGTGGCCGTCCTCTCCGGGCTGAGTGCTGTGGCGCCATTCCCCCTGAGGGCTGCAGAACGCGTTTGCAATGGCACCCTGCTTCAGATCCAGGTGAACGAGCGTGGAACAAGCCGTAGCGATCGCTTTCGCTTCTCGCTCGGGCTCGACGCTGAAGATCTCAGTAAGGACGCTGCGCTGAGCGCCCTGAACGCCCGGTTGGCAGAGGCGCGTCAGGCCATTCAGCCGCTCGCCCTGGGTCAGCTCACCATCCCTGCACCCCGCAGCTACCCCGTAGGAGGAGGCGCGGCGGGATCACGACTGGAGCGGGCAAGCACCACCATCACAGGCGAGGTGAGCCGTGACGATTACGACGCGCTGATCCAGGCCGCCGGTAGCTTGCCGGGAGTGCGACTGCAGGGAATGACGTCCTGGGCGTCCAGCGACAGCCGTGCCTCATTGGCTGATCAGTTGCTCAAACAAGCTTTTGAGACGGGGCGACGTCGCGCTCAGACCACAGCACGGGTTTTCGGCCTGCGCGAGGTGGAGTTGTTGCTGATTGACCAGCGGGGTTCGATCCATCGACCCATGCCGATGGTGGCGCGCATGGGGGAGGCAAGCTTCAGGCCTGGGGAGGCTCCCAATCCCAGTCAGAACCTCACTCTCAAACTGAACTACTGCCTGCGTTGATGGGCATCGGGATCACTGCGGGGTGACCGTGGTGCGCCGCCATTCCTTCCAGGCCAACCGTGGCGCGCTCCAGAGGGTGGCCAGCACCAAGGGGGTGACCGGCACCGCGGTGATCACGATGAAGGCCTGCAGGGCATCGATGGAGGTGCTGTCCCCCAGGCCCGAGCCGATGCGTAGCAGCACCAAGGTGAGGCTGCCGATCATCAGGGCCCAGAACAGGCGCAGCAGAGCAGGGGGCTCGTTGCGGCCGCTCACCACCATGGCCGCGGCATAACTCATTGAGTCGGCGCTGGTGCACATGAACAGCACCACCAGCACCAGGCCGATCGGAATTAGCAGACCGGCCAGGGGGAGTTGGCTGAGGATCGTGAGCAGGGCAGCGGCGGCTCCGTTCTGGGCCAGGGCTTCGCTGATGCCGCCCCCCGCCAACTCGAGATGCAATCCGGTGCCCCCCAGTAGGGTGAACCAAAGGTTGGTCACGATCGGGCAGAGGATGGCCACCGCCAGCACCAGTTCACGGATGCTGCGGCCGCGGCTGACGCCGGCGGTGAACAGCCCCATCAAGGGCGCATAGCCGAGGAACCAGCCCCAGTAGAACACCGTCCAGCCGTTCACCCAGTTCGCCGGCACGGCATTGGGAGTGAGGGCCATCTGCGGCAGGTGGATCAGGTAGGTGATGAAGCCGCTGAAGAAGTGCTGCATCAGCCAGAGGCCCGGGCCCAACAGCAGCAGGCCCGCCGCCAGGGCCAGGGTGAGCCACACATTGAGTTCCGACAGCCACTTGATGCCTTTTTGGATGCCGCTGACGGTGGAGGTCGCGAAGACGGCGGTCAGCAGCACCACCACCAGGGATTGCAAGCCGGCACTGTCGTTGAGCCAGGGCAGTTGCCCTGCGGCATTGCTGAGCTGCAGCGAGAGGAAACCCAGGGGGCCAACCGTGCCGGCGATTGCGGCCACCACAGACAACCCATCCGCCAGGTGACCGAGTGGACCATCCACCCAGCTGCGCGGAACGATGTTCACCAGCAGTGTGCGTGGACGCAGGGGTTCACCGCGTCGCTCCAGGATCGAGAAGGTGATCGTGGTGGTGGTGGCCACCAGGGCCCAGGCGAGGAAGCCCCAGTGCAGAAAACTCACCGCCAGGGCGGGATCCACCGCTGCGGCTGTGCTGCCCTCGACCCCCGCAAACACCGGGGATGGGGTCTGGAAGTGATATAGCGGTTCGGCTGCCGACCAGAACACACCACCCCCCGCCAGCAGGGTGCAGATCAGCACTGCGCACCAATCGAAGAATTTGAGACTGGGCTTGCTCTCCGCGCCTCCAAGCCGGAGTTTGCCGACTGGGCTGATGGCCAGGATCAGCGCGATCAGAAACAGCAGCACCACCATCCACTGCCAGACCCCGCCGAGGGCATCACTGATCACGGCTTTGCCGTTGTCGGTGAATTGCTTGGCCAGCGCCAGGTCGATGGCCGACACCAGCAGAAAGATCAGCAGGGGAGCAGCCCCCACCCAGAGGGGGGGCTGGCGCCACCAGGAGCGCTGATTCGCGGGGGTGTCAGACATCGGATGAGGGGTGAGGGATCAGGCGCGGACGGCGGCGCGTTGGTGGCTCCAGCAGGAGAGATCCACCGCTGGTTGTTCTCCACTGGCGAGGCGTGCCAGGGAATCACCGATCAGGGGGGCGAACTTGAAGGCCTGGCCGGAGCCTCCTGCGAACAGGCTCAGCTTCGGGGTGAGCCGGTCCAGCACAAAGTTCACGTCGCTGGCCATGGAGTAAGGGCTGATCACGGTCTCCACCCGCTCCTGCACACCCTCCAGTTCGTTGAACAGGAAGGTGTCGAGCAGCTCCACCAGGCGAGCGGGTGGCTCGGTCACCATGGCGTTGGGTTCGGCGACGCGCAGCTCCTTCGGAGCCCAGTCGATGCCCGCCTTGATCCGGGAGCGGCCATCCGCCGTTTGGCTGAGGACGGGGAATCCGTAGTAGAGGCCACCGTCATCGCCGCGTTCCTGCTGGAAGCAGAACCACTGGGGGTAGCGATCGGCCAGTGCCGGGTCGACCGTGTAGTGGGCCCAGAGCATCGGCCACACCTCCAGTTTGGGTGAGAGGCCAAGAGGGGCCAGCAACAGCTGGCTCCAGATCCCACAGGCCACCACCAGCTGTCCGGCGACGATGTGTTCGCCGCTCTTCAGGGTGACGCCACCGCCATCGGCATCGAGGCCCGCCACAGGGCAGTGCTCGATCAGCTGATGGCCGGCCTTGCGGGCGGTGTTGATCCAGTGGGCCACGACCCTGTCGCTGCGCACGGCTCCAGCGGTGGGCTCGAACAGTCCGGTGAAGCCCGGCTTCGGCTTCAGCGGGAAACGGGCCGCGATCTGGTCGGCGTTGAGGGCCTCATAGGGGATGCCCTGATCGTCCATGACCCGTCGGGCCCCAGGGATCGACCCCTCGATCGTCTCTTCATCCCAGCTTTCGCCGTAAAAGAGCAGGCCGTGGGTCTCCCGCAGCTGTTGGCCTGCGTGGTTTTCTTCCTCGCGCCAGAGGCGGTTGGCCTCCTGGGCGAGACGGCAGAGCACCGGGTCGGAATACATCTCCCGGAACATCCGGGTTTCGCCATAGCTGCTGGCTTTGGCGTGGGCCAGGGTCTGAGCTTCCAGCAGCACCACATCGTGCACGCCACGGCGGGCCAGGGATGCAGCGCAGCTGAGGCCAGCCATGCCGCCGCCAACAATCACGACGGCTGCCCGGCTGGGCAGGGACGCTGGTGCGCTCATTCGCTTTCTCCAAAACTGAGGCCGATGGGCTCGGTGGAGGGTGTTGCAGCCACCTCCTCAAGGGCTGCACCCACCGACAGGCCCTGTTCGCGTTGATTCAGATACTCGCTGGCCCGTCGGCGCACCTCATCGCGAACGAAGGCATAGACGTCCTTGGCACCAGCGTCTTTCCAGGCGTCGGGGGAGAACCGCTCGATTGAGTCGGCGATCACAGCTCCTGCATTCACCAGGGGGTCCGGCAGCACCCGCACACCGCGGCGACGCAGGTCATCGGCCAGTTGGGGTTGCTGGAAGGGGGCATTGGCGGCAGGCACCACGGCGGGGGTTTTCAGCGCCGTCGCCATTTCGGCGTTGATCAATCCGGAGATCGAGCAGGGCAGCAGCAGGTCGAGGTTCAGTTCCCACCAGGCGCAGCTGTCTGGCAACGGCGTCGCGCCGGGAAAACTGGCTTTCTCGCGGTCCAGATCCACGGTGAACACGGTCCAACCGTGCGCGACGAGATGGCGGGCAACGGTGCCACCAACGGCACCGCAGCCGTGCACGAGGGCCCGGCCGGGGCGGGCGTCGTTGAGGTCCTTGTCCAGAACGGCCTCCACAGCGCCGAGGGTGCCGTGGGCGGTGGCGGCACTGGCGTCCACAGGGCTGCCGACCGCCGCCAGCACATGGGGGGTGAGCGCCGTCAGGCGCTCCATGTCCTCCAGGCTGGTGTTGAGATCGCAGCCGGTGATCATCGCGCCGTCAAGCGACTCCAGCAGCTCAGCGGTGACGCTGATCAGCTCATCCTTGACGGCATCGGGCTCAGCGGCCCGGGCAACGATCTTGCCCCCGGCGAAACCGGTGCCGTAAAGATCGTGCTTGTGGGTCATCAACCCCGCCAGTCGCTGGCCGTCTGCGATGCAGGCCTCATCGCTCGGGTAATTGAGCACCCGCAGGCCTCCGTTGGCGGGGCGCTTGGCATCGGTGTCTTCCGCCACCACGAACACCGAGAGGTGATCGGAGACGTGTTCCGCCAGCACCGACACGGTCGGCGCTGTTTTCTTGCCGCTGCTCATCAGGCCACCTTCTCCATCATCTGGTGGTGTTCGACGTAGTCGAGGCTCCATTCGCTGGGGGCTTCGGCGATGCGCTGCTGCAGCCGCTCGAAGACCGTGTCTGCTGCGGTGTCGCCGGCAGCACTGGCGAAGCTGTGACGGCTCCAGCTGCGGATCGTCGCCATCAATCCGGCGGCGAAAGTCGCGGTGTCACCGTTCTCGTTCCAGCGGCGTCGGTAGGGGCACTTCACGTAAACGGTGCGCTCGTCCACCAGCCGCAGGCCGTTGCGGTAGGCGGCGCTGCTCTCGTCCTTCAGCGGAGCCATGAACTCCTCGGGGGACTTGTAGAAGTTCAGAACCGTGCCTTGTTGGTACTGCTCCTGGCTGATCAGGCCTTCCTCGGCCATGCCCCGCCAGATCTGGTGCAGCTGGTCGTGCACATTGCGGGTTTCGCCGCCGTTGTGGCCGAGATAGAGCCCTGCTTCATCACGGGAGAGGTTCACCGTCAGCAGGCGCCCGCCCACTTTCAGTTCGCGGCTGCGCAGCTCGAGGATGTGGTTCCAGTCCTTCATCGCCTGGGCGGTGAAGCGCTGAAGTGCGTTGTCATCACCGGACGCCAGCACATGGGTGTGGCTGTTCAGGGGGCCGGGGGAGGCGCTCAGCCAGTGCATGGCCGTGGCGGAAAAACCGAAGCTCACCGAGTTCGGCGCCACGGAGGGCTCGTAGAAGCTGCGGGCACTCACCAGCACCGTTGGTTTCGGATCCCGGGGGATCTGCAGGGCCAGATTGTTCGCCAGAGCGATGTTGTCGTTGCTCGGTAGGTCGTTGCCGATCAGCGTCAGGTGCGCCGTCGGCTGGTTGGCGTGCAGGCGATCTAGCACCTGGTTCCAGAGCCCAACGGCGGTGCCGCCGTCGGCAGCTCCGTAATCGATCAGGACATGGCTGTCAGCGACAGCCAGTTGATTCACACAAGTCAGGGCCCAGTCCGAGGCGGCTTCGATGCACAGAAGAGCGCCCTCGGTCTGCGCGCTGTAACCCGTGGTCATGGCGATGGCCATGGACCTCGTCAGCGGCAGGCCTCACCGTACAGACCATGCCCCGAGAGCCTTTGTATCCGTGGTTCTTCTTCAGCTTGCTTCGAGCAACTGGCGCAACTTGGGTTCCAGGAGGCTGAAGGCTTTGCCGCGGTGGCCGTGCTGCTTTTTCTCCGCCAACGGCATCTCCGCGAAGGTGCGGCCGGTTCCAGCAACTTCGAAGATCGGGTCGTAGCCGAAACCCTGATCTCCCCGGGGTGCGCCCGTGATCAAGCCGTCGCAGCGGCCTTCCACCTCCAGCAGGATCGTGCCGTCTGGGGCGGCTACACAGAGCGCGGCGCAGAAATGGGCCTGGCGTTGGTCTGAGCCGTTCAGGGCCTTCAGCAGTCGGGCAATGCGTTCTGGGTCGGTGGGAGCGTAGCGGGCGGAATGAACACCCGGAGCGCCATCAAGCGCATCAACGCTGAGGCCTGAATCGTCGGCCAGGGCCCATTCCCCTGTGGCGGCGGCAACCGCTTGAGCCTTGAGCCGGGCATTGGCGGCAAAGGTGGTGCCCGTCTCCTCCACCTCCAAGCCTTCTGGCTGGGGTTGCACGCTGACGGGCAGGGCCTGCAGCAGACCCTGGAATTCACGAATCTTGCCGGCGTTGCCGCTGGCGATCACAAGGGTCTTCATGCGGCCTCCGCAAACTGTCGGGCCCAGGCGAGCACCTCGTTCACCCGCTCGGCATCCGGCCCTTCGCAGTAGAGCCGCAGCAGCGGTTCCGTGCCGGAGAAGCGCAGCATCAGCCAGTGATTCGGCCCCATCCTCAGTTTGATCCCGTCGGTGCTGATCACTTCCAGCACGTCTGCGCCGGCG
>Ga0189284_100268_pt1 | contig 44380 bp, 35 predicted proteins | sample N32C7minimetaG_FD_130314 | JGI IMG/M metagenome (GOLD analysis project Ga0189284, IMG submission 130314) | Marine microbial communities from the Costa Rica Dome - N32 C7 mini metaG | ecosystem: Environmental > Aquatic > Marine > Oceanic > Photic zone | place: Costa Rica: the Eastern Pacific...
CGCGCCGCGTCGCCCTTGAGGTTCGGCACCTCTTCCGGGGCGCAGTCGAGGCCCTGCGATTTCATGAAATCGTCGAGCTTCCGGACCGAAGTCTCCAGTTTCTCGATGACCACAGGCGCCTTGTCGACCAGCCAGATTTCGCGGGCCTTCTCGGCGGCGGCCTCGCCCGAGAACAGGGCGATGGCGGTATCGACGGCCTCCTGCTGCTGGCGGAAGTCGAGGATATTGCCATAGGGTTTGGTGGCATTCAGCACCCTGTTGGTGCGCGAGAAGGCTTGGATCAGGCCATGATGCTTGAGGTTCTTGTCAACGTACAGGGTGTTCAGGAACTTGGAGTCAAAGCCGGTCAGAAGCATGTCGACAACAATCGTAATGTCGATCTTATGGTGCGGCTGATTGGGGTAAGCCTTCTTCAGATCGGCATCCGGCCATTGCTGGTCTTTGATGCGCTTCTGCACGTCCTGATAATAAAGATCGAACTCGCCAATCTTGTGGTTGGTGCCGTAGTGGGCGTTGTAGTCCAAGAGGATCGCCTTTAGGGCTTCCTTCTTCTTTTCCGGCTCTACCGCGTTGTCTTCCTTCTCCTGCGGCAGGTCTTCCTGGATCTGCCTTACGTCAGGATTGCCTTCGGCAGGTGGGGAGAAGACGCAGGCGATGTTCAGCGGTCCGAAGGCGGGATCGGCAGCCAGCTTTTCAGCCTGCATAGTCTTGAACAGGTCGTAATACTCGATGGCGTCATTGATCGACGCCGTGGCAAGCAGGGCGTTGAAGCGGCGCTGACCGGTGGCTTGGTCATGCTTGGCGAGGATCGCCTCGATCACCGCGCGTTTCGCCAGTGGTTCGCCGGGCTTGGGCACGTTCTTGCCCTCCGGCTTGTAGTAATCGACGTGGAACCGAAGGACGTTGCCGTCCTCGATGGCATGGGTGATCGTGTAGGTGTGAAGGCGCTGTGGGAAGAGGTCTTCCGTTGTCTTCATGCTGGCTTGGGTGTCTTCGATCTTCTGCTGGGCGGCATTCTGTTCGAAGATTGGAGTTCCGGTGAAGCCAAAGAGCTGGGCGCGCGGGAAGAACTCCTTGATCGCCTTGTGGTTCTCGCCGAACTGCGACCGATGACATTCGTCGAAGATGAAGGCGATGCGTTTGTCGCGCAGGGGCTCCAGCTGTTCTTTGAAGCTCTTCTTGCCGTCCTTCTTCTGCTGCTTGTTGCGCTTGCTGTTTTCATCAAGTGCGAGGCCGAGCTTCTGGATCGTGCAGACGATGACCTTGTCTGTGTAGTCGTCGGAGAGGAGGCGACGAACGAGGGAGGCGGTGTTGGTGTTTTCCTCGACGCAACCTTCCTGGAACTTGTTGAACTCCTCCCGTGTCTGCCGATCCAGATCCTTGCGATCCACGACAAAGAGGCACTTTTCAATGTCGGGATTGTCTTTCAGCAGCGTTGACGCCTTGAAGGAGGTCAACGTTTTGCCGCTGCCGGTGGTGTGCCATACATAACCATTGCCACAGTCTTGAGCAATGGAATCGACGATCGCCTTCACCGCGTAGACCTGATAGGGACGCATCATCAGGAGCTTTTGCTCGCTTGCGACCAAAACCATATAGCGGCTGATCGTCTGGCCGAGCGCGCACTTGACGAGGAACGTTTCGGCGAAGCTGTCGAGATGGACAATCTTCTTGTTGTCTACATCCGCGAACTCATAAACCGGCAGGAAGCGCTCCTCGGCATTGAAGGCAAAGTGACGCGTATTGTTGTTCGCGAAGTAGAATGTCCGATCGCGGTTGCTGACGATGAACAGCTGAAGGAAGCACAAGAGTGTCTTGGTGTATCCGTTGCCCGGATCGTTCTTATAATCGACGATCTGTTCCATGGCGCGACGCGGGCTTATGCCAAGGGTCTTCAGTTCGATCTGAACAACCGGCACCCCATTTATCAGCAGAACAACGTCATAGCGATGATGGCTATTGTCCGTGTTGATACGGAGCTGATTGACCACTTCGAAGGAGTTCTTGCACCAGTCTTTGATGTTGACCAGCGTGTAGTTCAGCGGCGTGCCGTCATCACGAATAAAGCTGTTGCGCTCGCGCAGTGTTCGGGCAGCGGTGAATACGTCGGGAGTAACAATCTCGTCGAGAAGCCGGGCGAACTCGGCATCTGTAAGGCGGACACGATTCAGCGCTTCGAACTTCTCCCGGAAATTCTGCTCCAGCGAGGCGCGGTCCCGGATATCCGGGCGATAATCGTACTTGAGATTGCGCAGTTTTGTTACGAGGTCATTCTCAAGTTGGCTTTCTAAGGTAGCCATCATTTCTTCAACCGATCATTCCAGTTCAAAACTGCTCGAGCGATCCAACAAACCGTGACCACAAGAATATCGATTATGTAATACATGATATCTGTAACGCAGCTAAATTCTGTTTTACCAATGGCTCCCCGATCAGATGAATATCGGTCTTTGTGCTGACGTGGCCATCCCTGCCTCGGTCTGCAATAGATCACGTGCGTTGATCGATTAGCGCACGAATCTTCGACAATAGGTATTCCTCTGATTCGTGCTGCTTTGTCCATCGTATCAACCTTCCCTGCTCCTCGAGCCCAATCTTGCCATAACTGGTGAGCGTGGTCATTGCTCCTTCGTGACCGAGGTTTTGGCTCCAAGCCTTGCATTCTGCAACTGATAGGCCCCGCTGATACATCTCAGAGACGATCATCTTCCGGAAAAGGTGCGGCGTGAACGTCGGCAATCCAGCGTGCCGGAATGCTCCCTTGAAGATGTTGCGAACTGGGGTCGCATTTGACCAGTGCTCGCGGCTCAACCCGTCAGCTGTGAAGCATTGGTCCTCATCCTGGCCCATCGCCGTCTTGGGGAAAAGCGGGTCGTGATCGCCAAACAGCTCTTCATTTCGAAGATATGAAACCCATTCGAGGAAGATCGCTTCCAAGGCATCACGGAGGGGAAACAGGAAGGTGTCGATCCGCTTGGAGAACTTGGTGCTAACTTCTCTCGGGTCCTGGAGAACGAGCCGTCGGGCTTCGTCGAAATGCTTCAGTTTAAGCGAAATCAGCGCGCCATCGCGAATGCCGGTAATGGCTGTAAACGCGAGCATCGCCCGGTCCCGTTTTTCGATGGCGATTTCAGATGGCATTGCGGCAATTGCCTTTTCAACCATTTGCAGCGTCGGAAATGACTTTTCGGCAGGTGCTGTCGCGGCGCGCGTATCCTTTTCCGAAAGACTGAGATAGTCGATGTCGGTCAATCGGACTGCACGTTTGTAGCCGGGCTGCAGGGCAAGCCACCCGAAGAATCGCCTGAGGTCATTGAGCGTCGAGTGAATGGTTGCCGCAGCCAGACCCGTCTTTGTCAGCGCATCCTTGAAGTAGACCGCCTGGCGCTGGTCGAAGCTTTTAAGATCCTTCTGCGCAATACAGGCCTCGAAGCGCGCAATTGACCTGCCGATCTGCCGGATCGTTTGTTCCGACTTGCCGCCAGCATGGCGTAAATGATGAAAGTATGTGCGTTTGATGCGTTCGTTCTTCGAGTTTTTGTCTGTCATTTTTCTGTTCTCGCAAAAAGGAATTGTCACGATTTGTCGTTGGCGGTGCACGCCACCGTCCTTCGGATCGAAACGACCAAGAATCTACCCTTCCCATGCCCCTCCCGAACGATACATGCCGAATGTGCGCTCCAAGGCTGGAAAGGCGTACCCAACTAGGCTGCGCTATTTTCACGGGTGCGTTCATTTCCTGGGTCGAGAATAGCCACCGACGCAGCGCTCGCGAACTTGTTGATCCGGCTTCCGCAAACTGCGCATTCGCCACTGATTAGGAGTACCTTGTTCGTATTCTGCCTGATGGATCGAGAGCCATCAGCGAACGCTTGTGGCTTTCGACAACGCACGCAATGGGCCTCGTTTGGCTCACACGGCTGTTTGCGCTGTGTCCACTTCTCCCGGAGCCATTCTTTTGCGTTCGCACCGTCGATAATCAGTGGTTTTTGTTGATCCATCGCGGGCATACCCTCCCTTATCCATCGCCGCACCGTGGCAGAGTCTCGATCAACCGCTTTGGCAAGCTCCGCAATCGAATAGGTCTGGCTGGGGCCAATCCTCCGGAAATCGGGCTTCCGCTTCTTGCGTGCCCTCATTTTGCCGCTCCGTATTCGGAAGTTGAACGAAACCGGTTAGACGCGATCCATGCATCTATATCCTCTGGTCGGTAAACCACACGGCGGCCAAGCTTAGCATAAGGCGGTCCATCGCCGGAAAGGCGCATCTTTGCGAGTGTACTGGAGGACAGGCCGAGCTGTTCCGCAACCTGGCCAGCATTCAAAACAATTGGATTGTGGGTAATCATTGATCCATCACCTCAGTGTCGCCGGACAACCCCGGCAGGTGAGGGAAAGATCAGCTATCGGGCGTTCTTGGAAAACACCGAAAGCGTTTGCTGCGTTCCTGACAACAGGGTCCGGACCAACTTTTTATTCAACGACCCCAATGACTTACTGACCCGGACCTTTACGATGAATGCCACCGCGTTCGTCTTCGGGACGGCGCAGGAAAGTTGCCATGTTTGTAATTTTGGTTTCCGTCGCCTCCCCCAAGCCGTCCGGCCAATTGTCACGAATCCACCCTTCAAGGGTTTTCTTGGAAGTTCGTCCCTTGCTCGAGAATGGCGCTTCGCGTGCCGCAACGATCATGAAGGCGAGGTAGGGAAAGCGAACTTCATTGATCGTAGGGGCCACTTGAGCTTCACTCTTTGATACCTCGGTCTTTTCTTTCTGAAGAAAGAGCCGCTCCAATAAAACAGGACCTTCAATCTCAAAAGTGGAATAGCCGTGCGAATGGAGAAATTTGGCCACGCCTGTTCGGATTGGCTCGCCTCCCATTTCGCCAAGCCATCGTTCAACCGGAATCTTGAAAAAATCGCCGCCTTTCCTCAACACAAGAGCCTCGAACCTTTCGCAAGCTAGTTCGTTCCGCATCATGTTTCTGCATTCAAGCCAGCGTTGCCTTGCGGCTGCTTCCTCCTCCCATTCACGATTCAAGATAGGTTCGACCTCAGACCACCAGGATAACGCCTCCTTCTCAGAAGAGGATTTTGGCTCACCATCTTCGCCAAAAACAAAAAATTCATCGAGATGGAGGTGCTCTCCTTGCTGCCAGTTCCACGGCGGGTCCGGTGGGGCGTTAAATGCACGTGACGTTTTTTCTTTGCCATTCCAGTTTTCAATTCGGTCCCGGCCCAGCAGGTCAAGCGCCTGTTCCATGCGGATATGAGTGTCCGGGATCCATCGCCGATCGATCGCGTTTCTTGCGTGCCGAAAGTCGAACGGGCTGCGTAAAGCATCCTCCCAAGTGCGACGGCGGTATGGAAATACGCTTGGAAGCCGAACCATTTCATCCCATCGAATCGCTAAACGGTTTGCGCGTTTGTCGATTATCCGATTAAAGACCAAAAAATGCACGACTAAGCGGCACCGAAACCGGGCTTCGAATTTCCAGCTCGAAGCCGGAAATTAAACACGTTTGAGTCCTGCCACCCCTCCACCTTGGTTGTTCTTAAAGGAGGCAGCAATACGTTTCCCCACAGCTTCACTCGCCGATCGGAGCGGATCATCGTGTAAATGCGCATACCGATGGGTCGTTGCGCTATCCGTATGCCCCAGAAGTGCACCAATAATGGGAAGGCTCGCCCCACCGGAGACTGCGATACTCGCAAAGCTGTGCCGTAAATCGTGCAATCGCACATCGTCCAGCCCTGCCAGACTTCGGATGATGCGCCAAACCTTTGGCGTGCCCTCATAATGGCCATCGCCTCGATACGCGGGAAACACATAGGGCGAGCCTTCCAGGCTCGTTATTTCACTCAGGATTTCCAGTGCACCTGCATTGAGCGGGAACGCCTTCTGGCCGGTCTTCGAGTCCATAAGGCGTAGATATCCGCCCTCAAAATCAACTGCCTCCCAGCGTAAGGTTTCGATCTCGCCTTTTCGCGCTCCGGTGAAGACCAACAGCTTCAAGATGGCCAATGCTTGCTGGTTCAGCCCGCGCTCCTCGCCATCGGCCAGTGCTTGACCCAGCGCGACCAGCTCCTGCTGACTGAGGTATCGCTGCCCTTTTTTGTCGGCAAACCGCTTCACACCATGAACGGGGTTGATCTCAATCAGACCACAGTCGATGGCATAGCTGAAAACCCCACCAAGGAGGCCCACTGTTCTAGTGGCTGTACCTTTGCCACCCTTTACGATGGCGCGACCACGCAGGCCAGTCTTCTTGTCGATTGATGTCTTGCCGTTGGCAATGTCCTGAAGGAAGCGCTTCACATCTGCCCGGGTAACATCCCGAACCTTCTTCTTGCCGAGAAGTGGCTTGATATGACGCTCGATACGCCCGCGATCCGTTGCGATGGTGCTGGCTTTCTTGGTGCCGACGCCGTTCTCCAAATAGAGATCGCAAAGCTGCGCGACCGTGATTTGTTTCTTCTCGTCCTGTTTTTCCTTGGCTGGGTCCTCACCATTTGCAGCCCTTCCAAGTAATCTGCGAGCTTCTGCACGTGCCTGCTCAGTCGTCCAGGGCGAACCATGCGCACCGATGGTTATGCGCCTCGTTGGTGCCGTTCTGCCATTTCCGACGCGATACTTGCAGACATAGGACTTGCGGCCACCCTTGGCGATCTTGATCCCAAAGCCCTTCAGGTCGCCGTCCCATAGGAAGTAGTCCTTGCCTTGCGGCGATGCGGCATCAATTGCCGACTTCGTAAGCTTGCTTGCCATGGGACCTCAAGATCAGTATCCATTTCTTGAAAAGTAACCACATAGTAACCACCAAATTCCGAACTTCAAGGAACCTAGCGGAACCGGCCCACGCGAAAAGTCCTTATTTTTTGCCACTTTCGAACCTCTGAAAATCTAGAGGCACTTAGGAAATGTGATATCCCTCGCCCTCCGAAGGCAGAGGTCGCACGTTCGAATCGTGCCGGGTGCACCATAAAATCAATGACTTAGCAGATGTCGGCATTTGCGCTGAAGCGCTCCGGAAGCAGTCCGGAAGCATAAACGTCGATACATAGCAGGATTTCAATTAACCGATTCTTCGCACCAAACTGGAGCGCTCTAGCGCCAGCTCAAGTACATCTGCTGGGCCACCTCTGTTCGTGCAAGCAGTCACGACCAAGCGTTGTTTCGCTCGGCTCGCGCCCAGATAAGCATTGGAGATAAATCGCCTTCGAAAACCCATCGGGGATTCAATTGGCGCTTCATTCTGATCTGCGCTGATGAGAAAGACGGTGTCAAATTGCAACCCAGCAACGTACTCAGGCATGCTAAAGACGAACCTTTTACCGGCGTGCTTAAGGCTGGACGACGTGTCGCGATCAGATAGCAGGATTACCTTTCCTTCGTACTGTTTGGCAGCAACTACGTATTTGTCGAACACTTCCTCACTCATGCATAGAATAGCAACCTTTCCGCCCTTGCCTTCGACCGTGCGCGCTGCTGCTGCGGCCTCCTCAAAAACTGCCCTAAATTGCGATGTTTCGTCTGCAAATTCGCGCAAGATTGGCTTTTCGCCGCTTTCGAGCTGTGCGTCGCCCACATAAGCATCCCATTCACCAGGAATATCCATTCCAGGGAACGAAGAATCTAAGTCTGTGAGGAACTCCGCTATCTCCGGCGTAAAACGGAATACCTTGGAAAGCTCGACAAGCTCCGACTTTTGGAGGTTTGAATTCTTTGAGAACAACTTATTGCTCGGTTCACGGTACTCGGTGAATGCATCGTTTGGACTTTGCTTCAAATCATACGCCATGAAGATTGGAGGCCTCTTCGGCTTCCCATCCTCAACATTTACACACATCAGCTTGTGTAGAACTTGTCTTTCTAGCGACGTGAACAGATGAAGCTCATCCACAAACAGCGCATCAAACCCTTCCCTGTTTCGGATTCTATCCCATCTGTTCGATTCCAAGAAGGAGTCAAAGTCCGCGACCATTTGATCAACACTTATTGTATTCATTTCGCCGAGCATCTTGCGATACCGCCTGTGAACTTCGAGGACAAAACGACGGTCGATCTCATTTGGCAGTTGCATTAGCCAAGCAGGACGTCGGCTTCGGTAAGTTCCCTTTGCATACTCTTCTCCTTTCTCTTCTTGAGCTCGTATTTGGCCTGCGTCGATCACCGAGGCAAATTCGTTCATCAACTCAGAGACAAGTTTCCTCTGACCTTGTTCAGCAGCAGCATTCCAACTCTCGAGGATACTAGGATTGATCTCAGCATATTTTGCTCTGACGAGCGTGGCCTTATGCATCGACTTGAGAACTTCCGATATTAGATCAAACTGGAATAGCCGCCCTTCTCTGCCATCTAGTGAAAGCGGCGCCAATTCATCCAGTTCGAAACGCAAGTGTGAGTTGGCTATGTCATACAGCGTCCGAATCTCTAGTGTGACATTAGAACCAACTTTCCTGTTGAGCGCAGTCGGTGACAAAATTGATGACAACTCAACAACTTGTTCGGCACTGGAGACACTGTGCGTAATAAAGCAGAACTTCCGCTTCTGACCTCGAGCCTCAAAGCGCTCAGCGTCCCTCAAGAACTTCACAACCAAGGACAGTGTCTTGCCGGTGCCAGCGCTTCCTCGCAACCGCACAGGCCCATCGTACGGCATATCGACAAACAGTCTCTGCTCAGCGAGCAACTTTGACTTGTACCACTCGTCCAACGATACGCCGTAGTAGTTGGTAGCTTCCAGTTTTCCACTCAGGAGCACATTCGCCTGTTTAATGTCTTCTCCGCCCCCATCAACTTCACTCGCATGTAGAATAGCGCTGGTAAACCCATCTCGTGCTTCCTCATGGAGTTCGATGGGTAACAATAAGCTGTCAAAACTGACCACGCCTTCCGTACGTGCGCAAACCAGAAGATCGCCCTCCTTTCCTAAACCAGACTTGAAAACTATGCGATTTCCATCACCCCTGTTCCGATGCGCCGCATAGATAGAAAAGATATTTCCTCGGTGATACGGCCTCCATGTAGGTGGGATTGACACCGTGTTAGTAAAACAACTGCGTGCGACGTGCGAAATACGATCAAGCATATTCTGATCAAGGCTTGACCCCACAAACACACCATGATCGCCTGCCAAGTTCACCACGACTATGGGAATTTGGTCGTCATCACATCCACTATGGATGCAGTAAGCAATGTCATTCGCAACAATTATGTTGACCCCTGGAATATCAGGAGGTGCATTCGAATTCATCGGCCACCCGGCTTCGAGGGACATTGAAGATGCCGCTGAAATCGACGGAAGAGTAAATACGATAGACTTCATTGTCCCATTACTCTGATTGTTTCTACAACATCGTCAACAGCCAAGCTATTTAACGCCGTAACCTCGTCAGGCAACCCTATACGACTAAATTGATGCGCGAAGAGTTGCGCCACACGGTAGCGGAATGGCGGAATTAGCCGTGCAATTCGGTAGGCGCAGTTGCGATCATCACTGCTGGAACTGCGAAACTCGGACATTGATTTGAAGCAGCACTGCGCATCTATTGAATGAATGCGACGCATGCGAATTACAAAACCAATGTCCAGCTCTCCATAAATTTCGTTGATCAAGAAATGCCCATCACCCATCTGTTTGAGTGCGTTATTCACCTTCTTCTCAAGATATGATTTTGGCCTCTTCTCCAACTCGCTGATTTCATTGAGGCTAGAAAAGCCTTCTTTTTCCCCGCATGAGCATATTTTAATGCGGCATAGGTGCTGCCTAATTGCCTCAAGCTGTTTGTTCGACAGCTTCTTCGACTTAGCAAGTGCCAGCGCTATATCCTCTACACTTTCTGTGTGAAGCCATTCCTCTACTTCTTGCCACTCTGAGTGCTCATCGTCGCATAGCGTACACAATCCGTTCCAAGCAACATTTCGTTCTGATTGGAAGAACTGTGGCAACCAGAAGAGTTTGAGATATTCCTGCAAAGTGAACAGAGGAAGGTAGGCTATGACACCGTCATGTTTGGAATGAGCAAGATCGCAATCGGCGTTTATAATGACACCCATCCCGTGATTCACCGAAGTGTTCTCCTCACCAACGATGCGCAGCAAATCGCCTTGCTGAAAATTTTCCTGTACGGGACACCGCTCAGTTTCAGTCACACCAAATCCACCATTTGTATTCTCCTAACGCATATTCATTCTAGCGCTCACGCCCTATGTTGGGACCCTATTTGTATTTCCCTGATCGCTCGGTTAAAGAAATGCCGTGTGGCCTTATCTCGTGCGTCAGCGTCCGTGAGGACGATATTCTTCATCTCGTTGTCCCTTTGGAACATGCGAATGGCGCCTTGGAAGAAAGCATCTCTGAAGGCCGCGTACACCACATCAGGCGGATTATTCCGCAGCATCTCGGTCATGTCCTCATCCATGATATCCCGATTGACCTGTTCGAAGCGGACCATGTCAGCTTCAGTAAACTCTGTTCCGTGACGGTCGTTAAAGGCTTTGACAATCTCGGATAGTTCCCTTTTTTCGTCCTCTGTATATGCCTTCGCCCCAAACTCGTTGATTGCGTTCAATGCTTCTGTATCACCAGCCGATAAGGAAGCATCGCCTTCTTCTTTCTGCACCACCTTGAAGGCCTGAAGACGCAACATGTCCTCCGTGATCTCAATTTCGGGCGGCACTTCTCGGTTAGGCAGAAGGCGGGACAACCAAGAGCCGTACGAAGCAAGTTTTTCAAGGCCTGTATCATCAAGGCGAATTACTTGAGCGATAAAGCCATAGAACCGGCCAAAGCTCTTCAAGAGTTGGCGAAACTCTTCCTGCCGCCCCTCATCATCATCTGCCTCGAAGCGCGCAACGGCATGGCGCACCAGGCCTTCAAGGCGAGCACGGTCCGAACCACTGAGCCGCCCCTTGAAATAAGTATCGGCAAATCTCTCTATTTCCTCTTTGTCGAGATACCCAAAACGATAGAGCCGACCCTCCAGCTCATACACCTGATTTGGGTCAGACATGGCTTCGACACTCGTTACCTCATAAAAAGGTTTGAAAGCAGTCTGGATGTCTTCGATCGTGTTCTGGAAATCCAGAATGAAGGTTTCCTCTTTTCCTGCACGCGTTCTGTTAAGACGCGATAGCGTTTGAACTGCTTGGAGTCCCGCTAACTTCCGATCAACATACATGGCGCAGAGCTTAGGCTGGTCGAAGCCCGTTTGGTATTTCTCCGCCACGATCAGGATTTGATAGGTCTCTGGATAGGGGGTGCCATCTGGCTTGAAACCGTCGAAGCGTCCGGGAAGCTCTTTCTCGGAGAAATCGTTCAGGTCTGCTTCGGTGTACTTTTCTCGGTCTAGTTCCAGCTCGCCGGAGAAAGCCACAAGTGCTTTCAGGTCCGTATATCCCTGCTCTTCAATGTATTTTTTTACACCGAAATAGTAGCGCAGAGCATGTTCGCGACTCTGTGTAACGATCATTGCTTTGGCCTGCCCGTCAAGCAGGCCCGCCACATGCCGTCGGAAATGCTCGACGATGATCTCGACCTTCTGGCCAATCGCTGTCGCATGCAGATTGGCAAACCGTGCGACCTTCCGCTGCCCCTTGCGGCCACTCAGCTCCGGGTCATCTTCAATGGTTTTCTCAAGCTGATAATAGGCCTTGTAGGTCATATAGTTCTGGAGCACATCCAGAATGAAGCCTTCTTCTATCGCTTGACGCATCGAATAGAGATGAAACGGGTGCGGCAAACCATCGGCACCTTTCACGCCAAAACGCTCTAAGGTCACATTGCGCGGCGTGGCTGTGAAAGCAATGAAGCTGATGTTCGATTGCGGCCCCCTAGCCTTCTGGTACTCCGCGATCAGGTCTTCGATGTCGTCGCTCGAGGTCGCCTCACGCGTTAGCGCCTCCGTCATGGCTTGGGCGCTTTTTCCGGACTGGCTGGAATGCGCCTCGTCAATGATCACCGCGAAGTTACGTCCGCCCTGGCCGGAAATCTCTTTCAAATGGTCGGTAGAGAATTTCTGGATCGTCGTCACAATGATCCGGGCACCACCAGCAATTGCTTCTTTAAGCTGGCGAGAAGTCCCCTCGATCTTTTTCACCACGCCTTTGGTTTGCTCAAACTGGCCAACTGTATCTTGCAACTGCCGATCAAGCACAACACGGTCTGTGACGATGATCACCGTGTGGAAGACCTGCACATCATCGGAGTCATGCAGATTGATGGCGTGGTGAGCGAGCCACCCGATTGTGTTTGATTTCCCTGACCCAGCGGAATGTTGAATAAGGTAGTTTTTTCCAGCTCCGTGCGCCTTCGCATCTGCCATCACCTTGCGCACCGCATCCAACTGCTGGAAGCGCGGGAAGATCAACACTTCCTTCTTGCCAGACCCTTCCAGGGTTATGAACTGGCCGATAACATCGATCAGGACTTCACGTGAGAAAACAGCCTTACCCCACTCACCCGATTTATAGAGGTAGGCAATGCGGTGTTCATCGGTAATTTCGGGATTGCCTGCGCCACCAGCGCGCCCGCGATTGAACGGAAGGAACCGAGTCTTCCCATTTTGAAGCCGCGTCGTCATGGACACATAGTCTTCATCCAACGCGAAATGCACGAGCGCCCCTCGCTTGAAGGTCAGAAGAGGCTCACCGGCGGGCGGACGATCTTTCTTGTATTGCCTCTCTGCGTTGCGAAAGCTTGTATCGGTGAGGAGGTTTTTCGCTTCAATTGTTACGATGGGCAGGCCATTCAGAAACAGCACTACATCCAGTCTATTGGCATTCTTCTGGCTGTATACGACCTCATCCATGACACTCAGGATGTTGGCCTCATACTCCGCTAGGCGTTTTGGTTCTAACCCACTCGCGGGGCGGAGATAGCAGAGCTTGAACACAATACCCGGGACAATCTTCAGCTCTTTACGCAGAACATCAAGCAGTCCACGGCTTTTCAGTGCCTTGTCGAGCTGTTTGAAGAACACTTCTTCTTCAGAGCCTGGATAATGCTCATTCAGCTTTGCCCACTCATTCGGCTGTGTAGACTGAATGAAGCGCAGAACAAGCTCACGGTCCATCGCGAGGGCAGCGTCATAGTGCACGACGCCTGCATAATCCCGGCTCTTGGGTGACCCTATACGCCGAAGATAACCTTCGCCGAGCACGAGATTGTCAATGAGATGTTCCTGCAGGGCTATCTCCTGACGCGCCCCAGACTCACTGAACCCTCTCAGCGTATAGTCCTCATCAGATGTCGGAAACTCTGTCACGAGACACTCCCGGACATGGGCGCCCATATCTGTTTCAGCGGCAGCTTGGCGCGGGTTTCATCAGAGAGCTCTCCGTAAGTTCTGAAGAGTGCCTTCAAAAGGTCTGGCATCTGCCACAAGCGCAACTTGAAGAAATTGCTATCTAGTTCCTTCTGTGCGACTGCGTTTACGCCCCCAATACTCACCAAAAGTCCGGTCTGGGCTTGGGTGTTGGAAACCGATCCGATCAAGCGGAGAACCACGTCATGGTTTGCGGCGCCGTCCCCAGATTTCACCTGAACGCAAATGCGGTCCTCACCAAGGCCTAGCGCACCTCCAGCAGCGAGAATATCGACCCCACCGTCTGGCCCTGGCGGAGATATTTTGGTGGTGTAGCCTTCCACCCGCATAATCTCAGCCACAAGGTCCGCCAGGGCATGGCCCGCGAACTCCGATTTGATCAGCGAGATGATTTGCTGATTGGCAATATCTTCTATATCCGTCTGATAGTCTTCGGCTTCGCTGTCATCATCTGCTGTCGGTTGCGGCGCTTGTCCCTGTTTTCCCAAAAGTGGCCCGGGGTCGGCTCCTGTATCTAGCACGGCGATCACCCGTTCGAGAGCCGAATTGCGCTGGATTTCACATACCGTCATGAAAGCACCGAACGAATGTCGCAGGTCCTGCTTAAACGTATCACGTGGCAAAGACTCTTCGCGCCACTCAACCGCCCGTGAGTGTTTGGCATCGCTTGCGCCGTCAAATTGATAGTCCCCTGTGACAACGCCGATAGCCACGCCATTGGTGACTTTGCGCGGCATCACCACATAATCGCCCACCTCAATGCGGTTTACGAATTGGTTGAGTTGGGCTGAGAAGTTGCGCAACCGATTGGCACCTTCATCTGGCAACACTTGCTGGAGATGGCTAAGAATGGCCTCGCGACTGATAAGCTCAGACAAGTCACCCGTCTCGAGAAATCCAGGTAGCAATCTGTTCTGCTCAATCGCCGCAAGCTCCCGTTCTCCATGAGCACCCGCTCTCACAATCCAAAGCCTGGTCATGCGTGGGCCTCTTGAATTTGATCTAAGTGTCGGTCGGTCTGCCCTTGCTTGCCCCAGGTTGTCACATCAATCTGGCCCGTGACGGCGGCGGTGATGAGAGCTGAGCGGTATTCTTGAAGGCGGTCGACCGAAATTAAAATCTCGTTGTGAAGGCGTGCCGTCCGGTCACGCTCTTGTCGAAGAAAAGAAGAAATCTCGAGTTGTTCATCAAGAGGTGGAAAAGAAAATTTATAGCGACGGAGTGCTTCAGCCGTAAGGTGATCGATAGTTGTCTGATTTCCATTCGCGACAAAAATCCCATGTTTTGTCGCGAACCACATTACCCATAAAAAATACTCTGTCGTGTCCCTTGCAGAGTTGCGCGGCCTCAGCCTATGGAGCGCCTTTTGGTAGTAGCATTCTCCAATCTCTCCACGCCAAATCGCAGAACGGCCAACGTAACTACCGCCTTCATTTACGACCAAGTCTCCTGGCTGAAGTGAGTACTTTGACCTGTCTGATAATCCAAAATCCATGACCGGTAAGTCAGTTACACGAATTTCATCCCATTGAACGTCCGCAACTCTGAGATAAGGTTTTGCAGCTTTCCCTGTTTGTTTCGCGCTATCAAGCATCTTGCCGAGTTGTACAGAGTATCGCCAACCTGTCTTTTCTACAGACCAATGCGATGGAGTTTTGCGGATATAGCCGATGCCGATATCAACTAACGGATATTCTGAATCTGGAAGACCCGTCGTTACGCACTGTTGAACGAGAGAATCGAATCTCAAATCAATCGTTTTCACCAAACGCATTTTCTTCTCGATCAGTTGGTCGATCCGAGCGGTTTCGCGGTCGAGAAAATCAGCGATGGTCTTTTGGGTCTCGAGGTCGGGGAGGGGCACAAACACCGACTTCAAGGCACTCCATCGGACAGCCTCTCGAATTTCCATGATCCCTTTACCTAAGAATCCGACATACTCCTGAAACCCGCGAAATTGAATCAGATAGTTGTAGTATCCTGCCCAAACATCTTCGCGCGGTTTACATACAATGTATGCGCTAGAGGTAACGCCATCATACTCTGAAACCCCTACTGACCCCATATAGAGGTTCATCGAGTTTAGGATGAAGTCGCCCTTGTCCACGAGTTTGTATTTGCTGAGGTCATCAGAAACCTTGTTACCGACATTACCTTTCTCTGTATAAGGGACCACACCTCGCCCCTTCATCACCGACAGTACGAAATCGCGCTCTAAGCGTGAGTTTTTCTGTTTGCTCTGAGTAAAGATGCTGCCAAATGGTACGCTGGTCCAGCGTTCTGGAAGGTTGTCTAACCAAACCGCCCTCATGCCGTGACCTCCGTCAATAACTCAGCAATCTCAGCCTCGAGTTCCTTCAACTCTGCGTCGATTTCTTCCAGCGGGCGTGGCGGCACATACTTATAGAAATAGCGGTTGAAGTTGATCTCGTAGCCGACGCGGCCGACCTGCTTGTCGCAAGCATCTGTATAGCTTTCATCCACCCAGGCGCCAGGCACGAAAGGTTTTACCTCCCGCTCTACATAGTCCCGCCAATCTTCATTGAGTGGCACCAACTCGTGATCCCGCAAGTCCGTGTCCGGCTCCGGGTCGCCGTTCTTGTCCACGCAAATGTCGGCTTCTTCATCCCGCTCAGACAGGGCCCCCAAGATTGCTTTTCTAACTGGTGTGCCGATCTTTATCTCAGCTGCTTTCAACTTCTTGGAAAGAGTCTTTTCGAACTCCGTTCGATTGGTAAAAAACTCATCGCCGATCGTACGGACCGCCTTCTCTATCCTGGCCTCCTCTTCTTCGCCAAGCTTTGAATAAGCTTTTTGGTCGGCCAGACGCGCAAGCCGTTCGTCCGTGACCCGGAAATTCAGCCGCAGCGGACGCTCTACGCGGATTTCCCGATATCCCAAGTCTGCAGTGTCGAAGACCTTCGAAACATCGGATTGACCGCTCTCGCCATTAAGGAGTTCGGCATAGAGGCGGACAATTTCATGTCGCGCCTCTTCCCGGATTTCCCGGCGCTTGGAGCCTAGGGACTTGCGCATGCTGTCCCAGAAGCGTTCGCCGGATGCATCAATCAGTTGCACCTTACCTTGCCGGTTCGCAGGTTTGCGGTTGGCGAGAAGCCAGACATAGGTCTGAATGCCGGTATTGTAGAAAAGGTCGGTGGGTAGTGCGACAATGCATTCAACCCAATCATTCTCAAGCATCCAGCGACGGATTTCACTTTCACCGGAGCCCGCGCCGCCTGTGAAGAGCGGCGATCCGTTCATCACAATGCCGATGCGGGACCCCTCTTCATCATCCCGCATTTTTGAAATCATGTGCTGAAGGAAGAGAAGCTGCCCGTCGGACACGCGCGGTGTGCCCGCACCAAAACGTCCTTCGAACCCTACATTCTCAGCTTCGGATTTGATCTTTTCTTGGTATTTTTTCCAATCGACGCCATATGGCGGATTGGAGAGCATATAGTGGAACTTCTTGTCCCTATGAGCGTCATCAGTGAGGGTATTCCCGAAGGCGATATGCTCCGGATTGTGGCCCGTCACCAACATATCAGACTTACAGATACCAAAAGATTCGCCGTTGAGCTCTTGTCCAAAAAGCTCCACGCGGATGGACGGATTAAACTCTTTCAGCGCCTCCTCCGTTAGGGCCAGCATACCGCCGGTTCCGCATGCGGGGTCATAGACCTGACGAATGATCCCTTTGCCCGTGAGTTTGGCATCGTCATTGGCAACTAGGAGATCGACTATCAGTCGGATCACCTCGCGGGGTGTGAAATGCTCCCCCGCTGTTTCATTTGAGATTTCGGAGAAGCGGCGGATCAGCTCTTCGAAGAGATAACCCATCTCGATGTTGGACACGTGCTCTGGGTGGAGGTCGATTTCGCAGAACTTTTCAAACACATTCCAGAGGATGCCGCCCTCTTTCAAACGTTTGAGCTGATCCGTGAAAAGGAATTTGTCGAGGAAGATGTCGCGAACATTGGGTGAGAATTTGGTGACATAGTCGATCAGATTCTGGTGGAGTTGGCCTGCATCCTGGCCCTTCAGGCTCTCAAACGTGAAGCGCGAGAGATTGTACGCCTTCACATTCCCCCCCACAGCACCGTACAGGACCATATCGCGAGTAGCGTCGTCTGCCCCTTCTGGCAGGTCCGCAACTGCTTTCATCACAGCGTCTTTCGACTGTTCCAAGATACAATCGAGACGGCGGAGCACCACAAATGGCAACACCACCTTGCCATACTCCGACTGTTTAAAATCCCCCCGCAGAATTTCCGCGATAGACCAAACAAATGAAGAGAGATTCTGCGTTTTCTCCCGCGCCTGCGCCATACTCAACCCCGTTTATGCAAATGGACCCTGTTAGTAAGCCATTCGCGATCTATTCTGCAGACTTATTCTCGAACCTGCCTGCTTGTTAGATGAAACAACAATGTCACCGGTGAATGAAATGCTCAAGCCCAAGTCCGTCAAATCATTGGAAGAATTGGGGAGGGTGCGGCTTTCCAACAGCTTCTTCATGAGAGATTTTCTCTATTCCGAGATCGCCAACCAGCATGGCCTGTCAAACATCCCCGACTATCCCGATCTAGCGATAGAGGCAGGACGACATTTATGCGAGGAGCTACTTGAACCTCTGAACGCTACATTTGGGCGCATTGCCATTCGGTCAGCTTACCGTTCTTGCGCAGTCAACCAGTTCGGCAACGAGCACGGCTACAATTGCGCTTCGAATGAGAAGAACTATGCAAGCCACATTTGGGACCGGCGAGACGGGAATGGGCTTATGGGGGCAACAGCCTGTATTGTCATTCCTTGGTTTGCAGAACGGTACGAAGCCGGTGCCGATTGGCGGTCACTCGCCTGGTGGATACACGATCACCTGCCCTATTCCCGGCTGCAATTCTTCCCGCGTCTCTGTGCCTTCAATATTCGCTGGTACGAAGTGCCGGAACGGAGAATAGACAGCTTCATCGCACCCAAAGGCACTCTGACCAAACCGTCAATGGAGAATTCCGCAGCAGATCATTCGGGGCTGTATGAGAACTTTCCAAATTTAGTGCTGTAAGGGCCGCACCACGAATATTTGCCCTAAATCGTCCCGGGCTTCCAAATTGCCGTTCTCTAAGATGATGAAATGATCTCCGGTGTCGCTTTTTTCAATGAAATCATATCTGGTGCCCAACAATGCCTGACTTTCACGAACAGGGTCGCGCGTTTCATCTCCATCGAAATAGGTTCTGGCGAGGACCGACCTATTGCCCTCTCTTAAGATGGTGATGACGTATCCGTCTGCCTGAACTTTCCAAATGCCAAGGATGGTCTGAGTCGCTGTTGGCTGCGCGCCCTGCGCTGGTCGGTTTGGCGAAAAACCACTCAATGTAACTTTGAGCTCGGGATCAAAATGAGTGGTCGCCCAAGCTCCTGAACCGGCTTGCATTCCGGGTAATAGGTATTCAATGAATGTGCGTTCGAAGCCTGGCTCCTGCTCCTGAAGCGTCCGGCCAATGACTTCGAGTTCCGCCATGCTCACTTCCTGATCGAGCTCAACCAGGATCGATCGTTTGATCCGCCCCAACCTATCTTGTTCAATCACGCTTGCCACATGGGAGAGTGCTCGTTTTTCAAACGCTCGCTTTGCCAGTTCGCGTCGCTCAGCCGCTGTTGGTTCTCTATCGTTCCGCTCCGCCCCTACCTCTTGTCCAGGGCCTTTGTCGACTGATGTGCTGTCGACAAACGGAACGAATGGGAGTGGCGCAACAAAGAAGATCAGGAGGCCGGTGAAAATCGGATGACGCGCCCAAAATGATTTGCCTTTTTGCTTATCCATCGCCCTATCCCCCAACCCGTTTACACGCTTCGCCTGCAGCTGGACCATCGTGGATGAAGACCATGCTTCCATCCTTAAAGAGCGTAAAAAATGGTTCTCGCCCAACGTATCCACCCAGTCGGTTCTTTGCGTTGACTGCGCCGCAGACAATCCAACCAAACTGCAATTGCGTCCCGTAAAGCGGGCTATCTTTTGTGTGTCCCTGTGTCGGGTTTCCGAACCTGTAGAGCGGACTGGTGGGGTCGATAAGACGCTCTGCAAACCAATCTTTTATGACCTGTTGGTGGTTCTCTGGCGGTGGCGGACCGTAGTCAGCGTTTGCTAGTTGGGCCGCAGTAGGGCCTGTCGCACAGGCAGCCACGCAAAACGAAAGCCCTACCAATAGAATACACTTACTTTTCCCGACCATTTCCGCGGCCTTACTCCAGCTTATTCTCAGATTGACCATGTCTCTTTCTCTCCGTGTTTCACCGCACTTAGATATCTAGCGATTTAATATGTGGACTATATTCCGTTGTTTTATTAACGACAAGATGATGATTTCACGGCATGCAAGCTCAGCGTGTCGTTGCTCACAATCTCAGGAAGCTCAGGGTCAAGAGGGGCATCTCTCAGGAAGCCTTGGCGGTCGATGCCGACATCGACAGGACCTATGTCAGCCGCCTGGAGCGAGGCCTTGAAAACCCGACCGTGGCCGTTCTCGAGCGACTTGCCGGTGCCCTGTCCGCTCAAATCACAGACTTCTTTGTCCAACCGCGTGCTGGCGAGAAGTTTCCTCAACCCCTCAAAGGCGGGCGAAAACCCAGCCGTTGATGGTCTGTTGTATTTTGCCAAAACCTCAATCGATTTATGGCCTGTCTGCCGGGCAATCATGATCGGGTCGATTTGGTCACCAAGAGCACTCGTCACAAACCCAGCTCTGAGGCTGTGACTCGAAAAACCAGTACTACTCAACCCAATTGAAGCCACTCGAGCCTGGATCACCCGGCTCAGAGACCGAACCGACAACGGACTGCGCCTATCGCTTGATGCACCACTGAGCGGACGAAACAACGGGCCTGTGTCATACCCGCATTCCACGATCCAGCGTTCAAGGGCCCCCGTAGGGCACCTCATATTCGAGAACCGAGGGATCGCTACCCATCGTCCCCTCGCAACTTGATCAGTCTTTGACTTGCGCAAATGAAGCAGCGCACCGCCTTCATCGAAGGCACAATCTTCAACACGCAGGCTCAGCAATTCGGAGCCCCGGAACGCGCCGTAGAAGCCGACTAACAGCAGCGCCTTGTCGCGGCCATCCTTGGGGGCATGTCCTAGCCCAACAACAATTCGCTCAAGCTGCTCAAGCAAAAGTGGGGACGCCTGCTTTTGCTTCTCGCCGTGGTGGCGTCCTATTCCCTTCAGAACCCGCTTCACCAGTGACGATTTGGTTGGATCATCAAGCCTTTGATCTCGATGTGCCCAAGCAATCGCTGCCACCCGGCGCTTCAATGTGCTGATGGTCAACGCGCTTGCGTTCTCGGCGAGGTATGACGCGAGCTGCTCAGGCGAAGTTGGGATTACTCCACCCCACCCCTCAAATTGCTCAAGGTCAGAGCGATAGGCTTTCTTAGTGTTCCTCGCCTGAGATTGGGCGAGATAAAAATCCACTGAATTTCGGGGTTTTTGAGCTTCATTGGAGCCTTGGAAAACGCCTTTTTCGCTGTTTTCAGCTGTTTTTCTTTGTTTTGCGTTTAAGGAGTAATTGCAGATGTCTGCAATTTTTTTCTCAAAAGAGACCCAATTGGGGCGTTCGCGAGGGTCCGATAAGTGAGAATTATCGGACATTAGGACCCCCAAATCTCTTGTCTGAGCTGATTGAGATGAGGGAGAGCGGTACACATCACATCCAACGCTTCCGGGACCACCTCAGCAGGCAATCCGGACCACCTCCCCCGCGAGACGCATTTGAGTTCGTCATAGAGCGGGTCTGAGACTTCCTCCGTGCAAATCCCTCCCTCGACCACAAAAAGGAGCGCTGCCAGTGCCTTCATCTTGGTTGATCTGGATTTGAGGGGTTTCAGGAGAGTTTGGAGACGAGGTGTGGCCCAGAACAGGAGCTCTAGGGCCTGCTTCCCTGCCCGCGTATATCCGTCGAGGGCACAGAGCGGGACATCATATGTGTCCCGACACGTGTCCCGGGACATACCCGCGGGACAGGTAAGGGTGAGCGTGAACGACCCCTGGTGGGGACTAACTGGCTTTGTGAGGGGAGAGAGCACAGGAAGGAGACACTGAGTGGTCTTTCGGCCCTGGATACAGATCGCGAGTTCCTCTTCGTCGATACGCTCGGCCTCACGCATCTCAACTAGGAAAGCATCACACTCACGGGCGAGGACCGTCTTAAAGCTCCTCCGGGGAACAGGACGCTCACACCGCCGGATGAGGTCTCTTGCGCAGTCAATCAGCCCACTCAGTTCTGGAGACCACCTTCTCCGTTCCTTAGGTGATGGGGGGTCTTTCTCGAGTACACCCGCGAACATGTAGGTTTCATCCAAACGTCGATCCCGAGGCACCTCACAGAGCTGATGGATAAGCGCCTGCGCGACCACCAGGTCTCCGCCCAGATCGGAGCGCACCTTCTTAGAGGCACACGCGGCAACCACCTGCCCCCTCAAGTCAATTGTAGAGAACCCGAAGTCTTCGAAGACAGAAACCGCAAAACCCTTCCAGAGCCTCAGAGGATCATTCAGAAGCGATGACGCTGCCTGCTCTACCCGATCCACATCCCCACGTCTCAGCGCTTTCTGCAGTGCCGAGCGGGCAACGTACGGGTCAGCGATGTCTGGATACTTCTTCGAGGGGCTTGGGACCGCGTCCACCGCGTCTGAAAGGAGGTCTTTATATCTCTCCAGGCTCACGCCCGGTCCCATGATCTCTTAGGCATGGATTTAGCGTAGACCTGGTACTTTCAAAGGAAAGAGAAATCGGCCAACTTGTCGCAGTTATTGTCCGTGGACTGACTCATCTATCAACAGAGAAACAAATGATACAGGAGTCCGTTCGATTCTGAAGGGTGTTTACACAGTCCTTGCCCAAACTGTCCCGATACCTGTCCCGGGACAGCCTACACTTGTCCCAACAGGTCCTTTGGAACAGAGGCGTCTATGAAGGGGATGTTAGGGCCATGAGGACCCGGTGTTGTGAGCCCTAGCCCGTCAACTACAGCGGGCCAAACAACCCAAGAGGCCTCGAGATCAATGAGTTCCGACTTATATTTCACAACATGCGCCTTAGTGCTTGCACGTAACTCCGGCTGAAGGAAAAAGAGAGCTCGCGTCAATCCAACTCGCGATACCTGTTCGCGAAACATAGCCCAAGTACCTATCGGAATATTGTCAGGCGCAGGACACCTCCAGCTGTACAAGCGTGCTCCGTGGAACACGTTGTTCAGAACTGCAAGCTCCGAAAATGGGGCATCAAGTTTCTGTTGCCTTTCGATACGAGTGACTGGCTGCAATGAGTCGGGCGCATGCTTAGCATTGTAGTCATATACGCGAACAAAACTCTTCCCATTCTCCTTCTTCCCCAAGTAGATCGTTTCAGGCCTACCATTGCTAAGATAGCGGTCCCTGTGAACGGCATATCGGCTATCCCAGATGATCGAGTCGAGCGGAACCGGAACATCCAAAGATGCATCCACTCTGGTCACCTTTCCCCATTCCAAGAATGATGGCCATCCGTGAGGAGTAACCAAGTCCAGCTCAGTCTTGAGTTCTGCAACTCCCTTTGTTTCAAGTCTATTTGGGTTCAGCTCAAGGCGCATGAACCCGTTTTCCTCTTGGTAGGGACCAAACTGAAGTAGAGGCCTTTGCGTACCCTGAACACCAGATATTTTGAACCTCAGAGAACTACGATATCCATTCTTCTTAACTCGAGTATCCCAGTGCATCGGAAAACCAGCCTTGATCATAAGATTCAATTCTTTCCCGTACTCGGCATAGTGAACAAGCTGGTCCTTAGGAACATCAACCACGATAGATATCTTGTCGATTCCCAACTTCCCCTGTTGCGCGCCGTCCACTTCAAACACTTCGAAGTCACTCATTCCCGTGGTTGATTTGATCGTAATCATCTTGTCTGATCCTTTCCTCGCCTTTCCGCTTATTAGAGCGTGGTGACAACCACGTCAGGCAAAGCGCTTCCTTCTCCAACGAGGATTAGTAATCTGATGTTGATGAATGGGTTCTCTCGGCCAACCACTTGTCCAGGGTCGACTGACTATAGAGAACTTTACGTCCCAACTTCAGGTAGGCGGGACCGTCACCTTCCATCCTTTTCTTCGCTAGGGTGGAGTAATGGAGGCCAACATAGTTGGCGGCTTCTTTGGCATTCATAAGCTTTGTAGACATCATCGTTCTCCCACGTCTGTATTTTGTGAGAGTCGCTTATCGCTGTTAGTTGATGACTATTCGAGGCACCTAAATCGACGACTTAATTACCCCAAACAATTTGAGGTGTCTCAGTAGGGCGTTCCGGACGTTTCGCATGGTCGGAAGGTAGAACCTTGTTCCGCCATTAATGATGTCTTTTCTCACTTCTTTGTAACTTTTCCGGATCGCGCCTGCCTTTACAGATTTTTTCTCCCAAGGATGGTCTGCGGTTCCGTCCGCCACCTCCTCGCATGCCTTCTCGAGGCTGAGCCCATCATCTCGCATTTGCATGACAGCGAGGTATCGAAGCGCATGGACTCGATCATTTGTTTGTTTAGCCAGCGCTGATGACGTCGGGCCGTCTCCTTTTGCCACTGTCAGCTCAAGAAGCATATGATCCATGAGTTTTTCGAGGACTCCATCCAGCACCCAATCAGGAAGCACTATTTCTTCGTCAATCCCGCGCTTGTACATAATCTGCGCCGTGAGATAGTCACACAGTGCCCAGGTAGCTCCTCTATCTTCATAAATATCCTTTGCCAACTTCATAGCTTCGCCGGGGAGATGAAAGAAAAACGAGCCTTCGAGAAGAAGTTTTTTCTCCTTTCCCGTGTACGACTTCTTGCTACCGGACATCTGACCCTCCCTGATGGTGGCTAACTGAGTGCGCCCGCAATACGTTGGGCTGTGACGTTTGTTGCCCTAGAAACGGCCTCATCTGACAAGTGAGCATACCGCGCGGTAGTCTCTTGGCATTTGTGGCCCAGAATTTTCCCTACCTCATAAAGGCTGACCCCCTCCCTCATCGCTGCCGATGCGAAAGAATGGCGTAAATCATGAATACGGACATCCTTGAGTTCCGCCTCCTTCAGGACTGCGAGCCAAGTTTTGCGAAGGTCCTTTAGCGGTCCCCCAACCGCGTTGGGGAACACCCAGTTATCCGACGAAGCACCTTGCCTGAGCTCCTCTAGCATTTGCATACCTTCATCCGACATGGGGATATTGCGATATCCAGTCTTAGTGTCTGGCAGCTGGAGGTTGCTGTTAGCCCAATCTACGTTTTCCCAACGGAGCTCGGTGATTTCACTTGAGCGACACCCCGATAGCATGAGCAGTTGGAGTGCTTTGAGAGCAAGAGTGTTCACGCCGCCGGTTTCTAGAGCGCGAATAGCGCTTCCAATTCGAGCATATTCATCATCACTCAGAAACCGCTCTCGTTTCCCTTCTTTGAACTTCTTAATCCCGTGTACCGGATTGGAGGTGCAGTACCCCTGCTGGATGGCGAACGTGAAGATGGCACCGAGCAATTGGCGGGTCCTGTTCGCGGTCCCGCCCCCTCCCTTGAATACTGCCCGTCCACGCGGCTTCGTTTTAACGTTCTTTGGCTGGTAACCAGACGCGACCTGATTTACGAATTTCACAATGTCTGGCTGGGTGATTGTGTCAATCTTGCGCCTTCCAAGAATAGGACGGATGTGCCGCTCCAGCCGATACTTGTCGGAACTGATCGTTGACGCTTTTTTGTGCCCGCACCCGAGCTCAAAATATTCATCGCATACCCGGGAGAGTGTAGGCCGCTTATTGCTCTGCTGACGCTCCTTGGATGGATCACCCCCTTTTGCGACCTCTCCGAGCTTAATCTGGGCTTCTTTCCGAGCCTGTTGGAGAGTCAGGTGACCATGAAGACCAAGCTTGTAACGTCGCGTCTCTGAACCGGCGCGATATTGGATGACATACACTTTACGTCCGGATGGATAGACACGCACACCGAAGTTCGACATCTGTGCATCCCAGACAAAATACTCGGACCTCTTAGCTTGAAGACCGTCGATTGAGGTTTTGTTCAGCCGCGTTCCCATCAGTGTGTCTCCTGTCGTCACAAATTCCGGAAGCAATCCGGAAGCAAACGGAAGCAGTTTCAGGCTATTTCGATGACACAGGAGGAATCGCAGAGTCAAGCCAACCCATTGACTTTGCTATCAAAAAGAGCGCTGAGGAATAATGAGCAATCATGCCCTGGAGGCGCTCCGAAGGCAGAGGTCACACGTTCGAATCGTGTCGGGTGCACCATTTCTGTTCAAAAGTGGGCACCATTGACGGTGCAATAGGCTGATCGTCGCTCCACACTGCCCGCGGTCCTAACTCGCGTTGTCGTCGTCCGTTCCCGCATATCGCCGTCTGTACTGCGCCGGGGTGATGCCCGTGTGCCGCTTGAAAACCCGCCGGAACGTATCGACATGCCCGAGCCCGGATGCTGCCGCTGTCTGCTTGGGGTGACTTCCTGCTTCAAGCATTTTACGTGAAATATCGATACGCACGGCCTCCACCCAGGCTGCCGGTGTTTGCCCGATTTCCCGCTGAAAGAGACGGACGAAATGTCTCGGACTCAAACCGGCCCGTCGTGCCAGTACCGCTGTCGTGGCGTCCTGCGCCGGATTGGCCAGCACCCATCGCTGAATTTCCTGAAGAGCGGATCGACCGGAAACACCGACCTCTCCGCTGCGGCTGAATTGAAGTTGCCCGCCGGGGCGTTTGAAAAACATCACCAGTTGAGAGGCGACCCGTTTCGCTACTTCGCGGCCCAAATCCTCTTCAACCAATGCCAAAGCCAGGTCGAGGCCCGCTGTCACACCGGCAGCGGTTCGCACTTTTCCATCGCGGACATGAAGCGCATCAATTTCGAGTTGGATGTGCGGGAAAAGATGTTTCATACGAGCTGCAACGGACCAATGTGTGGTTGCCCGCTTACCATCCAAAAGCCCGGTCGCACCCAGCAATATTGCACCAGTGCATACTGAACCGAAACGGCGACACGCGGGCGCATGATATGCAATGCATTCGACCAGGTACGGGTCAGGCTCATCGTGCGTCAGGTGCGGCGCGCCGGCGACAAGCATCGTATCCAACCGGTGGCGACCCTGCTTGTGGAGAACCGTATCTGCGAGGATCCGCAAGCCCGATGAACTCACAACAGGGCCGGGCTTAACAGCTATCACCTCTGTCCGGTAAACCTCCTTTCCAAATTGGATATTGGCCTCCGCGAACACATCCAATGGTCCAGCGACATCAAGCATCTGAACGCCCGGCATGGCGAGGATACCAATCTTCAAAGGTCTTTTCCGGTGTCTCATGATAAAGCGATATGTCCACATTTGTAGCTTCACGACAATAGAGGACATTTGCCTCACTGCCTATGTTGGCTCCACCACAAACGGAGTTTCAAAAATGGCAACAAACAACCTTGTAAAAGTACCCGACAGCCGCATCGCCCGCGAGGTCACAGAAATCGTTCGCGATACAGCAGGCGAGCTGCTCTTCAACCACTCAAGCCGGGTTTATCTTTTCGGTGCTTCGGCCGGTGTGCAGCGCAGTCTCTCCTTCGACAGGGAGTTGCTGTATACGGCCGCAATGTTTCACGACATGGGGCTCACAGAATGCCATCGCAGTTGCACCGCGCGCTTCGAGGTCGACGGGGCCAATGCTGCACGCGATTTCCTGAAACGGCACGGCATATCACGAAGCGAGATTGATATTGTGTGGACAGCGATTGCGCTGCACACAACACCGGGTATTCCCGAGCACATGCACCCCGTCATCGCCCTAGTTACCGCAGGTGTTGAAATGGATGTTCTGGGCTTAACATTCGATCAATATACGGACCATGAACGCGAAGCGGTTGTAGATGCTTTTCCGCGGGGGACCAATTTCAAAGAAGAAATCATTCAGGCTTTTTACGATGGCATCAGACACAAGCCGGACACCACATTTGGAAACGTGAAAGCAGATGTGCTCACGGACAAAGATCCACGTTTTCAACGCGTGAATTTTTGCAGCATCATTCGGCACTCGCCGTGGGCAGGGTAAGCTGATCGGCGTCGCGTACCATTGTTTTCAGGCGCTGAACGCTGGGAATTTCGATGCGTCCATAACCAAGCCTGACAAGGCCTGCGGCCTGGATTTTTTTGAGAGCCTTGCCTGCCGCCACACGGGATACGCCCAGCATAAAGGCAAGATCTTCCTGTCTGCATTCAACACTCGCGCTTGCTGTCCCCGGTTCTACCGATGCCAACAGCAAGCGCGCCAGGCGGACCTGAAGGGACAACCGCCGCTGCGCATCCATGAATTCCATCATCTCGTGATTGCGGAGCAGAGTCAGCGTCAGCAGCCCTCGCGCAATAGCCGGGTCAGCATCAAATAATCGGGCAAACGGCTTCGCCTTTATGAAAGTGATTTCGGACGGGCCTTGCGACCAGAGCGTGTGAGACCGCGGCAGCCCCGCAAACAGGGTATATTCTCCAAATGTTTCACCAGGGCGCAGAAGCGCAGAGATAACAAAGGACCCATCAAGACCGATATTGCCTGCAATCACCTGGCCGGCCACCACGATCGCGAGGCCCGCATTCGTATCCCCGCGCTCCTGAACGATCTGTCCGTCGGCATATTTCCGGGCAGAGCCTGCCGCCAGCAAACGGTCCATCGTGGCTGTGGGCAACAGGTCCCGCAATGTTCTGGTTGGGGGCCGCAGTACTTTCATAAGCCGGTCCTGAAATGTAACTTGTTTGCATTTTAAGCGTGTTGCGGCAGCTAAAGTCAAAGCCTCTTTCAAACTCAGCCCGCGAGGAGTAGCCAGCCATGAAAGTCTGGGGTGTTTCCGTTTCCTATTACACAGGCAAACTTGAAGCCTATCTTCGCTACAAAGGGATCGCTTATGAGATGCAGCATCCATTTGCGGACCAGGCGCGCATACGAAAGCTCGCGGGAGCGGTACAGGTCCCGATCGTTGAGCGGGAGGACGGGCGCTTCATGTCAGACAGCACGCCGACCATCCAGCAACTTGAAAGAGAGTTTCCTGCGCGACCGGTCTTCCCTACAAACCCCGTCGCCCGATTTATCGCGCTTCTGATTGAAGACTATGCCGACGAATGGCTTTGGCGCTCTGCCATGCATTATCGCTGGAGCTATGAACATGATCGCGAGCTTCTGTCCCGCATTCTGGCAGATGAGGTGACAACCCACCTCCCCCTCCCCCGTTTTGTTCGGCGGTATCTGGTCAAAAGGCGGCAGCGGACCCGCTTTGTGCTTCAGGACGGCGTCACGGACCAAACGCGACCACACGTTGAGGCCGGCTTTTTTAATGCCATGGATGGTATGCTCGCCATGTTGAAAAACAGACCTTACCTGCTCGGCCAGACGCCATCCATTGCAGACATTGGCCTCATGGGGCCAATGCTGCGTCATTTCGGCCAGGATCCCACCCCTGCCGCCATCATGCGCAATGAATGGCCAGCGATTGCTGAATGGGTCGCCCGTGTCTGGAATGCGGGCACGATGTCGGGAGACACGAGCCTGCTTGAGACGGTGCCAGCCGATGCCGCCCTTCTGCTGAAAGAAATCGCCGAGACCCATATTGTGCAATTGCGCGAAAACGCTCTCGCTTATGGGCGCGGACAACGAACGTTTGAGATGCAGGTTCAAGATTTCCACTACCAAAACCTGCCAGTGTCCCGCTACCGGGTTTATTGCCTGGAACGTTTGCGTGAAGAATTCCACGCGCTGAGCCCGGACCAGCAAACAGACGTCCGATCACATTTACCGCAAGCTGAATACGCGCTTCTGTGGGAGGCGGATGTGGCAGCGACCTCTCTCTATGACGTAGACCGGCAGGCCCCGTTCAACAAAGCGATCAATGTATTGCCGTAATATTTACGCCACCGCCGGGCGGCCGACTGAATAATAGACCATTCCAGCCTCCACCATTTCCGGCAAGGTGTAGATATTGCGCAGATCGACAATCAAAGGCCGCGTCAGAAGTGATTTCACGCGCTGCATGTCGAGCAGCCGGAACGCATTCCACTCGGTAAAGATGAGCAGTGCTGACGCGCCCTCCATGACCGTGTAAGGATCATCGCCCCAGGTGATATCTGCCAGCAAGCGCGCTGCCTGTTCCATCCCTTCCGGATCGTAGGCCCGAATGGAGGCACCTGCCTGTTGCAACAGGGGAATGATATCAAGGCTCGGCGCATCGCGCATGTCGTCTGTATTGGGCTTGAATGTCAGCCCCAGCACGGCGAGCGTTTGCCCTTCCACACTGCCGCCACAGGCTTGAATAATCTTCTGGGCCATACGACGCTTGCGCTCGGTGTTGGCTGCAATCACGGCCTCCACAATCTGCGTCGGTCGTCCGACCTTGCGCGCTGTATCGACGAGAGCCAATGAGTCCTTCGGGAAACAGGAGCCACCAAACCCCGCCCCGGCCTGCAGAAATTTCTGCCCGATACGGGTATCAAGGCCAATCCCCCGAGAGACATCCTGCACGTTTGCGCCCGTTACCTCGCAAATGTCTGCAATCTCGTTAATGAAAGTCACTTTGGTCGCCAGGAATGCATTCGCGGCATACTTGATCAGCTCCGACGTGGTGCGTCCTGTCATCACGATCGGCGTTTCGCTCAAACCCAGGGGGCGATAGATCGCGCGCATCACGGTTTCGGCGCGTGCAGCCTCTGTCCCCACCACCACACGATCAGGTTTCATGAAATCATCAATGGCGGAACCTTCGCGCAGAAATTCGGGGTTGGAGGCAACGTCAAAATCGGCCTCCTTGTTTCCCCGCGCGATAATAGCCTCCACTTCCTCACCCGTGCCAACAGGGACGGTCGATTTGTTGACAATGACGGTATAGCCCTTCAGACGGGGGGCCAGTTCCGCTGCAACGGCATAAACGGCACTCAAGTCCGCACTTCCATCTGTCACGCTGGGCGGTGTCCCCACCGCAATAAAGACTGCATCACAATCACCGATATCGGCGCCTGCCCAATTGGCAAATGTCAGCCGACCGGCAGCGACATTCTTTTTTACCAGTTCTTCAAGGCCCGGTTCGTAGATCGGTATTTCACCCGCCGCCAGCCGCGCGAGCTTGGCATCATCATTGTCGATGCAGATGATCTCATGCCCGAGATCTGCAAAACACGCGCCCGTGACAAGGCCGACATATCCGGTTCCGATCATCGCAAGGCGCATTCAGAGGTCTCCCCTATTTCTCAACACCGCCTGCTTTACGCATTTTTTGTGACGAAATACATACATATCTTGAGAAATCTGGCTACTTGACGCAGGGGGATACGCCCTTTGATCCAAAGTTCACCTTGATGCCCCGTCTTGCCGATACATAAACACTTCCTCTCACTTGGTATCCCGTATTTACTATTTTCTTGCAATTGACAATCTGTCACTTTTTACTGGTTCTCATAAACATATGAAAAAACGACGCTGACGCGTCAAAACTTTTGGGAGTTTGAAATGACGGACCAGACCAACCCGGCGGTGGATTTCGACGCCAAAGCATTGCGCGAAAAGTACAAAGCAGAACGCGACAAGCGCATCCGCACAGACGGCAATGAACAATATCTGGAAATGAAAGGGCAGTTTGCCCAATACAATGAAGATCCTTATGTCGCGCCCGGTTTTGAGCGCGCCCCGCTGACCGACGAAGTCAATGTCGCCATTATCGGGGGTGGCTTTGGTGGCCTTCTGGCAGGTGCGCGTTTGCGGGAAGCCGGCATTGAAGGCATTCGCATGATCGAGAAGGGCGGCGACTTTGGCGGCACCTGGTACTGGAACCGCTATCCAGGCGCGGCATGCGACATTGAATCTTACGTCTATCTGCCTTTGCTGGAAGAAACCGGTTTCATGCCCAGCAAAAAATACTCGCCCGGCCCCGAGATCCTTGCGCATAGTCAGCGTATCGCCAAACAGTTTGGCCTTTACGACAATGCCTGCCTGCAAACTGAAGTAACAGAGATCCGCTGGGATGAGGATGCAGCCCGATGGCTCATCAAAACCAACCGGGGCGACGCCATGAAGGCCCGGTTTGTCATTATGTCGAACGGGCCTTTGCATCGTCCCAAGCTGCCCGGCATTCCCGGCATTGAAAGCTTCAAAGGCCATTCCTTTCACACGAGCCGCTGGGACTATGCTTATACGGGTGGTACATCGGAAGGTGGGCTGACAGGGCTGAAGGGCAAACGGATCGGTGTCATCGGTACCGGGGCAACTGCCGTTCAATGCGTGCCACACCTGGCCGCCACCGCCGATCAGCTTTACGTGTTCCAGCGCACGCCTTCGTCCATTGATGTCCGCAATGACCGGGAAACCGACTGGGACTGGGCCAAGACGCTCAACGCCGGGTGGCAACAGGAACGTATGGATAATTTCAACGTTCTAGTGTCCGGTGGGTTTGCTGCTGAAGACCTGGTGAATGACGGTTGGACCGAGATCATCCGGAACCTGCTTTTTATTGCCAGCCAGGGTGACAACAAAGACCTCTCTCCAGCCAAGCTGGCGGAGATTGCAGAGCTTGCCGACTTCCAGAAAATGGAACAGGTCCGCTCCAGGGTTGATGAGATTATCAAAGACCCGGCCGTCGCAGAGGCCCTGAAACCCTGGTATCGCCAGTTCTGCAAGCGGCCCTGCTTCCATGATGATTATCTGCCTGCTTTCAACCGGCCTAATGTGCAACTTGTCGATACAAACGGACAGGGCGTCAGCGCCATCGACGAGACTGGCGTGATCGCCAACGGCGAGCATTACGAAATTGATTGCCTGATTTACGCGACCGGCTTTGAAGTCGGCACGGCCTATACACGCCGCTCCGGTTATGAACTTTACGGTAAAGGCGGGCTGAGCCTGAGCGATGCCTGGGGCGACGGGGTGCGCAGTTTGCACGGCCTGTTCGTTCGCGACTTTCCCAATGTGTTTATTCTGGGGGGACCGCAGGCAGGTTTCACCGCCAACTATCCTCATCTCCTCAATGAGCAGAGCCAGCACATTGCCTGGCTCCTGAACGAGGTCAATGCCCGGCAGGCCCGTGCGCTTGAACCTTCTGCCGACGGCGAAGCGGCGTGGGTGGCGACCATCAACAAGAAGGCGGCCTTGCGCACCAAATTCCTCGAAGAGTGCACACCAGGCTATTATAATAATGAAGGTAAGCCCGCCGAGCGCAGTGGCCAGAACGGGCCTTATGGTGGCGGATCGCCCGAATATTTCGAGATCCTGAAAAACTGGCGGGAAGCCGGTGAGCTTGAAGGCCTGCAGCTTCATCAGGCCTAGAGGAAAGGTAGATAAGCCCCACCATCTTCGGTGGGTGCGCCTCTCTTTGGCGCTCAACGACCTCATATCAGGCCCGTTGAGCGCTGCCCCCTTCTTCCTCTAACATAGCCGGATGCTTAAGCTGGCGAGCGACGATATTGTCCTTCATGTGCTGCCCGACCGGGGCGGCGGGCTTATGAAATTTGAAGCCTTTGGCCGGCAGGTCCTGCGTCCGGGCAAAGGGCTTGCCCCTCACCCCACCGAGCTTGCGGGTTTTGTCCTCGTCCCCTTTTGCAACCGTATCGCCGATGGCCGCTTACCCGGACATGCGCCCCTCAAGCCCAATCTGCCGAAAGAACCTCATGCCATTCATGGTGAGGGATGGCACGCACGCTGGAAGATTGCAGAGGAAAGTGCAAACGCCGCATTGTTGTCGCTTGACTATGTCCCCTCGCCTGGCCGATGGCCCTGGGCATTTTCTGCAACGCAGGAATTCCGACTTGAGGGACAAAAGTTCCATCATACGCTTTCGGTAACCAATCAAGCGCAAGAGCCAACGCCCGCCGGGCTTGGCTTTCACCCTTACTTTTCCTACCGCCGGGGCGACCTGCTTAAAGCGTCGATCAAAGGTGTCTGGGAGAGTGACGAAGCACGTCTGCCCAATCGGCATGTTCTGATTGACGATGAAAAATATTGGCCGCGGGGGCGAATTGATGAGGCGGCAACGCTCGACCATTGCTTCACCGGGTGGGACGGACAGTTGCAGATCACGCGTCGTGACATCACCATTCAGGTGACAACAAGCGGCAACCTTCCCTTCCTGCACATCTACGCGCCCGCCGGTGAAGCCTTTGTCTGCCTTGAGCCCGTGTCACATGTACCCAACGCCATCAACCTGATGGATGCGCCCCCGATGACCCGCCTGATGCCCGGGGAAACGCTGAGTGCGTCGCTTACCTATGATGTCAGTCTGACTTGATGCTACTTGCCCAGATCGATTTCAAGCGATGAGATGGCGTTGACGAAATTGTTTGGCGCCTGCGTCGTCTTGCCGGTCCAGCGCACATTGGGGAAACGATCGAGTATCCGCTCATATGCCACTTCAAGTTGCATGGCCGCAACGCGCTGCCCCAGGCACACATGAGGGCCCATGCCAAATGCCAGATGATCGTTCGCATTTTCCCGACCGATCATGAACTGATCCGGGTCCTTGAAAACCGACGGGTCACGGTTTGCGGCTCCGTAATACATAATGACTTTCTCGCCGGCAGCTATCTTCTGTCCCGCGATCTCCGCCTCCTGTTTCAAGGTTCGGCGCATATGGATGACGGGCGAAACAAGACGAAGTGCCTCGGGCACCATCTGGCGAATGAGGCTCGGATCGTTCAGCAGACGCTGCTTCTGTTCCGGGAACTCGGTGAGCAGCTTCATCGTGCCCGACAGTGAATTTCGGGTCGTGTCATTGCCTGCAAAAATAATAAGGAGCCAGGCACCATCCAGAAATTCCTGCGGCAATGGCTCATCATCCAGCTTTGCCTGTGCGATGGCTGTCAGCAGGTCTTCGCGCGGATTGCGACGCCGTTCCTGTAAAATCTTTTCACCAAAGCGAAACATCTGACGGACATTCCAAAGAAATTTGGCGAGGAAAAGAGGGCTGATGCGACGGCCTTGCGCACTCTCGGCAAACATGTGCCCGGCAAGCTCAAGGTAATGCATCCATCGGATGACTTTAGGACGATCTTTTTCATCCACACCCATCATCTCGCACAGCGTAAAGAGTGGGAGTTGCTCTGAGAAGAGCGGGACCATGTCGACGACCGGGCCCTTTTTTTCCATCACATCCAAAAGCTGATCGACTTTCACTTCGACTTTTTTCCGCAGTTCAGCGATATAATCCGGCGTGAAGAAAGCCCGATGCTGCATGCGTAAGGGCACATGATAAGGGCGGTCGAGGCAGATCAATGTATTGAGCGCTGCGCCATGCAGACGGACATGACGTTTTCCCGGCGGACCGTAGGCCATATTGATGCCGCCAAGCTGAGAGGAAAACGTGTCCGGGTCCAACTCAATGCGTTTTACATCTTCATAACGGGTGATTGCCCAAAAGCCCGCCGCATGCGGTACAGGGGTCCAGGCGACCGGAGCTGTTTCCCGCAATGTGCGGTAGTAATCAAATGGTTGACCACTCGTAAAAGCCGTATTGCTCGCCAGATCGAAACCTGTCGGCGTTTCGTACACGCGCGCATATTGTGGCTTTGCGTCAACAATATCGTTTAACGCTGTTTCGCTGACTGGTTGTAGCATTTTGACCCCCGAGGCTGACCGATCAAAACTCTACTGTAATTTACTGGTTACACAACCAAAATGTTAGTTACCTGCGCGGATGTGAACTTGCTGCCCATGCGTGTAGACGGCACGTACCCGGAAATGCGGACAAAAGAAAAGGGAAGAAGGTGCATCCCTTCTTCCCTCAACATTCAACGGGCCAGTGGTCCGTTCAACCCGCTTTAAAGAAGCGCCAAGCCAACAGCTGACGTCTTGCCGTTGCGGCCTGTCTCCAGCTCATATGAAATCTTCTGATTTTCATCGAGCGCGGCAAGGCCTGCTTTTTCAACGGCAGAAATATGTACGAAAACGTCTTTGCCGCCATCTTCCGGCTGAATAAACCCGTAGCCTTTGGTCGGGTTGAACCATTTGACTGTACCAGTCGCCATGTCTTTCTCCATTTCGGCACCTGCATGCCGATCGTCTAAATTCGCACAGACTGTCTATGCGTCGCGTATCAAATAGTCATTGGAGAAGCAGCGTGGCCAATTGGCTTGTCACCAATATGAACCGGGAGCCGGCATCATGCCCCAAAGCAAATTCGATGCTTGATAAAATGGTGCCTTCTTACGTTCTTGGCAAGTCAAGAGTCGAAATTCTGATGCTGGAAATGACAAAACCCTGTTTGGGACAAGGCTATTTTACATATTCATGCTGCTTATTTTACCAAACATTTATCTTGTTTTATCGACGACGTCGCTTTGCAGCATCTGCTTTCTGATCATCATAGAGTGACGCAATTACGTCCATAAACGGCTCCCGCCCCCCGGCAAAATAGGGCGCAACCAGACTGAGTATCTGGTAGACGCCTCCATGAATAATGTCCGGGCCCGACGCTTCGGGATGGCGCACCGCCTCAAAGTTCAACCAGTACGTAAGCAACATGGTCAGACGCTCCGCCAATTGAGGCACTTCGTCCTTACGAATGTCCAGGACCCCTTTGTCCGACAGGCTTTTGATCATGGACGCCGATGTGGCCTGTTTCCGGGCCAACAGATCCTGGAACCGTACATTGAGCGCCGGGTAGCGGGTCAACAGGTCTGTCAGATTTCGATAGAAGAAGCGGAAATCGAAAATCTCTTCAAATACGATATAGAAATAGAGCCAATTGTCCTCCGGCTTCAGAGGGCGCTCCACCGGCGCGGTGAGCACGATCCGCATTTCTTCTTCAAAACTCTCATACAGAGCCGAGATCAGCGCGTCTTTTCCCTTGAAGTGATAATAGAGATTACCCGGCGAGATATCGACCTGATTGGCGATATCCACGGTCGACACGTTGGTTTCCCCCTCTTCGTTAAAGAGGCTCAGGCTGGCTTGCAATATGCGGTCTCGTGTCTTCATGGGAGACACCGCCAATCAGGCTTGAGAAGGTTTGGCAGGGCGGGAGGGACGCGCGGCTTTTTTGGGCACCGGCTTTTTGCGGGCCGCCGCTTTCTTTCCGGGAGCGGCCGTTTTGCCTGTCGTCTTTTTGACCGGCGCTTTAGGTGGCTTTGTCTTTTTCGGCTTTGTATCTGCGGCCAAAGCCTCCACCAGACGGTCCAATTTGGCTGAGAGAACCACCACTTCTGCCGCCAGACGATCCACCTTTTCCTCCAGACCATTTCCGGGCTGGTTCAGACCCAGCATATCCCTCATGCGCGACAGACGATCCTCCATCGACAGGGAGACTTCAGCGCTTCGCTTTATACCCTCAGCCCGCACATCCGCACTGAGTTTGCCGAGTGCGCCCAGCTTTTGTTCCAGGTCCGAGCCGCGGGTCACCAGCTCTTCAAAAAATTTTGTGGTCTCTTCACTCACCTGCGCAACCCGGCGGTTTACCTTTTCCTGTGTCTCATCAACCGCCTGACCATAGGCCCCCACACCTGCCAGCCATATCTGGCGCGCGAGATCGCTCGCAAGATCTACCGGTGACTTTGCGCGGGGCGGTTCATTCTTATCCGCTGACTTTTTATCCGATGGTTTATGGGCCATTTGTCCCTCCGTTCCCCCTACCGCATGCACTCGTTCGCCGATGGCATATTCCACAGACTACCTTAACGCGTTCATTCCGCGATACCAGTGGGCTGCCGGCAAAAACCTGACGGCAACAAAAAAAGCCCCGCAGGGTATATGCGGGGCTTTTCAGGAGCATGAGTTACGCGTCAACCGGAGCGGACACGCCACTCAGCTCACGCACGCAAAGCTATTAAGCAGCTTTGCGGGCCGGGGTCTTGCGAGCAGCTGGCTTCGCCTTTGCGGCACGGCTCAGCGCGTTAACTTTTTTCGTCAGAGCTTCAACTTCAGCTTCCAGTTCGCGAACACGCGCTGACTTGAAAGGTGTGATCTGCGGGAACTGGCCCAGCTCTGGCATTTCAGGCAACTTCGGCAATTCCGGCAAGGAGTCGCGCAGTTTCTTGATACGCTCTTCGACTGAACCGTTCGTGTCGATGCGCACATCCTTGAGCGCCTTGCGTGTGTCTTTTTCCACAATCGCACCGCGATCAACCAACTCATCAAAAAGCTTGTTGGCTTCAGCGCGGGCCGTGTCTACACGGGAAGCTGTCTCGTCAAACAAGCGGCCATAAAAGCCGAGGCCTGCGAGCCAGATGTCGCGTGCGAGCGGCAGTTTCGCTTCGGATTTTGCTTTTGCTGCCTTGCTTGTCTTTGTTGTCTTACGGGTCTTCGTCGCCATGATGATCTCCTTGATCCAGGGTTAGAGACCCTGCTTGCATTTGAGGGATGCAGGTGGCCGGGTCTTGATTGGCCCCTTGATAGGACAGGAGATCTAGAAAACGCATACTAATTCCAGTGCCGCGGGATTCTGCCAGTTTTTCACCCTGTATGACCGGTTTTCGGCTGGTCTCGGGCGTTGCCTTGTTACAAGCTGTTACAAATGAACCGGAGGGAGCTGATGCTTCTTCCTTTCACGACGGCAAATTGTCTTTAGGATCGCCCCCGAACAAAGCCCAGCCACAAGAGGCCACAAAAACCATGACAAGCGCATACGAAGAACAAGCCACCCACGAGCAACCAGGCGGGCATCTGACCGTTACCGGCAGCACCCCGACCGGGTTCCGCGGCATGTTTGGCTGGTTTATTTATGACTGGGCGCTCAATCCGTATTTTATCCTGATCAATATTTTCGTGTTTGCGCCCTATTTCTCTTCTTCGGTTGTCGGGGACGATATTCGCGGCCAGGCGATCTGGGGTTATGTTCAGGCAACTGCCGGTATCTCCATTGCGCTCCTGAGCCCGTTCTTTGGTTCACTTGCCGATGCGGCGGGGCCGCGAAAACCAGGTATTTTCGTTTTCACGCTGCTTGCCTTCGCGGGCATGTCGCTGCTCTGGTTTGCCGCGCCGGGGGACCCTTCTTCCGTGGTCATCGTGATTGTTGGCGTGGTCATTGCGGCGACCAGTCTTGAGTTTGCCATCGTTTACCACAATGCCATGCTGCCAGCGCTGGTTTCCAAACGCCGGATCGGTACGCTTTCCAGCGTCGGCTATGCGATCGGCTCAGCGGGCGCCATTCTCTCTTTTGCCGTGTGGTTGTCTCTCTTTGGGCTGCCTGAGGTTACATGGCTTGGGCTCGACAAGACGGCTGAAGAGCATAACCGCATTGTTGGCCCCCTTTCGGGGTTGTGGCTGTTAGTGTTCGCCATTCCGTTTTTTCTTTTCACGCCAGACCAACCGCGCACCGGGCTCCGACGCATGGATGCCGCCAAAAAAGGCGTAGCGATGGTGGTCGGCACGGTCAAGAAACTGCCGCATTACAAGAACATCGCGATCTACCTTGCCGCCCGCATGATCTATTATGATGGTCAGGCCGCCGTGTTTATTTTTACCGGTGTTTACGCGAAAGGTATTTTCGACTGGCCGACGACGCAGATCGGCTTTTACGGCCTGATTATCATTGTCTCACAGATCCCCGTCACAATCTTGGGGGGCTTGGTTGATGACCTGCTCGGCTCCAAAAAAACAATCGTCGGGGCGGTCTCATGTTTTGCGATCGGCCTTCTCTTCATGGTTGGTACAACAACTGAAACGGCGGCGTTTTTCATACCGGTCAGCCTCGATCCCATTGTTGCCACCAATTTCGTCGGCGAAGCTCTCAACGCAATGGGTTTTGATACGAGTGCGGAACGATGGTTCCTCGCGCTTGCAACACTGACCGGCACTTTTGCCGGCCCCTCCCTTTCGTCCAGCCGCACCATGCTCGCGCGCATCGCGCCGCCCAGCATGATGGCCGAGTTTTATGGTCTCTATGCACTTTGCGGTAAAGCCACGAGCTTTCTTGCGCCCCTCACTGTCGCGATTGTGACACAGGTAAGCGAGAGCCAGCGGACAGGGCTCGCCAGTGTTCTGATCTTCATGGTGGTGGGTTTGCTACTGATGTTCTTTGTGCGTGAAGAACAGTCTGCCGCCCACACGCACTAGGATCTTCCACTGCCTTATCTTGTCTGGCTGATATTGAAAGAGGATGGGGTCTCAGCCCCATCCTTTTTTATGCGGGCACCAAAGCCCTGTTGAGGTCTGATGACAAGGTTTTCGCTGCCAACAGGAAGTGCAGCGCGCCCCAAAGACCCAGCGGCGTCATTGCCAAAAGCGCATAACGCAGTGATTCAATGCCATAAGTCGGCTCAAGCAAATCACTCAAAACGCCCACTGCCTGTGGCCCCAGACCCAGACCGATAATGTTCAGAATAAACAAGAGAAGGGCCGATGCCGCCGCCCGCATCTTGAGCCTCGCAAGACCCTGGGTCATGGCAAGACTTGGCCCCAGATAGAGTGAGCCTGCCGCTGCAGGCACGATGAAGAGACCGAGGGCGAGGCTCAAGTCTTCAACCAGATAAACTGCAAACCCGAACGGGAAAGTCGCCGCACCGGCGATGGCGATCACCCACATATACCAACGCACATCCTTCTGGCCGAGACGATCGGCAATGACGCCCGCACCAAATGTACCCAAACCACCTGAAATGCCGATAATCAATGAGAGAGCCAAACCGACATCGCCAACGTTCATGTTGTGCGACCGGATCAGAAAAGGTGGAAGCCAGGCGACCGCCCCGTACCCGACGAAAGAGACCAGGGTTGCCCCTGCCGCAATATGACGGAAAGAGGGCTGGCTCAGGAGAAAACGCAGAACTTCCATAATTGTGGGTGCAATCTCGTGCTCACTGCCAGCAACGCGCCCCTCCGAATGGCCACGCGGCGGCTCTCTCAATGTCAGGCGCACAAGAATCGCAAGCAGTAATCCAGGCAAGCCCACAACAAGAAATGCCACGCGCCAGCCGTACCAGGCTGCCACATACCCACCCACCAGAAAGCCGATGAAAATGCCGATGTTTACGCCCAGCGAAAAGACAGCGAGTGCTGTTGCGCGCGTCTTGGGCTCGTACATATCCGCGATCATGGAGTGCGAGGGCGGACTTGACCCGGCCTCACCCACGCCCACAAGAATACGCGCGACCATCAGTTGCCAGAAACTTGTCACGAAATAGCACGCAGCCGTCATGCCGGAGAAAATGGTCATCGCGGCTGTGATAACATTGCGCCGGTTGCTCCTGTCCGCCAGCATTGCAATCGGCAGGCCGAGCGTTGCATAAAAAATACCAAACGTCGTGAAAAGCAGACCCAGCTGGGTATCGCTCAGATTGAGGTCCACCTTGATCGGTTCCAGCAGGATCGAGAGGATCTGCCGGTCGACATAATTGGCTGTGTACACGATTGTCAGCAGCACAAGTGCATATGTGCGGTAAGCTGGCGTGATGACAACACCGCCGCCACCTGCTTCTGTCGCCGGTCCCTCTTGTGTTTCGGCCATTTGTCCCCCCGAATATTTATCTGCCCTCGCAGGCCTGATTTTTGTTTTCCGAAGGTAACAGGGAACATCGTTTCTAGAAAGTGATCAGAAAAAAGGCCGCCCGAAGGCGGCCTTAAGTTGCTGAGTATTGAGGCATTCTATCGCGTGTCTACCACTCGATCCGTTCAATCCCCTCGAAGGTAATCTCGGACCCGTCTGCGAAAGTGATGGTCCCGCTTGCATCATCCGTCAGATCATAGGAGCCAAGCCCACTTGTATCGATTGAGCCGCTATCCAGTGACAATGTCCAGTCCATGTCGAGGTATCCGCCACCGTTGGCCTGAAGCTGGATCGTATCGGTCCAGCCGCCACCGGAACCACCGATGATCGTATCGTGGTCGTCATTTCCTGTCTGGAAGATGAACAGGTCCGATCCATCATCACCCTTTAACGTGTCATCACCGGCACCGCCAAAGAGTATGTCATCGCCGTTTCCACCGTTCAGTATGTCATTTCCCGCGCCCCCAACCAGGACATCGCCACCTGACCCACCGTTCAAAACATCATTGCCGGTTCCGCCAAACAATGTGTCACTACCATTGCCCCCATTCAGCGTGTCATTTCCGGCGCCTGCGTACATGACATCATTGTTCGAGCTACCGTAGAGTGTGCTGCTGGATGCAGAACCACCCAAGCTGTCCGCAGGTTCCTGTATTACCGTCAATTCGGTTGGCGTACCATCTGATGTGTTGCCGACCAGCCTGATGTCATCAATCGTATACTTCTCATCACTTCCGGTTACGTGTGACTCGAATTCAATGACCAGTGAATCGCCCTCACCAATGTTCTGGAGATTATAGACATCGCCCATACCCTCCTTCCCATTCTGGACCATGAGCTCCGTTCTAACGCCATCGATATTTGCAAATACCTTGAATGTATCGTGCCACTCACCGCTGCTTTCCATTCCGCCAGCTTGAGAAAGCTTGAAGCTGAGGTCGACGTCAGAGCGACCAGATATATCTATGGCTTCACTCTTCCAGATAGTTCTGGATGTGCCATCCCAGGCGTTATCGGTGTTCTGACCAAAGGTATAAGCCCCTGATTGAACACCATGTCCACCCGTAATGTCAGCGCCCGCATCGGACGCACTCCAGGCTGTATCACCGGAATCTACTTTCGCTCCGTTTGACAGGCCGGAGAAATTCTCGCTCCAGAGCAGTGCGCTCGCATCCACGGTCTCGTCTACCGTCAGAGCGATTGACGAGACTGTCGTTTCCGTCGCTCCGTTGGACGTTTCTGTTGCCTTGGCCGTTACAGACAGATCAACCGCGCCATTAAAATGTTCAGGCGTTGTTATTCTGAGCGACGATAGATTCCAGTCAGAGACGTCCGCTGTCGTGGATCCCCCCCCTGATGTAAAGGTATGAGTTCCATCTGACAGGACAGCCCCAACAGGAATGTTCCCGATCAAGAGGGACAGGCTCTCGGAGCCGTCCGTGTCTGAGAGAGCTGCTGAGAGATCCGGTAGATCAATTGGTTGCCCTGCGGCACCATGAGCGCCTTCGTCAATCGTTTCCGTCATACGAATGTTGTCAATCAACATCCCACGACCGGCATCTTCATCGACACCCGCTTCCCGGATTTCAAGGCGAGAGGGATCACCATCACCTGAAAAATTGACGGTGAACGACTGCCAGATCGCATTACCAGACGACGAAGCATCAACAGAAACAGTGTCAACAACTACACCGTCCCAAAGAATTTCGATACGGTTGACACTTGCGTCATATCCCGGACGCCCAGCGTAATCGAATGTCAGCGTATAGTCCGCACCTTCGGCTGTTTCTACCGTCCGATAAATATTGGGCGCATCGTGATAATTGTTTGCAGGGTCAAAGTTCAGCTCTATGTGCGTTGTACCGCCTGCCGTTGACGTCTCCAGTCCTTCACGCACTTCAATTGCGCCATCAGACTCCCATCCACCATACGAACCTGATTTGATAAACCCGTCCGACCCGCTGGCGGAAGCACCTTCCCAGTTTGTGTTGAAAAGCTCTCTTGTTGTGGCACCAATATTCAACGACGGTGCATCAGCGACGGCTGATACATCCAGTGTTGCAGTTGCACTGTCCGTTTCCGTGCCGTCCGAGACTGTGAAAGAGAAAGGTACATTCTCCGCACTCATGTCAGTTGTTGGCGTGAACGTCCAGGTTCCATCTCCATTGTCAGTCAATGAACCAAACGCCGGATCCACGGAAAGAGATGTCACACTCAAGCTATCACCGTTCGCATCGCTGGAGTTTGCCAGCAATTGCTCCGATGTAATGGTGATCGACATGTCCTCGACCGTATTCCCCAGATCAACATCATCCGCCACCGGCCCAGAGTTGAATTCGGCGACGTTGACATGCAAGGCGCTCGTTGTGACGGTGGAAGCGCCATTGGATGCTTCCGTCGCTGTGGCAGAAATCGTCAGATCAAAACTACTTTCCACGACACCGCCACCGTTTACGGACAATGTGTCGGTACTCCAGTTCGTTACGTCAACACTCGTGTTGCCTTCCGTCGCTGTAAAGCTGTTTACACCATCACTGATCGTTACCCCGACCGGAATGCCTGAAACGGCAAGGGCAATCGTTTCAGACCCATCTGCATCGGTTGCGGCTGCAGCGAGGGAGAAAGAGGCTTCACCATCTGCCGCGATCGTGACTTCGCCGGGTTCGTCTGTCGTGCTTAAAAGCTGTCGGTTGCCACCAGTATCCGGCCCCTGCAATTCCAGCTTGAGACCGGCGTGGCCGTAGTTTTCGAAATAGCGAACCTCGATCGTGTGTGCTCCCGCCGGGAGATCAACACTCATCGTTGCGGTTGAATAGCTATGCAACCCATCATGATCGATGACCTGTACGCCGTCGATAAACAAGGCCGCGCCGTCATCAGCGCCGAGATAGAAGGTGTATTCCCCTCCTTCTTCGATGTTGATGTTGCCTTCTATTTTCGCACCGAACGTGTCGTCCGACCCTCCTTCCCAGAAAGATCCCGTGCCGTTCTCGTAATTGATCTCACTCACGAACTCCTGATGTGTGGGCGTGCCATCCCAGTCAATATCGCCAAGTGAACTCAGACCCGAATTGGTGTCAAAATAGGAGGCTGTGAAGCCCGTTGTAATGGACAGCGATGGTGCGTCCGCTACCGCCGTTACATCCAGAACCGCGGTTGCACTCTCGGTCCCCGTGCCGTCCGAGACTGTGAAAGAGAAAGGTACGTTCTCCGCACTCATGTCAGTTGTTGGCGTGAACGTCCAGGTTCCATCTCCATTGTCAGTCAATGAACCAAACGCCGGATCCACGGAAAGAGATGTCACACTCAGTGCATCACCATCCACATCGCTGGAGTTTGCCAACAATTGCTCCGATGTAATGGTGATCGACATGTCCTCGTCCGTGTTCCCCAGGTCCACGGCACCTGCGCTCGGCCCCTCGTTCACATCACCCACGGCAATGGAGAAGGTCTCTGTATAGGTCGCACCGGCCGCATCTGTCGTCGTGACCGTCACATCAACAGAAGCTTCCGCCTCATGATCCAGGCTCACACCGTCCTTGAGTTTGAGTTCGCCACCG
>Ga0189284_100270_pt1 | contig 43574 bp, 36 predicted proteins | sample N32C7minimetaG_FD_130314 | JGI IMG/M metagenome (GOLD analysis project Ga0189284, IMG submission 130314) | Marine microbial communities from the Costa Rica Dome - N32 C7 mini metaG | ecosystem: Environmental > Aquatic > Marine > Oceanic > Photic zone | place: Costa Rica: the Eastern Pacific...
CGCTTTTAAACGCTTTTTTGAGCCTTTTCATTCGTATAATGTGATTATTGGGATGTTATCCGAACCGTTGTTCGCCTAAGCTGTTCGCATAAACTCCGAAAACCCTTCTTAAAATAACATGTTTAGAAGTAATGTCAATTCAGGATGTTAGCGAGAAATGACCGGGATATACTTAACCTTCTTTTTATCGCTGAACGATTCCAACGACTCGTCCTGTGGAGCATTCAAGGCGTAACAGTTCTTTTCTTTCCACACCATAGCGGTTGTCCGGAACCTTGTAGTCACCGTACTCACCATTCGAACGGATGAGCTCGGGTTTTGTGCCGTCAAGCGGATCAACCATAGGGTTCCTGCAGCCTTCATCCGGTGTGGGTTCGCTGGTAGAGGCATCAGCATGAGTGCCCACGAGAAAATGATCAGGCAGTTCAGCGGCCATGCGGGTCGGTGTGTTTGCGCTGAAATTTGAAGTAGCCCACCTGCTGAAGATCAGTAAGGTAATTAACGTTAGTTCGAGGATGTGTAACCTGCTTTTCGGTCTGATGGCTCTAAGTCCATCTGACCGATTGCTTGATTCGAGTACCCACGTCTTTTCCTTATCCTAATCCAACATCCTGCGTCTGCACCATCGATCAGATGGGGTTTCCATCCGATCGAATTCGGGAATGTGTAACCTGCCTCCCAGTCAGATAGATCTTGCGGCTATTCTACCATTCTTTCTCTCGAACTCACGTTAATTAAGGTGATGGTTAGTGAACCCTGACGAATATACTATCTTTTAAATAAAGTCAATTCAGTAGGTTGGCCTTTAGGCAGGGTGTTATCAGGAATCGCCCTGCTTACGGCCTATAAAATAGAGCCCGGTACCGATAGCAATAAAAAGTCCGGTCAGCCAGATGGAATTGAAGCGGACCTGGAACATCAGCCAGATAGAGGCAAGGATGCCGAGAGCAGGGATCACATATCCGCCTTTGAGAATGAAGCGGGTGTTGCCGCGGAATTTGGGGCGAAGTACGGGAACGGCCGCACAGCTGATGATGAACAGAAACAGGCGAGAGAGGACGGTCATGGCTGCTAATACGGTAAAGGAACCCAAGGAGGCTCCTATAAAAGCAAAGATGGCAAAAAACAAAATGGAATTGGCGGGAGTCAAAAATTTAGAGTGCACTTTTCCAAACCATTTGGGTAACGAACCTTCAAAGGAAAGGGCATAAGTGAGCCGTGGTGTGGAGAAGATGGTACTTACCAGGTTTCCGGTTACGGAGGTTACCACACCGATCATAAGAATGATAGCTCCGGTGCTTCCAAACAGGGCCGCGGAGGCATCAAGCAGTGGCGAGGAGGAGGAAGCGAGATCAGGAACGGCGGCCTGTGAAACGAGCTGTATCAGCATATACAAAAGAACGACTGAACCGAGTCCCAGCAAAAGGGCAAGGGGCATATCCCGTTCGGGTCTTTTGGCCTCTCCGGCAGGAACCACGGCTCCCTCAAATCCCACAAAGGCATAGATCAGCAGCAGCGCTGCGGCACCCAGATCGCTCACGGGAGGCACAGCTGTTTCAAAAGTTGGAATCACTTCGGTTCCAAGCATCACCAATCCTCCAAATACTAAAAAGATCAGTACCGAGAATTTGATCACGGTAAAAAGGGCGAGGGAGCGGATGGATTCCACCGAGCCAAGTATATTGATGAGGGTGAGTCCGCCGATGATAACGGCAAGGGAGATCAGGCGGCCGGCACCCGTAGCCGCAGATTCCAAAAAGTAGCCGATGCTATCCACAAGCAATACCGAGTTGGCAGCAAAGGAGATCATCCGGGCCACATAGAACAACCACCCAGCCTGAAATCCGATGAACGGGCCGAAAGCGGCCGTCCCGTATTTGACCGGCCCGCCCGTACCGCGGAAGTAACTTCCCAGTTCTGCAAAGGAGAGAATGACCGGCAGCATCAGCAGGGCACAGATTACGTAGATCCAGACGCTGTATTCTCCGGCTAATTGTGCTGCGCCGCTGGGTAAACCAAAAATCCCTGCCCCGATAAAACCATTGACCACGAGCAGCCACAAGCCCCACAGGCCTAATTTTCGGGGGAGTTTTTCCTCAGATCCTGATGCAGTGACACCTTCTTTTATTTCCATGCGCTGAAGGTATTAAATTTTAATGGGGAAAATTTTGAATGTTAGATGGATTTCGATTAAAACCAACATTCATAATTTCGAATTCCATTTGAAATACGATGGACGATGGACCGATTAGTGATGAAGGATTTTTCGAAGTTATCCCTTGGATGGTTTTACTCCGATAATTTACTTATTCGGCCCCTTGCACAACTAACCCGGATTTTATTACCATTTCTACCGAACGGATATTTTGAATAACATCCAGTGGATTTTTATGCAGTACTATTAGGTCAGCTACTTTCCCTTCTTCTACTGTTCCACGAGTATCTGAGATTCCCAGAACGGTTGCATTTGTGGAGGTAGCGGCTTTAATAGCTTCATGTGGACTCAGGCCTGCTTCAACCAAATAAATAATTTCATCATGAATAAACTTGATTTCAAAGGCCTGATCGGTCCCGGCTGCAATGGGTATGTCTCTGTTATAAGCTTTACGAGTGATCTCGTTCGATAGTTCAATAATGCGCTGAATATCCATTTGTGCCGCAGTATTTGACATGGTCCTATTGGTCACTTTTGTACTATCCACTCTGGGCCTGGTTTTCCATGCAGAAAGAGTAGGTTCAAAGATGACTTTGCGTGCTTTCATGGAATCCAATAATGCCGTAAAAATATCATCATCAGGATTTACTTTTCTGAAGTCGATTCTGGGGATCAGGTTTTTGAGAGCAGCATTAAATTCATCCGGCACGTTTTCTTGTGAAGCCAATAAAATACCCAGTGCATGGGATAAAACATCTACACCTCCATTTACCGCATCTATAGGTTTACTTGGGAATATCGTGGCATGTGACCAAACTTTTAGGTTTTGCCTGTGGGCTTCTTCTGTTATTTGGCTGATCTGCTCTGGAGTTAATGAAGAATAGAGTTTTATACCGGTTACGTCCCATTTTTTGGCATCCGATATGAGTTCTTTGACACTACTTTCTTTTTTTGCCGCACGCATCCAAGGCGCCTCCCCGGGTTGAAAGCCCTGAGCTGCAAATTTGACTCGGGGGTCAATAAAAAACTGAGGGCCAAAGAACGTGGCAGAATAAAAAATGGAAGGGCCTTCGATCTCGCCGGAATCTATTCTCGAAATTAATTGCCTGTAAATTCTGGCATCTCCACCCATATCACGCACGGAAGTAACACCTGAATACAACAGTTTTTTTAAAGTTTCTTCTCGGTTCTGTTTAACGGTTAAATGGACATGTCCGTCGATGAGGCCGGCAGTAAGGAATTTTCCTTTCATATCCATTCTCTTGATGTTTTTGGGTAAGTCTCTTGAGTCGGAAGGAAATATACTTTTGATCAGACCATTTTCTATAAATACGGACATGTCGGGTTGAACTTCAGGATTTACTCCGTCAATGATATTTATATGTTCCATTACAAGGGTCGCAGGTTCAGGTTGGCTTAAAATGCTTGTAGGAAGCCCCGCATATAGCAAGAAAAATGACAGGAAGAGTTTTAGATTCATAGGTTAGCCTTTAGATTTTATAACCGAAATGGTCTGCAATTCAGTAAAAATATTAATGTGATTTAATGACTAAGCGCAAAATTACCCACGAATTCCTGATATGAGCGTGGAGAAAATGATAATGAATGAACGATGAAAATTCTGTAATAAGCAACCCTTTGGTTATTCAGTACCAATTAGATGTATCACAAGTATTGGGAGTTAGAGAATTCCTGAGCTGATACTCTTAGTCTATAGAAGAAATGTTGAATGTTAAATGGGATCGAAGGCCATTTAACATTCAACAGTTAAAATTTCTCATTTCGTTTGAAATGCGATGGACCGATTAGTGATGAACGAGTTTGTCTAAATCAGATCAAGCTATACTCATTCCACTAAAATATCGCCATAGGAGATCATCCGGTTATTGAGGTCAAACAGATAGATCCGTTTCAAGCCACGGGCACTTTCAGGGCTGCCCTCAACTTGAGAAAGCACGCTCGCCGATATTTGAAAATCATATAAACTTTGAGGCAGTGGGTCAAATTCTTCGTAAATCACTCTGCGGTCGCCATCATCAAAAATAATATAGACCAGCAGTCCATTGACAGAACCCTGGGCAACCACATCTAATTGAAACTGAATAATTTGATTGGTGGAAACGGGATTGGGAAAAGGTGGGACCACGTTGATAAATCCCTGAAATCGTGGAGAGGTGCGCCAGTCATCCGGGTCGTTAGATAATATATCCCCGTTATTGGGCGCCGTCTCCGTATAGTTATTGGGAGCTGAGTAAGCTTCCTGCTCAAAATCACGCTGGGCATCATTTCGTGTACAGCTTATTATAGAAGCAAACAAAAGCAGGAATATAACAGAAGAATAAAATTTTGACATAAAAGGCACGAACCGGGGATTCATTACGTTCGAATTTGCAGAAACAAACCGTATCTTTAAGAGCTTAAAAATACAAAAACTTTCACCATAATAATACGATGCTTCATATTGCAGGGATCAGGAATTGTAACAAGATCAGGGACACCAAAAAGTGGATGGAGGAGCATGATGTTGAATTTGAATTTATTGACCTCAAAAAAGACCCTCTTTCCAGGGATGAACTTAAAGAACTCGAACTCAAAGTGGGTTTGGATGTGTTGGTAAATCGGCGGGGACGAAAGTGGAGAGATCTAGGCCTGGCTCACAAAGACCTAACCAGTGAGGAATTGTTCGAGCAGCTTTTGGAGCATCAGACCATGATCAAGCGTCCGGTTCTGCTCAAGGAAGAGTCCGTTTTGGTGGGTTATGATGAAGAATCCTTTGAAGCTTTTATAGCCGGGGAAGAAGAAACCGAATAAGGATTCATCCTAAAACAATCTTATGAAAAGATTATTTCTGCTCCTATTTACAATCCTGTTGGTTGTGCCCGTCTTTGCTCAGCATGACTTCCCCTCCGAAAAAAAAGAACCGCCTGACATGGAGGAGCTGTTCTCTGTGAAGGAAACCTTCCGGTATGAGGTTAAATACGGTTTCTTTAAACTGGGATGGGTCAATGTCCGCCTCCTCAGCGATACGTTGTATCAGGATCAGGAGCGAAAGCATATCCTCACGGAAATTGAGTCGAATGGTTCTATTCCCTTTGTTGGGGATGAACTGGATCAGTATCACAGCTTGTTCTATGTGAATGAGGAGGGACTTCCCGTGGAATCAAAATATTGGAAAGATAATATTGATGAGGAGGAGTATGATGAGATCGAGTATTGGTTCGACCGCGACCTCGGAAAAGTCTATTATAAAGAAGAGGATAATACCCGGGATACCCTTGATCTTGAAGATCCGGCAACCTCAGGCCATCTCATCTTTTATTTCTCCCGGTTGTTTGCCGGCAGTGAAGAGAATTTTAAACTCCCGGTGTATGTAACCAAGAAAAAAGGATATATCTATGGTAAGAATTCCCTTGAGAAGGAGGAGCGGAGGTATGAGCCGTTTGATGAACCTATAATGGCTTATAGGCTGGATGGGTCAACCGAGAATATTGAAGGCCCGTTTGGATTTTCGGGAGATTTCAGGGCTTGGTTCCTGGATGACGATCTGCGGGTTCCGCTGGAGGCAAGGGTGAAGGTATTTTGGGGAAATGTAATTGTAAGAATTATTGATTATACACGCGAAGAACTATGAATAAAGTACTTATCAAAAAGCTGCATCATGCTAAGGATCTGCCATTACCGAATTACGAGACCATTGCCGCTGCGGGGATGGATCTGCGTGCTGCAGTGGATACAGCCATTATCATAAAACCGGGAGAGCGGAAGATGATTCCTACCGGACTCCAAATGGCCCTGCCGGAAGGATACGAGGCACAAGTGAGGCCGCGCAGCGGGTTGGCGATCCGAAATGGGATAACCATGCTGAACACTCCCGGAACCATTGATGCGGATTACAGGGGAGAAATTAAAGTGATCGCTATCAATCTTGGGGAAGAGGATTTTGTGGTAAATCATGGAGACCGGATCGCCCAAATGGTGATCGCCCCGGTTACGCAATTCCCGGTGGTGGAAGTGGATGATCTGGATGAAACGGATCGCGGGGAAGGCGGGTTTGGAAGCACCGGTATAAAATGAATATTCGATATTGAACAGAGGAATATTGAACTCAAAAGAACCTCCAGGCGTCCGCAGCACCTTGGAGCGTTCGATGTTTTATGTGCCGCCCATCACAACGCCTGGAGGTCTTTCAGAGGCACCAAGGTTATTTGAATAATGAAATTATAAAATGAAAAGCTGAAAGCTGCGTGCTGACAGCTGCAAGCTATGCTAAAAAATCTCCGCCCGTATCTTACTCTTATCAAAGAAAACCCCGACTTCCGCCGGCTTTGGCTGGCGCAGTCGGTATCTAATTTCGGGGATTGGTTTGGCCTGTTGGCGCTCTATGCTATCATTAGCCGCTATTCGGATTCGGAGTTTCTGCTGGGTCTGATCATTGTCGTAAAGATGTTGAGCCTGGCTTTTTTCTCTCCTTTTGCGGGTTATCTGGCTGATCGATTCAACCGCCGGAAGCTTATGATCTGGTGTGACCTTCTTCGCGGAGTCGCGGTGCTTGGGATCATCCTGGTTCAATCTGCTGAAATGCTGTGGCTGGCTTATGTGCTCACGGCAGTTCAGATGATGCTCTCCGCTGTATTCGAACCGGCCAAAACATCATCCATCCCCAACGTTACGTCCGAGGCAAACCTCACGAACGCCAACATCATATCTACCGCTACCTGGAGTATTATTTTCACCACCGGAATGGCCATCGGGGGATTTGCAACGGAATGGCTGGGTACAGACCTGGTATTGATTTTAGATTCACTGACGTATGCACTTTCCGCCTGGTTTGTGTATCGGGCTGCCATTCCTCAAACACGCTTATCCAAAGCGGAATTATATCGCACCAGGAATCCTCTTAAAGGAATCAAAGAAGGATTGAGTTATTTACTTAATAACCGCCATATTTTACGGCCTTCGCTGGCCAAAGGAACTTCGACGGTATTTTTAGGCGGATTGGTATATTTATTGATCATCGTGAGTGAAGAAGTGTTGATGATGGGGAGTATTGGCCTTGGGTTGTTGTATGCCGCCCGTGGATTTGGCACGGGGATCGGCCCGATCATAGGGCGACGCTTGTTCAGTGATGAAAAAGACTGGGTTATGGTAATGGGGGTGGCCATAACCTTTTGCGGGTTGATGTATATGGTGGTTGGCCTGGTGAATGAGCTGGTGTTGATGCTGATTTTTGTACTGCTGGCTCATGCGGCATCCGGGGCGAATTGGGTGACAAGTACCGTTCTCCTCCAAAAGCGAACCCAGGATACGTTCCGTGGGCGCATATTCAGTACCGAATGGCTGTTGTTTACCATTGGCAGTTCCATATCCACAACAGCCGCTTCCCTTATTCTTGAGTTTGAATTGATGACGGTAAAACCGCTGATCATGGTTTATGGGGGAATCATGGCACTGGGTGGAATTTTGTGGAGTTTTACTATCACCAAGAACGAAAAAAGCTGGCAGGAAGATTTGTGAATATCGAACATCGATCACGGAACTTCTCAGGATGAATTTTATCAAGCTAATCCGGAATATCTATTCCTTAAGAAAGAACCTCCAAGCGTCCGCGGGACCTTGGAGCGTTCGGTGTACTAAAAAGATTCCTTGCTAATCACCCGTAACGCTTGGAGGTCTTTTCAGACGCTCCAAGGTCGCTTCATCTATTTGACAAAAAAAACGCCGAAGCAGTAAAACTACTTCGGCGTTGGATGTTCTTTATTCCTTGTTCAACGTTCTACTCATCTTCGGGGAGGTTGAAGTTTACATTGGTTTGGTAATCTCCCAGTAAATGCTCAGCAAAGTAATACCATTTCTGTCGCTCGAAGTAGGGCTGATATGGTCCAAAGCAATGACGGCGCCCGGGCAAGATCATCAGGTCAAAACGCTTTCCTGCTTTCACAAGGGCATCGACCAGCCGAAGGGTATTGGCCGGATGTACGTTGTTATCCATATCTCCGTGAACGAGCAGCAGGTGTCCTTTCAGGTTTTCAGCAAGTTCGGCGTTGGTCTTGATCTCGCTTTGAAAGGTGATCACTTCTTTCTCCACCTCAACGCTGTCCTCGTTCATTTCCTTCACGGTCTTTTTAATTTCCGTAACTCCGTGATGGGTTTCTCCCCACCAGGAGTTGTAGATATTATTATCGTGATTACCTGCGGAAGAAACAGCGGCAGTATAGAAATCGGGATAGGAAAGCAGGGCTGCGGTACTCATAAATCCACCGCCGGAATGGCCAAAGATTCCTACTTTATCCTGATTAATAAAAGAATGGCGTGCGGCAAGTTGCTCTATGCCATACTTATTGTCAGCAAGGGGGTAATCTCTGAGATTGTCATATCCATAGGTGTGGTAGTAGCGGGACCTTAAAGGACTTCCTCCACGATTACCAAATGCTACGACTACGAATCCAAGTTGTGCAAGAGCTTGATTTCGGCCGGTATATCCCTGAAGTGAAAAACTGGTTGGGAACGGCTCAGTCTGTGGCCCGGGATATACGTATGAGATGATCGGGTAGCTCTTGGTGGAATCGAAATCGAATGGTTTCCACATTACCCCGTAGATATCAGTGGCTCCGTCCGCTGCTTTTATTTTAAATTCTTCAGGTGCTTCCCAGCCTATCTGCTCAGCAGCCGACATATCCACTTCTTGTAAAGTTAAAGTGACGCGCCCGTTTTGGTCACGAAGAACCGACCGGGTTGGCTCATCCACTCTGGAATAATTATCTACAAAGTAATTGCCTTCATCAGATTCGGAAATACTGTGATTGGCATTTTCAGGGGTGAGGTGTTTGAAATCAGATCCGTCAAATTTCACACTGTAAAGATGTGCGTTGTAGGGATGATCACCGTCACGGCCAAATCCTTCAAAAAAGATACGTTGGGCAGAGGTATCCACTTTCACTACATCACCAACAACAAAATTACCATTGGTAATACGGTTCATGAGATTGCCTTCGGAATCATATCGGTAAAGTTGCCCCCATCCGGTACGCTCACTCCACCAGATGTACTCCTCGCCATCATTCATGATGCCAAGATATTGGTAACTCCAGTTGAAATAAGGTTCACTTGTTTCGCTTATCAGTACCTCCGTCTCACCGGTTTCCGTGTCAGCGATCAAAATATCCATTTTATCGGAAGGCCGGTTCTCGCGATAGATATATAATTTATCGGAGCTGTTTGGCCGGTAATCGCCGGTTTGGTGGTTTCCGTAATTGACACTCAGATCCTGATCTTCCCATTTGTCCGTATCCATCCGTACAAGCTCACGGCTTGTGATGTCAATAACTTCAATATGATCAATCCCGATCTCATCCTCGCCGGGCATTCCGTACTTATATGTTTCCAGTGATGGACGTTCACTCAATACATCGATCACCCAAAGTTCATCCACCTTTCGGGCATCGTTTCTGGAAACCCAGATCTTTTGTTCATCATCGAAGAATCGGGCGCGCGAACGAAGACGTTCGTTGCTGGTAGTATCGCCATGATCGGCCTGATAGCTGAACCACCGTTCCCCATCTTCGGTAAGTTGAATTTCAGTACTATCCGGATCATCAGACCTCATAATGAACAGGTTGTGATCTTTTGCAAAAGCGATATAGGTGCTGTCGGGAGAGTAGGTTGCCCAATCCTTACGTTCTTCTTTATCAAGGGAATCGCCTTTAATAAGATCATTACCATTTACATTGTAGGTAAACTTAATACTGTCAACATGAAAGGTAAATCGCTCTTTGTCGGTATCGTACTCAAAATCTTTCAGGTCAAGATCCAGGGCATTGAACGGCTGCTCAAAGATCTCAGTGAGCTGTGCAGCCATTTCTTCCTGATCAAAAAGCAACCGTTGATTCGGGCGTTCGGCATTTACGAAATACCAATTCTTGCCAGCATCATTTTCATAAGTGTACCAAAAGTTGTTGGTGTCTTCTATCCATTCGGGATCTACCGAAGTATCACCGATCAGCTTTTCCATTTTATCACCGGTAAACCGTTCGGCGGCTTCAAAATTGGCTTGTTGTGCAACGGAATGGAAGCTGCTGGTTATGAATAAAGAGAAAGTCAGTATGACTCCTTTCAAAGCAGTAGTAGTATTCATGAGCTGTAGTTATGATTGATGTTGAGAGAGCCTAAATAAACGGGTTAATTTTGTAAAACAATGGTAAAATAGATGATGTCAGATCGATCAGTTAACTCATTAATCCTCAAACTTCTTTCGTTCTTTCTCAAAATCCTCGTTACTCACAAGCCCTTGTTGCCAAAGACCTGTAAGATAATCAAGGCGGTCCATGGAACCGGGATCATATTTAGTTTCTCGAGGTTTGGCCTGTTTTTGAGCTTCCAGTCTTCTGAGCTCAGCTTGTACCGCTTTTTCGATGGAGGTTGCGATCCGCTCCGGATTTTCCAGCCCAATAAGTTCGATCTCACGCCCCTGGGTTTTAATGGTAACACTTCCAACCCCAAACCTCAGATCGCCGGCTTCAGCCTGACGAATATCAGCAAGGTCAATATTCCGGGAGTAATTGCCATCCACCACGGTTATTTTTCTATCGGTTATTTTGTAGGATTTTTCGCGGCGTCTCTTGCTCGTTTTCCATAAAAGAATAATTCCTATGAGAGCCGGGATGAGAGCAACCCCAAAAAAGTAACTCCAGAAAAAGGCTTTCCACGAAGGGGTTAGCGTGATAGATCTTTCGGTGTCATTCATAGCAGATTTTACAGATTTAAAACTCAGATTATCGGGTGTAAATTCGTATATTTTGCGTCGAAAACGTAGTGATAGTTAAAAAAATTCATACACCTTTGAAAATCTGGAAATACGTAGTAGCTATCTGGATGACTGTTGTGATCTCAGCCGGCTTTTTAATTTATATTCCTGAAATTCCGATCCTCGAACAAACGGCCCGTAATATTTTCTTCCACGTTCCCATGTGGATGACCATGTTCGTGCTGTTTCTCATTAGTTTTTGGTATAGCATTCAGTATCTGAATGAACCAAAGCCTATGTATGATGTTAAGGCCTCATCTGCCGCATCGGTGGGAGTGGCCTTTGGAATTTGCGGATTGCTGACCGGCTCGCTGTGGGCACGCTTTACCTGGGGATCGTGGTGGACGTTCGCTGAGCCCAAAATGAATTTAGCGGCCTTGGCACTCATGATCTATGTCGCTTATTTTGTGCTCCGTTCCGCCTTTGATGATCATCAGAAACGCGCAAAGCTATCGGCGGTTTATAATATTTTTGCCGTCACAACCATCCCGTTTCTGCTTTATGTGGTGCCTCGCCAATTAACGAGTCTGCATCCAGGAGCAGATGGAAACCCTGCTTTTAGTGAGATCACGGCCGATGAACTGCGGATCGTTTTGTATCCTGCGTTCATTGGATTTATAGCGCTCGGCTGCTGGATATACAATGTTCATTATCGTTATAACAAGGTGAAATTAGACATAGAGAATTCGTAATTTAGACCGAAGCAGAACTAAGGTTCAATAATTAAAAAATTAATTAATGCAAGAAGATTCAGTTGCCGTCGTTGACACACTTACCAAAGCCTATTCTGACCAATGGGCGGGTGTAAATGGCTCCGAAGACGTAGGAACATTTGTTCAATTTATGTCATCAAATGATCTTATTTTTGTGGTATTGGGAGTAAGCCTGATCATATGGCTGGTTCTCCTGTTTTTTCTATTTCGCGTAGATAAGAAAGTGAGTAATCTCGAAGAACAAATTAAAAACAATCAAGAAGGATGAAACCAAAACTGATAATTGGCATTGTGGCTATTGTAGGATTTACATCACTGCTGATGTATAATTTCGGCGAAAGCATAAGTACATACACCACTTTTGAAGGTGCTGCCGAAAGAAGTACGGCTCACATCCCCGGAACATGGGATGAAGAAAAAGGCGCTGAGTTTTCAATGGAAACCAAACGCTTTACTTTTTATATGAAAGATGAAGACGGTGTTTCCAGAAAAGTAGTTTACCCAAAGCCGAAACCCAATAACTTTGAAGAGGCCGACCAGCTGGTGGTGATCGGTGAAATGCGCGGAGATATTTTCTATGCCAATGAGATGCTGATGAAATGTCCTTCCAAGTATAATGACAATGATCCCGGCAGATTTGTAAATGCTTCTGACAGCTGATCTGAAATTTAGCTAAAATCTCATTTTGAACTCTGTATCCTTTTTATATTAAACCCTTTTACTCTGAATAATTTATGTTAGGAATTCTCGGTAAAGCCCTGATCTCTGCTTCTTTTGTTGTTTCTCTGTTTGCCATGATCTTTTATTTTGTGGCCGCCAATAAAGAGAAGGAAAAGACCCTCAGAATCGGGAATTGGCTGTTTACTGCAAAAGTCGTTTTTCTGGTAGCCGCCTCGGGAATATTGATGTATCTGATCTTCAGGCATCAGTTTCAGTATTACTACGTCTTTAATTACACCAGCCTTGACCTGACTCCCCGTTACCTGTTTTCGGCCTTTTATGGCGGACAGGAGGGAAGTTTTATGTTATGGATACTGATCTCAGGCTTCCTTGGTTTTGGATTGATGAAGTGGACCCGGCCCCCTTATAAAGGTCCGGTTCTTTTCTTTTTGACCCTTACCCAGGTCTTCCTGCTTTCCATGTTATTGGGTTGGGATATTTTCGGGTTGAAGTTAGGAGCCTCTCCTTTCCGAACCATCGCTGAGGAAATGCCGAACGCACCTTTCCTACAGACCAATCCTGATTTTGTACCTGCCGATGGAAGCGGATTGAATGATCTGCTCAAAAGTCCCTGGATGATGATCCATCCGCCTATTCTTTTTTTAGGCTTTGCCATGATGACTATCCCTTACTGCTTTGCTATGGCCGCCCTCTGGAAACAGAAATATAACGAGTGGGTAGGGCCTGCGCTTCCCTGGACCCTGAGTGCAAATGTGGCATTGCTGACTGCCATCTTCCTTGGAGGATATTGGGCATATGTAACCCTCTCATTTGGCGGATACTGGGCCTGGGACCCGGTTGAAAATGCCTCATTGGTACCCTGGCTGATAGGGACGGCCGGAATCCATACCATGATCATACAGCGGAAAAGTGCGGTGGCACAGAAGTCGTCCATACTCTTTGCCATTCTCGCCTATGTGGCTGTTGTATATGAAACATTCCTGACACGGTCCGGGATCTTGGGAAGTTCATCGGTTCACAGTTTTGTTGATCTTGGGCTTTACAATCAATTGTTGGCTTTTATGCTGGTTGTTACGCTGGTAGGATTAGGATTATTCTTCTGGAGATATAAAGAACTTCCTTCACCCGAAAAAGAGGCGAAGGTGTTGAGCCGTGAGTTCATGACGGTAACGGGAGCCATGCTTTTGCTCATCCTAGGCTTGGTCATCATTTTAGGTACCAGTTCACCTGTTTTAGGACAATTGTTCGTTGAGAAACCTACTCCGCCTGAGATCAGTTTTTATAACAACTGGAGTATGCCCATTGTCATGATTATGGCCATCTTCACGGTTCTGGGGCAATATCTTTTCTGGAAAAAGTACGATGCAGAATCGTTGGCTTCAGCGCTTATAAACCCGCTGCTGGTTACCAGTGCGGTTACCATAGCTTCCATTATTATTGGCGATGTCCGAAACCTGTATTATATGACCTATCTGTTCTGTGGGTATTTTGCCATCGTCGGTAATGCCTGGGTTCTATTCAGGCTTGCGTTACAGAAGCCCAAACTGATTGGAGGTTCTCTGTCACACATTGGTTTTGGGTTGCTGTTGGTAGGAATCTTGGCCTCTTCGGCATACAATGAACCGTTGGTAGATCAGCGTACGGCAAATTATAATGAGGCCGTAGAACGTGGAGAAGTGACTGATGAACAAGGGTTCACAGTTACTCAAAAAGAAGAAATGCTGGAGCTGTATCTGGATGAACCGGTGCTGATCGACAACCGATATGTAGTAACTTACGAGGGATATGAGTTGGACAACATCGTTCGTCGCGGCCAGCAGAATTATAGGATCAGGTTTGAGCCTCTTGATGGAGGAAAAGCTTTTTATATGCAGCCTGAAGTCTATCCGATGCTGACTTCATCATCCAACGAAAATATACAGTGGTCGGTAGATCCTGATGTAAGAACCGGACTGTTCAGTGATATTTATTTATATGTGGGCGGAAGTTCGTATGTGCAGGAACAAAATGATCGTATTGCGGAAAACAGCATGATGCAAAATGTGGCATTTCAGGATACGTTGGGTGAAGGCTCTGAAGTTCAAACCATAGAATTCAATCTGGGCCAAACCATTGATGTTGGAAAATTTAAGATCCGGTTTGTGAATTATTCAAGAACTGATACTACACAGCTTCCGCCAAATACCACCATTGGAGTAAGGGCAGAGGTAGAGCTTATCCATCCCGCCAGCGGACGTATATTTACGGTAGATCCTCTGTTTGCCGTTTACAGCGAACAGGGACAAAGTTATATTTATTCTCCTCCATCTTTTATTCCTGATTTTGATCTTGAATTCCAATTCACTCAAATCAAGCCCCAGGAAAACAGTATTGAACTGACTGTTACCGGCCTGGAAGAAGAATACGAGCCGGAATGGGTATTGATAGTTGCGGATGAGAAGCCGTTCACTTCTGTAGTGTGGGCAGGTACTTTCATCCTGATGGCTGGATTTAGCGTTTCCATTTTCCGACATTGGGGAAGAGAACGGAAGAAGAACAAAGAATAACGAACATTCAACATCGAACTCTCAACTTTAGATCAGAATGAGCAATGAGTTCAGTAAATTTCTAAAGAAAGTAGATACTACCCCCGTTGTTGGTTGTAGGATGTTCGATGTTCAAAAGGTGATGGTTTCAGTAATTATTTTTATCTTTCCGCTGATCTCTTTTGCCCAAAACCAGGAAAGTGTAGAGCTTCCTTCCCCAAGAGGAGCTTTTTTGAGATCGTTGGTCATGCCTGGATGGGGACACTATTACGCAGATAACGAAAATTGGAATCGGGGTAAATATCATTTAGCCGGCGAAGTGATATTGGCGCTTTCTTACTTTGGTCTTAATGCCAGAGCCAACTATCTCGAAAATGATTTTAGGACCTTAGCGGTGAGTAAAGCTGGAGCTGATCTAACCGGGAAATCCCGAAACTTCCAGATCGCGATCGGGAATTATGACGACCTCGCCTCCTATAATGATGCTCAGCTTAGAAATCGAAATTGGGATAATCTCTTTCCTCAAACACCGGAATATGAATGGAACTGGGAAAACAGTACCCTCAGGAATCAGTATAAAGATACCCGGGTGCGGGTAGATAAGAACCGGAGTCAGCTGCCAACGCTTCTGGCGTTGATGGTGGTGAATAGGTTGGGCAGTGGCATCAGCGCCTTCGTTCAAGCGAGAGACCGGTTGGAGAATATACCCGAAGCTCGTTTTTCGTATCTGAATGAATTTGGGGAGCCGGGACTTACGGCAAGTTTACGCTTCAATTTCTGAATTCTGTCTCGCTTAAAACAGAGTAGCTAAAAGATATAAAAATAGGCTTGGTTAGCTTGAAAAACGCTTCCAAAAGTCCTAATCTGACAAAAATTTAAATTTAAAAAAACCGATAGAATGGACGTAAAAAAAGTAGCTGTAATTGGTGGCGGAACCATGGGAAATGGAATTGCTCATATATTTGCCATGAATGGATTTTCCGTAAACCTCATTGAGACCAAACAAGAATTTGCAGACCGTGCAATGTCAACTATTGAGAAGAATCTTGACCGCATGGTGAAGAAAGAAAAGATCGATGAAGGCAAAAAGGACTCCACCATGGATAGCATCAGTGTATTTCTGGATGTTGCTGAGGGTGTGAAAGATGTCGATATGGTGGTGGAAGCAGTCCCGGAAAATCTGGATATCAAAACTTCCGTTTGGAAACAGGTAGATGAAGCTGCTCCCGATCATGCTATTTTTGGATCCAATACTTCTTCTATTTCCATCACAAAATTAGCGGCGCTAACTTCCAGGCCTGAGAAATTTATCGGGATGCACTTTTTCAATCCCGTTCCGGTAATGAAATTGGTGGAGATCGTTCGTGGTTTGCAAACGGATGACGATACGCATGATGTTGTTGAAGAGACCTCAAAGAAGCTTCAAAAAGTTCCGGTTCCCGTAAATGATGCCCCCGGTTTTGTAAGTAACCGCGTACTCATGCCGATGATCAACGAGGCGATCTTTTGTGTGGGAGAAGGAGTGGCTACAGCTGAAAACGTAGATGAAGTGATGAAGCTTGGAATGGCTCATCCAATGGGGCCATTGAGGCTGGCAGACTTTATCGGCTTGGATGTATGCCTCGATATTCTGGATGTGCTATACGAAGGCTTTAAAGACCCTAAATATCGCCCGGCACCGTTGCTGGTAAAAATGGTGGATGCAGGTAAGCTCGGCAACAAGACAGGAGAAGGGTTCTACAGGTACGACTGATCTTAATGGTTAGCGGAGATAATACAATGGCCTGACGCCAAGATCTGTCGGGCTATTTTTTTAAACGTACATTCAGGCAGCTAAGGAATCGTCTAAGATCTCATTGGATGAGAAAATAACCTTATTGGCTTTAAGTAACAGGTCATGAAGTTTACGGCCTACCAAATGCTGTACTTCGTTCAGGCTTTTTGGTGTTACCAAATCATATTGAAAATAAGAGATCAGATTAATGGCTGAAAGGTATCGTCCGTTTTCATCCCCGTCAATTTCAATGTGCCAGCGGGTAATAATGTCATCATCAGCCAATAGGTCATTTACTTTTTTACTGATCGATTCCATCCACCGGCTGGCTTTCTCAATGCGGTAATTGCCGGCTTCTCCGGGTACCTGAGGCTGACAGGTGTCAATGTCAAAAAGCCAGCTCATTTCCACATCAATAGTAGGCTTTATACTGCTTTTGGTGAGTGTCTCAATTTTTAAAAAAGGATGGCTGTCCATACCTTCAAGTTCTTTGGCCATCGTTGTTTCCCGAAAACTATCCCAGTCAAAGTTAATGGAAAGTGATTCCATATAAGCCGATGCATCATCCATATCGATGATTAATTCTAAACCAGTGGCATGAATCTTGTTATCTTCCCATGTCCTGAATTTATTTGTCTTGATCCCTCTTTTTCCTAATTGTGATTTTACGGTATTAACGATAGAATTGAAGATCGGATAATGCATGAATGCTTAAAAACCCCCATCTTTTTTTGATGAATTATTACGAACTAATATACCTAAAACAGACCCTCAAAAACAAGTTGATCGGCGCTAAGATCAAACAGGCTGTAAGCCCATATAAAAACTATATTGAGTTTTTTGTGAATGCAGCTGAGGAGCAATTTCGGCTTTGTTTCAGCTCAGCACCGGGTAATATTGCATTATTTGCAGATAGCTACAGAGGAGCTAAAAAAAGTAATACCATGGACTTTTTTGAAAAGATCTATGATGTTGAAATAACAGATGTTAGCATTCCCGAAACCGACCGATGGTTCTACATTCATTTTAAGGATGGGAGCCGGCTTTCGTTTCGTTTGTTCAGTAATCGGGCTAATGTTTTTCTTTCAGAAGGCGGGAAAATAACTGAGGTGTTCAAGGAATATGATGAACCTGGAGACGAGCCTCCCAAACCCCAGGAACTGGACCTGCTGGAAGTGGAGGGAGATATCAGTGGGAAGAGTACAAAAAATAAGCTGACCACTCTCAATCCTATGCTCCCAAGACAGAACCTTCAAGAGTTGATCAGCATCTATGAACTCGATAAGGCTGGAGTGGATGAGCTTAAAAAGTTTGTGGAAAAGATCTGTGATGAAATGGAGAACAAGGCCGACTTCCGGTTACTGGAAAATGGCGAGACCACACTGCTTTCTGAGGAAACGCTTCCTCTAAAAACAGAAAAAAGGTTTGAGGGAGTTAATGAACTCATTCTCTATCGGTATAAAACGTACTCCAGGACTCAGCGTTTGAAACAGCGGAAATCTTCGCTGGTTAAAAGCCTGAAGCGGAAAGTGAAACGAACTACCTCAGGATTGCAGAATTTACATCAGGCCGACAAAGGACTTGAGCGCGCCGAGAAATACGAGCAATGGGGACATATTCTGATGGCAAATGCACATCTTGGAAATGTGAATGAAGAGGAAATAGAGGTGGATGATCTTTATGACGAAGGAAAGAAGGTCAAGATTCCTTTAAAGCAAGATCTGGATATTGCCGGGAATGCCCAGCGATATTACAAGAAATCTTCCTCCGCTGAACGTTCGTATGAGGAAGCAATGAACCGGATTCCAAAAATGGAGGCTGAAAAAGAGCAGGCTGAGAAGTTTCTGGAGGAGGCTAAAAGCATTACCAGCTTGTGGGAGTTTCAGGATTGGGAAGAGGAACACAAAGAAGAACTGAAAGAATTTCGAGATCAGGGTGGGGCTGACAATAATGAGGAGCAGCTTCCATTTCACACCTTAGAAATTCAGGGGTATCCGGTTTGGATCGGTAAAAATGCCAGGAGTAATGACACCCTCGTTCAAAAAGCACATAAAGAGGATGTGTGGATGCATGCACGAAAAGCAGCCGGGTCCCATTTGGTGATCAGAATGGGGAACGACAAAGGGATGCCGCCCAAAAGTGTTTTGCTCGAAGCCGCTTCTTATGCGGCTTATAACTCGAAGGCTCGCGGCTCTAAACTTGCTCCGGTCATCATCACTAAAAAGAAATACGTGCGAAAGCCCAAAGGTTCACCACCGGGAGCTGTGTTAGTGGACAAAGAAGACGTGGAAATGGTAACCCCGAAAAAACCAGCTAAATGAACGGCAATAGGTTAGAGCGTCTCAATGGAAGCATCTATCTGTGTGGATTTATGGCTTCCGGAAAAAGTACCCTTGGTAAAGCTTTAGCTAAGGAATTGAAATGGGATTTCCGGGACTTAGATAGCGTGATAGAACAAAAAGAAAGTATGGCCATCACAGAAATATTCAGGGAAAAGGGGGAAGCCTATTTCCGGGAAAAGGAGTGGGAGTATTTACGTTCACTCACCATGGAATTCAAGGGAATCGTTGCCTTGGGAGGAGGAGCTCTGCAAGATCAACGAATTGTGGATCATCTGAAGATTCACGGTTTGCTGGTATTTGTAGATACCCCGATGGAGCAGATTGTTGAAAGAGTTTATGAGAGTGAAGAACGGCCGGTTTTGTTCGATGAGTCCGGGAAAATAAAATCCAAAGAAACTCTCTTTACAGAACTGAAAACCTTATATTCAGGGCGAATAGAGTTCTACAAGCAGGCGCAGATTACAATAAAAACTTCGTTATTTACATCCGTTCAGGAAATGGCAGAGGCGGTCAAGGATAAAATTTTACGGCATGTCTGATTCAATATCGGTTCAAACATCTACAGCAAAAAAGTATAAACTGCACTTCGGTTTTGATCTATCGGAAGAATTGGAGAAGTATGCTCATTCATACAGTTCAAATAAAGCGTTTGTACTGGCAGATGCTTTTGTCTTAGAGCATCACCGGTCTCATTTTGAATCAGTACTTGAGACGAAATTTGAAGAGCTGCATATTTTTGAGGTTCCCCGTGGAGAGAAGGGCAAAAGTTTTCCCGTCTATCAAAAAGCGGTCGATTTTGTTCTGGGGAAAGGCGTAGAGCGTGGTACTTCACTTTTTGCGATTGGAGGCGGGGTAACCGGTGATCTTTCCGGTTTTGTTGCAGCCACTGTGCTTAGGGGAATCCCATTGATTCACATTCCTACAACATTGCTTGGCATGGTTGACAGTTCTATTGGTGGAAAGAGCGGAATCAATCACTCCGTTGGGAAAAATTTGGTGGGTAGTTTTTATCAACCCGAGGCTGTTTTTGCCGATGTTAAATACCTTGAAACTTTGCCTGAAAAGGAGTGGGTGAACGGATTAAGTGAAGTGCTGAAATACGGAATGATTCACAGCCCTGAAATTCTGGAACAAGTTAACTCGTTGTTAGATAGCAATGAGTTCAATAGCGGAAAGGCATGGTTGCCAATCATTCAAAAAAGCGCACAGATAAAAACGGATATTGTAGCTGAAGATGTGTTAGAAGCAGGTAAGAGAGCTTTTCTGAACTTTGGCCACACCTTTGCACATGTTATAGAACGGGAAGGAGGTTATAGCGAATATTCGCATGGTGAGGCTGTTTATGCAGGAATGATTGCTGCTGTGTATGCATCCAACAAGTTGGGAGCTAAGATCGAATTATCCAATTTATTGCAGTTTAAGTCGTTGTATAACCTTTCATTGCATAAAATCAGCTCTGATACCGAGCGATTAACAGAGCAGATGAAATCAGACAAAAAAGTGAAGGACGGGCAAATTCAATTAGTATTGCTAAAAAAAATGGGATCTCCCTATGTGTATAAAGTCTCCGATACGGAGTTTGTTGAACAATCATGGCATCACGCTTTAAAGATTTTTGAATAGTGATCTACCTCCGCTGGCTACATAAATTTTGGAACATATTTTGGACCTTTATTGGGGTTCTGGTTCTTACTTTGGCAATATGTATTGGTACTATATTTGGAGCGATGCAGCTTCAGCCCGTCAAAGATCGTATAGCACTGGAATTGGAGGAGCAGTTCAGCACAAAGTATGAAGGGGTGTTGACGATCGGTTCTATAAAGGGATTCTTACCGTTCAATATTGAGCTGGAGGATGTAATATTGTATCAGAATTCTTCAGATTATGTGCCGGTTTTTGAAGCATCGGAAGTTTCTGCGTCACTAGACGTGTTGTCGATCCTTAGAAACCGGATGGTGGTTCGTTCACTACGGATAAGTGATCCCAATACAGTTATTGATACTCAGAATGATTATTCCTTTGATAAAGCATTTTTGGTAAGAAATGGAACTGCCGGGGATAATGAATTAGATTCTTCAGGTTCTGATTTTGGTTTTCAGGTGATCATACCTTCTGTGATCATTCAAAATGGTAATATTGTACTGCGAAATATAAGCAAGTCTGACAATGCTTTTACTTCTTCAGACAGCCTTCGGATTCAGGATATCCAAATGGATATGTTCTTTGAATTTACGGAGGATCAGCGATTTATAGACATAAACAGAGTTCAATTCAATGCCCCCGAAGCGGGTTTGAATGATGTAGAAATGTACGGTCAGATCTACAATGACAATCAATTTTTTGAACTCAATGCGTTTAATATAAGTACGCAAAGTTCCTCCATTCGGTTTAGTACGGAGGCAGATAACGTTAATTTCCTTGCAGGGAATATTGGCTCTCAGTTTATTAATTCTAATCTTAATCTGATTGTTGACCGGCTGCTTCTTGCTCCAGAATATATAACAGATCTGGCACCTGATTTCCCGAGGCTTCCACAATATCTGCAGGGATCTTTGTCGGCAGAGGGGACCCTCCGTTCTTTCAATATCAATGAAGCTGAATTCATAATGGGCGAAAGCTTCGCCAACCTCAGTGGATCTTTGGAAAACCTTACCGATGCATTATCATTTGGATATGACATAAACGTGGAATCATTGATTTTGAATGAAAGTGAACTTGGAGCTATTCAACCGGATCTGAATGATGATCAACTGCAAGCCATTGCCTCTGCGAGGTATACTGCTTTAATCACCGGGCAGTTAGATTTTACAAGTATTGCCGCCAATGCAGAATCAGATCGCGGCCGTATTGAACTAAATGGCGACTTGATCTGGGCAGATGACATCGCTTCTGAATTTACGTTCCGCACGGATTCCCTTGACCTTGGCTATTTATTTGATCAGAGAATTCAGCAAACAAATCTTAGTTTAGAAGGGGAATTAAAGAGTTCGTCTTTTAACTTACATAAAGCCAGGGGTGGACTGGTTGTTGAGTCCAGAGAAGGGATGCTGGATAACAGAGATTTCAGCAGGATCTCTATATTGGTAAACTGGGACGAAGGATATATAGAACCTGATATTCGGGCAGATGTAAGAGGGGCTATGGTTACCGCCGGCGGATGGCTTGATATTCAGCAAGAACAACCCACACTTTCGCTACAAGGGATTGCCACTGGACTCCAGGTAAATGAGATCATTCAAAACACTAAGGTACGCCCTGTGAAAGTTGACCTGGAATATGATATACAAGTGACCGGGAGCGGTATTGATGATGCTATGGGGCAGTTAAGCATTGATGTAAAACAGGCAATTTCTGAAGAAGATACTTTAGGTCTTCATCAACTATATCTGGATTTTAACAATGATTATTCCGAAAACAGAATGCTCAGGTTTACCTCAACAGCTTTTGATGCTTCGTTAGAAGGAAATTATAAGCCTTCTTCTTTAGCAGTATTATGGCCTCAGTGGAAGGGATATTTCGCTGAGCAGATTAATGAAGAGATTCTTTTCAAAGCCGGAGACTCATTTTCGGATACCACGCAGATAACTCAAAATCAGAATCTGGAATTTAGTGGCCGGATTAAGAATCCTAATATTCTCAATTTCTATTTAGAGGGCCTGCCGAAAATGGCATCTACAGCCAGGGTCAATTCCTCGATAAATGTCAATTCTGCTCAGATACTGTTCAATAGCTCATTTAATGACCAGTTCACAAGATTTGGAGACTTCCAGGCAGACTCTTTGGTAGTTCAAGTTACCGGTGGGTTCAGAAGAAATGTCCGGTTTAAAGAGTTTTCCAGCCTACAGGTTCAAGCCAATTCCGGCTCTATCAATTATGACTTTATCAATGGGAAGAGATTTACTTTACTGGCTAACCTTCGTGAGGATTCACTTGAGATCACTACAAATATAGCGGATATGTCTGATGGAGCGTCGTTGGTATTATCGGGGCGTGGGCGTTTGTTAAATGATGCTCTTACATTCCAAATTCAGGAATTTGATTTAGGGACGGAAGCTTACAGATGGGTAAGCAGGGGTGTGCCGGCTCTAACGTATCGTTCAGATAAAAAACTTATTTTAGAAGATCTTTTATTTGAGAATGAGAACCAGCTTCTTCAACTGAATGGCACATTCAGTTCTTCTCCCGAAGACTCGGTAAATTATAATGTGAGATCCATTAACCTTGATGAGATCTCGAATATGGTTGGCGGCAGGTTAAGTTTTGGAGGTATTCTTGATGGTACCTTTACCACCCGAACTCTAACAACCGTTCCGACCGTTTATGGAGATGTTGATATCGAGACGCTGAGTTTTGGAGGCTCTCTGGTAGGAGACCTGAATCTCTCAAGTGAGTATAACTCTGAACTGGATCGATTTGACACCAATATCACTGTTCATACCGATTCAACCAAGTATCCGGAATATTTTTCTAACACAGGCCGAAAGGGGCAGCAATTCAATATCGATGGATATGTACTCGCTCCCACAGAAGGGGGATTTCCGGAGGCCGATTCCTTGTATAAATTTGATGTGGAGTTTGAGAATATTGATCTTTGGATACTTCCACTGATAGGTCCAAAAGTATTTGCAGAAGGTTCCGGTTTAGCAAACGGCTCAGGAATCATCTGGGGAAATGCAGAAACCTATGACTTTAATGCAGACTTCATGGTAGGATCTCAGGATGCGGCCTATTTACGGCCTCAATTTCTCGATACCTATTATTATGCCCAGGGTGAAATTACATTCACCAGAGAAGACGGTCTAAATTTCAAGGATATCTATCTGATCGATCCTTCAGGCGGTAATGCGATACTAAGCGGTTATTACGATTTCAATGATTTTGCACCTGTTGACAGCATGAACATTCGTCTTGAAATGGATGAATTCCAATTCCTGAATAGTTCATTTGACCCCACGGTTGCCTTTTTTGGGACAGCCTATGGTTCGAGTACCGTTACAATTTCAGGAACGAACTTTGACCCTGTTTTACGTACAGAAGAGCCTATGCGAATTTCGGATTTCTCAGAAATATCTATCCCGCTGCTCGAAGAAACAGAGTTTGATGAAGACAACAGGTTTATCAGGTTCGTGGATTCTTTTGATGCAGAGGGTCTTAAAAACGGAAGTTTTGCAGCTCGCACGGGGAACAGAACCAATGGTAACACCGAAAAAGCTCAATCTGCAGTGGATCTTTCCTTTGCTGAGCGATTTACGCTGGACCTTCAGTTTGAAGCTGAAAATCCAATGACGGTAAGGCTTATTTTTGATCCTGTTACTGGTGATATTGTTACCGCAGAAGGTACAGGGCGCATGAGAATTTTGTTAGAAGATGAGGAGGTCTCCATGTTCGGGCGCTTTGATATCGAAGGAGGAAGATATCAGTTTGTAAGTGGTGATATTATAACCCGACGGCTTGAGCTGGAGGCTGGAGGCTCTATTGTATGGGAAGGTGATCCCGGCAATGCCCGTTTAGACCTTAACGCTGTTTATAGTGCGCGTCCTGATATCACAACTCTGAGTAATACCGGTAACCGGAATCCGGAAAATTCACAGCGTGTTCCCGTTGATCTGGTGTTGAATATTGCAGGGACTCTTTCAAGCATCGAGAATAATTTTTTCTTTCGCCTGCCTAATACCTTTGAATCTCAACAAAACTCAACGCTTTCAACACAAATTGCCTCCATCAACAGGGATGAAGACCTTAAATTAATACAGGCAGCCAACTTTATGATCATGGGAAATTTCATCCCTATGTCGTCTTCTGGCCAAACGCAGAATAACCTTTTTGGGGAAAATATATCCGGAAGTGCAGCAGTGCTGAATCCATTACTCTCAAGTCAGGTTATCAGCCCATTGTTATCAAGTCAGGTAAATTCGTTATTGAACAGCGATTTGAGTAGTTTAGACGTAGACTTTAACCTTAATACCTATAATCAGGTTGATCTTGGTGTGGCACTGAGATTATATAACGATAAACTTATACTGCGACGAGAAGGACAAATTACAGGTCGGCAATCAAATATAGGAGATCTTGGTGCTACCTATCGGATCAACCGGACCTTTGCCATGACTGCCTTTCACCGTCAGGATCTCACCTTTGGAACACTAAGCAGTACCGAGCAATCGCAGCAATCTCAGGATATTAATGGGGTAGGGCTTGAAGCTAAAGTCAGCTTTAATACCTGGGATGAGTTTTTTAAGCGGTTATTCTCGCCTTTCAGAAAATTGTTTGGTTCAAAGGAAAAAGAGGAAGACACAGAACAGAATCAAGAAGAAATAACAGAAATTAACAGGGTGCAAGATCCCTCGTAAAGATATTTTAATGAGTAAAAAAGAAAGACTAAGTAAATTTGAAGAGCTGATCATTGATCTGATCAAGAATAGCCCGGATAATAAATTAACGCGAGAGCAAATGATAAGTGTTCTCCGTTTAGAGAGTAATAATGAGATCAAAAAGCTGGATAAGTCACTGAATCGGCTTTCAAACAGCAATAAAATATCCAGGAAGGATAACTATGTTTTTCTGGGGAATAACAAGAAGAAAGCCAAAAGTGCAGGTTCTGGCAATAATAGTATTTATGAAGGAAAAATTGACATCTCTGTTCGCGGAACCGGCTATGTGATCACCGAAGAATTGGAAGATGATGTAATGATCTCATCTCGTGATGTTGGGACTGCATTGAATGATGATGTGGTTAAGATCCGTATCACCGGAAAGAATAAAAGAAGCGGGCAACCCCAGGGAAAGATCCTTGAGATCATAAAGCGGGGAAAGGATTTTTATGTGGGAACGCTGAAGAAAGTCAGTAAGGAGAATTATGTGATCGAAGCGGATGCTCAATCGGTTCACACCAACTTTTTTGTGCTTCCGGAATACTTGAATGGCGCTCAGGATGGGGATAAGGTGATCTTTGAGCTGGTAAATTGGGTGCACCCCAAAGCACTGCCCGAAGGAAAAATAAAATCGGTGTTGGGAAAGTCTGGATCCAATGACGCTAACATCTTATCGATATTGGCAGAGAATGATATGGTTGCCGAATTTCCTAAAGAGGTGGAAGAATATGCCCATCAGATCCCACTTGAAATACCCAAAGAAGAAGGAAAAAGAAGACGTGATCTGCGTGACGAAAATGTATTTACCATTGACCCGGAAGATGCCAAAGATTTTGACGATGCACTCAGCATCAAGAAACTGGATAATGGTAATTATTACTTAGGCGTACACATCGCAGATGTTACTCACTATCTCACTCCAAAATCAGTGCTTGATGAGGAAGCTCACAAGCGCGGAAACAGTGTCTATTTAGTAGATCGTGTGATCCCAATGCTTCCTGAAGTATTGAGTAATGGGGTTTGCAGCTTACGTCCGAATGAGGACAAGCTGACCTACAGCTGCTTTATGGAAATTGCTCCAAACGGTAAACTGGTGGATTATTCCATTGAAGAGACGATCATTCATTCCAAACAGCGTTTTACTTACGAGGAAGCGCAGGAAGTAGTGGATGGTAAAAAACATAAATTCAGCAAAGAAGTAACAACGGCAGCAGAATTAGCCCGGATTTTACTTGATAAACGTTTTAGGGAAGGAGCTATCGATTTTGATAATCCGGAACCTAAATTTGTTTTGGATGACAACGGTACCCCAATTAAAGTGATCATCAAAGAGCGTATTTTTGCACACCGGTTGATCGAAGAATGTATGCTCATGGCGAACAAAACGGTTGCCATGCATGTTGAAGAATTGAGGAAAAGTTCCGATAAAAAACGTTCAAAAGATCTGTTTCCATTTTTTTACCGGGTGCATGATAAACCCGATAAGGATAAACTTGCAGGTATAGCGGAACAGGTAAAACCCATTGGGATCAATTTTGATGTAGGGAAAAAAATCAGCCCGAAAAAAATAAATGATCTTTTAAAACAAGTGGAAAATACAAGCCTTGAGTATATCGTTAACGGACTGATGTTACGTGCCATGGCTAAAGCTGAATATTCGCCGAATAATATAGGTCATTTTGGCCTGGGTTTTGGACATTATTCACACTTTACAAGCCCGATCCGTCGTTACCCTGATGTAATTGTTCACAGGTTACTGAAAGGATATAATGCCGGAGCCCGCGTGTACACCTATGATCAACTAAAGAAAGACGGTGAACATTGCAGTGAACGTGAACGCGTAGCAGTGGATGCAGAACGTGACTCCGTCAAGTTGAAGCAGGTAGAGTTTTTGAGTAAGAAAACAGGCGAAAAATTTGATGGAATTATCAGCGGTGTGATGGAACGGGGAATTTTTGTAAACCTGAAAGACATTTACTGTGAAGGAATGATTAGAATAAGCGATCTTAAAGGTGACTATTATGTATATAACGACAAACGTCATGCTTTAGTGGGCCGCAAAAGTGGTAAGCAATTTCAGCTTGGTGATGAAATTCGTGTTCGTGTTAAAAGTACGAACATGCAGAAGCGCCAAATTGATTTTGGATTAGCTTAATAACATGTAATCGGTAGTAATATGAAAATTAACATACTTTCTGTTTTAACATTTGTTGTTCTATTCTTGGTTTCGAGTACTTTACCTGTCTCAGCCCAATACTTTCCCTTTGGGAAAAACAGGGTTCAATATGAGAACTTCGAGTGGAGATATATTCAATCCACTCATTTTGATGTCTATTACTATGGATCAAAGAATTATGAGCTCGCTGAATTTTCGGCAAAGAGCATTGAGTCGGCATACAAACAGTTACAGGAAGATTTCAATCATGAAATTTCCAACCGAATTACACTAATCGTTTATGACTCACATAACGATTTCGCTCAAACAAATGTAGTGAGCCTGCCCACCAGTGCTGAGGGAATAGGTGGTGTGACTGATAAGTTGAAGAACCGTATGACTGTCCCTTTTGCAGGAGATTATTCCGATTTCAGGAGAACGCTGCACCACGAATTGGTTCATGCTGTGTTCAATGATATGTTTTACGGAGGTACGGTAAATTCTATAATCAGAAATAATATTCAGCTTCAATTCCCGCTATGGTTTGAAGAAGGACTTGCGGAATATACTGCCCTTGGCTGGGATACCAATACCGACATGTATATCAGGGATGCGGTTATCAATAATTACCTTCCGGATATACAATATCTGAGTGGATATTATGCGTATCGTGGCGGGCAATCTGTATGGAATTTTATTGTAGAACAATATGGAAGACAAAAGATAGCGGAGATCCTTCAGCGCATTAAAACTTCCAGGAGTGTAGAATATGGCATTCAACAAGCTACAGGAATGGATATAGAGGATCTTTCTAATGCCTGGGAAGATGCTTTACAAGAACGATATTACCCGGAAGTGGCCGAAAGAGAAAGAGTGGATGTGATCGCTAATTTGCTCACAGAGAGAGGGAAATTCGGAACATATAATACAAGTCCTGCTATTTCTCCCCAAGGTGATAAGATTGCATTCATCACTAACAAACGCGGATATTTTGATGTAGTTGTTATCAGCGCCATAAATGGTGAGAAGCTTAAAACGCTGATCAGAGGAGAAGATAATCCTGAGTTTGAAGAACTGAATATTCTGAATCCAAACATCACATGGTCTCCGGATGGCAGTAAGATCGCACTTTCCACAAAATCTAAAGGCAGGGATGATATCGCGATCATCGACTATAAAACAAAAGAAGTTTCAAAGATCAAATTTCCAAATTTAGATGCTATCGCTTCCATCTCATGGTCACCGGATGGCCAAAAACTTGCTTTTGATGGCAACATTGGACCATATCAGGATATTTTCGTTTACAATATGAAGACTGATAAACTCACCAATGTAACCGGCGATTTCTTCTCAGATCAGCAACCGGTTTGGGGCTCCGACTCAGAACATATCTATTTTACATCCGACCGGGGAGATAAAATTGGTTTACACGCGTATAATATCAATTATGACCTGCTAAGTAATAAAAGCATGTATCAGACGGATATTTATAGAGTAAGACTAAATTCAACTTCGGCGACCAGACTTACAGATACGCCACTTTGGAGTGAAAAATCACCACAAGCTACCCGGGATGGGCGATTGGTTTATATCTCTGACCGAAATGGTATTCAGAATGTGTACGAATTCAATTTAAATACACGTACCGCAACGCCTTTGACTAACCTTCAAACGGGAGCCTTTCAGATATCTTTAAGTGGAGATGGTTCACGTTTGGCTTTGAACTCTATCAATGAAGGATATTTGGATATTTTCTTACTTCGTTCTCCTTTTGAGAGGAGGAAACAAGGTGAGCTATCTCAAAATTATTGGGCCCAGCGTAGGGCAACCGAAACGCAGGCAGAACGAGTACCTGCCACTAAATATGCCAGTGAAATGTTTGCTTCCGGTGCAATTAGAGATCAATCAGGACCCGTGCAGGGTGCTCCAGATCCAGGTGAGGCTGAAATGGCAGATGCAGAAACGGATACTACCGGACAATCTGAAGAAGATAAATCCGATGAGATTGATTTTAGAAATTATGTCTTCAGTACTGAAGTGATGGAAGATACTACTTTGGTTTTGGAAGATGTGGTCAACTTTAATCCTAAGAACAACATCACCGAAGATGGCCGTTACCAACCTAAGAACTACCGGCTGAAATTCTCGACAGACATCTCCTATAACCCAACGTTTGTTGCCTCTACCTATGGTTCTTACGCACTAACTCAGTTTATTATCAGTGATCTCTTAGGGGATCACCAGATCGCATTAGGAACGAATTTCGTTTCTGATCTCAGAAATAGTGACTATTCTTTACAGTATGGTTATATGAAGAACCGGACAAACTGGTTCTTTTCATATTTCCATTCTTCCCGAAGGTATCAAACATTCTTTGGGGAAATCATTCGATTTCGTACTTTTGGCGGGGGAGTGAATGCACAATATCCTATTGACAAATTCAAGCGTATTGACGCCGGGTTTTCTGCCATGGGAATCACCCGGGACTACAGCTCGCTTAGTGATTTGTTTGCAGGGTATTCAGTTGGAGAAGATTTTACAGGAAATGAACGAAGTATCTTCTTATATCCTGAGATTATTTTTACCAACGATCAGACCTTACCCGGTTTTCTAACCCCGCGGGGAGGTAATCGTTATTCCATTGGTTTTTCCGGAAGTCCGGGAGCAGGCGAGAATGCGCCTCAATTTGCATCGGTATTGGCTGATTATAGAAAATACGTGAATTTGGGATCACGATATAGCCTTGCCTTAAGAACCTCCGGAGCTGTATCTGTTGGCCGCGATAAACAAACCTATTTTATGGGTGGAAGACTGGGGTGGATCAATCAGCGGTTCAACCAAACCGGACTTTCTTTCGATAAGTTAACCGATAGTTTTTTCACTGTGCCGGCTTTACCGGTTCGTGGCTATGCCTATAATAGCATTTACGGAAGTAATTTTTCTTTGATCAACGCGGAATTCAGATTTCCGCTGTTTGCAGCCGTTATTCCGGGAGCTATTCCAATTCTTCCATTGTATAACATTACCGGTGTCGCTTTTCTTGATGTGGGCTCTGCCTGGGGCGAGAGAATTAATTATGAGATCAGTGATGGCGTAAATGAGTACCCAATGTTTGATGAGGATGGAAACAGAGTAGTAAATAATGCCAAGCTTGATTTTAAAGTAGCCCAGGAAAGCATAGGTGAATATAACCTTCCTCAAGGAGTTGCAAAAGCTCCTTACCTTGATGGAGACTTACTTATCGGAGCCGGATTTGGACTGCGCACCATTGTATTTGGCTTGCCATTCAGATATGATGTCGGCTGGCCTTATCAGCGCTCAGGGTTTAAAAGTAAACCGATTCATTACTTCTCTATCGGTATCGACTTTTAAAATTATCTTGAACCCGACGGGAAAATTTGAGCTTGCAGCAATCGCTGATACCCATAATCAGGGTCTTGAAAGTACACAAGGCCGGTATATTCCTGATTTTGTCGGGTAATAGTGTCGCTCAGGCTTAGGTCATCAATACCATCATCTCCGTCTTTCATTGCATATTTATAGGTATATAATCCTTGTTTGATCAACGCTTGTGTTTCCCAATAACCTGAATCTTCATTATATGCCAGCTTGTTTTCCTCAGAAAGCAGCCACTGGTTGAAATCTCCCACTAAATACACTCCCTGGGAGGCAGAGAATTGCCCGCCATCCTGGAATCGAAACCGTACATTAGCGTAACGGGCATCAGGCGTATTTTTCGGATTATTGAAGATAGTTCCCCAACTTGCGGCAGGATCTGAAGTAAAGTTTAGAATATCTTCTCTTAAAACAATTTCCGGTGGGTTTTTTTCGGGAAGCCAGTCAATGATATTTTGTCCGTCAACAGAAAACTCATTTAGCCTTAACCCAATGAAATCGAAATTTGAAGGGTAGGCGTTTTCTTCTGAAAGGTGAAATTGAGCCCGGTCTTCTTCACTAAAATCATAGTTCTGTGATTTTTTTGCATCACCCCAAAATCTGTTTTGAGCAAAATAAAAACTAAGGTCAAACTGAGGAAAACCGATGAATTTCGGGTATATGAATTCACTGAATGGCCGGTCAATAGCTTCACCGCGCGGGCCTGTGTTATATTTTGTTTCAACCCAGGATCTCATCTCTCCTGCGTTTTCAGTCACAAAGAAGGGCAGGGAAAAAAGCCGTGTACCGGTAGAAAAGTCAATCACATGAAGCATGTAGTTTCCACTGATCTTGAATTGAAGCTGGTTGGAAGGAAATTCGGCCTCGTAATGAAAGTAATTGGGTGTGGATCGTTGGTTTTTAGTTCCTCCGCCAATAATAAGTTCGTTTATTCCATCCAAATACCAGTCTTGAGGGATATTGCTTGAATTCCAGTTTTGGTCGTGATGGGAGAAGATGATCCTGAACTGACCGGAAAGAGCGGTTAGTTCATCAAAAGACAGGATCAGTTTTCGGGAAGATCCCAGTTCTATGATCGGAGGATTCCCTGCATTTCCTTTTCTGTAAAGCTGAATACTTTTGATGGTTTCAGGAGCAGGCAGCTGATTTTGTACCAGAAGACGACTCAGATGATTCTCGGTAGAAATCCTATTGGTTTGTGTAGCTATACCGGCAGTACATCCACCAGCAAAAGCAGCGAGTAAAAAGAGTTTAAGCAGAAATTGAGCCTTTGAATACAAAATGTGCAGGTCCAGTTAAAATAAGTTGATGGTACGTGTTGGTGCCGGGCTCAAAATTGAAGGAAACAAACAAGGTTCCCCCCTTAACTTTAACCTGATATTTGGCTTGTTTCTCCTCGCGGTTCATGTGATGGTGGGCAGCTATGGCAGATGCCAAAGCTCCGGTTCCGCAGGCAAGAGTCAGCCCCTCAACACCCCGTTCATAAGTTTGCAACGATATGGAACCTCTTTCTTTACAGTGCACAAAATTTACGTTACTTCCCGGCGGCTCCACATCTTTATGGTAACGCAAGGTTCGGCCTGTTTGCACTAATTCATCTTCCTTTTCCAGGTCCGTCTTGTCCACAAACTGTATCAAGTGTTCGGTAGCGGCATTAGCCTTTACCAGGTCCAATTCGTTGATCTGAATATCTTCGGGGATTACATGAACCGGAAAATGAACACTTACACTTTCTTCATCATGTACTTCTGCTTCATACACATTGTTGTGAACATTGAACGTTTGAGTGGATCCAAAACCATTTTGAAAGGCAAACATCACCAAACACCGGGCACCGTTGCCACACATTCCTGCATCGCTGCCATCGGCATTCCGATAGACCATAGTGTAATCCACCTCATCTCTTTCAGCCGGTTGGAGGATTAAAATTCCATCAGCACCTATGCCAAATTTGCGGTCACATAACTTTGGGGTGAACCGGATAATCTCATCAAGATCAAAACCATATGTACGGTTGTCAAGTACGACGAAATCGTTTCCCGCACCTTCCATTTTATGAAATAAAATATCACTCATGATTCTGTAAAAGCAGGTACATGTTTCCAGTTTTCTTCTTCGCGGATATTGGGATCAAGTCCGCGCATTAAAGTTGAGAAGCGTAAAGACAAAACAATAAAGATCAGCTTTGGATTCACATTTTGACGCAGAGCGGGTCGGAAGGAGTCCAAATGGGTTATCATCTCTTCCAGCCGGGCATCATCCAGCGACTTCACAAATTTCTGTATCGATTCAAGCTGATCAATATTGGTAATAAATTTCTTGTTACCGGTTTCTCTGTAAACCATCAGATCCCGAATATACATTTCAATGAGGTTGGTGATGGAGATCAACCCTTCAATGTTATTCGAGCTTTGCCAGTCTTGGACCAAAGTTGAAAGCCCAATGGCATCCTGACTAAATGCCATTCGCAAATATTCCACAGCGGACTCACGATTTTCCCTGAGCTTACTGATATCAAAAAAGCGGGTCATGGCATAATTCCCGCCTGAAACTCTTGCTAAATAAGCGGCTTCATCGGGTTGTAATCCATCCACTTCGATCAATCCTTGCTCAACTTCTTTATCCTTTAGCGTGCCGAGCGGAATATGCTGGCAGCGTGAAGTGATGGTAGGCAGCAGGCTCTCGTAGCTTTCGGTTGTCAGGATGAACATAAGCCGGTCTGAGGGTTCTTCCAGCAGCTTCAAAAAAGCATTGGCTGTTTCCTTTCGCATGGTCTCAACCTGGGTGAGGATGATGACGATGCGATTACCTTCATTGGGTTTTAGCTTGGCAATGGGACGAATATCATCCCGAAAATAGTCGATGGGATAGAAGGCTTGTAAATTCTTTGAAGACTCATCATCTAACGAGGGCCGATGAGAAAAACTGATGATCTCGTAAGGATCTTTAGCCAGCAACTGTAGCCGGTCTCTGAGCTCTTCTGTTTTGGCAGAAGTTGGTTTTGGAATGAAAACATGAATATCCGGATGGGTAAACCACGATGACTTCTTGGATTCTTTATGCTCTCCCAGATCGCTCAGATGATCGATGCCGTTGATGGCTTCTGCTAAAGCAAGCGCAAAAGCAGTTTTGCCCACACCGGAAGGGCCTGAAAGCAGGTAAGCGTGGCTTATCCGTTCAGAAGCAAGTATTCGCTCCACCTGCTCCTTAGCGCGATGTTGGCCAATAATTCGTCGGTTCCCAAATTTAAATGGCATAAATATTAAGTAGTTAGGTCTTTGGTCATTCGTCTTTGGTCAATGGTCATTATTATTCTTCCCAGATGTAATCAAATAATAAAATTCCGGCGGTAATTGTAACGCCTGCAAACCCGACCAAAGCGGTGATGTTATTCAGTGATCCGTCTCCGCCATCTATAAAAGCTGTTTTACTGATATCTGCCAGTAACAAAATAAGCGGCATAAAAAGCGGAATACTCAATACTGAAAAAATAGCCCCTTTACGATCGGCCTGAGAAACTACAGCTGCGGTCATGGTGGCTACACCTGAAAGTCCGGCTGTTCCTACAAATAACATAATCAAAAAAGCCGGCCATGACTGTATCTGTAAGTTCATCAAGAAAATATATCCGGCAAAGGTAGCAGTATTTATGAGTAAGGTGAACAAGAAATTATAGAGCAGTTTTCCGGTATAGACGGTGGTACCGGTGGCATATATTCGAAGCAGGTCAAAGGTTTTTTTATCGGTTTCGGAAATAAAGCTTCGGCTCAGGGCGGAGAGGGCTGCAAACAAAATGATGATCCAAACCAACCCTGATTTCGGCCCCGGTTCAAGCTGATCGGCGCGAAGGGTAAAGAGCACCAGCAGCATAGCCGCAGCCACGAAGGCCAGAACCATATTGAACGCAAAACGTGTACGCAGTTCAATCTGCAGATCTTTCTTTAAAATGGTGAAGGTGCTTCGAATCCATTGCATAACCAAGTTTAAGGATTTTGGGTGGTTATTAACAGGGGAAATGCAACGGAATGAAACTGGTTGGGTGTAGTATAAAACCAGATTCTGACCTTTAGGCCGGGGTATTTGATTTTAAATTAACGTGAGTTCGAGATAAAGAATGTTAGGATAATTAGAAGATCCATCTAACGGAAACCCCGTCTGATGGATGGGCTGATCAATAATACAGGCGCAGGATGTTGGATTGGGATAAGAACAAGCTTAGGTGCTCGAATTAAACAATCGGTCAGATGGACCTGGAGCCATCGGACCGGCAGGTAGAATACACATTCCCGAATTCGATCTGATGGATCACCCATCTGATCGATGAATTAGGCTTAGGGGCCTGATCATGAGTGCATGACAAGTTTGGAAGATAGAATCAAACAAACGGTCAGACGGACCTGGAGTAGTCAGGTCGTGCCTCAAAGGCTTTAACGAAGATTGATTATATCAAACTGATGTTATTTTAAAACCTGAGTTCGGCAAAAAAAGTCGCTTAATACTTGATAAAGTCATAGCATTTGATTAAAAAATAGGTTCTATCATAGGCAAGATGGTCATTTCGCGGCGAATGCCCAAAATCCTATGGTTGGTCAGGGATCGAATACGGAAGTAATGGCCACCATTAGATTCCCGTCTCCACGGGAATGACAATAAGCATCCATTTTTATTCTTTTAACTTAGTTCTTATCTCGAACGGACGTTAATTATAAAACACTGCAATTAATCTTTGATTGATTGTCTGTTCGGTGCCTATATTCGATGGCTGTTAATCGTATCATTTATTGCTAAGGATTTTTGCATGAATTTATTTTCGTTATTAGATCAGGTTACTGTACTCCCCAACTTTGCTGTTGGCTCTAAAGAAGAACTTATTAATGCACTCGTGGATATTTTGGAGGAGAAACTTGAATCTGATGAGCAACTCGAAGAAGTAAGAAAAGCGGTGTTTGAACGGGAAGAGATCATGTCAACAGGAGTTGGTAAAGGGCTCGCAATCCCGCATGCTAAAACAAAAGCGGTAACAGAAAATCTGGCTGCTTTTGCTCTCTTAAAAGAACCCCTCGACTTCAATTCCATTGATGATGAACCGGTACGTTTAGTTTTTCTGTTGGTTGGGCCGGAATCCAATAACAGTCAGCATATAAAATTGTTGAGTCGCATTTCCCGCTTAATGAACAGCGGATCGTTCAGGGAAAAAATTCTCGGATGTACTTCCACCGATGAGATACTTAGTGCTTTTAAAGAGGAAGAAGAAAAATATTTTGTCAGTTAAATGAAGCATTTCCTCTGCTTTTTATATGTCTTGTTTTTCGTAAGTAATGTTGGGTGTGTAAGCGCACAAAATATTTCTTCCATTATTGACCGCTCCTCAAACCAGGAAGCTTTTTGGTCGGTTACCGTAAGAGATGATACCGGCCGGATCCTGGAAAGTCTGAATTCTGAGAAAGCGATTATACCTGCTTCAAACCAAAAACTTATCACAACGGCAGCTATTCTCGATCATTTTGGAAGCGACTTTAGGTACGAAACCAATATTTACGGAGAAGGGGAGCTGACCGGAGATACCTGGGATGGCAATTTGGTTATTAAAGGAAGTGGAGATCCTTCCATAAGCGGTGATTTATATGACGATGACCGCTATTATGGATTCAATATCTTTTTGGGTCAGCTTCAGGATCAGGGCATTAGAAAGATTGAAGGGAACCTGATCGCAGATGTCTCTTTATTTGATGAGCAGATCTATCCAAAAGGGTGGGATTGGTATGATTTTTCATTCTATTACGGAGTTCAGATCAGCCCGCTCTCTTTCAATAATAACGCCGTTGACCTTGAGGTGTTTGCTGATGGGGGGATTGGAGATAAGCCCCGGATAACCTGGTTTCCGGATAGCACCGATTATGTTGAATTTGTCAATGAGCAGGTGATCACCAACCCAAATATCGATTATGATGAATATTATCGGCGCGAGCTTGGAGAGAACCGGATCGTGTTAGGGAGTACTTTGCCTCAGGCATATTATGAAGACGAATCACTTTCTATCGATAATCCTCCTCTGTTTTTTCTGGATTCTTTCAAAAAATTCCTCCTCAAAAATGGTATAGAACTGGATGGCTTTTTAGTGGTTTCTAATAAAAAACAGGATATTTCTTCGTTAAAAGTTCTTGCTACTTACCGCTCAAAACCGTTGTCGGAATTAGTGAAATGGACCAATAAGGAGAGTGATAATTTCTATACAGAAATGATGATCAAAACGCTTTCAGCTGATGTAAGCAAACAACCCGGGACCTTTGAGCATGGAATTGAAGAGGTTCGAAATTTTCTGTTTGGGCTAGGGATTGATACTACTTATGTGCAGATGAACGATGGCTCAGGAATGGCAGGCGGCAATTTTAACAAGACAAGCATTATTTCAGATCTTTTGGTTAAAATGCAAGATCATTCTGAATTTGATGCGTATTTCAAGAGCATGTCGGTAGCCGGAATTGACGGGACCTTACAGCACAGGATGAAAGGAACACCGCTCTATAATAATTTCAAAGGGAAGTCCGGTTTTGTAACAGGTGTTCGGACTCTGAGTGGCTATTTTGAGGCTAAGTCAGGGAAGGAGGTCATCGTGAGTATTGCTACCAATAATTATATTTCCGAGAAAGTCAGCCCGATTGATGCCGTCCATGAGCAGATTTTGATGTACCTTTATAACAAATACTAAGTTTATTAATAGTTATTCGTTGATGATATATGAACGAGTATTTTTTCCAGCAAGCAGCCAGGCATGTCCGATAAAAAAGCCCACATATTAGTAACAGATGATGAAAAAGCTATTCGTAATACTCTGGAAGAGATTCTTCAGTTTGAGAATTATGAGGTCTCTACCGTAGATAGCGGGCAGTCTGCGCTTGATTTTGTGGATCAACATTCCATAGACCTGATGTTCCTCGATATAAAAATGCAGGGTATGGATGGACTCGAAACCTTAAAAAAGCTAAGGGAAGCCGGGCATGAATTCCCTGTGATCATGATCTCAGGACACGGCACCATAGAAATTGCAGTAGAAGCAACTAAAATGGGCGCCTATGATTTCCTCGAAAAACCCCCGGATCTCAATCGTTTGTTGATCTCCGTTCGTAATGCTTTATCTAAACAAGATCTGGAAAGAGAATATAAGCAGATCAAGAAGAAGCTGGCGAAACCCCAAGAGATCATTGGTGAGAGCACGGCCATTAAGAATATCAAATCACTGATCGAAAAAGTAGCCCCTACACAATCCCGGGTTCTCGTTACCGGAGACAATGGAACAGGAAAAGAGTTAGTGGCAAAGTGGATCCATGAAAAAAGCCCGAGAAGTGCAGGGCCTTTTGTGGAAGTAAACTGTGCGGCCATTCCCTCTGAATTGTTGGAAAGTGAGCTTTTCGGCCATGAAAAAGGAGCATTTACCGGGGCTTATGAGCAGAGAATCGGCAAATTTGAGCAGGCTGACGGCGGCACGTTATTTCTGGATGAGATCGGAGATATGAGCATGGAGGCACAGGCCAAAGTATTGCGAGCCCTTCAGGAGAACATAATTACCCGCGTTGGTGGCAGTGAATCTATTAGGGTAAATGTTAGAATTTTGTCAGCTACAAATAAAAATCTTGAGCAAGAGATCGAAGATGGAAATTTCAGGGAAGACCTTTTTCACCGGATAAGTGTCATCCCAATTACAGTACCTCCTTTGCGTGACCGAAGAGAAGATATTCCAGACATCGCTAAAACATGTTTAAGTAACCTTCAGGAAAGAGATATTAGCTTTGCTTCGGTTTCATTTTCTGAGAGTGGCCTCAAAGCACTTCAGCAACGGGAATGGAGTGGAAATGTGAGAGAACTTCAAAATGCCGTTGAGAGATTAGGTATTTTAACCGGGAATGAAGTGATCGATGAGGACACTGTGAAAGACGTGCTCAGAACAAGGGATCTTAAATCAAATGATCTTGGGAAGCTGGCAGATCAGACTAATGACTTTCAGGACTTCAAAGAATTGGCAGAACGGATATTTTTGGTTAAGCAGCTCGAAAAAAATGACTGGAATATCTCTCAAACTGCCGAGGCAATAGGTATTCAACGAAGCCATATGTACAACAAAATGAAAAAATATAATATAGAGCGATAGCATGAGTGCAGAAATCATAGACGGAAAGAAAGTAGCCGGATTGGTAAGAGATCGGGTTCGGGAAGATGTTAACGACTGGAAAGCCAAAGGAAACAGGGCTCCATTCCTCCAGGTTATTTTGGTAGGTGATGATCCCGCTTCAAAAGTATATACCGGTGCAAAAACCCGGGCTTGTGAAGATGTAGGCATTGACACTCATACAGAGATCCTTCAAGACACCATTTCCGCAAAAGAACTAAAATCCATCATTAAAAAATACAACGAAGATGATTCGGTAGATGGTATCCTGGTTCAGCTTCCGCTTCCTTCCCATTTATCTTCTCATGATGTAATTGAAAGCATCGATCACCGCAAAGATGTGGATGGTTTTCATCCTATGAATGTGGGACGATTGACCGTTGATGAACCTTGTTTCAGAAGTTGTACCCCGGCCGGGATTATGGAGCTTTTCAAACATTACAGTATCCCGGTAAAAGCAAAACATGCCGTGGTGGTGGGAGCCAGTAATATTGTAGGCTCACCGATGGCGATCATGCTTTCCCGCGAGAATTCATCTGGTAAGGCAACAACTACTATTTGCCACAAATATACCAAAGACCTCACCCAGCATACCATTTCAGCCGATGTCTTGATCTCGGCGGCAGGCCAGCCTCATCTTATCAAGGCCGAAATGATCAAAGAGGGGGCAGTGGTCATAGATGTGGGAATTAACCGCATCGCAGATGAAAATTCAGAGAAAGGCTACAAGCTGGTAGGAGATGTTGATTTTGAATCCGTGAAAAAGAAAGCAAGCTGGATCACCCCCGTACCCGGCGGGGTGGGGCCTATGACCGTAGCCATGCTGATGAAGAATACTTTGCTGGCAGCGAAAAAGAGTATTTATCCGGAGTAGTATCTTTTTTTGTTTTAGGGTGACACTATGCTGTCACTGACCGTGATTATCATTGGGTAAATCAAAAAACAAAACCCAACGATCATGTCAAGCAACGCATTATCAATCACCCCAAAACAGAACAAAGAAACTACGTTATTTGCCGTTCCGGTACTGAAGCGTATTCAGCAGGAAAGCATCGAAGAATACAATGAGATGCAGCAGGCTTTTAATCTCATGGGGTGGGGCGGAATACCCGACAAACTCAAGATCGAGATCCATGAAGATGTGAAGTACATGATAGAAGAACTCAAGGGACGTTACTCATCCTGTGATCCTTTTGTTAAGCGCCGGCGTAATTCAATTCACTACTGGGTAAGCTGCTATCAGGATGGGATCTGTAGTTTGGAAGCTGCCATCAAAGCCTTGAAAATAAAAGCACTTTAAGGCATGAATGATCATAGAAGGCGGCGCAGGTTCAGGATCTGGTTTTACCTTTTTGGACCTGTTCCTTTTCATTCTGTTCAGGCACTATATCCATTCCTATGCGATGCTGAGCCGGTCGTTCCAGGTTATCTGTAATAAGCTGCATAATAGCTTCAAATTTCTTCTTTTGTTTATTGAAATAGAATTTAAGTGCACCCATGAAACCGAAATAACCCGCCAGCGCCCCAATAGAAGATAGGAGCAAATAGGTGGATTTTGGAATACCGAAGGCTTTTAGAACGAGAGCCAGCCCAAGCGCACCCAAAAAAGCGGAAAGAAATAAACCGGATCCTCTAAATTCATCCCATTTAACATGTTGAATGATCTTTGTTTTTCCATCTTTAGGAACGACCGTTACCCGTCTGACACTCTCAAGTGCGTTTTCAACTTGCTCCCACTCATAACTTTTACCCATATATTCCACAGTCCCTTTTTGTCCGGTAAACGCATTCAGCTCTGGAAAGAGTTGATCAAGCTGCATATCGGTAACTTCTCCCTCAACTGTAACAGACGATTGTAATTCACTGTTGCCAATAAGCCAGTTAAAGCGCTCAAAAGAGCGATTTTCTACCGTTTTGATCGCCTTATCCAATACATCGGCCGATATACCAACTTCCTTTGCTATCTCATATAATTCTTCTGATGTAATACCGTGTTGTTCAGATTTACTCTCATTTTTAGTGCGTTGGATTTCGGAGGCTTGAGCTAAAATATCCCGGATCTGTTGATAAGTAAATTCTTTATGTGCCATGCTTATTTGAGTTATTTATAAATCAGCTTCATGAGCCCTTTAGTATATATAATTTTGAGGAATCTCATTAAATAGTCTAAAGGAAAGTTGTATCCTGTGATTAGTAAATATCCTGGTCCTCAAATTTGACTGAATTTAGGGAAATCCTAAAAGATCTGATCTTTTTTGGAAAGGATATTGATAAGTTTTGCAAGCGGTGTCTTTTGTTTCTGATAATAACTCTTGAGAAAGAATCGACTGATGGTGAAACCGCCCGCACCAACCAAAGGGGTAATCATTAAAGCCAGTCCTTGCCCACTGATTTCTTTGACGGTAACCAAAGCGACAACGAATGCAAAGAAAAAGCTTAGAAATCCGGCTAACATTTTTAAAAAATTATAAGAGAACCATCTGAATTTTGGTTTGCCCATCTTTTGGAGTAAAGGGAAAAATGCTTACTGCCAAAATCACTTTTTTGTTGCCTCATTCGCAGGTTTTTTCGGGTTTGTTGATTTTTTTGGTATATGTTTTTGAATGGTATATAAGGATAAGTTTGGACGCTCTACACAATCTCAATAAAAATTTTTATTCAATGCGGAACTTCCATAGAGATATCCTTATCTTTGAAAAACTGCAAGCCAAACTTTTTCATTGATGTATAAAATGAACGACTCTTCTCCCTTCGAACGTATTACCCGCCAAGGGCTTACCTATGATGATGTGCTCCTTGTTCCAAATTACTCAAAAGTACTTCCACGTAATGTGGATACTACGGTTCAGCTGACACCAACGCTCAAACTTAACGTGCCGATCATGAGTGCAGCTATGGATACCGTTTCTGAATACCGCCTGGCTATTGCTCTGGCACGTGAGGGCGGTATAGCGATACTCCACAAAAATATGAGCATAGAAGATCAGGCTGAACATGTTCGTTTGGTGAAGAGAAGTGAAAGCGGGATGATCGTCGATCCGGTTACTTTGAAGGAAGGGGCAACAGTACGTGAAGCCCGGGCTCTTATGAAAAAGCAGAAGATCGGAGGAATTCCTATCGTGGATGATGCAGGGATTTTGGTTGGTATCGTAACGAATCGTGACCTTCGCTTTGAGTCTGAGATGGGTAAAAAGCTCGGTGATATCATGACGCGTGAGAAACTATACACCGCGAAAGAAGGAACCAATCTGAAGCAGGCAGAAAAGATCCTTCAGCATTATAAAGTAGAGAAATTGCCTATTGTTGACGGTAATAATAAGCTGGTGGGACTGATCACCTTCAAAGATATTGAGAAGAAAAAGAATTTCCCGAATGCCTGTAAAGATGAAATGGGAAGGCTTCGGGTTGGCGCTGCAGTAGGCGTTACTCCGGATACCATGGATCGCGTAGATGCCCTGGTTGCCGCAAGTGTTGATGCCATTACGGTGGATACCGCACACGGGCATTCCCAAGGCGTACTCGATACCATCAAAAAGATCAAAAAGGCTTATCCTGATCTTAACGTGATCGGTGGAAATATTGCAACCCGCTCTGCAGCCGAAGCTTTAGCCGAAGCCGGAGCAGACGTGGTTAAAGTAGGAGTTGGACCGGGGTCAATTTGTACCACTCGTGTGGTTACCGGAGTTGGAGTACCTCAATTAAGTGCCATAATGGAAGTAGCCGAATTCACCAGGGAAAATGGAATTGGATTGGTCGCTGATGGAGGAATTAAACAAACCGGTGATATCCCGAAGGCGATAGCCGGCGGAGCTGATGCCGTAATGATGGGTTCCATGTTTGCCGGTGTGGACGAAAGTCCGGGCGAAACCATTATTTATGAATCCCGGAAGTATAAATCATATCGAGGTATGGGAAGCATAAGCGCAATGAATAAAGGCTCCAAAGACCGTTATTTTCAGGATGTAGAAGATGACATCAGTAAGTTGGTTCCTGAAGGAATTGAAGGTCGTGTTCCTTTTAAAGGATATTTAGGCGAAGTGGTTCATCAAATGACAGGCGGACTTCGGGCTGCTATGGGGTATGTAGGAGCTCCCAACATTGACGAAATGAAGAAAGCAGAGTTTGTACAAATTTCAGCAGCGGCATATAAAGAAAGTCACCCGCATTCTGTACAGATTACGAAGGAAGCTCCGAACTACTCGGTCTCCTGATCAGCTTTGTCCGGAACCGGGCAGGTTACTTATTTTGATGTAAGCTTACGTAAAGAATTAGAAGATATTTCTTTGGATGTAGTTCGCGTAAAACCCAAACCTATTTTCCATTTTGGAAATTGATCCTCTTCCCTCAAAAACACCCACCCCAAACTGGAATTAAGAACCTGAGCTCGATTATTGATAGCTTGAAAAATGTCTAAAAAGCCATCCCTGCGAAGGCAGGGATCTTATTATTGCCAGTAATTCAATCATAAATACGTAAAAAAACAAGTAGATTTCAGGCA
>Ga0189284_100273_pt1 | contig 43313 bp, 31 predicted proteins | sample N32C7minimetaG_FD_130314 | JGI IMG/M metagenome (GOLD analysis project Ga0189284, IMG submission 130314) | Marine microbial communities from the Costa Rica Dome - N32 C7 mini metaG | ecosystem: Environmental > Aquatic > Marine > Oceanic > Photic zone | place: Costa Rica: the Eastern Pacific...
AGGAGGACCATGAAACAACGGCGCTTGCTGCACAACAAATCCGCTGCTTAACTGAAATCCAGATGTGCCAGACCCTCCTTTAGTCAGGCCGCTTGCTGTCTCAATTTACCTGACGACGGACAGCAGAGCGCAGAGTCTTCAGGGGTGTTTTCATTAAACATCAAATGCGGGATGTCGATGTACCGCTCTCCCTGTCGTGGACGTATTTCAGGCCTGATAATAAAAGCCAAAGGACACGAATCAGGCGACTGCCAGTTCCAACAGATCGCTACTTGGTACTCCATCTGAAAGCCTCTGAGCGGCCCTAACCATCGCAAAACCTGACCTCCACAAATGATTTTTGGTTTAAGCAGCGGCCATCGCCTTTCCATTCGTGAAAGTTGCGCTTCGGGCGAACGAGCCTTCGTACGATGCCTCATTTCTTTAGTTTTCCCGTATGGAAACTGTGCGGTGCTGCCTTCGGAGTGTTTGCTGCACCCGGGCGCGCGGATGATACCAATGCCGGCGCAGCCAAGAACCCTTTACCCGGCTGAAACCTACTTTTTCCTGTTGGGTTTGAAGCTTGCGCCAGATACGAGCGAACAGCGCCTTCTGTTACTGTCTCGCCGAACAAGTCTTTGAAGATGTCGCAGGTTTGAACGAATTCCGACCGTCGAGCGCGTTGCAACTCATAGACGAGATGGTGGAGGTCATCTCGAAATAGAACCATTTCATCGATTGATGTTGGCCAACGATCATTAAAGTTTTCTGTCATCAGAGCCGGATTTCGTTCAGCCGGCCATTCATTTGTTTCGATCGCAATCACCATTTTCTGACGAAGGGTGCCGGCAAGGTCTTCCAGCTGCGAACACAAGCCGTTGAGATTCAGTGGAACTTGAGCTGCTGCCTTCGAAAGATAAACAGAAATTGGACGTTTCACTTTTCTCTCCGCATAGCGAAGGTTGAGAAATCTCTTCAAGAGCTTGAGTGCAATTACCTGGGGCGCGTCGCGGAACGGATGTGTTTCGACTGGCAAGTCCTCAATTTCCGTATCCGCACGAAACGTGGTCGAAACGAACCGATCCCTTCTGACCATGCGTTCCCGCATGTCCTTAAGTTGTTTCTGAAATGCTTGTGAAGGCTGAGAAACGTTACTGTTGAACCATCTGGCAAATCCATAAGGGTTGACGCTAAACAGCTCATCCACGCCAACATCGGGACTGTGGTAAATCGCACCAACTCGCTCAATGCGAGGTTCCGCCGCTGGATCCATCGGTGTGACATCCAAATGCATGAAGGCAAACTGGAGTTGAACGCACCGCGTGCAACGCTCGATGTGCTGAACATCTGGAAAGCCTTCAAAAGCCTTATAAAGCTCATCCAATACACGGGAGATCGACCAACCCTGAGGACGCGGAAACTCAAGAATGGCATCTAGATCGAAGCGGTCTTCGTCGGCACCGTGAACGATGGTAGCGCCGATCGCCCGCGATCCTTGCGCGTATACGACCGCGTCGTCCAAGTGGTCACGTAAGGGGCTGGACGGCCGCTGCAAGTGCTCAGGGATGTGGTGATATCGTTTTGTTGCTACCCGGCGATCCCTATCGCTCAGTTCAATTTCCAGGAGAGTTGCAAGTAGCAGTGCATCCAAATTTTCCGAAGTATTGTCGAGAGGCATCAAAAATTCCTTCCCATCTGGGCATACGTGGATCGCCTCCCTCAATCCAAACATGTCAAATTACATTATATGGTACACAAGTCTTCTAAAAACACAACATGTTGTGTTTCTTGTTTTGTTCTTTCTCCCATTTCCCGGGCGCCAAATGGTGTCCGGGAAATGGAGTGGGCAGTCTTTAAGCGCCGAATGGGCAGTCTATCGTGACGTAGGGCAAGATAGACTGACGCATCAGGTTCAACTCCCGGCTAAGGCCTTAGCTGCACCCGGAGGTGGAGCCGCAGGTGTCGCATTTCAGGCAGGTGCCGTTGCGCACCATGGTGAAGTTGCCGCATTCCGCGCAGCTTTCGCCTTCGTAGCCTTTCATGCGGGCCTGGGCGATCTGCTGGGCCGCTGTCTTGACCTGCGGGGCAGGGGAGACTTCCACGGCAACCGCCGCTTCTGCACCGCGGGCAAAGGCCGTTGCGACGGCAGATGTCTGTGCTGCCGGGGTGCCGGCGAGCTCGGCCGTGATCGCCTGCGTGACTTCACCTGCCGGCTCATCGGAGACCAGACGGAACCGCTCGGTCTGACCGCGGACAAGGCCGTGGGACACCATGCCGTTGTCCTTCTTGTCCTTCATGGTGCCAGCCGAAACCTTGTCACCGCTGAAGACTTCCGGCGGAACGTGGGCCAGTTCATGGCGGCCGAGATAGGACACGGCCAGCTCGCGGAAGATATAGTCGAGGATCGACGTTGCGTTCTTGATCGCATCGTTGCCCTGAACCATGCCGGCCGGCTCGAACTTGGTGAAGGTGAAGGCGTCCACATACTCTTCGAGCGGCACGCCGTACTGCAGGCCGAGCGAGACGGAGATAGCGAAGTTGTTGATGAACGCGCGAAGGGCCGAACCCTCCTTGTTCATATCGATGAAGATCTCACCGAGACGGCCGTCTTCATATTCGCCGGTCCGCAGGAACACGGTGTGCCCGCCGATCTTTGCCTTCTGGGTGTAGCCCTTGCGGCGGGTCGGCAGTTTTTCCTGCTCGCGCACCACACGTTCCACGATCCGCTCGACAATGCGTTCGGCGACAACTTCGGCCTTGGCAGCTGCCGGCAGGGCTGCGATTTCTTCCGCCGCATCCTCGGCTTCGTCGTCATCGTCGCTGAGCAGCTGGGAATTGAGCGGCTGGCTGAGCTTGGAACCATCGCGGTAAAGCGCGTTGGCTTTCAGCGCCAGCTTCCAGGAGAGCATGTACGCTTCCTTACAGTCCTCAACGGTCGCATCGTTCGGCATGTTGATCGTCTTGGAGATCGCGCCGGAGATAAACGGCTGGGCTGCAGCCATCATGCGGATGTGGCTTTCAACGCTCAAGAAGCGCTTGCCGATGCGCCCGCACGGGTTGGCGCAGTCGAACACCGGGTAGTGTTCTGACCGGAGGAACGGTGCGCCTTCCAGGGTCATCGCGCCGCATACATGGGTGTTGGCGGCTTCGATATCGGCCTTGGAGAAGCCAAGGAACGACAGAAGTTCGAACTCCGGATCTTCCAACTGCTCGTCGGTCACGCCGAGCGCTTTCATCTGATCGTCGCCAAGCGTCCAGCGGTTGAAGACGAACTTGATGTCGAAGGCGGACTTCATGCCGTCTTTCAGCTTGGAAAGGTTTTCATCGGTAAAGCCCTTCGTCTTCAGCGAAGCCGGGTTGATGCCCGGTGCCTGGTCAATGGAGCCATGTCCCACGGCGTAAGCTTCAATCTCGCCAATCTCGCTTTCCGAGTAGCCGAGCTTGCGCAGGGCTTCTGGAACCGCACGGTTGATGATCTTGAAGTAGCCGCCGCCCGCCAGTTTCTTGAACTTCACCAGAGCAAAGTCCGGCTCGATGCCCGTTGTGTCGCAGTCCATGACCAAACCGATGGTGCCGGTCGGGGCAATCACTGTAGACTGGGCGTTGCGGAAGCCGTTCTTCTCGCCAAGCTCCAAAGCACGGTCCCAGGCTTTCTTGGCGCGGTCGATCAGGATCGGTTCCGGGCAGGACGCATGGTCGAGCGGAACCGGATTGGTGTTCAGGCCCTCATAACCGCCAGCTTCGCCATGGGCCGCGCGCCGGTGGTTGCGGATGACGCGCAGCATGTGCTTGGCGTTTTTTTTGTAGCCCGGGAAGGAGCCGAGTTCTCCGGCCATTTCCGCTGATGTTGCGTAGGAAACGCCGGTCATGACCGCGGTGAGGGCACCACAAATGGCGCGGCCTTCATCGGAGTCGTACGGAATACCGGAGGTCATCAGAAGGCCGCCAATGTTGGCATAGCCAAGGCCAAGTGTGCGGAACTTGTAGGACAGTTCTGCAATTTCCTTGGACGGGAACTGCGCCATCAGCACCGAGATCTCCAGAACAATGGTCCACAGACGGACGCCATGCTCGTAGTTGTCGATGGCAAACGAACCGTCTTCATTGCGGAACTGCATCAGGTTCAAGGACGCCAGGTTACAGGCGGTGTCGTCCAGGAACATGTATTCCGAGCAAGGGTTCGACGCGCGGATCTCGCCATCAGCTAGGCAGGTATGCCAGTCGTTGATGGTGGTGTGGTACTGAAGGCCCGGATCAGCAGACGCCCAAGCGGCGTAACCAATCTGCTCCCAAAGTTCCTTCGCCTTGACCGTTTTCACGACAGTGTCGGTCTTGCGCGCGGTCAGGTCCCATTCTTTGTCTTCAACAACAGCGTTCAGAAAACCGTCTGTGACGCGCACGGAGTTGTTGGAGTTCTGGCCGGCAACGGTCAGGTAAGCTTCGGAATCCCAGTCCGTGTTGTAGGTCGGGAAATCGATCTTGGTGAAGCCCTGCCTGGCGAACTGGATGACGCGCTGGATGTAGTTCTCCGGCACCATCATCTTCTTGGCTGCGCGGATTTCGCGTTTCAGGGCCGGGTTTTTCGCCGGATCAAAGCAGTCACCGTTGTCCGCTTCGCAGTTGACGCAAGCGCGCATGATGGCGGTCAGGTGCTTCTGGCAGATCTTGGAGCCGGTCACCAGAGCCGCGACCTTCTGTTCTTCCTTGACCTTCCAGTTGATGTATTCCTCGATGTCCGGATGGTCTGCGTCGACCACGACCATTTTCGCCGCGCGGCGGGTGGTGCCGCCGGACTTGATGGCGCCCGCTGCCCGGTCACCGATCTTCAGGAAGCTCATCAAACCGGACGACTTGCCGCCGCCGGAGAGTTTTTCGCCTTCACCGCGCACATAAGAGAAGTTGGAGCCGGTACCCGAGCCGTACTTGAAGAGGCGTGCTTCACGCACCCACAGGTCCATGATGCCGCCGTCATTGACGAGGTCATCGCCAACGGACTGGATAAAGCACGCATGCGGTTGCGGGTGCTCGTAAGCGGTCTTGGATTTTGTCAGCTTGCCGGTCTGGAAATCGACATAGTAGTGGCCCTGGCTCGGGCCATCGATGCCGTACGCCCAGTGAAGGCCGGTGTTGAACCATTGCGGGGAGTTCGGAGCGACTTTCTGAGTCGCGAGCATATAGCGCAACTCGTCGAAAAAAGCCTGGGCATCAGCTTCGGTGTCGAAGTAACCACCTTTCCAGCCCCAGTAGGTCCAGGTGCCGGCCAGACGGTCAAAAACCTGGCGGCCATCCATCTCAGAGCCGTAGCGCTCGTCCTCTGGAAGTTTCGCAAGGGCTTTCTCGTCCGCTTCTTGCCGCCACAGCCAAGAAGGAACCGTGTTCTCTTCCACTGGCTTCAGCTTGGCCGGAACGCCAGCCTTGCGGAAATATTTTTGAGCGAGGATGTCGGATGCGACCTGAGAAAATTGTGCCGGAACCTGAATGTCCTTCAGCTGGAAGACAATCGATCCATCCGGGTTCCGGATTTCACTTGTTGCCGTCCGGAAGTCTATGCTGGCGTAAGGCGATTGGCCTTCCTTGGTGTAGCGCCGCTCGATCCGCATTTTCTCAAGTCCCCTTTAAAATCCCCGACGGTTCGCCCCGAACCGATTGATCATTTCCATTTCCGCCCGGCGTAGTGTCGTAACTGGCCTCCACCGACGGATCCTGGATCTGTATGTCACAGACTGGATGTCTGTATCTAGCGCCTCTTCATTAACGATCCACTATATATAGTGTTCATCAACAAGTTTGTCACGACATGTAGCCAGATGCCGGACGCACGAAACCACGCTCAGGATCGAGCTTTCGAATCCTGTACGGGTACGCTTAAGACTGGTGTTTCTGGATGACCGGAGCGCCCGGGAGAGCCTCCGATTACGCACATCGCAATGATTAGGAAACTAAAGTAAATGAATCCTTAAGGTCAACCCGCTGACGACAACAGGTAGTGCTCATGTTGTGGGCAAGCGCAAAATCTTGTGTGTCTATGTGGATAGCGGGGACCTTGGCACTCCGGCAGTTCGGTGACTGCGGGAAACCGCCGAAACAGGCTTTAGGCCCGTGAATTCGGGTCGCGCAAAGTCTGTGGATGAAGATAGCTCAAATTTTATGAAACTTTTAAGAAAATGGCATCAGTGCACTTCAACGCGGTTTAAGGCCGGTCTGGTTTAGTGATCCTGCACAAGGGATCAAGGACCGCCTTTATGAAACATCATGCTGCCTTTGGCTTGGCGATGGATGACATTGACGTTGTTGTTGTTGAAGACAGCAAGCCGATGCAAACCATCCTGCGGTCGACTCTTCTCAGCTTCAAGGTTGCGCGGGTACGCACATTTGATTCGGTCGATGATGCTCTTGAAGCAAGCCTTGCCGAACCGCCCAACCTGATTATCACAGATTGGCGCATGGCCCCGACCACCGGGTATCAATTGTTACGCCTTATCCGTCACAAACATATGGAACCGCTGTGTTTTGTGCCGATTCTCTTTATCACTGCTCACGGCACGCGGCCGCTCGTTGACAAGGCTCTGAGGGCAGGGGCACATCATGTGCTGGTCAAACCATTGTCGCCGTCGACGCTCTACAAGCGAATCGAATGGGTGCTTCATGATGACCGGCCGATGGTTTTGGAAAACTCCGGTTTCTACAATATCTATGGCATCCAGAAGCTGATGGACCAGCAGGCGGAAAAGATGAAATCGCTTGCTGCAGCCCGGGTCAACCACAGGACAGCTGTCCAGAAACGCGCTGAGGTTGACGACGTGGTCCAGGAAGCCTTCGACAAGAAGAAGCAACAGCCCGAGGAACCAAAAATCATCGGACGCGGATTCGCGCAGCGCGCAAAGAAACAATCCGCCGCGTCGCGTCATATCAGGAACGGCAGATCGGCTTAGAATTTGCTGCTGACCCGCTGACCGCCAGACCTCGCCAGCCGAAAGATTTGCAAAGGCCGGTAGGGTTGATGCCCTCTGGCATGATTCGTCCAATTTCCGGGGCTTGCGGCAATGCAGCACTGGACAGCCGCGGCACTTGACGCCATAGTCCGGAAAAATTCCTAAGGCGTTTATAAAAGCCTTTGTTGATGCGACTTGAGATCAAGGGATCTTTTAAGGGCCATGAAAAAACTTCTGCTTGAAATCTTCACTTGGTGGAACGGCCATACAATGGGTACGAGGTTCTTCACATGGCGGAAGGGCGAGTTCGTTGGCGAAGACGAATTTGGCAACAAGTACTACAAGGAACGCGACGGCAAAAAGCGCTGGGTCATCTATAATGGTCTCGCGGAAGCATCCAGCATTCCTCCAGGCTGGCATGGCTGGATGCATCACCGTGTCGACACGGCGCCGGTCGATGAAAATTACCACGCCAAGAGCTGGCAAAAGCCGCACGAGGCCAATCATACCGGAACGCCGGAAGCCTATCGCCCCCATGGCTCGATCCTGACCCCGGAAAAACGCCCCGAAGTTACCGGCGATTATCAGGCCTGGACGCCAGGCCAGTAAGCTTGGCACCTATTTGATTTTTTAAGGGCTCGCTGACGCGGGCCCTTTTTCGTTTGGCGGTTTTGCAGCGCGCCGCCATTCGGTTGAAGATGGTTGGTGCTGGGTTCAGTTTTGCGAGCTAGCTCACAAATCGTCGTGTGATGCGTCTTTCGGACATCTCTTTTGATTTCGAGGGCAATCCGCATGATCATCACCTACGAACGTTTGACAGATCCGCAGGCAAACCAGCAGGTTGAGCAGGTCAATGCGGATTTTGTCGGCATAAGGCAAAAGCTACAGGCAGGTCTGCAGGACACGGCCGCTTTGTCGGACAACCAAGCGCATGCGCAAAACCTGACAGCCCTTCGCCGGCGGGCTTGCCCGCGTACGATGGTTGCACCGGAGCTGGCTGCTCAACTGAAAACCATCGCCTTTGGTTTTAAGAAGAATAAGGACCCGGCCGGTGTCTACCCGCTTCGGGCCATGGAGGCGACCGGTTCAAACAACAGCAAGTTCATGATTGGTCTGGAGACGGAAAACAGCGATGTCGTTTTCGGCGCACAATCGCTCGAATTGATGGGGTTCATCGAAATTACGGAGTTGCAGACGTATTACTGCACAACTCGAAAATCAGAGGGCAAAGTTCAGGATCGTTACGGCACACGACTGGTGGCGTTTTTGGTTGTTGGCCGGAACCAGCAAAACGAAGACAGTTACGTTTATCTGGCATCAGGATCAGGAGCGTTTTCGGCGAACGCCCTGCAAGTGCCCACAGCAGGAGACAACTCCGCACAAGTGATTCAGGCTGTGGAAGGGGCTATCTCCACGTTCAACGCCCCCAGAAACAACGATTACTACATGTTCTGGGAGATCAACGACACCGGACTTCAGTTGTCGGCAGCCGATGGAAAAGGCAATCGGGTCGTCAACATTCGGTACTCCAGCTTCGTTGGTAAGACCCGAAGCTACTTGGACAACTTCAGTCTGATTTCGGTCGTTGATATCAAAACCATGATTTCGGGGATGTTTGAGAACCTGGAAGGCTTGAGTTTTCAGGTTCCATTCAAGAAAAATCCGTCAGGCTTGCCAATGACCTGCACATTCGGTCATGGAGAATCCCGGAAAAACGGCACGATCGATATTTTCCAGAAAACAAAGTCCAAACAATACAGCATCCCGCAGGTGGGGATTGGAGACCTGTTCACGATCGGCTCTCCATTTTCCTACACCAAGCAAACCATGGAGAGCCACCAGACCGAACTGACAGTAACAACGGAAAAGACCGACAGCGTCCAGCTGACTGTTCCGGCGACTTGCTTTGTGGCAAACAGCTTTCCAGCCACGCCGCTTGCCGACACAACTACCGTCATTCAGTTTTCGTATTTTACCGGAGATTATGGTCTCAGGCTGACCTCGGAGAAAGCGAACAGCGATCCGGTGAGTGCGATCAATGTGCTCCGCAAAATCGGTTACGTCGAGGTCGCTGTTGGGGACAATACCGGGAACGCTGTGATTACAGTCGCCGGCCTTGGGAACATAGGCAATGACGGGGTTTATCCCGGTGGTGCGGATTTGGGGCAATTCCAAGAAATTCAACTGCCGTTCAAGATCGCGAAGCAGACCGGTACCTTATTCGTGTTGAAGCAAGTGGCTGGCGGTAGCAGTTGCCAATACACATTTTCCTACAATGAACAAAATGAGGCGATTAAATACAATCAGGACAACACCAACGAGATGACCTGTACGTGCGTGTATTTCAGCAGCAACGGCTTCCGAACCGCTTCCAATTACTCCATCAGCATTCCCATCAGCACGCCGGCTTTTTTATCCAGCATGGAGGGTCAGCAAGCTCAAATCGACAAGGCATTGACGGAAACGATTATCGGATTTGTCTAGGAGGAGGCGTCTGTTTGACCATCCAGCATGCTGAGGATGTCGGCGCCGGTTGCCTTTGTGGAGAGCGCGTAGAAGTCGGTTTCCTGTTGCAGGGCGGAGCTCAAAAGGACGTTGTATTCATCCTTCGGGACTTCGAGTGTGCCAAACTTGGCAAGGTGGCCGGTGACGAATTGTGTGTCGAGAAGCGTATATCCGCCCTTTTTGAGCCGGGCCACCAGGTGTATCAGGCACACTTTCGAAGCATCCGTCTTGAAGGAGAACATGCTTTCTCCGAAGAAAGCACCGTTGAGGCTGACACCGTAGAGCCCGCCCACAAGATCTCCGTCCTGCCAGGCCTCGACTGTGTGGCAATGGCCCATCTCAAACAGCTCGCCGTAAAGCCGGCGGATTTCCCGGTTGATCCAGGTTTTTTGCCGGCCTGGCATGGGCGCAGAACATCCGTCAATGACGCCTTTAAAATCAGTGCTAATCCGGATTTCAAAAAGGTCGCTGCGGATTGTTCGCTTTAGCCGGCGCGGAACATGGACAGTATCGAGCGGCAGGATGCCGCGTTGTTCTGGCTCCAGCCAGAACAAGCCCGGATCGTCGGCAGATTCGGCCATCGGAAACAGCCCGCATGCATAGGCTTTCAGCAGCACCTGGGGCGTGATCTCAAAGATGACGTCGTTCTGGTATCCTGCCATGGATCCTCTTTGTTCCTCGCGCTAGGACCGGCTTGCAATCTTCCGGTCCAATCAGCGTTACGGGACAACCGCCTCTGTTATCAAATTGGGGCATGGTCCCCGAACTTTCAATTGTAGTGTTTTCGAGTTCAAGGGTTTTGGAAACACCAAAATACAAGTCTTCAACCGGCAATTCTGTTTTTGGGTCCACACACACGGTGTTCTGCATGTCGGTAAATGAACAAAGGTAAGCGCCAAACGGCGGGACCGGAGCTGACACTTGCAAAGAAAAAGGGGCGTATCCGCCCCTCATTACTTTATTTCTTGTTGGCCAGGTATTGCTCAAGCCAGTGAATGTCGTACTGGCCGTTTGCGATATCCTGGTTTTCAACCAGGTTCCGGAACAACGGGATGGTCGACTTGATCTCATCCACGACGAACTCATCCAGGCACCGGCGCAAACGCATCATGCATTCAACGCGGTTGCGGCCATGAACGATCAGCTTGCCGATCAGGCTGTCATAGTAAGGCGGGATCTTGTAGCCCTGATAAACACCTGAATCGACGCGCACACCCAAACCGCCTGGCGGATGGTAGTAGGTGATCGTGCCTGGAGACGGCGCGAAGGTTTGCGGATCTTCCGCGTTGATCCGGCACTCGATTGCATGACCGTCAAACGTGATGTCGTCCTGGGTCATATCCAGCGAGCCGCCGGCCGCAATCCGGATCTGTTCGTTCACCAGATCGATGCCAGTGATCATCTCGGTCACCGGGTGTTCCACCTGAAGACGGGTATTCATTTCAATGAAATAGAACTCGCCGTTTTCATACAGGAACTCGACCGTGCCGACACCGCGGTACTTCAGCTTACGCATCGCATTGGCAACAATCTCACCAATTTCCGCGCGCTGATCGGGATTGAGGGACGGGGACGGAGCCTCTTCCAGAACCTTCTGGTGGCGGCGCTGCAAGGAGCAGTCGCGCTCGCCCAGATGGACTGCGTTGCCCTGACCGTCGCCCAGCACCTGGATCTCGATATGCCGCGGCTTGCCGAGATACTTTTCCATGTAAAGGGCGTCGTCGCCAAAGGCAGCCTTTGCCTCGGACCGTGCGGTCGATAGCGCGGTCTCCAGCTCGGCTTCAGTCTGCGCCACTTTCATTCCGCGTCCGCCACCACCGGCTGCGGCTTTCACCAGAACCGGGTAGCCGATTTCCCGGGCGATCGCATGCGCATCGTCTTGCGGCGTGACTGCGCCATCTGATCCGGGGACCACTGGAATACCGAGATCCTTAGCCGTTTGCTTGGCCTGGATCTTGTCGCCCATGATCTTGATGTGATCAGAGGTCGGGCCAATGAAGACGATGTTGTGCGCTTCCAGGATTTCAGCGAATCGGGCGTTTTCGGACAGGAAACCGTAACCCGGGTGAACCGCATCAGCCCCTGTGATTTCACAAGCAGCCAAAAGCTGCGGGATGTTGAGATAACTGTCCCGCGCTGCCGGCGGTCCGATGCACACGCTTTCATCTGCAAGACGGACATGCATGGCATCGGCATCTGCCGTGGAGTGGACCGCGACTGTGGAAATGCCAAGCTCTTTACAAGCGCGCAGGATGCGCAGGGCAATTTCACCGCGGTTAGCAATGAGGATTTTGGAGAACATGGCCGGCCCGGCTCCTTATTCGACGATAATAAGCGGTTCGCCGAATTCCACCGGCTGGGCGTCTTCCACAAGGATCTGCTTGACGGTGCCCGCCTTGGTGGACGGAATGTGGTTCATGGTTTTCATGGCTTCGATGATCAGGATCGTCTGACCTTCGGCCACCTTGTCGCCGACTTGAACGAACGGCGCTGCGCCCGGTTCTGCTGCCATATAGGCTGTGCCGACCATCGGGGAAGCCACAGTGCCCTGTGCCGGTGCGGCGTCAGCAGGAGCGGCTGCCGGAGCCGCCGCCGCGGCCGGTGCTGCAGCCGGGGTAGGGGCAGCAGGCGCTGCAACGCTGACCGGCGCGCTTATGGAAATCTGGCGCGCGACGCGGATCCGCGTGTCGCCTTTTTCCAGTTCGATTTCGGACAGATTGGTTTCATCAAGCAGCACCGCAAGATCGCGGATCAGGGCCGTATCGAAACTCTTGTTATCTCTGTTCATGTCTTCTGGCTCTCGTACTCGGGCCGCAATTAGCGCAACGCTGACGGAAATCTCCCGGTGGAACCGGTCAATAAAGCTTTTACCGCACCAATCTGTGTTTTTGACTGGACCGGTTTACTATTACCTGATCAACAACACGCTCTTTGCTCCGCCGGATTGTATAGCGGATCTAGATACTTTGTCGGATTTCCTTACGAAACCGACACAGCTCCTTATAGGCATTCAAATGGGGCAGGAAAACCCCTGAAAACGGATCTCATATAAAGAAATCCGCTTTCGGAAGCTGTTCATTAACAGGTTGTTTCGCCGCAATTCTTCAGGTCAGAGAGCTTGGTGTTCAGCTGATCGTAGCCGACAGCTCCCATCACCACTTCATCGCCGATGACATAAGACGGTGTGCCCGTCAGTCCAAGACGGTTTGCCAGCGAGTAGACCTCTTCGATTGTCTGGCCGGCCTCGTCGGTCGCCATTGCAGCTTGGAGATCTTCTGTAGAAATCCCGGCGCCGGTTGCAGCTTCCATCGCACTGGCAAGATTGGCCTGGCCGCGACGGGTCATGAGCGCCTCATGAAATGCATGATACTTTTCCGGTGCGACGGAGTTGACCGCGATCGCGACCTGGGCTGCTTCGACAGACGGCTGGCCGAGCACCGGGAACTCTTTCAGTACCACCCGCAGATCGGGGTTCTCGTCCATCAAGCGGACCATGTCGCCGTAGGCGCGTTTGCAGTAGCCGCAATTGTAATCAAAAAACTCGACCAGTGTGACAGAGCCCTGTGGGTTCCCCAGCACGACCTGGCGGGTCGAGTTATAAAGAATATCCGCGCTGCTGGTGAGCACTTCACGGCGCGCAGCTTCTTCAGCTTCCTGTTCCCGGCGTTCCAGCTCTGTCAGAGCCTCGGTGATGATTTCCGGGTTTTTCAGAATGTACTCACGGACAATTTTTTCAATTTCGCCCCGGTCGATCTCTTGCGCGGTTGCAGGCGTGCTGAAGACCGAGAGGGTCAATCCGAGTGCAGCTGCAAATCGGGCCATCGGCAAACGCAGCAAATTTGAAAAAGGGGTCATGTCATGCTCCTGAGGCTGATGGCAAAGGCGCATCAGCCGTGAGGTCAATGTAATCAGCGCCGTTGTCCTGGTACGCTGGGTGGTTTGTAGGCGACAATATCATCTGCTTGCAGCCATGCAGCTGACCCGCGGTTCAAACTTTTTTGAGCGCGGGCGGCGTACCGTTTGGCAGCCTCGAATTCCCCGCGCACCATCAGGCCCTTGGCTGTCGCAAGATCGGCTTCTGCCCGCTCCCCCTGGCGCCCGTGCGCGATCGCAAGCTGCGCATAGGCGGTGCCTGAGTTGGAATCACGCTGAATCGCACGCTTCAACACGCTTTCCGCTTCAGCAAGATTGGCCGAATTGTTGGATGCAACCAGGGCATAGCCGAGCCAGACCATGAATTGCGGCTCGTTTGGTCGAATCGAAAGCGCTCTACGGAATGGCGCGATCGCGCTTTTCGGATCACCGCCTTCAAGGAGGGCCTGTCCTTTCAGCTCATGAAAATAAGGGTTCGTCGGATGTTGCCGGATCAGCTTGTCGATCTCGCCGACTGCGCCCTTGCCGCGGCTCTGCATTGCAGCAATAGCCCGTGCGTATTGCGCTGGGAGGCTTTTGTCCTTGCGTGGATAGGCGCGCAAAGTTGCAGACGGATGGCTGGTGAAGGCAAACAGTTTTGCCTTAGCCATATCGTGCCGGTGCTGCAGAACGTAATCCTCGGGCTTGTTGAAGTGCTTTGACTCCTGAGCTTCCCGCAAAAGCCCATTGAAGCGATCCTGGGCCATCGGGTGGCTGATCGCGTAGGGATCTGCAAACTGTTTTGAGAACATTTGCTGCTCAGCCATGCGCTGGAAGTTGCGCAATAGTCCGCGGGCACTTTGACCGGTTTTGTCCAGATAGCGTAGCGCTGCGCGGTCCGCAGCTGCCTCTTCGCTGCGCCTGTACGCGAGGAACGACCGCTGGCCCAGCGATCCGGCGCCAACAATGGCGGCCGCACCGCCGCTGGTGGCCGAACCGGAACCGCTCGCAGCGCCGGCTGCTGCTGCACCAGCCCCTAAGATCATGGCGATGACCGACATGATTTGCGCGTTGGAAGCTGCGGCTCGCATGCGAACGAGGTGGCGGCCTGCAATGTGGCCGGTCTCATGCGCCAGTACGCCGATCACTTCCCCGGGTGTTTCAGACTCCATGATCACGCCGATGTTGATGAACATCCGGCGGGAATCAGGAACGAAGGCGTTGAAAGTCTTGTCATTGACGAGAATGATCGTGGGCTCGGAACTGGCGATACCGGCCACGCGGAATATCGGTTTTGCATAGTCCCGCAAGAGGCCTTCCACTTCCGCATCGCGAACCAGCGGCAGTTTTCTTTGGGCGTGCGCGGGAGAAAGCAGCACCGGTAAGACCAAAGCGGCTGCGCAGGTCAAGGTCACCGCTTTTCGCGCGGTTGCAGCAGGCGTTTTGATCAGGCAAGCGAGACCGCGAAGAGGTGCGGAAAGGGCTTCTGTGAGGCCTTTTTGGCGAACGGATGACAAGGGCATTCCAGAGCGTTGAAACATGTTTGTGGCGAAGGTATGGGTCGGAACCCTTGGGGTCAAGAAATGCCGGATGCAATAGAGAAAAATTCAGTGTCAATTGTTTCTGCGGCAGCGATGCCTTTGTCAGGGACTTGCGCAAAGGTTCATCCGCGTTTAGGGGCAGGGGTTAATTGCCCCGGAAGGCGCTTGGAGTTCAAAAGGATCAGACATGGCATCGGACCGTTTTCAACCGTCAAAACGCAGTGATGTCGCACCGTTCATTGCCATGGATGTGTTGTCCGAAGCGGCCACCTTGGAAGCCGCCGGACGGTCCATCATCCACATGGAGGTGGGGCAGCCATCTGCTCCGGCACCAAAAACAGCCCTTGCGGCTGCGGATGCAGCGCTGAAACACGGTAAGTTGGGATACACGGAAGCTCTCGGGATCAAGCCGTTGCGGGAGGCGTTGTCCGCTCATTATCGGAAAGCGTATGGGGTGGACGTGCCCTCTGGCAGGATCATGGCAACGACTGGTTCGTCCGCCGGGTTCAATCTCGCCTTCCTGGCCGCGTTTGATCCAGGCGACCGGATCGTTCTGACCGCTCCGGGGTATCCAGCTTATCGGAACATCATCAAAGCCTTAGGGCTAGTGCCGGTCGAAGTTGAAGTAGGGGCGGAAACCCGTTGGAGCCTGACACCAGACCATTTGGATGCCGCGCAAAAGGACGGGCCGGTACGGGGTGTTCTTGTTGCAAGCCCCGCAAATCCGACCGGCACCATGATGACGGCGGAAGCCCTGTCCGACCAGATCGCATATTGTGATGAGGCCGGGATCTGGTTCATCTCGGACGAGATTTACCACGGTCTGGATTATGCCGGAGAGCAGAAAACAGCTCTCGAGACATCGCAAAACGCCATCATCATCAACAGCTTCTCGAAATACTATTGCATGACCGGCTGGCGGATAGGCTGGATGGTGCTGCCTGAACAACTTGTCCGCCCGACGGAGCGTATTGCGCAGAGCCTATACATCTCGCCGCCAGAGTTGTCCCAGATCGCAGCCGCGTCGGCGCTCGATGCTGTTCAGGAACTGGAGGCGGTCAAGGCGGGCTATGCCGCTAACCGCGAATTGTTGGTAAAGGGGTTGCCGGAGATCGGTTTTGACAAACTGCTGCCGGTGGATGGCGCATTCTACATCTACGCGGACATCAGCCGTTTCAGCAATGACAGCCTCGATTTTGCCAAGCGGATGCTTCATGAAGCCGGGGTTGCAGCGACACCAGGCGTTGATTTTGATCCGGTTCACGGCAAAGAGTTCATGCGCTTTTCCTTCGCCGGCGCCCATGACGACATGAAATCCGCATTGCAGCGTTTGAAGGACTGGATCTGAGAGACACCGGCAAAGCTCGGCTTTTACAAAAAAGGCGGCCATGACGGCCGCCTTTGATTTTTAAGAAGGATGCTGAGCGATCTTTAGAAGAATGACCGGCCGCGTTGCCACCAACCGCCGCGTTTCGGCTTGTCGGTTTTTTCTTCGCCAGACGTTTCACTCGTCACAACGGGTTCGGCTGGAGCAGAAGGTTTAACCGGCTCTTCCGGTTCTTCTGCAACCGCTTCAGCTTCGACCGGCTGCTCGGAGACGGGAGTATCGATGACGATTTCTTCCGCTTTATCAGCTTGAGCGACCGGTTCCTCAGTGCTCTCCGCGGCGTCAGGCTCCGCTTCCTGCGACGGCTCTACAGCTTCGGACTGCTCCGATGCACTTGCATCGACGCCATTAACCGGCTGCTCGGGGCTAATGGTATCGGTAGCCGCGACAGCCTCTGGTTCCGGTGCATCGGGAGCAGTGGTCTCTTCGGATTTTTCAGCGTCAGAGCTGTCTTCAGATACCGGCGATTCCGAGGCGTCTCCCTCAGAACCGTTTGCATCGTCTGCCCGGTTTTCCATCTCGTCGTCGCGGCGCCCGCGGCGTCCACCCCGGCGGCCCCGGCGCCGTTTGCGGCGCGGTTCGTCGTCGTTGTCATCGTCCGAGCTGCGTGCCTCGGACTGTTCGCCGTCAGCGCTTTCGCCGTCGGCATTTGCTTCCGCGGCATCTTCGTTTTGCGCGTCAGCACCACCCCGGCGGCGCTTGCGGCGGCGACGGCGGCGGCGGTCGCCATTGTCATCGTCCTGCTGAGTCTGTTCCTCGACAACCGGCTGCTCGGTATCTTCGTCGATGATATCGATCATGTCCGGCTGGACAGTCGCTGTCGGCATCGGCTGACGGTCGCGATCAATCAAGGCGCCGCGTTCCAGAACATAAAGCTGTCCATTGACCATATGGTCAGCCTGGACTTCGATCCCGACAAGGAACCGTACCTCAAGATCGAACAGGTTTGAGCGTTTTTGATTGAGGATATAAAGAGCGACCTCTGCCGACGTCCGGATGATCAGATCGTGCGTTGCGCCCTTCAGAAGGTTGTCTTCAATGGACCGCAGAACATGAAGCGCTACGGATTCCACCGACCGGATCATGCCCGTACCCTGACAATGCGGACAAGGTGTTGTGGAGCTCTCCAGAACACCGGTGCGCAGCCGCTGCCGCGACATTTCCAGAAGACCGAAATGGGAAATCCGTCCGACCTGGATCCGCGCGCGGTCGTTCTTCAGGCAATCTTTCAGTTTCCGCTCGACCGCCCGGTTGTTCTTCGCTTCTTCCATATCGATGAAGTCGATAACAACAAGCCCGGCAAGGTCGCGCAGACGCAGCTGACGGGTCACTTCCTCGGCAGCTTCCAGGTTGGTCTGAAGCGCAGTGTCCTCAATGTTGTGTTCGCGGGTCGATTTGCCCGAGTTCACATCAATCGAAACCAGCGCTTCAGTCTGGTTGATAACAATGTAGCCGCCGGATTTCAGGGTCACCTGAGGCGAGAACATGGCATCAAGTTGCGGTTCCACGCCATAGCGGATGAACAGCGGGGAGGGGTCACGATACGGCTGAACGTTCTTGGCATGGCTCGGCATGAGCATGCGCATGAAGTCCTTCGCCTCCCGGTAGCCTTCGTCGCCCGAGACCAGGACCTCATCTATGTCCTTGTTATAGAGGTCCCTGATCGATCGTTTGATCAGGCTGCCTTCCTCATAAACGAGGCTCGGCGCGCTCGATTTCAAGGTCAGCTCACGCACATTCTCCCAAAGGCGCATGAGATACTCAAAGTCGCGCTTGATCTCTGCCTTGGTGCGGCTGGCGCCTGCAGTGCGCAGGATAACACCCATGCCCTCAGGCACATCCAATTCGGTCGCGATTTTCTTGAGCCGCTTGCGATCGGTTGGCTGTGTGATCTTGCGGGAAATACCACCACCACGGGCAGTGTTCGGCATCAACACGGAATACCGTCCTGCCAGAGACAGATAAGTGGTAAGCGCCGCGCCCTTGTTGCCGCGCTCCTCCTTGACGACCTGTACAAGGATAATCTGGCGGCGCTTGATGACTTCCTGGATCTTGTATTGCTTGCGCATTGGAGCCCGGCGCTCCGGCACTTCTTCCAGGGCGTCTTCCGCGCCTACCGATTCAACTTCGTCGTCGCCATTTTCGTCTGCGTCGTCGCTTGGTGCGGCTTCAACGTCAGACTTGCGGCGGCGCCGGCGGCGGGCACGAGCCGGTTTGGCCTCACCTTCGTTTTCATCAGACACGGTCTCGCCGTCTGCGTCAGCGGACTGAGCATCGACGGTGTTCTCATCAGCTGTTTCGCCATCGGTGTCGGAGGCCGAATCGTTCTCAGAGCCGGCGTCGGCAGTAACCGCTTCCGGAGACTCTGAGCCCGCTTCCGCTATGGCCTCGGGGTCAGACCCGTCTTCGTCAGGATTCTCGACCTTTTCACTGACGACAGTATCGGTATCCGATTCGTTGCGCGCTGAACGTGACCGGCGCCGGCGTTTCGGTTTTTCTTCCTGTTCGGTTTCGTCAGGCTGGCGCTCGGCAGCTTCGGCCGCAAGCAACGCCTCCCGGTCGGCGACCGGGATTTGATAGTAGTCCGGGTGAATTTCGCTGAATGCCAGAAAACCGTGCCGGTTTCCGCCGTATTCTACAAAAGCTGCCTGAAGGGAGGGTTCGACCCGTGTGACCTTCGCCAGATAAATGTTACCACGCAGCTGTTTGCGATACGCTGCTTCAAAATCGAATTCTTCAACCCGATTGCCGCGGACGACGACGACCCGGGTCTCTTCCGGGTGGCCCGCGTCGATCAGCATCTTGTTTGCCATTATTGAATTTCTCCACGGCGGCGCTCATGTGCGCGCATCTGAAGCGCGCATCGCCCGAAAGGAGGATGGCCGCCGTACTTGTTTTGCTGTTGTGAGCAAGGGCGTCTGCGCCCGGCGCGTTTGGCTGACCAAAACAAGCGGCCGCACCTAAGGCGGGGGCTTGTTCGATGTTGATCAGCATGTGCATCACGCGGGTCCTTCGGGGCAACGCAAGCCCTTGAGTTAAGTCTATCAATCTGTGTTCCGGCTCAGCTGGCCACGTAGCCGTGGATCTGGTCCCGGTCGGGTCAGGCTGGTGTGGTTATCCCCTTCGACCCCGAAAGACTGCATGTTCAAACGTTTGCAGCGCTAAGGGCCGATGGATCGTCAGCAACCGCCGAAATTATGCCCGTTTGAGGTTTCGGATCGCCCGTGATACGGCAGAACGGCCTCTGTTCTATCGTTCTATGGGCCCGCAAACCGATGGCGTTGTGGATATGTCCATCCTTTTGCCACATCGGACAGTATCAGTTTCAAACCTGAATCCGTAAGGTACTTTTACGATCCGCGAACAAGGTTTGCAAGCAAACTGAACAGCCTAAGACATTTTCCCTATCGAATAGGGGGCGAATGGCATAAATCCTCGAAGGTTCAAGGCGATCTGATTTGATGACAATGGCTGATAACAAAAAAGTGCTACAATCACCGGCGTCAAGCGGCTTGGCCGGTGTGCCGGCGATTGCTCCGGCGATCCAATGGGTTATGGCGCTCGCGGTCCTTTCACTTGCGCTTCTGTTGTCAGCATATGGGGCACAGGTATGGGCATCTGAAAAGCCGGTCATTTCAGCTGCGCGCGTCGCCGGCGATGAAGACCGGACACGAATCGTTTTTGAACTCAACACGCAGGTCACCCCTGTGATTTCCGCGCTTGGAACACCCGATCGGCTCATTCTGGACCTGCCTGAGGTGACATTTGCGTTTGACAAGAGAGCGCAAAATGCAGAGCAGGGGCTCGTTCGTGACTGGCGGTTTGGCCTGTTTGCCGTTGGAAAGTCCCGCGTCGTTGTGGACTTGGCTGCACCGGTCCGGGTAGACAAGACACTTTTTCTGCCCTCGATCGACGATCAACCCTCGCGCCTGGTGATCGATCTTGTCCGGGCCAGCGAGGAAGAATTTGCGGAGTTTGTCTCCGAAACCCGGTCAAAGCGCACTGCCAGCCGGGAGGCTGCTGCACCGAACACCGATCTCATGACTGCGCAACGCGCGAACAGCAAACCGGTGATCGTGCTGGATCCGGGGCATGGCGGTATTGACTACGGAGCAATCGGTGTCGGCGGAACTCTGGAAAAGGCGATTGTCCTGGAGTTCTCCAAACTGCTTAGGGACAAGCTGTCAGAAGGCGGTCTCTATCAAATCCACCTGACCCGGGATGATGATACATTCATTCCGCTGGGAGAGCGTGTCCAGATCGGCCATGATCTGGCGGCCGATCTCTTTATTTCGATCCATGCTGATTCGGTGGTGCGCGGCAAAAAACTTGCGCGCGGAGCGACTGTTTACACATTGTCAGACCGGGCATCGGATGACCTTGCCGAGGAGTTGGCCGCCAGCGAAAACATGTCGGACATCATTGCGGGTGTTGAACTTGAAGAAGAGCCGACGGAAGTGACCGACATTCTGCTTGATTTGGCCCGCCGTGAGACCCGGTCGTTTTCCGTTTATTTTGCCAAGACCCTGATCGGCGAGTTGCAAAGCGCGGTTCGTCTGATCCGAAACCCGCACAGATCAGCCGGTTTCCGGGTTTTGAAAGCGCATGATGTGCCCTCGGTTTTGGTCGAACTCGGCTACCTGTCGAACGCGCATGATGAGAAACTTTTGATATCTGAAGAATGGCGTGAGCGGATGGCGGACGCCATGACAGAGGCCGTCCACAGTTTCTTCAGGCCCCGCCTGGCGGGACGGGACGGGGCAGTTTCGCAATGACCGGTACAACCGGCAAAAAAACATTCGGAAACCTTTAGCTGGTATTTGCCTCAGCATCGCCATAAATGTGCACGACTTAGGCAAACACTGCTATTGTCGCAATTGGCGCGGATATGTGCCTGCCCTTAAAAGCGTGGTAAGAGACGTAAGGGCATGCTGGACGGGGAAAGACGAGCCCGCATATGAAATTCTTGGTGAAGTTCTTTGGTTATCTGTTTGGGATCGGCGCGGCCTTTGCCTTGCTGATGGCCGCTGGGGTGTGGATGTATCTGCAGCACCTCAATGATGGATTGCCGGACTACAGTGCTCTGAAGAACTATGAGCCGCCGGTCATGACCCGTGTTCATGCCGCAGACGGCAGCCTAATGGCGGAATATGCGACACAGCGCCGAATGTTTTTGCCGATTCAGGCAATGCCCGACCGATTGAAACAGTCCTTTATCTCTGCCGAGGACAAGAACTTTTATACCCATCTGGGTGTTGATCCGGAGGGCATTGCCCGTGCAGCTGTGCGCTTCATCCAGAACTATGGATCTGGTCGCCGTCCTGAAGGCGCGTCGACGATCACGCAGCAGGTCGCGAAGAACTTCCTTCTGACCAACGAGTTGCGCGTTGAACGGAAAATCAAGGAAGCCATCCTCGCGCTGCGCATTGAGCAGGCCTACACGAAGGACGAGATCCTTGAGCTTTATCTCAACGAGATCTACTTCGGGTTTGGCGCCTATGGCGTTGCCGCAGCATCGCTGATCTATTTTGACAAGTCCGTTCATGAGCTGGCTTTGGAAGAGGCGGCCTACCTGGCAGCGCTTCCAAAAGGGCCAAGCAACTATCACCCCTACCGGAAAACCGAGGCTGCTATTGCGCGCCGTAACTATGTGATCGATCGCATGGTTGAAGACGGTCATGTGAGCTTCGAGGATGGCGAAGAAGCCAAGGCAAAGCCGATCATAGTGAAGCTCCGCGGTCACGGCTCCAAGCTGTTCGCTGCAGAGTACTTCACCGAAGAAGTCCGCCGGGAAGTGGCTGACATCTTCGGCACCAAGCGCCTTTACGAAGGTGGCCTTTCTGTGCGGTCAACGCTCGACCCGGAAATGCAACAGATTGCGCGCAAGACCTTGATGGACGGTCTGATCAAGTTTGATCACCAGCGCGGCAGCTGGAACGGCCCGATTGACCGCATCTCCACAGGCACAGATTGGGGCGTGGAACTTGCCAAGATCGAGGCGCTGAGTGATCTGCCGGAATGGTCACTGGCTGTTGTTCTGGAAAGTGGAAGCAGCGAAGCGCGCGTTGGGATTCAACCGAAGCGGCTCCAAAGTGGGCAGCTCGAGGAAGACCGCAAGGCGGGCCCTCTGTTTCTGGAAACCATGAAATGGGCACGGGTCAGCGGCCGGGCACCGTCCGCCGTCTCTGACGTTCTGGCGCCAGGCGATGTGGTCTATGTTCAGGAAAGCGCCGTTGCACCTGGCACTTATGAACTTCGTCAGATCCCGAAAGTATCCGGCGCCCTTGTCGCGATGGACCCCTACACCGGCCGTGTTCTGGCCCTGGTCGGCGGCTTCAGCTTTGCGCAGAGTGAATTTAACCGGGCGACACAGGCCTGGCGTCAGCCGGGCTCGTCCTTCAAGCCGTTCTTGTATGCCGCCGCCCTCGACAACGGGTACACGCCGTCATCTGTGGTGATGGACGCGCCGCTTGAGATTTCACAAGGCCCAGGCCTTGGGACCTGGCGGCCGCAAAACTACGGCGGCAAGTTCTACGGTCCTTCAACCTTGCGCACCGGGATTGAACGGTCCCGGAATGTGATGACCGTGCGCCTCGCGCAGGACATGGGCATGCCGCTAGTGGCCGAATACGCCAAGCGGTTCGGCATCTATGACAACATGCTGCCGGTTCTGTCCATGTCGCTCGGTGCCGGGGAAACCACGGTCCTCCGAATGACCGCAGCTTATGCGACCATTGCCAATGGTGGCCGGAAACTGCGTCCAACCCTGATCGACCGGATCCAGGACCGCTACGGCCGCACAATCTACAAGCACGACAGCCGGATCTGTGACGGGTGTACCCAAAACGCCTGGGATGGTCAGAGCGAACCGACTTTGATCGACAATCGTGAGCAAGTGCTCGACCCGATGACCGCTTACCAGATCACCTCCATGATGGAAGGCGTGGTTCAGCGCGGAACCGCGACATCGGTCCGTGCCGTCAATCGTCCTGTTGCCGGCAAGACCGGTACGACGAATGACGAAAAGGATGCCTGGTTCGTTGGCTACACGCCGGATCTCGCAGTCGGTGTTTTCGTCGGTTTCGACAATCCCAAGCCGATGGGCCGCGGCGCGACCGGTGGACAGGTGGCTGCACCGATCTTTACCGAATTCGTCAAGCAAGCACTCGCCGAAAAGCCGCCGGTGGAGTTCCGTGTCCCGCGCGGTCTGCAGCTGATCCCGATCAACAAGAACACCGGATTGCGGACAGCAGGCGGAACGCCAGGCGCGATCCTGGAAGCTTTCAAGCCGGGTATGGCCCCGCCGGACAGCTATTCCGTTATCGGGTTCCAGGATACAATGGGTGTTCCAACCTATGTCTCTCCTGAAGCTGGACAGGCTGTTCTGCAAGGCACCGGCGGACTTTACTGACGATTGCCACAAACGCCGTTTGTGGTGGTTTACAGGAAAGTTGCGGAAAGCTAATCTCCCGCTCCAATTTCAGCCCGGCTCCTGAATCAAGGCTCCGGGCTTTTCACCAATAAGAGAGGTATCCGATGCGCGCCGAGATGGAAGCCATCGTTGATGAAATCAAGCAGGCCATAAGCCTGCTGAGGAGGCATCTTTGACTGGGATCAAGCCCTGGTAAGACTGGAGGAGCTGAATGCTCTTTCTGAAGATCCCGAACTCTGGAATGACCCGGCCAAAGCCCAAAAACTGATGCGCGAGCGTCAGCAGCTTGATGACGGCATCAACGGCGTGAAGGGGCTGGAACAGGACCTGGCGGACAACATCGAGCTGATCGAGCTCGGTGAAATGGAAGACGACAAGTCGGTTGTCGAGGACGCCGAAGAAGCACTGCGCGGGCTGAAGGACAAGGTAAATCAGCTTCAGCTGAATTCGCTTCTGTCTGGCGAGGCCGACGGCAACGACACCTACCTGGAAATCAACTCCGGGGCAGGGGGCACGGAGAGCCAGGATTGGGCCTCCATGCTGCTGCGCATGTACCGCCGTTGGGCGGAAAAGCGCGGCTACAAGGTTGAGCTACTAGAATACCATGATGGTGAAGAGGCCGGCATCAAATCGGCAACGCTGCTCATCAAGGGCGAGAATGCCTATGGCTGGCTGAAAACTGAATCTGGCGTTCACCGTCTGGTCCGGATTTCGCCTTATGACAGCAACGCACGCCGTCACACCAGCTTCTCCAGCGCATGGGTTTACCCAGTGATCGATGACAGCATCGAGATCGATGTCAACGAGAGCGATTGCCGGATCGATACCTACCGTGCATCCGGCGCTGGCGGCCAGCACGTCAACACGACCGATTCCGCTGTGCGCATCACCCACCAGCCAACCGGTATTGTGGTGCAGTGTCAGTCCGAGCGCTCTCAGCACAAGAACCGGGCGACTGCCTGGGGCATGCTGAAAGCGCGGCTTTATGAGGCGGAGCTGAAAAAGCGCGAAGAAGCGGCAAACGCGGAAGCTGCATCCAAGACCGACATTGGCTGGGGCCACCAGATCCGTTCTTACGTTCTACAGCCCTATCAGCTGGTCAAGGATCTGCGAACCGGTGTGCAAAGCACTTCGCCCGACGACGTCCTGGACGGCGACCTTGATTCCTTCATGGAAGCAGCGCTTGCACAGCGCGTCTTTGGCGGCGACGAAGTCGTTGTTGAGGATATTGAATAAGCTGATCTCTCTTGGAGACCAGAATGAAGGCGGCACTTCGGTGCCGCTTTTATGTTAGAGAGACAGTTTCGCCAGTCTCTCGCCAGCGCGCAAAAAGGTTGCAGGGTTGGTCGGCCGGTCGTTCTGGCGCACCTCATAATGAAGGTGCGGGCCGGTTGAGCGCCCCGTTGAGCCGATGTTGCCGATCACATCTCCGGCGACCACATGACTGCCGTCAGACGTCCGGATCTTGCTCAGGTGTGCGTAGCGGGTAACGAAACCGTTGGCGTGGCGGATCTCGACCATCTTGCCGTAACCGCCTTTCCAGCCAGCGAAGATGACAGTGCCAGGCGCCGCAGAATAAACGCGCGCGCCATAAGGGGCCTTGAAATCAAGACCGGAATGCATTGCGAGCCGGTTCAAAAAAGGATCCATGCGCGGCCCGTATCCGCTTGAGAGCGTGCCGTTGCGAACCGGGCGTTTGATCGGCAGACGGAGGGCTGCAAACTTCACCCGTTTCAGGGTATCCAGCGCGGTATTTGCCCGATGCAGTCTGTCGGCGAAACTTTTCTGGCTGAGCGGTTCGAAGGGCCCGCCGAGACTGGAGGACCTACGAACAGCCTTGTTGAGATTGGGGGCGAGCGGTTTGGTAATGCCGAGAATGTCTTCGATCCGGCTTTCCGTTGCGACGGTGATGGCGTCGACGGCAGCGGTGCTTTCCGTGCCCATTTCCGAAATGTCGGCTTTCAGGGCGTCCAGGGCTGCGCGTTCTTCAGTCTTTTTTTTTACGGTTTCGCCGGAAGGGGTTCCAGTGCCCTGAAGAACAGACAATGGATCAAAGGGCTTGGGCGAAGCCTCCCTGAGGCCCAGCGCCTTGACGGGTTCGGAGATGACTTCGTTTTCGCCGCCCATGGCGGTGCGGTCCCCTTTGGGAGCGGCTGCAATCCGGCCTTCATCAATGGCCGGCTTTTGAGCTGGAACCGGCTTGCCGGTGTTGAGGTAGATCCCGACGCTCTCTGCGCGCGCCATCAAGTCGGCGACGATCGTGTGGCGTTGATTGAGGTCTTGCTGCCGGCGCAGCACATCCATGACCTGGATTTCCACACTTTCCCGGTCGACCAATTGCCGGCTGTTCAGCCGCTCAATCTCAGCGCGGAGGCGGGCAATGCGATCCTGGTACTGAAGTGCAACCTCGGTGCGCTCGGCATTGACTTCCGCCACCATGCCGGATCGCATGACCTGATAGCTGATGGCACCGGTAACGATTAGCGTCGCCGCGATGCAGGTCAACGCGCCGGCAATCAGATGAACCGGGCGGAGGATATAAGTGGTCGTTCTCAAATCGCCTTTCAAAGACTCCCGGTGCGGTGCCTCTGTGTGGGGCACTTGGTAGGTCCGCGTCATTTCTGGGCGCTTTTGGGTCATCACTCGATCACTGCTGCATTCTGCATTTCACTTGTGATGATTAGAATTCCTTAAGGTTAACAATTCGTCTTTAAATGCGGGTTTTCAGCCGGTTAATCTGGCAAGAGGCTTGTAAAAACCGGGGGTTAAGCCTGTCTCGGATCGCGCGCGATCGTTGAACGGCGGTTTCAAAGCGCCACGAAAATGTTTGCGTACATAGCTGTGAAACGCTGGTTCTGGGCGAATCCCCTGCCGGTCACACAAGAATCGGAACCACTTGGCGCCGAACGCAACGTGGTTCTTTTCGTCGCGGTAAATCACATCCAGGCATTTGGCGGTGTCCTCATCTCCCAAGCTCCGAGCCTTCTCAATCATTGGCGGTGTGATATCGAGGCCGCGGGCTTCCAGGACGAGGGGAATGATTGCAAGCCGCGCCGCCAAATCGTGACCGGTGTCTTGGGCCGCCTGCCACAGACCATCATGGGCGGGCATGTCTCCGTAGGAGGCGCCCAGTTGGCCGAGGCGGTCCTGCAACATTGAAAAGTGTTTGGCTTCCTCAAGCCCCACCCGCACCCAGTCATCATAATAGGAACGTGGCAGGCGGACATGCGCAAACCGGCCGATCAGATCCCAGGTCAGGTCAACCGCATTGAGTTCTATGTGGGCGAGCGAGTGGATCAGGGCCAACCGTCCTGCGGTTCCAGACAGCTTGCGTTTCGGCATGTCGCGCGGGGCAAGCAACTCCGGCTTGTCCGGTCGTCCGGGACGGTCCGGCATCTGGCCGTCTTTTGAAGGTGAGCCGAGAGCCAGGTCGCGTTTGAACCAAGCCTTGGAAACAGCATAGGCGAGCCGGACCTTTTCGGCAGTATCGGCTGCTTCGACTATGGCGCGGGCGCCGGCAACAAGGTTCGCCGGCACCGGCTGAGTTTGTGTGTTTGTCATCTGAGCGTCTGACTTTGTTATCAGCGCGCCGGGGGATGCAAATCTAGAGGGCCTTTACGGCCTCAAGAACGGCTTCAGCATGTCCGGGCACTTTCACTTTGCGCCAGATCTGAGCGATTTTTCCGTCTGCGTCCACCAGAAATGTGGCTCTTTCAACGCCCATGTACTTTTTGCCGTACATGGCCTTTTCGACCCACACGCCATACGCCTCGGCAGTTGCGTTATCGGTGTCGGCGCCGAGACGCACCGCAAGATTGTGTTTGGCAATGAAATTGTCGTGTTTGCGGGCACTGTCCGGTGAAATCCCGACAATCGTTGCGCCCAGCTCCCTGAAAGCGTCGATGTTGTCGGTAAAGGCAATCGCTTCTTTGGTGCAGCCCGGTGTGTTGTCCTTTGGGTAGAAGTAAACCACGGCCGGTTTGCCCTTCAGGTCGCTCAAGGTGATACGGCTGTCGCCGTCTGCCTCAAGGTCAAATTCAGGTGCAGCGTCTCCTATGGCCAGATCGCTCATGTCGCCATCCTTCTGTCAAGTTTTGTGCGTTAATGCCGAATTCGGCAGCTGGGTGGGAAGCGGCTATCGCTTTTGGTGCTTGTTTCACATTATCATATGCATTGATACGACTCGTTCAATGCAACGGATGTGCGGGCTTCTTGGAATAGTACGCAGTTGAAGAGATATCCCGCGGGTTGCCCGAGGGACAGCGGACGGAATGTAATTGTCGCAACCGGACGGAATGAAAGACGAACTGCCCAAACCGGCCCCATGGAAACGCCGCAGACTTCTGCGTTTGGCCAGTGGTCTGGTCTTTGTCGGCCTTATTGTGTTCGCGGGTGCGATCTTTGCCTCAGGCCCGGTCACAGTTCCTTTTCTTGGAAATCTTCTGGCATCGCAGGGAACGCGCGGGCCCGTCACCCTTTCGGTTGAAAGCGCCAGTGTAGACTTTACAGCCGATGACGGGATCCGGATCGTCATTGAAGATGTGCGTGTCGATATCAGCGGCGGCGCACCGGTCACACTGGAGCTTCCACGGCTCGAAGCGCCGTTGACCCGATCAGCCCTGTGGTCGGGAGACATCCGGTTCGCATCCCTTCATCTAAAAGAGCCGCAAGTCACGATCGCCTTGAAAGGCGGACCGGCAGTCATTCCCGAGATCAGTCAATTGTCCGAAGCCGTCAATCGCATCGGCAATGTGATCGATGATCAGTTTGTCCGCCGGGGTCTTACCTCCGTCACGGTCTCCGATGGGGCTTTCGACATAACGGGACCTGCACCGCGATCCTTCACGAACATCAATGCGGATGTGTTCCGGTCTCCATATGGCGAAATATCTGCGAGCGCCCGCGTTGGCGGACAGGTGACCTCTTGGCGATTGGATTTCCTGAGAGCACCGTCCAAGACCGGGTCAGGCACCCGCATGGCGGCCGTCGTAAACGGGATTACACTTGCCGAACTTCTTGGGCCCGATGCGGCAACAGCCTATGGCAAGGGTTTGAGGCTGCCGGCGTCGGCGAAACTCGACAGCGTACTGGATGAAAATGGGGAACTGATCTCTGCGAACGCTGTTGCGAGGGTCCAAAACGGCTGGTTCCAGATGGGACGGACGCTGGTGGCTTTCGATGATGTCGCGCTGTCTGCAGTATACCGCGGGCCAGACAAGCCGATTGAGATCCAGACGTCCCATTTTATCCGGGGCAATACGCGGATCTTCTTTTCCGGACAAATTGATCAACCTTCCGGCGACGCGCCGGTCTGGGATTTCCGCCTTGAAACGGAGCATCCTCAGGTTGGGCCGTTGGATGTGCGTGAGCCGCCGCAAATGCTGGATGGTGCCGCGGTCCAGGGCAGTTTCAACTTGGCTGAGAAGCAAATTGATATCAGCCGCTTTTCGGTGCGCTCGGGCAAAGCAAGCGCAACGGGTGTTGTGAACATCCAGATCGGCCCGGATGGGCCTTATCTGGCGATTGCCGTCGATGGCAAACAGATTCCGATCTCCCTTGCCAAAAAGGTTTGGCCGATCACATTGGTGCCACCGGCACGCAAATGGATCATCGAGCGGATCAAGGCCGGTCTGATTGAAGCTGTGTCCTTCACAGCCGCAATCCGTCCACCCGCGTTCAACTACCTCGATCCGGATGCAGGCTGGTCTGGCGATGACATGGAAATGACCATGAGCTTCATTGACGGCGCTGTTGCGCCGGTCGGCGATGTTGCCGTGGTGAATGGCCTGTCCGGAACCATGACCATCGAAAACGAAGTCCTGACGGTCAAGGCCAGCGGTGGCACAGCCGATCTGCCCGGAGAGGATGATGTCGTCGTTCCTGAGACGGTTTTTGAGATCCACAACCTGCCTCTGCGTGTCGGAAAGATCGCGAAGGTCGAGACACGCCTCGAAGGCGGGAACGCGGCAATCGGTGCATTGTTGAATGCCAGGCCGTTTGAGGTTCTTGACCGTGCGAACTTGAAAACCGGTGGTGTGACTGGCAGCGGCGTTGTCGATATCATCGCGAGTTTTCCGATGGAACGCGTGATCGACATGGACGATGTCACATGGAAAGCGGTTGGCCGATCGGAAGACTTTTCCGACGAGAACCCGATCATGGGGCACCAGATCCAAAATGCTGATCTGTCCATCGAGGCAGATCGCAGCCAAATCGTGATCTCAGGTAACGGAGAGTTTGACGGTCTGAACGCGGATATCAACCTGGTGGTCCCGCTATCTGGAGCAGGCGACCCACGGCGTCAGGATGTCGTGGCGTCCGTGACAGCAGATCAGCTGAAGGCCCGTGGAATTGATCTGACAGCTTTCCTGGACGGCCCGATGACGGTCAGCGCGGGCAAGGCCGAAGGCGGTCAGAACATCAGCATCGACCTTCAAGAGACGGAAGTCCGGCTTCAGGCGCTTGGTTGGCGAAAAGCAAAGGGTGTACCGGCGTCCGCCTCCTTCAAGCTGATCGAAACCGACGACAAGAAAGTTGTTCAGGACTTCGAGCTGGTTTCGGAAGGCGCGGATATCTTTGGTCGAATCCGCCTGTCGGCGACTGGCGAGCTTACCGAGGCATCTTTTCCGAGGTTCCAGCTGCGGCCCGGCGATGATGCGCAAATCGACATCTCCCGGGCGGACAGTGGCCGGTATGACATTATCTTTTCCGGCCAGAATTTCGACGGCCGTGGCTTGATCCAAAGCCTTAGAAGCCCCGGAGGAAGCCAAGGTGCCGGCGATTTCGCCGACGGGGCCCGGATCGCCGTGGATCTTGACCGGATGACTGGGTTCAACAACCGTTGGATGGGGACCGTCAGAGGCCGGGTGGACACCGGAGCCCGCGGCTTAATGGCCGCCGATATCAGCGGGCTCGTTGGTGGCAGCTCAGACTTCCGTTTCACGTTAACGAGCAATGGCGGTGCGCAACAGGCAGACGGACGTTTTGACGACACCGGCGCCATGCTAGCGTTTCTGGATCTTTATAAACGTATGCGCGGCGGACGCGGAACCTTAAGTGTTGCCATGGCCGACGCCGACAGCTGGGTGGGCGATTTCAAGGTGCGTTCGCTGGTCATTACGGAAGACCCGGCCATTCAGCGCATCAGCACGACCAACTTGAACACGCGCGATGAGGCAAGCCGTGTGATCGTGCGCCAGCCCCAGGTCAACTCTGCGGAAGGCGCGCGCGGCACCGCTTCCTTTGAAACACTCGACATCAATTTCACCCGGGAAGGGGATCAGATGACGATCAGCCGCGGCGCGTTGCAGGGCAACGCGCTTGGCGGCACGGTGGCCGGCACGGTGGATCTCAAACAGCAAACGCTCAATCTTACCGGAACATTCGTGCCGATCTATGCGCTCAACAATTTCTTTTCCAAGATCCCGCTCTTGGGGTTTGCGCTTGGCGGCAGTACGGGAGAAGGGTTGATCGGTGTGACCTACCGCTTGTCCGGGTCCTTGTCCGACCCGGTTCTGTCGGTCAACCCGATTTCAGCGATCGCCCCCGGCATCTTCCGCCGGATGTTTGAGTTCCAGCCGGAATAGCAACCTGATAACAAAAAAGCCGGGCAGGGGTGCCCGGCTATTTCCAGTGTTGAACTCACTGAATTGATCAGACTGGTTTCAAAAGAACGTGTTTCTTCTTGCCAAGCGACAGCTTGATGATGCCGTCTTCGGTCACATCCGCCGGAGTGAGCTGACGGTTGGCATCCTGCTCACCCTTGTCGTTGATCTTGACGGCGCCACCCTTGATGTTGCGGCGGACATCGCCGTTGGATGCGCACAGCCCGGCTGTGACAAAAGCGTTCAAAACACCCAGCCCCGCCTCAAGGTCTGCACTTGCCACCTCGACAGTCGGCAGACCCTCCGCGGATTGGCCTTCTTCGAATGCCTTGCGCGCAGTTTCTGCGGCCGCTTCCGCCTTTTCCCGGCCGTGGATCATCGCGGTCGCTTCGGTGGCGAGCACCTTCTTGGCCTCGTTGATGCCCGCACCATCGAGCGCTGCCAAACGGCTGATCTCGTCAAGCGGCAGGATCGTGAAGAGCTTCAGGAATTTCTCGACATCCGCATCTTCGGTGTTGCGCCAGTACTGCCAGTAGTCATAGGCTGACAGCTGCTCTTCGTTGAGCCAGACCGCGCCGGCGGCCGTTTTGCCCATCTTGGCACCGGAGGAGGTGGTCAGAAGCGGAGCGGTGAGTGCAAAAGCTTCCTTGGATTCTTTCCGGCGGATGAGATCCACACCAGACAGGATGTTGGACCACTGGTCCGAGCCGCCCATCTGCAGGCGGCAGCCAGTCTGTTGGTAGATCTCCAGGAAGTCATACCCCTGAAGGAGCATGTAGTTGAATTCCAGGAAGGACAGGTGCTGTTCCCGCTCCAGGCGCAATTTGACGGAATCGCGCTGGATCATCTGGTTGACCGAGAAATGCCGGCCGATGTCACGCAGGAACTCCATGTAGTTCAACTTGAGCAGCCAGTCGGCGTTGTCCATCATCAGGGCGTCCGTTGGACCATCCCCGAAGGTCAGTAGCTTTTCAAAGACCTTCCGGATGCCGGCCTTGTTCTCTTCGATGGTTTCATCGGATAGAACCTTGCGGCTTTCATCCTTGCCGGTCGGATCGCCGACCCGTGTCGTGCCGGAGCCCATAAGCGCGATCGGCCGGTGGCCGGTCTGCTGGAACCAGTAGAGCATCATGATGGTCACAAGGGACCCGGCATGCAGGCTCGGCGCCGTGCAGTCGAAACCGATATAGGCGGTCACGGTTTCCTTGGCACAGAGCTCGTCAAGACCTTGAGGATCCGAGATCTGGTGAACAAACCCGCGCTCGGAAAGAACTTTCAAAAACTCTGACTTGAACTCGCTCATGTGTCTGCCCGTTAAATGCAACTGTCATGTGGCCACTCGCCTGTTGGGCATGGCTCTATACCGGCAAAGCAATGATGTAAATTGCACAGGGTCTAAAAGTTCGGTCTTCAAGGTTTGGCACGCTTCATTTCGTGCGCAATTTCCAAGACAAAGGATCGTAGATCGGGTGATGGAGAAGGTGAAGTGAGCAATCCTGAGCAAAAAACATTAAGCGTGACCCCAATCACAGCTGAAGGGGCGGTCTCATCCTAGGGTGTGTGTGTTGGCGCTGAGGAGCGCATGTTCATCCTGAGGAGGAGTTGAAATGTTTAGGAAATTCGCAATCGCAGCAGTTGCAACTGCTGCCCTCGCCACGGCCGCAGTCTCATTTTCACCGACGGAAGCCCAAGCCGGAAACCGGGCGGGCGCTGTTGCTGCCGGGGCCATCATTGGACTTGCTGCGGGCGCCATTATTGCCAGTCAGGTACAGCCCAGATATGTCGCACCCGTCCGCTGCCACAACCAGGCCGTCCGCCGGTGGAGCCCCTATGAACACCGCTATGTTGTAGTCGGTTATCGCCGGGTCTGTTACTGATCAAGCAGATACAAGAGTTTAAAACGAAGGCCTCTAATCGGGGGCCTTTCGTTTTTTGGATAAGCTTTTGTTTCCAAACAATGCTCCCTAGGCCGTGTGGACGAATTGGAGATGCATTTCGCCGGGATTTGCATCGTTCAAGACCAAGGGAATCCGGTGAAGGTGATGGTTGCGCATCATCGAGACGGGTTAGCGCTGGAATTGAGCACTGCAAAAACGGCCCAAAGGGTGAGCCAAGTGCCGGCGATCTGGTACCGCCGGTCCTTTGATCGTATATCGATACGCTCTATAGGACCGTCGCCGCCATATCTTGGCACTTGGCTCACGAAATCCGTTTCCAATTCGTCCACACGGCCTAGTGCGCAGATATTTAGCGCGGCAGATTTCATCAGAATGACACCAATCCTTCACTCACGTAGTCGGCGCTTTTGTTACGACCCTCCCAGTCAAGGAGGTGTTGATGTCTGCGATTACGGTAAAACGATTGTCCAAAACGTTCCGGGGTGGCATCCGCGCCTTGGATGGCGTCGATCTGACGGTCGCCGATGGTGAGTTTGTTGCGCTGATCGGCGCGTCCGGCTCGGGAAAATCCACCTTGATCCGCCATATTTCCGGTCTGGTGGCTGGAGACAAGAATAGCGGCTGTTGTCAGATCTCGGTCCATGGGTTCCCAGTTCAAGACAGCGGCGCCATCTCCAAAAACATCTCGGTGACGCGAACCGGCATCGGTGTCGTGTTTCAGCAGTTCAATCTGGTGCCGCGACTGAGTGTCTTGACCAACGTTCTCGCAGGTCTGCTTGGAAAAGTGCCGGTTTGGCGCGGCCTCTTTGGTTTATTCTCATCAGAAGAAAAGCAGCTTGCAATGCGCGCCCTGCAGCGCGTTGGCATCGAGACAAAGGCGCGTCAGCGGGCGTCAACACTGTCGGGCGGCCAACAGCAGCGCGCGGCCATTGCCCGGACGATTGTTCAAGGGGCGAAAATCATCCTGGCCGACGAGCCGATTGCGTCCTTGGACCCGGCCTCTGCGAAGCGCGTGATGGGGATCCTTTCCAGGATCAACGAAGAAGACGGCACGACCGTGGTCGTTTCTCTGCACCAGGTCGAATATGCCCGCCGGTACTGCAAACGCACGATTGCCATGCGGGCCGGGCAGATCGTTTACGACGGTCCGAGCCATGCACTGACGACCCAGTTTTTGCGCGAAATCTACGGTGAGGCCAGCGAAGAACTTGTGCTGCCGGATGCCGAAGACTTCGGGACCGCGCCAATCCCGGCGACGGCCTGAATCTCTCCAGGGGAGACATCGTGATGAAATTGATTACTCGCATTGCTGCGTCTGCAGCGATTATGGTTGGTTTGAGCGGTCCGGCGCTTGCCGAGCGTGAAAACCCGGAAGAACTCTACTTCGGCATTCTGTCCACTGAATCCAGCTCTGCGCAGCGCGAAAAGTGGGGCCCGTTCCTGGAAGCCATGGAAGCTTCCCTTGGCATGCCGGTGAAGCCTTTCTTTGCCGCTGACTATGCCGGTGTGATCGAAGGTATGCGCTTCGACAAGGTCGACGTTGTCTGGTACGGCAACAAGTCTGCAATGGTTGCCGTCGACCGCGCTGGTGCCGAGATTTTCGCTCAAACGACCGAAGCGACCGGAGATCGTGGTTACTGGTCGGTGATGGTGACCCACAAGGACTCCGGCCTCACTTATGAAGACGTGATGGCGTGCAACAAGGATCTGAATTTCGGTATCGGCGATCCGAATTCCACGTCTGGTTTCCTTGTCCCGTCCACCTTCGTTTTCGCCAAGGAAGGTGTGAACCCGAAGGACTGCTTCAAGACCCTTCGCAACGCCAACCATGAGACCAATCTGATTTCGGTTGCAACCAAACAGGTTGATGCAGCTGTTGCATCCTCCACCGGCATGTATTCCCGCTTGAAAAATGCCAAGCCGGAACTCTTTGCCGAACTGAAGGAAATCTGGCGCTCTCCGCTGATCGCGTCTGATCCGATGGCCTGGCGTCCGGAGCTCGATGAAAGCATCAAGTCGAAGATCATGTATTTCTTCATGACCTATGGCCGTCAGGGCACCGACGAGGAAGTGGCCAAGGCGCGTAAGAATCTCGCCATGATTGACATGGGACCGTTCATTCCGTCCTCCAACGCCCAGTTGTGGCCGTTTTACGAGATGGATCAGATCCGTCAGCGCATGTCCATCGAGGGTGACGACACCTATTCCGACGACGAGCGGACCGCGAAAATCTTGGAAATCAATACCAAGATCGAAGAAATCCGCGCAGCTGCTGCTGCCCGCCCGCGCAAGTAATCAGCGCAACGCATCGGCATGAGGGGAGGCATCAGGGCATTCCCTCATGCTCTTGATTCATCTCCGCACAGGACACTTTCCATGACCAGTACTGTAAACGTGCTCAACACGGGCGAGCCCGTTCTTGAAGTCCCGGGTCGAACCACTCAGGAGAAGGTCTTTGACGTTCTGATCTGGGGCGGTTTGATCGTCATGCTGGTCTGGAGTTTCCATCCAGCAGATATGCACCGCATGGGCCAGGTATTCACCGGTGGTGGCAACATGGCCATGCTGCTGGAAGACTTTCTCAAGCCGAACTTCCGGTATTGGCACAGCTATTTCGACTTGATGCTCGAAACCGTTCAAATGGCTGTCTGGGGATCGTTTCTGTCGGTGATCCTTGCGATCCCGTTCGGATTGCTGTCTTCGTCCAATATCGCGCCTTACTGGATCGTGTTCCCAGTGCGCAGGCTCATGGATGCCTTCCGTGCGATCAATGAGCTGGTATTTGCCCTGATTTTTGTGGCGGCTGTTGGTCTTGGACCGCTGGCAGGTGTTTTGGCGCTAACGATCCACACCACGGGCACGCTCGCAAAACTCTTTTCAGAAGCCGTGGAGGCAATCGATCCGCGTCCGGTTGAGGGCATCAAGGCGACAGGCGCTCCGGCCATTCAAGAGATCGTCTACGGTGTCGTGCCGCAGGTCCTGCCGCTCTGGATTTCCTATTCCCTTTACCGGTTTGAAGCCAATGTGCGCTCTGCGACCGTGCTTGGCATTGTCGGCGCGGGCGGCATTGGCATGTCGCTCTCTGAAGCCCTGCGCGGCTTTGACTACTCGGCTGGCGCTGCGATCCTATTGATCATCCTCGTAACGGTTTCCTTGCTTGATATCTTCGGGTCGCTGTTGCGCAAGGTCGTGATCGATGGCACCGACCACGGCCGGTTTGCTGCCTATTTCCTGTTCTTGACCCTTCTCGTGATTGGCCTGGAGACGTTGCTGGCGCGCTGATAAAGCGCTCCAAGCATAAGCCGTCGTTGCGAATCTGCCGGTCTGGTGCCACTTTCGTGGCCTCAAATGATAAATGCCCGACCGGCGGGTTCTAACAGGCTTCTCCATGACACCCGGACATCTCCATATTCTGTGCGGCAAGATCGCCTCTGGAAAGTCAACGCTTGCCGGTGAACTCTCCAGCCAACCGGCAACGGTTTTAATAAGCGAAGACATTTGGCTGGCCGAATTGTTCGGGCCCGAAATGTCGACAATCAAAGACTATGTGCGTGTCTCGGCAAGGCTACGAGCCGTCATGGAGCCCCATGTCATTGGGCTTCTGAAAACCGGCGTGTCCGTGGTTCTCGACTTTCCGGCCAACACGCCGGAGACGCGCGTCTGGATGCGGCGTGTTGCGGAAAACAGCGGCAGCGATCACACGCTCCATTACCTCAATGTTTCCAACGAGATCTGCAAGGAACGGCTGCGGGCGCGCAATGCCAGTGGTAGCCATCCTTTTTCTGTGAGTGATGAGCAATTTGAAGCAGTTACCAAACACTTCGTCCCGCCAACTCCGGATGAAGGCTTTGACGTATTGGAACGCTAAGTCTCCGGATATTGGCCGACATGTTTTCTACCCGCTGAAGGGAGTGAAGCCCTTATGAGGCCGACAAATGCATCGCCAGCACGTGCCCACGGTCTGATCTGCGGGACCATGCAACCCGGGCCCCGAAACCTGATTACGGATGTCGCGGGCATCACGGTTGGGCACAAGACTATGATTGATGGGGACCTTCGGACGGGGTTCACGGCCATTGTCCCGCATCCGGGCAATGTGTTTTTGGAAAAGTTGGCGGCATCCAGCGACGTCATAAACGGCTTTGGCAAAAGCGCTGGCCTGATCCAGGTTGAGGAACTCGGGACCCTGGAGACCCCGATCCTGCTCACCAACACTTTCGGGGTGGCTGAAGGCATTCACGCCTTGATCCGGCGGGAGCTGAAACAAAACCCTCAGATCGACCGCGCGAAAGGGACCGTCAATCCGGTCGTTATGGAATGCAATGACGGTTACTTAAGCGATATCAACGCTATTGCGCTGACCGAAGAGGATGCCAACGCGGCACTTTCGGTTGCGGCTACAGACTTTGAGCAAGGCAGTGTCGGAGCCGGGACCGGGATCAGCTGTTTCGGGTTTAAAGGCGGGATCGGATCCGCATCCAGGCAGTTTATACTGGAGGACAAGACTTTCACACTGGGGACCTTGGTGCAGGCAAACTTTGGCAGGGCCGGGGATTTGGTCCTTCCGGATGGGCGCAGGGCCTCTCCTGGGGGAATGGCAGCACCGGAGGAACGCGGATCTGTCATCATTGTTCTGGCAACGGATGTGCCGCTGGAAAGCCGGCAGCTGAAGCGGATTGCCCGGCGCGCGGGTGCGGGTCTCGCCCGGCTCGGTTCATTCTACGGCAACGGCAGCGGCGACATCGGTTTTGCATTCTCAACGGCGCATAAGATACCGCACTATCCAGAAGGCGATCTGATCGTCCGCGATTACATGCATGAGGGTAAAATCGATCTTTTGTTTCAGGCCGCCGCGGAAGCCACCCAGGAGGCCGTGCTCAATGCGATGATCGCATCTCCCACCATGTATGGGAAGGGGACGAGCTTCCGGCCATCCTTGAAGAACTGGCTGGACCAAAACTGACGGTTGCGCAGGCCGTCAGGTAATTCACTCAAACAATTTGTAAGACTTGGCTGCGAAAATATCGTTGCAATGAACGGAATCCGGTAATTCTGATTATGAACGGTGGACTGAAATTGGTGCGGAATGCGATCAGCTCTGTCGGCTTCATCTGCTGTCTTTTGACCGTTGTAGAGCAGGCGCAGGCGGCCGAAATTCATCTTGTAACGGAAAATTATCCGCCCTTTAACTTCGTGCAGGACGGTGAAATCGTGGGGCTGGGCGCGGATCAGGTGCGTGAAATCATGATCCGGGAGAACATTGAGTTCACCATGGAAATGCTCCCATGGTCTCGGGCTTACTGGTTGGCTGAAAACAGAACAAACCATTGTGTCTTCACCACCGCCTATACACCAGCAAGAGCCGAGACCTTTGCCTGGATATCACCGCTCGGCGGTGCTGAACTGTTCCTGATCAAGAAGGCCGGATCACAGTTCCCGTCGGACTTGGCAGAAATTGTCGGCAAATTTTCCGTCGGCACTCAAAGGAGTGATTATGCCGAATATGTCCTGAAGACACAGGGCTTCGGCTCCATCGACTATTTTGATGATGTTGAAACGGTGATCCGACAGCTTGTTCAAGAGAGGCTGCACCTTGCTGCGATCTCCAGCATGACGTTCCACACACTTGTGCAGCAAGGTGTTGAGATCGAGCTTGTTCATGGATTTGGCGACATCATCGGAAACGCGCTCGCGTGTAACCCTGAAACCGATGAAGCATTGCTCAAGCGTATGCAAAACGGTCTCGACAGTATTGTCCGAGACGGCTTTCAGGCCGACATTTTAAAGAAGTACACCGGAGCTGGTTCGCTCAGCGCTCTTACGGACGAAAACTAGAGCAAATCGCGTTTAATTGAATACAGAATGTTTCAGGTTTCGCGTTCGAGGCACCACCGAGAGGCAGCGAAACCTGAATCCGTGTAAACGCGATTTGCTATAACACGCGGTTAGCGCAGTAAACTGCTGGCGAAGGTTCAGCCCTGCCTCTTATAAGGTTTCACCTGTATAAAATGAAAAACCCCGGTCGAGTGACCGGGGTTTTCCGTGTTTGACGCCGTATCTGTCTTAGACAGAGTAGTACAGGTCGAATTCGACCGGATGTGGGGTCATTTCGTAGCGCTCGACTTCTTCCATCTTCAACTCGATGTAAGCGTCGATCTGGTCGTCGTCGAAGACGCCGCCGGCTTTGAGGAACTCGCGGTCCGCATCAACAGCTTCGAGAGCTTCGCGAAGGGAACCACAAACTGTCGGGATCTCGGCCAGTTCTTCAGCCGGCAGATCGTAGAGGTTTTTGTCCATCGCATCGCCCGGGTGCAGCTTGTTCTTGATGCCGTCAAGGCCAGCCATCAGCAGGGCAGAGAAGCAGAGGTACGGGTTTGCAGTCGGATCCGGGAAGCGGACTTCAACGCGTTTCGCCTTCGGAGAAGACGTGAACGGGATGCGGCAAGACGCAGACCGGTTACGCGAGGAGTAGGCGAGAAGAACCGGTGCTTCGTAACCCGGCACCAGACGCTTGTAGGAGTTGGTGGATGGGTTGGTGAAGGCGTTCAGGGCTTTCGCATGCTTCAGGATGCCGCCGATGAAGTACAGGCAAGTCTCGGACAGATCCGCGTACTGGTTTCCGGCGAATGTCGGCTCACCGTTGTTCCAGATCGACAGGTGGCAGTGCATGCCGGTGCCGTTGTCGCCGAAAACCGGCTTCGGCATGAAGGTTGCGGATTTGCCGTATGCGTGTGCGACCTGGTGAACAACATACTTGTAGACCTGCATATTGTCGGCGCAGGAGGTCAGGTTATCGAACTTCATGCCGAGTTCGTGCTGGGCAGCCGCCACTTCGTGGTGGTGCTTTTCAGTCGGAACGCCCATTTCGCCCATGACGGACAGCATTTCGGAACGGATGTCCTGTGCGCTGTCGACCGGCGGGACCGGGAAGTAACCGCCTTTTGTGCGCGGGCGGTGGCCCATGTTGCCTGTCTCATACTCCGAACCCATGTTGGACGGCAGTTCGGAGCTGTCCAGCTGGAAACCGGTGTTGTACGGATCTGCGTTGAAGCGGACATCATCGAACATGAAGAATTCGGCTTCCGGGCCAACGTAGATGGTGTCACCGAAGCCGCCCGACTTGACGTAAGCCTCTGCCTTCTTCGCGGTCATGCGCGGATCACGGTTGTAGGCTTCGCCAGTGATCGGGTCGATGATGTCGCAGAAGATCGCCATGGTGGACTGGGCGAAGAACGGGTCGATGTGAGCCGATTCCGGATCCAGGATGAGCATCATGTCGGATTCGTTGATGGCCTTCCAGCCGGCGATGGAGGAGCCGTCAAAGGCAACGCCCTCAGCGAACATGTCTTCATCAACAAGTGCAACGTCCATGGTGACGTGCTGCATCTTGCCGCGCGGGTCAGTGAAGCGCAGATCGACGAACTTGATGTCTTTTTCCTGAATTTGCTTCAGGATATCAGCAGCGGTGGTCATTATGTCCATCCCTTTGATTTTTCGTGTGAACGTTTGGGTTTTGGTCCCGGTCCGGCAGAGTGTTTAAGATGTTTGCCTCGGCGCGGATAGTCCGGAATTGGGTGTGCGGCGAAATGCCGGAACAGGTGAGGGTTAAATGGCGTCGGTGCCGGACTCGCCGGTCCGGATGCGGACTGCCTCTTCGATGTTGGAGACGAAAATCTTGCCATCGCCGATACGGCCGGTCTGGGCGGCATTGCGGATCGCCTCAACGGCCTTGTCCACCATGTCGGATCCAAGAACGATCTCGACTTTGACCTTTGGCAGGAAGTCCACCACGTACTCAGCGCCACGATATAGTTCGGTGTGACCTTTCTGACGGCCAAATCCTTTGGCCTCGGTCACTGTGATGCCCTGCAGGCCGACTTCTTGAAGAGCTTCTTTGACCTCATCGAGTTTGAAAGGTTTGATGATCGCTTCGATCTTTTTCATCACCGTATGTCTCTCTCCACATGTAATGGCAGGGTCTGCCCGTACGCTCTTTTTTCAGACCGTCGCCAGACTAAAACGCACTGGTTCGGGTCAGCTGAGAGCTGTTGCCATGCAAAAGCACGAAGTGTGCCAATTGCTGTTCTCATTGTCAGGTTTTCCATCCCGGCAGGATTCCGCCGCTATTTTTAGCAAGTTACCGTGAATGTCGTGGTGTCAGATTGAATCTGTTCGATCAAAATGCATAAAAAATAGACATTATGATTACAAAATAAGCAAATGAGTGGAGCCCAGTGCCTGATCTTGCTGGTGGCCGCCTCAATGCCGAGCCTGCAACTGATCTTGTTGCGGGGTGAATTGCCGATAGAGATGCGTATGATGACGCTGAGAAATCCATTTTGCTGGGCACACAAAGGACGGTCATGACGGCAGCGCTACTCACACCAGATGAAATGGGTCATGCAGACCGCTTGACGATCGAAAGCGGCCTTTCAGGCTTGGATCTGATGGAGTGCGCGGGATCAGCAGTAGCCGGTATCGCCGCAAAACATGCACCGTTGGGAGGGCGCATTCATATTCTTTGCGGGCCAGGCAACAATGGGGGCGACGGATTTGTTGCCGCACGGCTCTTGGCAGAAAAGGGGTACGATGTCCGTGTCGATCTGATGAAATCACCGTCAGGCTTGAAGGGGGACGCTGCTGCGGCCTTTGAGGCAATGACCCTGCCATTTGAGATCCTTACATCCGGGGATCAGCTGATCGGGAATATGGCAGACCGGTTTGCCGGGGCCGATGTCATCGTTGATGCCGTGTTCGGGGCGGGATTGGATCGTGCGCTGTCCGGTCCAGCCGCCGAGTTGGTCGAAGCTGTAAATGGATCAAGCGCTGCAATCATAGCGGTCGACTTGCCATCCGGCATCAACGGTGCGACCGGAGAGGTCATGGGGAGTGCGATCAAGGCGCATGCGACCATTACATTCTTTCTGAAAAAGCCCGGACATCAGCTGTTCCCAGGCCGCGGATTTTGCGGCTCGGTCACGGTCGCTCAGATCGGAATTGAAACAGGCGTGCTCGAGAAGATCGGGCCAGTGACCTATGAAAATACGCCGGACCTCTGGCTTGCAAGCTGGCCGCGCCCGGCGGTGGGTGGCCACAAATACTCAAAAGGCCACGCGGTCGTTTTCAGTGGCCCCATGGCCAGAACCGGGGCAGCGCGGCTCGCAGCCATGGCTGCACTTCGGGCCGGGGCAGGGCTCGTCACTCTTGCATCGCCGCCAGACGCCATGATGGTCAACGCAGCGCACTTGACGGCAGTCATGCTGAAAAAGGTCTCCGGTGCAGAAGCGATCCCGGAGTTTCTGTCCGATCCGCGTCTGAACGCTGTTCTGATCGGGCCGGGATACGGGATCGGAGCGGACACAAAGGCAGCTGTCGAGGCCATTATCGTAAAAGGGCGGTCCTTGGTGCTGGACGCTGACGCCTTGACCAGTTTCTCAGAAAACCCGCAGAAGCTGTTTGATTTAATCAAGGAAAGTGGATCACCAGTCATTCTGACACCGCATGACGGTGAGTTTCAGCGGCTTTTTCCGGATCTGGCCGGCCTCGACAAGCTTGCACGGACGCGGGAAGCGGCCTGTCGCTCCGGTGCAGTACTCATTCTAAAAGGCCCCGACACAGTCATTGCAGCACCGGACGGCCGGGCGGCCATCAACTGCAATGCGCCGCCGTTCCTGGCAACCGCCGGGTCCGGTGATGTGCTCGCAGGCATCGCGGCTGGCCTGCTGGCGCAAGAAGTTCCGGCGTTTGAGGCAGCCTGCCAGGCGGTCTGGTTGCATGGAGAGGCCGGTCTGACCGCTGGTCCTGGCCTTATTGCTGAAGATTTGCCGGCAGCGCTGAGGGAGCCGCTCCGCCACTTGTGGACAAGTCTTGCGTGATAATTGGCACAAGCGTTATTTTTCCTTTGACGGAAAAAGTCGGGGTGCTATAGAGGCCCCGCTTCAAACGCGGAGTGTCCAAGCTTCTGCGATGCGGATGTGGTGAAATTGGCAGACACGCCAGATTTAGGTTCTGGTGCCGCAAGGCGTGGGGGTTCAAGTCCCTCCATCCGCACCAATATTATTGGTGTCCAGCCCGAAGACATAGGTAACAGTTTGTACCGGAGACATGGGTTACAACCTCGTGCCGAACGGGTTGTCGATTGTCTGTAATGTTCTTTGCTCCAGGTCAATGTATCCCAGATCAT
>Ga0189284_100279_pt1 | contig 42298 bp, 29 predicted proteins | sample N32C7minimetaG_FD_130314 | JGI IMG/M metagenome (GOLD analysis project Ga0189284, IMG submission 130314) | Marine microbial communities from the Costa Rica Dome - N32 C7 mini metaG | ecosystem: Environmental > Aquatic > Marine > Oceanic > Photic zone | place: Costa Rica: the Eastern Pacific...
ATGAAGACCCCAAAGCCATTCATACTACCGCCGAAACCTTCAAAACCGGCCCTTCCTTCAATATCGGAGCCTACGCCATCCTGATCATCACGGCTGTGCTTTACGCCGTTTTCTGGTAGGAAGCGATTTTGAGCTTAACAAAAAGCCTTTAATGGTAAACATTGAAGGCTTTTATTTTTGGGACTTGGGTTTCATGCATTTCTTTACGCATTTGCACTGGCGGTTTCTGTGAAAGTGGAATGACTGTCTCCAGTACAACCAATCGCCCCAACAAGAAATACTACTACAGTTCGCATCCATGTTACATCTGGTTCCCCGGGTGGCATCCGAACCAGTATCTCGAACCTAATTAACGTGAATTCGAGATAAAGAATGTTAAAAGGCTATGAGATCCACCAGATGGATATCCCATCTGATGGATGGAGCTGATCAATGATACAGGCGCAGGATGTTAGATTAGGATACGAACTGAACTTAGTACCCTGTTCCAACAATCGGTCAGACGGCTTGGAGCCGGCAGACCGGGAAGTAGATTAAATAACCCCGAACTCGATCTGATGGATTACCCATCTGATCGATGGCGCAGGCGCGGGATGTTGGATTAGGATAAGGAAAAGACGCAGGAGCACAAATCAAACAAACGGTCAGATGGACCTGGAGCCTTCAAGCCGTGCCTCAAAGGCTTTAACGAGGATAATTATCTCGAACTGACGCTACTTAACCATTATTACGGACTTACTTAGGGCTATTCATACGATGTGTGCCTGCTCCGCACAAGCTTGTCGAGGTTCCATACCTAATCGTGCTTTTATGTTTTCGTGGCAAATAAAAGATCCTCCATCACTAATCGGCCGTTCGGTTAATCGCAGATCAATCCTATTTAAGCTCGTAAAGCAGGAGCTTGGGAACGAGCCATACTACCTTTATCTTTAACGCTCAGGAATTTCACCCAAACCCATTTCATGAAACTGTACCCCAATTCCCTTTTAGATAAACTTGGCTTTGAACACATTCGTGAAGCTGCCTTGGAACTCACACAATCAGTCCGGTCTGAGGAATTACTCGAAACACTAAAGCCTTCTTCCAGCAAAGAACGGGTGGAGTTGCTGACTCAGCAAACCGCAGAAATGCTGGAGATTATCTCTGACCCCGATCCCTTTCCACTTAGAGAATTCCCGGAGGTTCGCGATTATCTTTCAACTTCAAGGGCTGAAGGCAGCCTCATTCCCCTTCCCGCTTTTGTTGATCTGTTGAAGATCTGTTCTGCAACACGACAGGTGAAGAGTTTCCTAAAGGCAAGATCGGACAACTATCCCCGACTTTTTAAAGTCTCTGAAAGACTCATCCCAATGAAAACGCTGGAAAAGAGCATCAAAGAAAAGGTTACGGAACATGGGGAGTTACGTGATGATGCGAGTCCGGAGTTGCAATCCATTCGCCGAAAGCTGAACAAGCGTAAAAGTGATCTCCGCGGAACCATTAACCGGGCGATGAGCAAAGCATCTAAAGATGGGATGTCCTCCGACGAAGGTGCCACCATCCGAAACGGACGTATGGTGATCCCTATTCAGGCTGAATTCAAACGTAAAGTTCAGGGATTTGTACATGATGTTTCTGCAAGTGGTCAAACGGTGTACATCGAGCCGGTGGAAGCACTGAATATGAATAACGAGATCCGGCAATTCGAAGCCGAAGAACAACGCGAGATCGAGCGAATCCTGAAAGAGCTGACCAAGCATGTGCGTCAAAATGCCGAGTATATCGATCAGAATACCTTATGTCTTGCAGAAATTGACGTAATCGCCGCCAAAGCGAAACTCACTCACAAGCTGGACGGGCTCATCCCCATTATTGCCAAAAAAAATTACCTTAGTATAAAGGAAGCCTATAATCCCATTCTCCGGCTCAAAAACCTGAGCATCCGAAAAGAGGAGGATCGCGAAAAGATCATTCCTTTATTTATGAAGCTGGAAGAAAACGAACGCTGCCTGATGATCACCGGGCCCAACGCCGGAGGTAAATCGGTAGCCATGAAGACTGTTGGTTTATTGTCGCTTATGATGCAATCCGGGTTTGGCGTCCCAGCCGACCCGACTTCCGAGCTTCCCATTTTTTCAGGAATTTATGTGGATATGGGGGATGATCAGTCCATCGAAGATGACCTGAGCACCTTTTCTTCCCGACTTCAATGGATGCGGGAAACCGCGAAGCTGTTTGAGCCGGGCAGCCTGGTTTTGATAGATGAAGCTGCAGCCGGTACCGATCCTGAAGAAGGCGGGGCGTTGTTTCAGTCGTTCATCGAGCGGATGCTGGAACAGGATTGTAAAGTAATCGTTACTACTCACCACGGTTCATTGAAAGTATTTGCCCACGAACACCCGATGGCTGTGAACGGCTCTATGGAATTCGATCAGTCTTCCCTTTCTCCCACCTACAAATTCAAAAAAGGAATACCGGGAAGCAGTTATGCTTTTGAAATTGCCCAGCGCATGAACCTGAATGAAAAGGTTCTGAAACGAGCCCGGGTTTTACTTGGAGAAGCCAAAAATAGAATGGAATCTCTGATCACCGAACTGGAGACAAAATCGCAGCAAGCCGCGGAGCTGAAGGAAAAATACACCTCTCTGCAGGCCAAGGCGGAATCGGAGCGGAAGAAGTTTGAGAATAAGATCCAGGCCATTGAAAAGGATAAGGAGAAGATCCGCGAAAAGGCGCTGAAGGAAGCGAAGTCGATCATGGACTCGGCCAATCAGCGGGTGGAACAAGCCGTGCAGCAGATCGTGGAGCAGAACAAGGCTGACAAAGATGAGATCAAGGAGATCCGCAAGGAAGTTGATCAGGAGAAAAAGGACATCGACCGTTCGCTTCAGGAAATTGAGGATAAAAAAGAAGAGCGCGAACAGGTTACCGATGATCCTCCCAAAAAGGGAGACCATGTTCGGTTCAAGGACGGAAATACGACGGGGGAACTGGTTGAGATCAATGGTAAAAATGCAGTGGTTCAGGCCGGTGGATTGCGACTGAAGACCAAGTATAAGAATTTAGTGAAGGTTGAAAAGAAGAAGGACAAAAAAGCTAAAGCCCGTTCCTCAATTATGGTGGGGGACAATAGTCTGACCACAGAAATGGTAAAGCCCTCTATCGAAGTTCGGGGAATGAGAACCGAGGATGCCCTGCATGAAGTCACCCAATACATCGACCGTGCGGTATTCCGAAATATGAATCAGGTGGAGATCATTCATGGAAAAGGCGATGGGATTTTACGAAGCCAGATCCAGTCCTATCTGAATACCCGCAAAGATGTGAAAAGTGTGGAAACGGCGCCTGTAGAGAGAGGCGGAGCGGGTTGTACGATTGTGGAATTGAAATGAGAAATTGCGAATTTTCTGTTGAATTTTCTATCCAATTCTAACTATCAGATTCCTGCCTCCGCAGGAATAACTGTGAATGAAATCGTACTCCTCATATAACAAAATGGGCTAAAGCTCTCACTCCAACCCATTCAATATTTCTTACGTCTATCTTTTATCTAACGTCTTACATCCATTATCTAATCACCTTCCGCCCATACTTCAGCATCTTCCACCACTTCGGCGAACTCAATGGCATCACCGTTTTTGCTGATGGTGGCTTCGTAATACACCGGGCCTTCTTCATCCCTGCTGATAAGCAGTGAAGCCAGCTTGTTAGTGATATTCTGCTGGATCACCCGCTTCAGCGGTCGGGCTCCGTACACCGGATCGTATCCGCGAACAGCCAACCAGTCTTTAACGGCGTCCGGGATGTCCAGCTTCACGTTATTCTTCTTAAGCAATTTATGGACTCTGCGGAGCTGAATATCCACGATAGCACGAATATGCTGTTCACCCAATGGATGGAATACAATGGTATCATCCACACGGTTGAGGAACTCAGGGCGAATAGTCTGCTTCAGCTGTTCAATCAGCTTGTTCTGCAGTTCTTCATACTTCTCATCGGTCATATTTCCGCCGGACTTCTCGATCTCATTGGAGATCAGGTGTGAACCGATGTTGGAGGTCATAATGATGATGGTGTTCTTGAAATCCACCGTCACACCTTTATTATCGGTAAGGCGGCCTTCATCCAGCACTTGCAGCAAGATGTTAAACACATCCGGATGGGCTTTCTCGATCTCATCCAGCAGGATGACTGAGTACGGATGGCGGCGGGCGGCTTCGGTAAGCTGTCCGCCTTCATCATAGCCCACGTATCCGGGAGGTGCGCCAACCAAACGGCTGACGCTATGCTTTTCCATATACTCACTCATATCAATACGGATCATGGCCTGCTCGTCGTTGAACAGGAAATCGGCCAGTGAACGTGCAAGTTCCGTTTTACCTACCCCAGTTGAACCAAGGAAGAAAAACGAACCGATGGGTTTCTGCTCATCCTGTAATCCTGCACGTGAACGGCGAACGGCATCGGATACAGCCTCAATGGCCTTGTCCTGCCCGATCACGCGTTTGTGCAATTCATCTTCCAGATGTAGTAATTTTTTACGCTCACTTTGCAGCATTTTTCGGACGGGAATCCCGGTCCATCGTGCTACAATATCGGCAATATCTTCGGCATCCACTTCTTCTTTTAAAAGAGATTGATTCTCCTGCATCTCATCCAGTTTGTCCTGGGCTTTCTGGAGATCCGCTTCGAGCTGGGCGATGGTCCCATAGCGCAATTCAGCAACTTTTCCATAATTACCTTGACGCTCTGCTTTGTCAGCTTCGTTTCTCGTTGTGTCGATCGCCTGCTTCAGCTCTCTCACTTTTTGGATAAGCTCACGTTCCTGTTCCCATTGAACACGCATGGTCTTGCGCTGCTCTTCAAGGTCAGCCAGTTCCTTTTCTATACCCTTCATTTTAGACTGATCTTTCTCCCGCTTCAGGGCTTCGCGCTCAATTTCCAACTGACGGATCTGTCGTTCCAAAGCGTCCAGTTCTTCGGGCAGAGAATCAATCTGCAACCTTAATCTTGACGCCGCTTCATCAATAAGATCAATGGCTTTATCAGGAAGAAACCGGTCTGCGATGTATCGGTGCGAAAGTTCGGCTGCAGCTACTACTGCCGCATCGGTGATGCGCACTCCGTGGTGCATTTCGTAACGCTCTTGCAATCCCCTTAAAATGGAGACCGTATCTTCTACAGAAGGCTCACCCACTAATACTGACTGTAGCCTTCGCTCAAGGGCTTTGTCTTTTTCAATGTATTTGCGGTATTCATCAAGCGTGGTGGCGCCGATTGCATGAAGTTCTCCGCGAGCCAATGCCGGCTTCAGGATATTGGCGGCGTCCATCGCTCCTTCGGTTGCACCGGCTCCTACCAAGGTATGGATCTCATCAATAAAGAGAATAATCTCTCCATCTGAATCGGTCACATCCTTGACCACAGCCTTCAGGCGTTCCTCAAATTCACCCCGGAATTTCGTTCCGGCAACCAATGACCCCATGTCCAGAGCTACGATGCGTTTTGATTTGAGCCCCTCGGGAACATCTCCGCGTACAATTCTAAGTGCCATTCCCTCTGCGATCGCCGTTTTACCCACTCCAGGCTCACCGATCAACACCGGATTATTTTTGGTACGGCGGGTCAGGATCTGCATCACGCGCCGGATCTCCTGATCACGGCCAATAACCGGATCAAGTTTATTTTTTTCAGCCAGTTCATTTAGGTCGCGGGCGTATTTTTTTAGGGCTCCGTACCGGCTTTCGGCGTTTGGGTCGTCCACCGTATGATTACCGCGAACATCCTTTAGCACCTTTAAAATATTTTCTTTCGTTACGTTTTGATCTTTAAGCAAATTGGCAACTTCACCTTTAATGCTCGCCATCCCTATCAAAACATGTTCTGAGCTGATATACTCATCGCCAAGTTTTGAACCCTCTTTTTGAGCCACATCAAACAGCTCTTTACTGGTATTTGACAAGTACTGCCCCGAAACGGAAGCACCCTGAACTTTTGGAAGTCGCTCCAGGATGGAATCCACAACTTTAGTAATTGCAGAGGGGTTTGCTCCAAGCTTGCTTAGAATGGTGTTTACGATACTCTCCTGATCACTTAAAAAAGCTTTCAGAATGTGAGCTGGTTCCACAGCCTGATTGTTACCGCTTTGGGCAAGCTCCAGTGCTTTTTGAACTGCTTCCTGCGCTTTCAGTGTAAATTTGTTCATATTCATATTAAATCTCCTTTTTTCTTATTTGTATTTAATATGACCAAAATCGTGCCTGTTCTCACATATTGACAGAATTTCAGTATTCGGAATATCTAAATGTCTATATAACCCGAGCTCAATTATTGATAGCTTGAAAAATGCCTAAAAAGTCATCCCTGTGAAGGCAGGGATCTTATTATTGCCAGTAATTCAATCATAGATACCTAAAAACCAATTAGATTTCGGGCATTCGCCGCGAAATGACCATCTTGCCTATGATAGAACCCGCTTTTTAATCGAACTCAGGTATATAATATATTTCGAATTATGAATATGATGTGAACCCTAAAATAACGTGCATAAAAAAACCCCGAACTGTATCAGAGTTCAGGGTTTGGGTTTTTCGGGGTACAAATTCTTTTAAATTTCTAACCTTTAAAATAAGAAATCTTTTACTTGATTCCCTATAATTTTTAGTAAAAAGTTCTACAATCTATAGATTGTATCGATGGATCGTATAGGAATAAACCCCGATCCGTATCAGGGATCAAGGTTTGGGTTTTCGGGGTACAAATAACTTATAGCTCAAACGCTAAATATTGTTTCAAATCATTCCTTATCAACGTCAGTAAAATAATATTATCACCTGATTCAACTGCTTTTTCTACTTCTTCATAAAAATCAGTAGCAGAAGTAACTTTTCTTTGCTTAACGGCAGTTATTAGGTCTCCTTGTCGAAGTCCCCTTTCAAAAGCTGCACTTGCCTCATTTATTCTGCTAACAACAACTCCTTCTATATCGTTGCTTACACCGAGTTGGCTTCTGATCTCATTGTTTAGATCACGAACAGTAAATCCAAGGCGTTGTTCAAGACTTTCTGAAACCTGTGGATTTGCGGCAGCTACCGCTTCTTCAGGGCGTTCTCCAAGGGTTGCATTGAGGCTTATATTCTCACCATCTCTGATTACACCCAATGTGATCTTATCGCCTGGTTTCTTAGAAGCAATTTTTGTTCGAAAACTATCCCAGTTTCTAATTTTTTCCTTATTTAGAGACACGATCACATCTTGTTCTCTAAGCCCTGCTTCATCTGCGGGGGCTCCTTCTTCTACTTGACCCACGATAATTCCCCTGACATCGTCAAGTCCCAATGCACGAGCCATTGTTTGGTCAACTTCACCGCCTATGAACATTCCAAGATAACCGCGACTTACTTTGCCATCCTCAATCAGATCGTTCATGATTCTTTCCGCAAGATTGATCGGGATAGCAAAGCCAATCCCGTCATTGCCTCCGGACCTTGAAGCGATCGCGGAATTAATTCCAACTAACTGCCCGTTTACATCAATCAAGGCTCCGCCGGAATTACCCGGATTGATGGCGGCATCGGTTTGGATGTAATCTCCGTACATTGTCAGTTCATTGAGGATTCTTCCGCGGGCACTTACGATGCCCATTGAAACGGTATGTGCCAAGGATTCACGTAACGGACTTCCGATTGCAAGAACAAATGATCCAACTTTTAAGTCATCGCTGTCTCCCAATTCAACAGTTGGTATATTATCTACATCAACTTTTAGCACTGCAATATCTGTTTGAGGATCAGTGCCAATTAATTTGGCAGTGACTTCATTGCCATTAAACAAACGCACATTGATCTCATCTGTTTCAGTAATCACATGATTATTGGTGAGTATATATCCCTCTTGAGATACTATGACTCCGGATCCTAATCCGCGCTGTACTCGTTCCTGGGTTTCTCCTTCCTCTCCCGGCATTCCGAAAAATTGCGAAAAAGGATTTACCACGCGTACTTTCTGTGTCCTTTTTGTAGTAATGGTTACAACAGCCGGATTCGTTTTTTCAGCGATCTCAACAATAGCATCGTTAAAATCTTTAAGTGAGGCAACCGATCGGTTTTCTACAGACTCTGTCTTCTCTATCTTATCAATATTTTTTGTTTCGGCAGATAGGGAAAGTGAGTCAATATCCGTAGCCCAGTTAAATCCTAAAAGAACGATAACTGCAGCGGCTACCCCAAATATATTTCTTACTGTAGTATTCATGTTTTTCTATACTTTTTTGTATTTGATGTTTGAGATTGTACAACGCATGAAATTTTGAAAATTGTGCGTTTCCACAAACCTTTACATTCATTTCCTAAAAAAAGACCGGAGCCCTATTCAGGGAGCTCCGGTTCCCTTAACCAATCGATCAAGCTTAGTTTATCTTGATCTGCTTCTTAACCTTTTCTTCATTTTTTGCAATGGTGATAGTGAGTACACCATTCTCATATTTCGCTTCTATGCTTTCTTCATCAATGCTGTCTGGAAGCTGGAAGGAACGATTGAATGAACCAAATTTTGATTCAACCTGATGGTAGTTCTTGCCTTCTTCTTCCTTCTCAAATGTACGCTCGCCACTTATTGAAAGGCGGCCGTTATCGAGATCTACATTAATATCTTCTTTATTCATACCGGGCAACGCAACTGAAACTTCAAAATTAGTTTCGGTTTCAGAAATATCTACGCTTGGCATAAATGAATCTCTGCGATAGTTGAGTGATTCATTGAAGAATTCATCAAGGATATCGCTGAAATTCTTGGATTGAAGATCAACATTGGGTCGGGAATATTTGATAAGTGCCATAGTGAACCTCTTTTTTTTTGATTTTTTTCATGATTCACCATGACTTATACAAGCTTCGTACCATCAAAAAAAGAGCACCCCTTTTCTGACAGACGGACAATACCGGTCTGTTGAAATTTCAGTCCGCTTATAAAGAAAAGAAATGTTGACAGTCCGAAAAAGCAGGACTGTCAGTTCACTGACAAAGTTGGCAGGAATTCAGGTGTCAGGAGATATTTCTAACACCTAAAACCTTATTAAGAGTAGCTTTTCTTCCACTCACGGGCTACCAGGAAGGCCATTTCGAGGCTTTGTTCATAGTTTAAGCGAGGATCGCAGAAGGTCTCATAATTTCGATTGAGCTCATCTTCTTCCAGGCCTTTAGCTCCGCCAACGCATTCGGTTACATTATCACCGGTTAGCTCCAGATGAACACCGCCAAGGTAGCTTCCTTCCGAACGATGAATGGCAAAAGCGGAACGCACTTCACTGATTATATCATCAAAATTTCGGGTCTTTACGCCGCCGTCAGTACTGAACGTATTCCCGTGCATAGGGTCGGAACTCCATACAACCGGAAAACCCTCACGCCGGACCGCCCGAATTAATTTCGGCAATTCTTCCTCTACGGTATCTTTCCCGAACCGGGTAATGAGCACGATTTTACCTGCCTCATGATTTGGGTTTAAAGTTTCTATCAGCTTGAGAGTCTCATCAATTTCATAAGGAGGTCCAATTTTTATACCCACAGGATTATTGATCCCCTTGAAGTATTCAACATGCGCCCCATCCAGATCACGGGTTCGGTTCCCTAACCATACCATGTGTGCACTTAAATTAAAATGACCGTTTTTGCGTGGAACGGGACGGGTTTGTGCAGAATCATAATACAGATTCAATGCTTCGTGGGATGTATAGAAATCAACTTTTTGAAGCGTGGTAAAAGTGTCCGGAGCGATAGCCTCCACAAAACGAACGGCCTTCGTGATCGAAGTTACCATTTCCTCATATTCTGCATAATATTCGTTATTACGCATGAAGTCGAGTTCCCATTGTTCGGGATGATGGAGATCGGCAAAACCTTCATCTGCCAGCGCTCTCAGAAAATTCAGTGTAAGACCGGCTTTGTGATAACCTTCGATCAATCGGTCCGGATCCGGCATTCTGATTCCTGATTCAGATTCATATCCATTGATAAGATCTCCGCGGTAATTGTGGATTTCTTCACCATTCACCATTTCAAAATCACTGGATCGGGGTTTGGCATACTGCCCGGCAATTCTGCCTACCCGCAATACCGGAGCTCCCATTTCGTGGATAAGGATGAAACTCATCTGCAGCAACACTTTTACCATATTCACGATCTTCGGGGCTTTGGTCGCATCAAAACTTTCTGCACAATCACCGCCTTGCAACAGAAATGCCTTGCCAGCAGCAACATCTGCGAGTTTGGCCTTTAAAGCCTCAATTTCCCAGGATGTAACCAACGGAGGTAAAGATTTTAATGTCTGGTAACTTTCCTCTAATTTTGTTTGATTTGGATATTCCGGAAGCTGCTTTACCGGTTTATCTTTCCAGGAAATTGGGGACCAATTTTTATGTGCTACTTCTTGCATAGATTTTTTTTCTTAGTGAAGCTTAAAACTATCGGTTTTTCGTGGTTAATGCTCAGATTTCTTACACATTGTAACAATCAATGAAATATATTAGCATCGAATTTTAAAAATCACACTGTGTTAAAAACAAAACCGTGCCTTTTAGTTGTGGATGATCACTTTGCGCCTGCAACATTTACAAGGCAGAAATTAATTCAAAAAGGATACGAAGTACTTACTGCTCAAAATAGACAAGATGCCCTGGAACTATCACGAACTGAATACCCTGATCTTATTCTAAATGATGTGGATATGACCAGAAAGCATGGCCCCGGGGAATGCCCACAAACATCCATTTTTATCCTTTTAACTTATTTCTTTTCTCAAACTGGCGTTAATTAAATACTAATCCTGATCGTTACCATGAAAAAAGTACTCCTTACTATTGTTTTCACCTTAACTTCTTTTCTACTGTTCGCTCAAACTGTTACCAGATACGAGGTCTCTTTCGGGAATGCCGTTCATCACGAAGCAGAGGTCTCTATTACCTATACAAATCTTGAGAACAAAGTACTTGAGATAAGAATGAGCCGTACTTCACCCGGCCGATATGCCCTTCACGAATTTGCCAAGAATGTATATGGGGTGAAAGCTACCGATGGCGATGGTAATGAGCTTGAAATTACCCGACCTGATCCACACCAGTGGAACGTAAGCGGACATAATGGAACTGTAATTTTTGAGTACACTCTTTTTGCTAACCGGGGTGATGGCACCTACTCTCAGGTGGATGAAACCCATGCTCACCTCAATATGCCTGCAACATTTGCCTGGGCTCGTGATTACGAACACCGTCCCATCGAGATCACATTTGATATACGTGAAGACCTAAACTGGAAGATCGCGACTCAGTTAAAACCTCTCAGTGGTACTACTTATTATGCCCGCGATCTTTATTACTTCCTCGACAGCCCTGTAGAAATTGCTGATTTTCATGAACGTCAGGAATCCATTGATGGCCAGCTTATAAAAATGGCGCTGCACACTCCGGCAACCGACTCCGAAGTAGATGAGTATTTCGGAAAAGTGATGGCGATCGTTAATGTCCAAAAAGATATTTTCGGGGAACTCCCCGAGTTTGACTATGATGAATATGTATTCCTTAATTGCTTTATGCCCAACGCCAGCGGTGACGGGATGGAACACCGTAATTCTACAATCGTCACCAACTCTAAACCACTGGATGAACCCCTCGGCGAAACCAGTATTGGAACCATTTCCCATGAATTCGTTCATGTTTGGAACGTCGAGCGTATTCGGCCTGCCAGCCTCGAACCTTTTGATTTTGAAGAAGCCAATATGAGTGGTGAGCTTTGGTTTGCTGAAGGTTTCACCAGTTATTATACAAACCTAATTCTTGCCAGAGCCGGAATCCGGACGGAAGCTGAATATGTAAATGGCCTTTCCGGTGGACTCAATTATGTATTCAATCATCCCGGACGTCAATATTTTAGTCCAGTTGAAATGAGCTATCAGGCTCCCTTTGTTGATGCCGCGCGCTCCGTAGATCCGGTTAATCGGGAAAACACCTTCATTTCATATTATACCTACGGCAGTGTTTTGGGATTGGCACTCGACCTTTCCCTCCGAAATTTAAACGGGAACAAAAACCTGGACGATTTCATGAAATTAGTTTGGAGGGAGTTCGGAAAAACTGAAGTAGCATATACAAATCGTGATATTGAAGCCACACTCGCTGATTATGCCGGGGAAGAATTCGCTACCGGATTTTTCAGCAAGTATATTTTTGACAGCCAAATGCCGGATTATGAATACCTCTTTGAAAGCGTAGGGGTAGCTTTTGGGAAAGAAAATCCCGGCAAAGCAAGCCTTGGAACCGCCATCAGCATTAAGAATGGGGTCGGAACTTTGAGGTCTAATGCCATTAAAGGGTCTTCGATCTATAACGCCGGTATTTCCGAAGCCGATAAGATCTTATCCATCGCAGAAACATCATTAAGCCAAGTCAATGATGTAGATGAGATCCTGGCAGATCATAAGCCGGGAGATGAAATCGAGATTACTTTTACGCGCCGGGGCAAACAGAATACAGTCAATGTTGAATTAATTGAAGACCCGAGATTCTCAACAAGCATAATCGGGAATTCTTCTAACCCCGATCGATCCAACTGGATCAAAGCAAACTAATTTCATTTCATTTTTAGGAAAAGGTTCAACTATCCAAACAAATTCCTCTTGAACCTTACACCTCATACCTTGAACCTTTTTCTAAAAAGGAATGAAGCTTTTCCCTCAGCTGTTTTGTATTTTTCGAAGTTCTAAAATCCTAAAATCAAAGAGACTTTGCAGCATAACATTGTAGTACGAGGCGCCCGCGAACACAACCTCAAAAATATTGATATCGACATTCCCCGCGATCAGCTCGTGGTCATAACCGGACTTTCCGGTTCGGGAAAATCATCGCTGGCTTTTGACACCATTTACGCTGAAGGTCAGCGCCGATTTTTGGAATCCCTCTCTGCTTATGCCCGTCAGTTTCTCGGAATGATGGAGCGCCCCGCCGTGGATTTTATCGACGGACTCTCCCCTGTTATTTCCATTGATCAAAAAACGACCAACCGGAATCCCCGTTCTACAGTCGGTACCGTTACTGAAATCTATGACTTTCTTAGACTGTTGTATGCCCGTATCGGTGTTCCCTATTCCTACAAAACGGGAAATAAGATGGAGAAACAATCAGCCGATCAGGTTGTAGCTTCAGTTATGGACATGCCGCAAGGAACTAAAGCCTATTGTCTGGCACCGGTGGTACGCGGACGTAAAGGACATTATCGAGAGCTGTTTGAGCAAACTATAAAGCAGGGATTTGTAAGTGCCCGTATTGACGGGGAGTTTCACGATCTGGAAAAAGACATGAAGCTGGATCGGTACAAGACACACAATATTGAAATTGTGGTCGACCGGTTTGTGATCTCTCAAAAAAGTGAAAAACGAATTGCTGAAAGTATCCGTCTCGCTCTTGAAATGGCAGACGGAAACGTGATCCTTGCCATAAAAGATGGCGATGAGATATCAGACAAACTCTATTCTCAAAACCTTTTTGATCCTGAAAGCGGAATCGCCTATGAAGATCCGGCTCCAAATCTGTTTTCCTTCAACTCACCCTACGGAAACTGCAAAGAGTGTGAAGGCCTGGGATATACTTATGATGTGAGCTGGGATCTCCTCGTTCCAAATAAAGAACAGAGTATAGCTGATGGCGGAATTCGGTTTTTGGGAGCACCGCGCGATATTTTCGTCTTCAAGCAGCTAAAAGCTATTTTAGATTCTTTTGATCTGGATTTTGAAACTCCGCTCAAAGATTTCCCTGAAGAAGCACTGGATATCATCATGTATGGCAGTGGTAATAAAAAATACTCCGTCAGCTACGATTTCAAGGATAATTCCGTTACTTATAAGCATAAGTTTGAAGGACTGAGAAATACCATTATTGATCAGTATCACAACAGTAAGTCCAATAAGCAACGCGATAAAGCGAAAGCTTTTATGGACAAAGTAACTTGTCCGGAATGTGAGGGCGGGCGACTTAATAAAGAAGCGCTCTCCTATAAGATCGATGGATTCAACATCCACGATCTCGTTCAAAAAGATATTCAGGATCTGCGGGATACACTTTATGGCATCAGCCTGAATGAGCGGCAACAGACTATCGGAAATCAGGTACTGAAAGAAATCCGGGATCGGCTCGATTTTCTGCTGAACGTAGGATTGACTTATCTGTCGCTTGACCGTGAAGCTCAAACATTGAGTGGAGGTGAAGCTCAGCGTATCCGCCTGGCAACTCAGATAGGTACACAGCTGGTGGGTGTGTTGTACATTTTAGATGAACCAAGCATCGGCCTTCATCAGCGCGATAACATTAAGCTCATCAAATCGCTTGAAACATTGAGGGATCTTGGGAACTCCGTGCTTGTGGTAGAACATGATCGCGAAACCATAGAACATGCCGATTTTGTGGTAGATATGGGCCCAGGTGCCGGAGTAAATGGCGGACACATTGTAACTTTCGGAAAGCCCGAAGAACTGGACCCTGAATCCGATACCGCCAAATTCCTTACAGATGAAGAAGTCGTTGCGATCCCCAATAAAAGGCGAAATGGAAAAAAGAAATCCATCAAGCTGAAGAACACGCGGGGACACAATCTCAAAAACCAGGATGCTGAAATTCCTTTAGGGCGTTTTATTTCGGTAACAGGAGTAAGTGGCAGCGGAAAAAGCTCGCTCATCAATCAAACATTGGTTCCGATTCTTTCCAATCACTTTTATAAATCGAAAACAGTACCTCTTCCCTACGATTCCATCGAAGGCATTGACAATGTGGACAAGATCATCTCCATCGATCAAAGTCCGATAGGCCGAACACCACGATCAAATCCCGGTACCTACACGAAAGTATTTGATCACATCCGGCGATTATTTGCGGAATTACCTGAATCCAAAATTCGGGGTTACGACCAGGGACGTTTTTCGTTTAATGTGAAGGGCGGACGTTGCGAAACTTGTCAGGGAGATGGCGTTCGAAAAATCGAAATGAATTTCCTTCCCGACGTATATGTGACCTGCGAAACCTGTAATGGCAAGCGCTATAATCGTGAGACGCTCGAGATCTATTACAAAGGCAAAAATATCTCGGATGTATTGAAAATGCCGGTCAGCCAGGCCGCCGAATTTTTTGACGCCCAGCCTGCAATCAGCCGAATCCTGGGAACCCTTAATGATGTAGGCCTGGGATATCTGACCCTGGGACAATCTTCCACTACCCTTTCCGGCGGTGAGGCACAGCGCATCAAGCTTGCCCGTGAACTCTCCAAAGTGGGGACCGGCGACACCTTATATGTTATGGATGAGCCGACCACGGGACTTCATTTTCAGGATGTGCGGATGCTGGTGGATGTGATACAGCGACTGGTTGACAAAGGAAACACGGTAATTGTGATTGAGCATAACCTTGACCTGATCAAGGCTGCCGACTGGATCATCGACCTTGGGCCTGAGGGCGGAGCCGGTGGCGGTGAGATCATAGCAACGGGCACGCCTGAAGAAGTTGCTGAAGTCAAAAAATCTTATACCGGCAAATTCCTTCAGGAAGAATTTGAGCGTTTGAATGTAATGAGTTGATCAGACTGAGACCTGCTCTTCTGGAAGCTATAGTTTTTTCTGATTTAGCCTTTCACAATGAATTGAGAGTTGGTTATATTTTGGGTCTGAATGAAATTCTTTCGGACACATATCGCCCGCTCGTTTAATGTAGGCTTCCTGCTTGCCGGCCTTCTCTTCTATTTTATGAAGCCGGCCAGCAATAATGCCGAGCATGATGCTTTTGCCGCCTGGCTGCAGTCCAATCTCAAATCAAGCACCAATACAAATGTTGCCGATCAAATTCGCGGGCTTTCCAATGCGGATGGAAAATTAGAATCTGTAATTCGCCAGGCTTCTGCTCTTGTAAAAGCACACGCGGACGATTTTGAACTCCCGGTAGATACTCAAACAAAAGATGAGAATGAAGTATTCCAGCTTCTGCTGACGGAGTGGAATAATTATCAGAATTCATCTACCGGAATGGGTAAGGCCGTAATCATTAAACAGGCACAACCTAACTCGGTTCTTCCTGTTGATGGGTTTTCTTTTGGACATAAATCACTGACCTCCCAACACAGCGCGGTATTTGCCGATGCCGGTATTAACGGACAGCAGATTTTCGCAACTTCTCACAGTTTTTATATTTCTCCCCTGTCGGGTGGAACCGCCATTAACGCCCCTTAGTCTCTCTCCCTCCCATTATTTTAAACTTCACTTTAAACGAAAGAAGAAGGTTGAAGCAGTAGCTAAGCTATAAAAAAGCCTATACTGTTATCAACAACCAAACCTGTTTATTTAAACTTTTCAAAACTAAACCATTATTACCATGCAAGGAAACGGATTTAAAATTGGTACGATCGTGGCTTTTTTGGCCCTTACCATTTATTACCTGTGGCCCACACTACAGTGGAACCTGGAACAGAACTATATCGAAGAGCTCAGCCCCGATGAGGCGGCTCAGTATGAAGAACAGAATCGCGAAAAGCTTCAATACCTCCGCGATAATATCCTCTCTTTGGGGCTCGACCTCCAGGGCGGGATGCACGTAACACTTGAAGTTGGAATTCCGCAATTAGTGCTGGAATTGGCCGGCGACAACGCAGATGAACTTCTCCGAGAAGTGATCAATACTGCCCGTGAGCGTTCCATCGAATCAGACACTGACTTTATTGATGAGATGGTGGCAGAATTCGAATCTCGTGACCCTGATGCCCGATTAAGCCGGTATTACAGAAACGATGCTATGGATATCACTCGTCGCTCTACAAATGAGGAGATCGCAACTTTTCTCAAAACCCAGCGGCAATCTGCTTTAGACCGCGCTATCGAAATTATCCGAACCCGTGTTGACCGTTACGGAGTAACCGAACCTTCTATTGTAAAGCAAGGCAATAACCGGGTTGTGGTTGAACTGCCCGGCGTGGAAGACAAAGAACGTGTTCGTAACCTTTTGAAAGGAACAGCCCGGCTCGAATTCCGGCTGGCTGCTGACGCAGAAACATTTCGGTCATTTGTAAATCAGGTATATGAGTATTATTCAAACTACCAGGGCGAAGAAGCTGATTCTGTGGAGATTACTTCAAATCCACTTGAAGAAGTATTGCTTCCTGCTCAAAGCCCTTATTTGATGGGTTATGCTACAGCAAGAGACACCGCCCGTGTAATGGATCTGTTAAAAACAGAAGACATTCAGCGTATGATGCCAAGAAATACCACCGTAATGTGGAGTGCAAACCCGCTTTCCGGACAAGCCGGAGAGGATCTGTACCAACTCATCGGGGTTAGAACACAAGTTGAACTGACCGGTGATGTTATTGAAGCTGCAAGCGTCCAGTTTGATCCCGCCACCAATGTGCCTGAAGTATCCATGAGCATGAACAGCGAAGGTGCACGTAAGTGGGGACGAATTACAGGAGCTAATATCGGGAAACCGGTAGCCATAGTACTGGATGGTTTTGTATTCTCATATCCTAACGTACAAACCAAGATCTCTAACGGCCGTTCATCCATTACCGGTTTAGATGGTATTGATGAAGCAGAAGATCTGGTGAACATCCTTTTATCAGGTGCCCTTCCGGCTCCCCTTGAAATTCTTGAAGAACGAACTGTTGGAGCTACCTTAGGTGCTGAATCTATCCGTGCAGGTTTGAATTCCATTCTTTTCGGATTAGGGGTTGTAGCTATCTTTATGATCATCTACTACCGAACCGGTGGTGCAATTGCCGATCTGGCGCTTCTGCTTAATATCATTTTTATATTAGGTATCCTGGCCGCTTTCAAAGCTACCCTGACTTTACCGGGTATTGCCGGCATTGTATTGACCATTGGTATGGCGGTAGATGCAAACGTGCTGATCTTTGACCGAATCCGGGAAGAGCAGCGCACCGGTAAAACACTCAAAGCATCTATTGAAGCAGGATATTCAAACGCCATGAGCGCAATTGTTGATGCGAACGTAACCACATTCTTTGTAGCTATTATCCTTTTCAGTTTCGGAGTTGGTCCGATCAAAGGATTTGCGGTGACACTTATGGCCGGTATCGTAGCATCACTTTTCAGTGCTATTGTAATTACCCGCGTTGTGGTGGATTACCTGACCAAAACGAAGAAAAGTACTGTAAGCTTCGGTTGATCAACAAAAAGAAATTTAAACGACTAAAGGATTATTATTATGAGATGGTTTGAAACACCTAATTTTAACTTCACAGGCAGCCATAAGATAGCCTATATTTTTTCTACGGTTCTTTTTTTGGCGTCACTTACAGCGATCCTCACACAAGGGTTGCAATACGGTATCGACTTTAAAGGCGGTAAAGAATTCGTTCTGGAATTTCAGGAACCGGTAAATGTTGTTGAGATGCGTTCTGCTCTTTCCGGGCCCCTCGGTGCCGCACCAGAAATAAAACTTTACGGATCGGACAGTGATGTTCTCATCCGAACCGATAATGAAAGCGAAATCAATATTGTTCAGGATATCATTACTTCCAATATGGAAGAATTGTACCCTGACAACCCCGCAAATGTGGTTAAAACTGATGTAGTTGGGCCTCGTTTTGCAGAAGACCTCAAATGGGGTGCATTACAAGCGGTGATCTATGCCATTGTAATTATCTTCATCTATATCCTTATTCGATTCCGAAACTGGACTTTTTCGGCCGGGGCGGTAGCAGCACTCGTTCACGATGTGGTGATCGTACTCGGGATCTTCACCATTCTTGCAGATCTTGTACCATTTAGCTTACAGATTGATCAGGCCCTGATTGCCGCATTCCTGACCATTGTGGGTTATTCATTGAATGACACCGTGGTTGTATATGACCGCATCCGTGAAAACTCGAATGTGCATAAAGGAATGGATTTTATACCAATGGTAAACAAAAGCTTGAATGATACCTTAAGCCGTACAGTAATTACTTCCATTACCACCTTGTTTGTGGTACTTGTGCTGTTTATTTTCGGCGGTGAGGTGTTGAAAGGATTTTCTTTTGCACTCCTGATCGGTATCATTTTGGGTACATACAGTTCACTGTTTGTAGCTAGTGCATTGGTGGTTGAACTCGAAGAGCGTACCAAGAAATCTTAAAATTAAACCAATAGAATTATTATGAGCTTTAATACATCAGAACGCTACAACAGCGTTGTTATCGAATTTAAAGGGAACGTGATGGGTGGCCCTGATGCGGTTAGCCTGAATGAGAAACTGCATGAACTTATCGATGCCGGTAAAACCAATGTTGTGGTTGATCTCGGCAAAGTGAAATTCATGAACTCCTCAGGACTTGGAATGCTTATCGGAGGGCTCACCACCATGCGCAAAGCCGGCGGAGATCTCCGTATTGCCAACGCAACCGATAAAATCGAGAGCTTACTGATCGTCACTAAATTGATCACTGTATTCAAACACTTCAAATCAGTGGATGAAGCTGCCAAATCATATGAAGACTGATCATCTGAAATTTAAATAGAATACAAAGGGGTGTTCTGCACCCCTTTTTTATTGAACTGATTATGAGTATAAGAGTTGTTATTGGAGCCCAATGGGGTGATGAAGGAAAAGGAAAGATTGTAGATCTTCTCAGTGATAAAGCAGACTACGTTGTTCGCTTTCAAGGCGGAGCCAATGCCGGACACACCCTTAAATTTGATGATAAAAAATTCGTTCTTCACCTGATCCCATCCGGGATATTTAACGGTGATGCCGATTGTGTAATTGGCAACGGAGTGGTAATAGACCCCATCGCATTGGTGGATGAGATCAAAGGCGTACAGGAAATGGGATTCAGCCTGGAAGGCCGTTTTTTCATCAGCCAGACAGCCCATGTAATTCTTCCTTACCACAAACTTCTGGATCAGTTAAAAGAAAAGCGCAGGGGTGGCGATGCCATCGGAACCACAGGCCGGGGAATTGGTCCCGCCTACGTAAGCAAAGTTTCACGTGTGGGCATTCGCATGGTCGATCTTCCCGACCGTGAAGTCCTGAGAAGCAAGATCGATCAGAACCTCAAAGACATCAACTTTGCACTCGAAAACTTATACGAGGAATCTCCGCTTAAAACAGATGACCTTATGGAAGAACTCGAAGATTCCATAAAAGCCCTGGAACCGTTTATTTGCAACACCACCAACCTTCTACATGAGGGCATCAACAACAAGAAGTCCATTTTGCTTGAAGGCGCTCAGGGAACCTTACTGGATGTTGATCACGGAACCTATCCGTACGTCACTTCTTCTTCCCCTACTTCCGGAGGAGCATGCATCGGGTCCGGTATTCCCCCCACGGCTCTGACCAACGTAATGGGAATCACCAAAGCGTATTGCACCCGCGTGGGGAACGGACCATTCCCCACCGAACTTTTGGATGAAACCGGTGAAGAACTCCGCAAAAAAGGAGCTGAATTCGGGGCTACTACCGGAAGGCCCCGTCGCTGTGGGTGGCTTGATCTGGTGGCTCTTAAATATGTAGTTCAGCTAAACGGAATGAACGAATTGACCCTCACCAAAATGGACGTGATGGATGGTTTTAAAGAGATCAAGGTTTGCACATCATATAAAATTGACGGAAAAGAAACCGATGTATTCCCTTTATGCCTGGATGAGATCGAAAAAATTGAACCGGTATATACCACCCTTCCCGGATGGAAAAACTCGATTGAGGGAATTACAGATTGGAATGATCTCCCTTCAACGGCACAGTCCTATATCAGGTTTATTGAAGAATACCTTGGAGTGAAGTTTACCATTATCTCTACCGGACCTAAGCGTAACGAGACGATCGTACTTTAATAATTTTCAGATCTTAGATTTTTAGTAACAAGATATTTGCGATCTGACGACTTAAAGTCCGTGTAACCGTTCAATCAGAACTATCAAACCTAAGCTATAAATCTATCAGACAGGCTATCCGTGATGGATCAAAGATCAATCCCCGGCATACGTCAACAGCTCCTCGTACGCTTCCTGGCATTCTTCCAGCAAATCTTCCAACTCTTCAGGAAAAGGCTCCGTTTTAGCTTTATACGCTCTGAATCCGGTGGACCGATGTACGTTATGGTACCAATACTTGGCCCACACTCCGTCTTCTTTTCGGGGACCTGCCGGCCATTTCAGCATAGCTTCATCAAAGGGAATGCCAAGTGTGCCGCATAATTCTCTTAACCGTGATTGCGGATATTGCAGGATATCTTTCGAATCCACGATCACCGGCTTTTTATCTATCGACTTCAGATACTTTACGATCTCAAGGTGCTTGGCATAGCCTACATCCCGCATAGTGGGATTCTTAACCTGTTTGGCATAAGAAGGCAGCATGTCTTTGGGCGGCCTTGTCAGGATCACATTCACCGTTTTCTCCATAAAGCTGAGATCCAGATTCACCAGATGGTGTGTCATGTTCTTGAAGAACGCAATGGGTGTATCATAATCTCCGAGTATGATCTCATCCACTACTTTCTGCCCGTCATTCTCCTGACTCTCCAACACTTCCTTCGCGCCGGGATGATAATTCCTGGCATCAGTATTGGACAGGTAATGGGCATATAGCGGTTCATCAACTACCGTCGTGTCTTCGCGCTGCGCAAATGAGTACATCAGCGCCGTTGAAATATTTCGTGGACCACTCCACAAACAAATTCTTTTGGTTTTTAACATGTATTTAGCCTCTGCTTTTATTTTAAAACTGAGCTTCTCTTTCACCCAGTGTAAAATTTATATTCTATGTGCTGCTATACCTTTTTTTTCTGTACAGCATGTTCAATTTCTTTTTCATACAACTGTTGTAGCTTTTGAGTCATGGCACCGGGTACAGATCCTGAAATGGTTCTCCCATCAATCGTAGTCACGGGAGTCAGCCCTCCAAAACTTCCGGTTACAAATGCCTCATCAGCTCCATATACATCAAACAGTGAAAAATTCTTTTGCCGGCATGTGAAGCCCGATTTCTCACAGATCTCGATCACCTTGCCACGGGTAATGCCATTCATACAATACTGCCCGGTGGAAGTCCATACTTCACCATCTTTAACCATAAAAAAATTGGTTGCATTGCAAGTTGACACGAAACCGTTTACATCCAGCATCAATGCTTCATCCGCACCGGCTTCGATAGCTTGAACCAATGCCTGCACTTCATGAATCTTACTGTGGCAGTTCAAACGGGGATCAAGATAATCAGGTGAACCGCGGCGAATGGTGCTGGTAAATAGTGTCACCCCACGGTCTCTGCTCTTAGGATCGGCCTTTTTATACTCGGCAATGATCACCAAATTCGGACCGGATATCGTCAATCTTGGGTCTTGAGAAGGGGTCTTTTTTATGCCTCGGGTAAACATCAGGCGAACATGGACACCATCCTTCATCTTATTGGCTTCCAGTGTTTCCCAAATAGCCTCCGTGATCTCCTGACGGGTTATATTCAGATCCATGCCTATGGTTTTAGCTCCCTGATATAACCGGTCATAATGTTCTTTAAGAAATACAAGCACACCTTTATGAAGGCGGAATCCCTCCCAAACCCCATCACCAACTAAATACCCGCTGTCAAATACGGATATCTTAGCTTCAGCCCTGGGAAATAATCCTCCATTGATGTAAATGAGAACATTCTCATTCCGCGGATCATGAACCGCATTGTGTGTGCCGTGTGTCATTTAATTTTTGAATGAACATACGTAAAACCGAGCAAATGGTCATCCTTTTGACTTTATACGCATACACATAATTAACAATTATTTATATAAAACAGATATGAAAAAATTTGTAGAGAAACCAAAAAGTGTTCGTGAAAAATATCCAAAGGTTACTGTGGAGATTCAGACACATTGACTTGGTAAAACCGTCCCTAAAAACCGGAAGGTTAGATGTCAGGATAAATAATACCTAACTCACGATTTGTTATACGGTATAGATTAAGGAAGCTGAGTTACACTTTTTTCTCTGAATTTGGATAAAAAGCACATAATTAAATAACGTGAATTCGATATAAAGACCATCTGTTGAGTACGTTGAACGGTCATTTCGCGGCGAATGCCCGAAATCTTATGGCTGGTCAGGTAGCAAATACGGAATTCATAGCAGCCATTAGATTCCCGTCTCCACGGGAATGACCAAAAAACCCATTTTTATCCTTTAACTTAGTTTTTATCTCGGACTCAGGTTAAATATGGACCAGTTCTAAACCATCCATAAAAAACGGCTTTTAAGACTTAACTCAGACAATATGGAAAGATACGTCCAGCATTTGCCCTAAAATATGACTCTTACTCTTCAAAGACCAAAGCATCGGGATCGGCTCCCAGTTCTTTCAGATACTTCATCATGGATTCATTGAAAGGGCCGGGGCCGCATACATAAAACGGCTGATCAAAGTCGTCGATCTGAGATTTTAGGAATTCCTTATCTACAAAACCATCCAGGAAAATATGATCGCCTTCCGGATCTTCATCCGTAATGGCGTTGATGAAGTTATCACCCAGCATATCCTCAAATTCATTCTTCAGGATGATGTCTTTTTCCGTTTTATTAGAAAATATGAGCTTGTTATTACCGATCTCACCTTTTTTGTGAAGGTCTCTGAGGATAGCAATGAAGGGGGTAACTCCGGCACCCCCGGCTAAAAATACCCCTTCCCCTTTATACTGTATCGTTCCCCAGGGTTCATCAATGATCAGCTTGTCTCCTTTTTTCAGTTTACCGATCTGTTCGGTCACACCACCATGTTCCGGATAGATCTTGATCGTGAATTCAAGATGTTCTTCTTCATTCAAAGAAGTAAATGTAAATGGGCGTTTTTCTTCTCTCCATCCTTCTTTGTCAATCGCTACCTCAGTGGCCTGACCGGGTTCAAATTCATAACCCTCGGGCTTTTCAAGGGTAACTTGTCTTACGTCATGAGTTACGTTGTCAATATTTAAGATCTGAAGTGTATGTGCCATAATCGTCTGTTTGTTCTGCGTTTGATAATAGATACAATTATAACCTCTAAAACATTCAGTGTTTCTACTTAGTCGCGGGGGATATAAGCCTTCATATTTTTGTATGCCTGCAGCTGTACTTTCTTTTGAAAAAATGAAGTCCATCCCAATAAAATCCCCGGAAACCCCAATGCCTGCCGGCTCCATCTCCAGAAATTAAAGGAGTCGATGTGTTCAATGATCAGGCCCTCTTTGAATTTGAACCGGGCGTTAATGTTGTTATAGACCATCCGGTTTGTCTTAGAAAATAAGTACTTCGCTTTCAGCCGGGCTTTTCCTTTTTCCTCATCGGCCCAAACCTGATCAAAATGGAATTCAAATTCCTTCGCTCTTTTGCAGAGCATGGTCCACATTCCTGCTATTTCTTTTTTTGAACTCAGCTCGAATACCGGATCTTTAAATGTTGTTTCAGGGTGGTAGCAACTAATCATGGTTTCTGCATCCAGATCCTGGAGAGCAGTGTAAAGTTTCTCTATGCACTTTTGTGTTTCCATTCTTAATAGATAAAAAGATAAAACCTGAAATATATCTCCATCAGTTTGATTTTAAATGAATAGAGAGTTTAATTAAAAGTTATTAGACAAAAAAAGTCCCACGGAGTACGCGGGACAAAAGGCATAAACCTACGGCATATAGCCTTATTGTGATAAGAAATTTAGATGGTTTCTTATGACGCTATTGTAATCATTTTTTTGGATATCACAAAATCATATCAAACACGCACACAAGTATTAAAAGTCATGAGTTATAAAATATTAGGCCTGGATCTGGGAACAAATTCAATTGGTTGGGCAGTAGTGGAACACGGAAATGAAGAAGCTGGTTTTTTGGAAGAAGACGATGCTCCGACAAAGGGAGTACTAATTTTTCCGGAAGGAGTAAATATTGATGCTAAAACCGGAAATATTAAATCAAGGGCTTCAAAACGTACTGATTATCGTGGGGCTAGAAGATTAAAATTCAGGCAAAAGCTTAGGAAATATGAAACACTGAAAATACTTAGGAACCAAAAACCTCAATGGTGTCCGTTGTCTGAGACGGTTCTTGAAAAATGGCGCCATTTTAGAAATCCAGAGACTGAGAGAAGAGAAACCTTCCGCCATTACCCGGATGAAAAAGCATTTTTGAATTGGTTAAAAACAGACGAAGCTGATAATAAAAATCCCTATTACTACAGAGATAAATTTTCCAGAGAAAAATATGATTGGGAAACAAATGAAAGCATTGCTTTAGAATTAGGAAGGGCCTTTTACCATATAGCGCAACGCAGAGGATTTAAAAGCAATCGCCTTGAACAATCGGATGAAAATAAAATTTCCGAGACAAAAGAGCTAATTCAGGATGCAGTGGATAATGCCAAAAACTCAATAGAGTTGCATACATTTATAAAAGAAATGTACAAAGAGTATGATTTAAAAAATAAAACGAAAAATGATCTTGATGCCACCCAACAAAAAATCAGGACAATACTAAATTTTGTTAACAAGACGCTCTCAAACAAAAAAATTTCAAATTTTGAAGAAGCCAAATCAGAAATTTATCGTTATATCAATAAATCGGATAATCTTGGCCCGGTAAAAGGAGGTATTCAGGAGCTTACTCAACAATTACAAAATGCAGATTGCGAAACATTAGGTCAATATTTCTGGCATTTATATCAACAGAATAGGCACGATGAAGACAACAAAATTAGAACCCTTTATACCGCACGGGAAGAACATTATTTAGCAGAGTTTGATCATATTTGTACTGTTCAAAAAATTGGGAATATCAATGAAAACTATTCTTTCAAAAATCCTTCAAGCAGATATTCGGGACTCGCATTGGCATTATACAAGGCCATATTTTATCAACGTCCTCTGAAATCTCAGAAAGGACAGATTGGAAAATGTACATTTGAAAGTAATAAACCCAGATGTCCTGTTTCCAGGCCTGAGTTTGAAGAATACCGTATGTGGTCTTTCATAAATAATATTAAAATCAAAACTCCTTCTGATAGCAAAATGCGGCCTTTAACTTTTGAAGAAAAAGAATCCATTATTCCACGCTTTTACCTGCAAAGAAGCACGTTCAAAATGCAGGAAATTGCAGAAACATTATTTGACAAAGAGAAGGTAGAAAATGGAGGTGTTTCTTATTATAGAAATAGACATGCCAAAGATCTACCATACGCTATCAATTACAAACTCAATACAACGGTTTCGGGAAGCCCGGTTTCTGCTGTACTTAAAAATATACTGGGAGATGACTGGAAAACTATAACATATTCTTACCAAATAACCGATAGAAGAGGAAAGGCTGTCCAAAAAACGGCTGATTATACAGATATGTGGCATATATGGTTCACCTTTGAGGATACACTAAAATTAAAAGAATATGCCAGTAAAAAACTTGGCTTAAAAAAGGAAGAGATAAAAAAATTCTCAAAAGTTTCTCTTCAACAAGGCTATGCCAACCTTAGCCTGAAAGCTATTAATAGAATTCTCCCGTGGCTAAAAAAAGGATTAGTTTATTCCCACGCCGTTTTTATGGCAAATTTGGATAAGGTGGTCGACCCTGAGATATGGAAAAATTCAGAAGAACGAAAAATAATTGAAGAAGGATTTCATAAGATTATAGAAAGTCAAAGTGATGAGAGCAGAAAGGCCATTGCCGTTAATTCATTATTAAAAAAATACCGGAATGGTAATGAGGCCAACCTCTTGGAAAAAGACCTTGAAAATAAATTAGAAGAAATTTTTGGTTCTAAAACCTGGAAAGAAAAAGCGGACAAAAAAATATTATTAGATGATGCTACTGAGCAACTTGAAACCTATATCAGTATTAATAAACACAAAAAAGAATTTGTAAAGATTAAGAGGATTGATGACCGGATAAAAGAGTTTCTTCTTGGAAATAATACTGATGGGGTGATTTATTGTAGCGATCAAAAACGTTTAGAGAAGTACCTTTACCACCCTTCTGACCTGGAAAATTTCAAACCGAAAAAATCCACAGATAAAACTGGAAATGAAATCGAGATTCTTCCATTACCTAAAACCGATGCTATCAAAAACCCGGTACTTATGCGTGCCATGCACCAATTGCGTAAATTAATTAATCAACTGTTATTTGAGGGAGTGATTGATGATAAAACCCGTATCCACATCGAAATGGCTAGGGAAATAAATGATGCAAACAGGCGAAAAGCCTGGAAGCAATGGCAGGATGGCTTAAGAGATGAAAATGAAGAAATAGCAAAGGTAATTAGTGAATTGTTCAGAGAACAGGGAAAAAAGAGTACAATAGAATCAGATGATATAAAAAAGGTAAAGATTTGGTCTGAACAATTATACGATGAGCAAAAACAACCAATCAATATTTTTGAACTTGCAAGGCAAAAGAAAAAATCTATTGAAAAATATAAGCTCTGGAAAGAACAAGCAGGAATTTGTCTTTACACTGGTAAATCTATTTCATTAACTCAACTTTTTGATGGGACTTCTTTTGATATCGAACATACCATTCCCCGAAGCAGGTCTTGGGATAATTCCATGATGAATAAAACTGTTGCAGATTCTCAATATCAACGACAAATAAAGGGAAATAAAATACCTTTTGAGCTTGGGCAAGAAAAACAGGAAGAAATTTTATTACGGATTAAGCATTGGAAAAACCGTTATGAACATCTTGATGCTATCATCAAAAATATGAACCCTTCCCGCATTTTAGATCCAGAAAAAAGGAGTGCTAAGATTGTGGACAAACATGTAAAAACCTTTGAACGTGATTACTGGAAAGGAAAATATGAACGGTTCGTGATGGAGGAAGTGCCGACTGGTTTTAAAAACAGCCAAATTACTGATACCGGTTTAATTACTCGTTTTTCCAGAAAATATCTAAGCTGCCTATTCCGTACTGAAAACGATAGCAGTAATGTACGAGTCGTTAATGGCTTGGCCGTTTCTGAATTTAGGAAAGCTTGGGGTCTTCAAGAAGAATATGAGAAGAAATCCCGAGTCAACCATATTCATCATTGCATAGATGCTACCACTATTGCGTGTATGACCAAAAAGAAATATGATGCATTTGCCGAAGAATGGCGAAAAGCGGAAGAAGAAGCAAAATATGACGTGAAGGAAAATCTGGGTAAATATAAACCTTGGCGAACTTTTACTCAGGATGTGCTAAATCTCGAAAATGAAGTAATGGTGGTTCATACCCATAAAAATAATCTGCCCAAGCAAACAAAAAAGAAGGAGCGAAAAAGAGGTAAAATTCAATACAAAGATAAAGCTAAAACAAAGCCAATTTATCAACAAGGAGATACGGTAAGAGGCTCCTTACATAAAGAGACTTTTTATGGCGCAATTGCAAAAGATAAAGATGGCAATATTAACAGGGACAAAGAAGGGAATATAATTCCTAACTACGTTGTAAGAAAAGAACTTTCTAAGTTGAAAAAAACGGATGTAAAAAACATTGTAGATGAAAAGATTCAAGACATTATTGAAACAGCCGTAAGCAATAAAATAATTTCGTTTAATGCTAGTGGTGCAAAGGTAAAAGAAACCATCTGGCAAAATAAAGACAAACAAATCCCAATTAAAAAAGTCAGGGTTTATACTCCTACTGTAAAATCTCCTTTAAAAGATTTTAAAAAGCATGCTAAACCATTTTTATCTGACAAGGATTACAAACAACAATTCAACGTTGTGAATGATGAAAATTACTGTATAGCCATTTATGAGGGACTTAATAAAAAAGGAAAACCCAAGAGAACCTATGAGACTATAAATAATTTAACCGCAGGTGAATATTACAAACTTAGTAATAAAGATCTCCGAAAAGATTATGAGATAGTGCCTAATCCTCATGATAAAAACGGCTTACCTTTAAAATATCTTCTAAATAGAGGTACATTGGTACTATTTTATTCTGAAGAACCAAGTGAAATTTGGAGTTTAGATGATCGGGACCTTTGTAAGCGTTTTTACAAGTTAGCAAAGTTTGACGCACAGGGAAGGTTAACGTTTAGACCTCACAATGAGGCTAGAGCAGCAAGCGATTTAAAGGAGGTTTACAGTAGTGATTTCAAGGCATTAGAAGATCAACTAAGGGTCACGGTCAATAATTTCAATGCACTTGTTGAAGGAACTGATTTCGTTATTACTGTAACAGGCAAATTAACATTGCTGGATTAGAGTCATGAGCCATAAAAAAGAACAAGATAAAGTTAATGAGCCATCAACTGCCTTTAAAACCGTACGTGTGTTCAGCTCTTTTGAGGAAGCCGCCGAGTTTGAAGCAAAGCAAAGCGCCGGCTTGTCTTACCATGACCGGTTGAAACACGTAGAGGAGTTGCGCAAGCGGGTATTTCATCAGTATTTGCAGGAAGATGGTACCTGGCCTTCCATTTCCAAGTCTTTCCAAATCATGAAATCCCACCCCTATGATCCTGGCTAATAATTTTGCAGAGGTGTTAAAGGAGTTTAATTCCAACGGGGTAAGTTATCTTATCTCAGGCGGGTATGCGGTTATTTTTCATGGGTACGTACGCACTACCGGCGATATCGATATCTGGGTAAAACCCGATTCGAATAATAAAGACCGGCTGGTCAGGACTTTAAAAAAACTAACGCTGAGTATCAAACTTGTTGAATACCTGCAAGACATTGACTTCACTTCTCCTTTTTCAGTTAAGCTTGGAGACGAACCGCTGCAAATGGATATTTTCAATGCCGTAACCGGACTCCGTTTTGAGGAAGCTTTTGAAAACAGCATTCCCTACCAGTTCCAAGACGGGCTTGAGGTCAGGTTTATTCAATTGGAAGACCTTATCAAAAATAAAATGCTTACCGGCCGGATGAAAGACAAAGCCGATGTTGAAGAACTTCAAAAAATCAGGAAGTACCGAAACAGGAAATAACCCCGCCTGTTATGCTTAAAAAAACACTCTTTTTTAATAGTCCCTGTCATCTTAAAATCCACAACGGCCAGTTGGTGATACTGAACAAAACTACGGGCGAAGAAAATGAGCGGCCCGTGGAAGATATTGGCTTTGTGGTGTTCGAGCATCACCAAATTACATTTACCCAGGCGGTGATCCGGCTGCTCGCCAAACACAATGCCGCCGTTATTTTTTGCGATGAAAAACATTTACCGGCTTCCATGCTGTTTCACCTGGATTCGCACCAAACCCAAACCGAGCATTTTCGGGCACAGGTAGAGGCTTCAGTTCCACTTAAAAAGCAACTTTGGAAGCAAACGGTAAAAGCTAAAGTCCGAAATCAGGCAGCTATGCTGGATACTGCCGGACAAGACGGAGAGCCTTTGCGATATATGGCCCGACAGGTAAAAAGCGGGGATTCTGAGAATATTGAAGCGCGGGCAGCCCGCTTTTACTGGCCTCGTTTATTTGGGGATGAATTTAACCGGGCACGTTACGGCAACGTACCCAACAATATGCTGAATTACGGATATACGATATTGCGTGCAGCCGTGGCCCGCGCCCTTACCGGTTCCGGCCTTTTGCCCACTCTGGGTATTCATCATCACAACAAATACAATGCTTATTGCCTGGCGGATGATGTAATGGAGCCCTACCGCCCGTATGTGGATCAACTGGTTTGGGAATTAATGAATGAAGGAGAAGCAGAGGAAGAATTATCGCCCGAGCTAAAAATGAAACTTTTGCAGTGCCTGGCCTGCGACATTAGGATCAACCGGAAACAACGGCCGCTGATGGTCGGTTTGTCAGAAACAACCGCTTCGCTTACCCGATGCTTTAAAGGAGAAGCCAAGCGAATAAAATATCCGGTATTATGAATTATTCACGCTTAAATGCCTACCAAATTATGTGGATTTTTGTGTTTTTTGACCTCCCCGTTACCACCAAAACCGAACGCCGCAAAGCTACCCGTTTCCGAAAAGACTTATTGCAGGACGGATTTTCGATGATGCAGTATTCCGTATATACCCGCCACTGCGCCAGCCGCGAAAGTGCGAAGGTTCATATTAAACGCATAAAAAGACTGGTTCCATCCAAAGGACAGGTAAGTATTCTATCTGTAACCGATAAGCAATATGGAAAGATCATAAATATTTGGGGAAAGAAGAGCCTTCCGGTGGAAAAACCACCCCCGCAGCTTGAGATGTTCTGACGGTTTGATAAGCCCGAGAGTATATCCAAAATTACCCGGGAATTAAAGTTGGGCTGAATTTAAGCCAGCATAGCCCCAATTTTTTGCACTTTAGTATGAATATCCAAATTTGAGAGTAAAAAAATGCAGGTTGAAGCCTCATTGAAGAAGCCTAACCCACATTTTTTAAAAGGATATTTTTTGCTAAGTGATTGAATACCAGAAGATTGAAAAACCAACTAATATCCTTGATCCCATCTAAAAATCAAACCACAACTTTAGCAGCAAGCTGGGTGTTCACTTTTTTAATATCCTTGATCCCATCTAAAAATCAAACCACAACAAAGCTTATGATATCCCTGCTGACCTGGAAAATATCCTTGATCCCATCTAAAAATCAAACCACAACGCCCAAGATGTCATCGTACAAGTCGCCATTAATATCCTTGATCCCATCTAAAAATCAAACCACAACTTTGGGTCGTGTGGCGGATCGGGGTTGATAATATCCTTGATCCCATCTAAAAATCAAACCACAACCTTGTTACCGCACTCTGAACAAACGATAAAATATCCTTGATCCCATCTAAAAATCAAACCACAACCAGCAGTCCATGCAGGCGCAAGATCGTGCCAATATCCTTGATCCCATCTAAAAATCAAACCACAACAAACTGACCGGCCTCATTATCATTGCTGTCAATATCCTTGATCCCATCTAAAAATCAAACCACAACAAGAATGACACGCTACTTGAATCGAACCAAAATATCCTTGATCCCATCTAAAAATCAAACCACAACTAGCTTCCGCCACAGCTTATGCTACTGTAAATATCCTTGATCCCATCTAAAAATCAAACCACAACCTTTTGATCTTTCTCGTGAGCAAAAATTAAATATCCTTGATCCCATCTAAAAATCAAACCACAACATACAAACGTGGATACGTGATGAGACAAAAAATATCCTTGATCCCATCTAAAAATCAAACCACAACCATAAATGGATGGGTACTTCTTTGATTTTCAATATCCTTGATCCCATCTAAAAATCAAACCACAACACGAGAGGCACATACAAGATCGTAGCTACAAATATCCTTGATCCCATCTAAAAATCAAACCACAACTTATCATTGCTGCTTGTATAACCTTGACCCAATATCCTTGATCCCATCTAAAAATCAAACCACAACCGTCAACAATCACGCAATGTAAACCGCACCAATATCCTTGATCCCATCTAAAAATCAAACCACAACCCTTGCAAGGCACAAGCAGGACATTCACGCAATATCCTTGATCCCATCTAAAAATCAAACCACAACTACGTTGTATCTCAGGAAGGATTCTGTCATAATATCCTTGATCCCATCTAAAAATCAAACCACAACTATCAACCATGAAGGATGTCGTCAGCATTGAATATCCTTGATCCCATCTAAAAATCAAACCACAACTTACGCAGACCCAACATGGTTCCCGGACAGAATATCCTTGATCCCATCTAAAAATCAAACCACAACCATTGGTCAATGTGATTGATTACAAATCCAATATCCTTGATCCCATCTAAAAATCAAACCACAACCATTTAACTCGATACCTTTTACGTTACTAAAATATCCTTGATCCCATCTAAAAATCAAACCACAACGTACTATCCATTGTTGTATTGAGTGGGTTCAATATCCTTGATCCCATCTAAAAATCAAACCACAACTGTAGGAAAGGAGTCAATTTTACGAGTAAAATATCCTTGATCCCATCTAAAAATCAAACCACAACCATGTTATCGGTCAGGCTCTCGGACTTTAAATATCCTTGATCCCATCTAAAAATCAAACCACAACTTGAGGAAATGACCAACAATGGCTGACGTAATATCCTTGATCCCATCTAAAAATCAAACCACAACCGGTCAGTTCACCGTACTTGTTCACGTGTAAATATCCTTGATCCCATCTAAAAATCAAACCACAACTTATAATCATAGTGAAAGAGGCTCTGCTTCAATATCCTTGATCCCATCTAAAAATCAAACCACAACCATCCACTCTGGATATAGCTACTTTTGCTTAATATCCTTGATCCCATCTAAAAATCAAACCACAACTTCGGTAGGGAATGGCCCCGCTGCTTCACCAATATCCTTGATCCCATCTAAAAATCAAACCACAACTTAAAGTCAACAGGGCTTAAGCTCTGATCAAATATCCTTGATCCCATCTAAAAATCAAACCACAACCTATGCACACACGTATGTATGCCCGACTCAATATCCTTGATCCCATCTAAAAATCAAACCACAACGAAGTAGTATGTGAGCATTAGCCCAAAAAAACACTCCGAAAATAAAAGTGTAACATTTTACCCGTAGCTTACTCTTTAAAATAATATACTTATGAGGTTCTATCAGAAAGCTACACATGGTTTTTAGATTACACGTTTGGGTATCTCATTCATATAGAATCTTTCCACGGTTATTCATTTTAACAAAGCGGGTACGGTTTATTAAATCAAATACGTTATTTTTGGCTAATTGCTCCGCAAAAAAAAGGAATTTTGCATGGATCGTATAAAAACTATTCTGAACAATAGTCCGTTGGTCATTACCCTCGTTTACCTTTTGGTTGGAATTTTATGGGTTCAGTTTTCTGATCAATTTGTACTTGTTTCCTTTAATGAACCTGAGACTATAACACGGGTTCAATCCCTTAAAGGTTGGTTTTTTGTACTGGCAAGCGGAGTGATGATATATTTGCTGGTTTGGAAAAATAATGCCGTACTAAATGAAACCATTGATCGGCTCACAAAAAGCAGAGATGAATTCAAGGCTACGTTTAAATCTGCGCCGGTTGGCATCGCTCATCACAAACCTAATGAAAACTGGATACAGGTGAACCAAACCCTGTGCGATATGCTCGGATATAAAGAAGAAGAGCTACTCAAACTTAATTTTGAAGATTTTATTCATCCCGATGATTTAACTATCGGAAGAGAATTAGATCAGGAACTGGCAGAACAAAAAAGAGTATTTTACAAAATAGAAAAAAGATATCGTAAAAAAGACGGAACCTATTTTCCCGGTTTGGTTTCTAAGTCTGCGGTATTTAATGGACCGGAGAGCCCGCTATACCTGGTGGTTATGCTGGAGAATATCACTGAGCAGAAAAAAACTGAAGAAAAATTACAGCAGTCGGTGAAAGCAAAAGAAAGCCTGCTTTCTGAAATACATCACCGGGTTCGCAATAACCTGGCATTGGTATCTGCGTTGTTTGATCTGCAGTCCATGTACACCGAAAATGAAAAGGTTCATGCTATTCTTCACGATAGCCAGATGAGATTAAAGTGTCTTGCGTTGGTACATGATTCATATGCAAATGCCGAAAAAACTTCTCATATAGACTTTGGAGACTACCTGAATCAGTTAGTAGATTTTGTACAAAACACATTCAATAAAGAGAATGGAAAACGTACAGTCAAAATAAAAAAAGAGATCCCCGCCGTAAACCTTAACATCAATCAGGCGGTACCGGCCGGATTATTATGCAATGAATTATTGCTTAATGCTTATTTAAATTTCTACGAAGATATTAAAGAACCAATTATAGAAGTAAACCTTAAAGAATTGGAAGAAGGTGTAGTTTTAACGGTTTCCGATAATGGAGTAAAAAGCAATCAAAAATATAATCTGAAAAAACCAAGCAGTTTGGGAATGCTCATAGTCAAAACACTTAATTCTCAACTCAGAGGATACATATCGATTACTGAGCAAAGTGATAAAACGTTATTTGAGCTAACATTCAAAAAAAGAGATTTAAAAGGTCCAAGTAGTGCATTGTAAATAAAACCGATGGTTTAGTATTTCTAACTAACGTGAGTTTGAGATAAAAATAATTTGTTGAACACGTTGAATAGTCATTTCGCAGCAAATGCCCGAAACCCCATGGTTGGTCAGGTATCGAACACGGAAGTTATGGCCGCCATTAGATTCCCGTCTCCGCGGGAATGACCATAAGCATTCATTTTTATCCTTTTACCTTAGTTCTTATCTCGGACTAAAGCCTTTGAGGTACGGTCTGCCGGCTCCAGGTCCGTCTGACCGTTTGTTTAATTCGAGCACCTAAGTTCAGTTCGTAACCCAATCCAACATCCTGCGCCATCGATCAGCCCATCCATCAGACGGGGTTTCCGTCAGATGAATCTTACAGCAGTTTTAAAATTCTTTTAGAAACATTCGTTATCTCGCACTCACATTATTTAAAAAAGTGTTCCGAATAAAATAGCTCACTTGTCCGCAAACGATCACTACCAAACTCCCCACTAAGGTATATAAGGGCCAGGCAATGGCCAATCCCTCACCGGGAAGAAGATCCTGAATCGGGCCTTGAACCATAAAAAGTAAGGCAATCAATCCACAGAAAAAGCCTGTAATGGCATCCGTTTTGTCCGGTTTGGAGAAAAACATTCCCAACAGAAACGCACCAAGTAATCCGCCATAAGTATAGGAAGCGATCCCAAGGCCAAGTTCCACAATAGCCGGCCGCTCCCCGCCCTGAAGCTGCAGCACGGCAAAGAAAATAGCTGACCCGGTCAAGATGACCCCCCAACCCATCGTAATTTTTCTGGAGATGGAAAGGTCTTCAGCATCGGTATTGTTCTTCCCAAAGTAAGGTTTATACAGGTCGTAAGTGGTTGAGGAAGCCAATGAATTCAGGGAGGAACTGAGACTGCTCATAGCGGCGGCAAACAATGCTGCGACAATTAGCCCTGATATTCCTGTTGGTAGTTCTTCTACTATAAATTTGGCAAATATTTCATCCGTTGTGGCAAGTCCCATAGCTTCAGCTGAAAGGCCTTCATAGAACATAAACAGCAGCAAGCCTATCCCCAGAAAAAGGCCGAACTGAAGCATTGCTACGATCCCACTCCATATCATCGCTTTTTGCCCTGACTTCAAATTTTGGGTGGCCAACACACGCTGTACTAACAATTGATCTGTTCCGTGGGAAGCAAGTGAGAACACGGCGCCCCCTACAATAGCGGTAATCAGGGTATAGGGTTGTGCAATGAATTCCCGAAACGGCATATCAAAACCAAGATTTATGATATCAAGTTTTTCAGCCGGTAATTCAAAGCCGGAAGGCATATTTCCTATCAATACTCCGATGGCAATAAAAGCACCGCCTATATACACGATCATCTGGACGAAATCCATCCATACCACGGCCTTGATGCCGCCGAAAAAGGTGTAGATCAAAGTAATTCCTGTTATCACACAAATGGAAATAATATACAGCTCAAGATCTCCCCACCCTGTAAAAGCGCCTCCCAGCCTCAAAATAATGGCCAGCGGAATGGCTGTCGCAAATAAGCGGACGCCATCAGCTAACAACCTTGTGACCATGAATGTAAAACTTGCCGCATTTCTCATCGTTGCACCGAATCTGTGCTCCAGGAAGGTGTAGGCAGTGTAAAGCTCTCCTTCATAATATTTTGGGAGAAAAAAGAGTGCTACAAAGATCCGACCTATCACATAGCCGACGGTTATTTGCAGGAAGGTGAGGTTGCCGCCATAGGCAACGGCCGGAATACTGATAAAGGTAAGAGTACTGGTTTCGGTGGCTACGATGGAGAACAAAACGGCCCACCAGGGAATCCCGTCACCGCCTAAAAAATAGTCTTTGTTCGATGTCTGTTTTCCGGAGGACTTTAACCCGAGAAATGCTACTCCGGCTAAATAAACGATAATTACAAGGTAATCTATAATGGAAAAAGCCAATTACGATCCAATTTAATTAAAATTTCATCGGATGAAAATCATAATTTCAGAGGTCAATTCCCAAGATAAAAAACCGCGAAATTTATTCCTCTTCCATCAGAAATTGCACAAAGTTTTGAATAGCCCGCCCCCGATGGGAGATCTCATTTTTAGTAGCGCTGTCAAGTTCAGCAAACGTTTCATCGAAACCATCAGGCTTAAAAACCGGATCATAGCCAAAACCTTTATTCCCCTTTTCCTCCGTGATGATCTCCCCCTTACACACTCCTTCAAAGGTATATTCAAGGCCTTCATCAACCAATGCAACCACCGTCCGGAACTGAGCGGCCCGGTTTGATCTCCCGTTGAGTTCCTCCAGTAACTTTAGCACATTATCCTGATACGACACATTTCTGCCGGCATAGCGCGCCGAATAAACTCCGGGCCTTCCGTTGAGTGCTTCTACTTCCAATCCGGTGTCATCAGAAAGTGCAGGAAGCCGGGTTTCCTTTGATACATATTGAGCTTTTTTGAGAGCATTCCCTTTTAGCGTAGGGCGATCTTCAATGACCTCTTTTAGATTCGGAAAATCCTTCGAGGATAAAACCTCAATTCCCAGCGGACTTAATATCTGCTGCATTTCCTCAATTTTATGTGGATTCTGGGAAGCCAATACCAGCTTGTCAAGTTTCATCATTCTGTTCTTGGAAAGAATTTATAGTACATGTTTATGCCGCTGCCCAATGTCAATAATGCATTTAATGCTATAAAAACGATATCATTGATCATCACAGAGTAAACGGCCAGCATTAAACTTGACGAAAAGTACATAATTATAAAAGCTACATTGATCGATGTGTTCCCTGCTTTTATAGTGTCAATGGTTTGGGGAATCCAAGCTGCTACTAAAATCCCAAAACCTGCCCATCCCAATAATTCTATTCCTGTCATATTTTTGATCTGTTTATTTAAGCTTGTGTAATAATTCCTGAACTTCATGCCATTTAAGTCGCGGCCCGTATTGCGAGACGATCTTTGAGCCAGCAAGGCTGGCAAGTTTTCCTGAATTAGCGAAGCCCACCTCATTGGTTATCCCATACAAAAACGCTCCGGCAAACATATCTCCTGCACCGTTGGTATCCACGGCTTTCACTTCATAAGGTTCAATATCGATGAAGGTATCCCCATCAAATATCATAGCTCCGTTTCTTCCCTGTGTAATGACAAAGCGTTTGGCTTCCTGCTTTAATGCTTCCCTTGCTTCCAATAAGTTGTTTTTACTGGTGAAGGTTCGGGCTTCCTCTTCATTGCAGAACAACAGATCTACCGAAGCTCCGATCACATCACGAAACTGATCTTTAAAAGCATGTACTATGGAGGGATCAGATAGGGTGATGGCGGTTTTCACTCCATTTTCTTCCGCAATTTTTTTGGTATGTTTGATGGCATCCAGTCCCTGTTCTGATGCCACTAAATAACCTTCCAGATATACATATTCCGAATCTTTGATAGCACGTTCATCTACTTCATTGACTGAAAGCCCAGATGAGATCCCAAGGTAGGTGTTCATAGTTCGATCGGCATCATCGGTGATCATGACCAAGCATTTACCGGTGATCCCCTCTTCTCTTTTTTGCCGGTCAAAATTGGTTGAGATGCCGGCATCTTCCATATCCTCCAGATAAAAATCGCCGAATTCATCATTTGCCACCTTACATGAATAGAATGCTTTTCCGCCAAATTGGGAAACGGCGATCACGGTATTAGCTGCTGATCCTCCAGATTTTTTTTGTGTATCGTTGTGGTCTATGGCACTAATTAAGGTATGCTGTGTTTCTTCATCCACCAAGGTCATGAGTCCTTTTTGGACCTTATGCTTTTCAAGAAAATTCGGGGTTACTTTAAATTCAAGATCTACCAGGGCATTTCCAATGCCGTACACGTTGTATTTTTTACTCATATGCTTTTTGCCACGAAATCATCAAGACACAAAATTTTTTTAGTATGATGTTTCTAATGGGTTCCTTTTAACTCTTTTGCTGAAAAATTTGAGGACTAAAAGTACGGACATGTGTTCAGCTTTGAAAACATCCATCAACTTTGTAGCATTTCCTTCTCAAACAAAAAAAAAGCCCTCTCACTTTTTGGCAAGAGGGCTTGAAGTAGCTTTCTATACATACACTTTATCAGTGCACGATAATAGGATCAGGATTTCCATCGGGATCACCATTTACAGTACCGTTTGTGCTTGCACTTCCTAACAACAGAACACCGGCAGCATGTGGTGCGGCCATGGAAGTTCCACTTATGGTATTATACCCTCCGTCCTTCCAAGTGGAAGTCACGCTTACACCAGGTGCAGCATAATCAATGGGGGGATTCCCATAGTTAGAAAAACTTGCCCAGTTGTCATTGCTGTCCATCGCCGAAATGGTAACAATATAGGTTCCATTTACGCGGGCAGGTGAAGAATTATTTGCATCTTCGCTGCTGTTTCCTGCGGCTAATGAAAACCAAATGCCATTCGAAGAAGCTGCCAGTACCGCATCATCCAGAGCCTGAGAAGTTGGTCCGCCTAAACTCATGTTGGCAACATCACCGGCAGAACCGTTTGCGCCTACATGATCAACACCAGCAATTACTCCTGAATAAGATCCGCTTCCACGGCTGTCCAGTACTTTAACCGGAATAACAGTAGCTCCGGCAGCAACACCAATAACACCTTCAGTATTATCTATCGCAGCAACGGTACCCGCTACATGCGATCCGTGTCCATTTCCGTCATCAAGGCTTTTAGCATCACGACCTGAAGTAAAAGCGTTGAATCCACGAGAAGCATCAACATTAAGATCAGGATGATCTAAGTCGATTCCGGTATCAACGATCCATGCTACGTTGCTTCCGCTGTAAGTTACACCACCATTTACACGGGTGATTCCATATGGAGTTTCCTGACCAGAACCTCCTCCTCCACCATCATCGCAAGGTCCACCGGAGGGAGTTCCACAAGGAGGAGCAAAGGTATAAATCCTGTCCTTCTCAATATATTTAACGTTTTTATCACTGCGTAGCTTTTTGAGTTGTGCATCATCTAATTGTACTGCAAATCCTGCTAATACGTTATTGTATTTCGCAACTACATTTGTTTCTGAAAGTTCAGCATTTGCAAAAACCTTAGATCGAACAGCTTCGATCTGCTCAACGTCTCCGAGCTTGAACTTTCCGTCAGCTGATGGTTCCATCACAACGATGTATTGTCCTTCAATAATTTTGTCACCGGAAAGATCATCGGTATTTGAGATCTCAGTAACATTTTGACAACCTACAACTGCCAACATAAGAACTAATGCTCCAGCAGCTATTTTTTTGATTATTCTGTTATTCATGTGTAATTATCCATTGTTTGGTTATTGTTTTATTTATACCCGAGCGAATGAGTAACTTAGACCGTGCCCTGCAACAAGACCTAATAATCAAAAAACTATTAGATCATTTTCTGTGTTGCATGGATGTACATACAATAAAGAGTTACAGATTGCCATTTTGTTACAAAAAAAATTTCACAATTATTTACAAACTAAACTCAGCTCTTCACTGCCGGGGAAGAATGCGCAACGTAAAATGGCTCCCAACCCGGTCAATGGGACAAATAATCCCAAGAATTATAACCCTGCTAATGACGATTTTCGCAACAGCAGCGTATTAGTTCCTATCATAAGCTGGAAAGATGAGCTTGAGGTCCTATTGACGCTCAGAACTCAATCTATCAACCACGGTGGGCAGCTCAGTTTCCCCGGGGGTGGAAAGGAAGGGGAGGAGACTATCATTGAAACTGCGCTCAGGGAAGCGCAAGAAGAGATCGGACTAAGTCGCAAGGGAGTCCATGTTGTAGGACAACTGACTCCGTTGTATGTGGGGCACTCAGATAATATGGTAACACCTGTTGTGGCTTTCCTCGAACAAGAGCAAACCTTCACGCCCAATCCTAATGAGGTGGATGAGATTATCTCCGTTCCCATTTCAAAACTCGTTCAGGAGCAAAATTTAGTGGAAGAAAATTGGGATCTGAGAGGCACACCCTATCGGGTTCCTTTTTGGGATATTCACCGTGTTCCGCTATGGGGAGCCACCGCTATGATGCTGAATGAATTGATCGAATTATATAAGGAGTTTATAGAGAAAAATTCACATTCATAATTTCTCAGAAGTTATTATGAATCCCTATCTTCTGGTTCTGCTAAATTAAAGAAACCTATGTCGCTTTTACTGATCGCAAAAAACAGAAACTTCGATTCGCTTAAAAAAGCCCTGCTCGAAAAAGATCCCAATCTGGATGTGGAGATCTGGCCTCGGGTTGATAAAAAAGAAAGGGTGAATTTTGCTGTATGTTGGAATCACCCAGAAAAAGTGCTTGGCAATTACCCCAATCTAAGAGCGGTGTCTTCTTTGGGAGCGGGGGTAAATCATTTGCTGGATGATGAGAGTCTGTCTGAGGATATCCCTATCTGCCGCCTCATCACCGATTCACTTCAAGAACAAATGGCTGAGTATGTATTGAATGCAATCGTTAACTACCGGCTTCATATCGTAGATTACTTCGAGAACAAACGAAAAGGAGTTTGGGAGCAGAAAAGTACGATTCCTAAAAAACATACCCCTGTTGGAATTATGGGATTGGGTGAAATGGGTAACAGTGTTGCAACATTGTTGGTGCAACATGGATATATGGTTTCGGGCTGGAACCGCTCTAAAAAGGATATTGAGGGGCTGACTTCTTTTGCCGGCAAAGAGGAACTGGACAATTTTCTTTCCGAAACTAAGATCCTGGTCAACCTCCTGCCACTTACCAATGAGACGAAAGGATTTCTGGATCTCGATCTTTTTAAAAAACTGAAACAGCCCGGATACTTGATCAATGTAGGACGTGGAGACCATCTCGTGGAAGAAGACCTGATCTACGCCTTTGATATGGGTTACATCGAAGGCGCCTGCCTGGATGTATTTGAGGAAGAACCATTGCCAAAGAATCATTCCTTCTGGAACCGAAAGCAGATCATGATCACCCCTCATATTGCAGCCATTACTCCGGCAAAAGAAGCGGCTGAGGTTATCGTGGAGAATTATAAACGGGCGATGTCAGGGATGGAATTGTTGTTTGAAGTGGATAGAGACAAGGGCTACTAAAGTAGCTATCAGCTCTAATTTAACTTGTGGAATGGAACACGGATGACTTGGATTGGACGGATGGTCAATGATAGTAGTTATTCTTAAAGGGAGTGTTCATTAAAGTGTGTCAGGGGTTAAAAATCTGTCTTCGAAGTAATCTACTAAATCTCGGCGAACCGAGGACCATCCAAACATAGCTCCACTCCATTTGGCTTGGGCGTTGATAGTG